>Ga0172370_10004997_pt1 | contig 17370 bp, 16 predicted proteins | sample LakKiv5m_FD_114538 | JGI IMG/M metagenome (GOLD analysis project Ga0172370, IMG submission 114538) | Freshwater microbial communities from Kabuno Bay, South-Kivu, Congo - kab_022012_11.5m | ecosystem: Environmental > Aquatic > Freshwater > Lake | place: Democratic Republic of the Congo...
AAAAGGGCTTTCGAACAGGACATCATCAAGGGAGATGGAGAACCCGATTTGCGTGTTTACCAGGGATATGGCCCCATCTGTCTTCATCTCAACCAGGGGCGCCAGAAGATGCATCCGCCTTGAAGGCCATTCCAATCGGGCGCCGTATGAGATCTCGACCCGATGGTCGGCATTCAGTCGACCCTGGAGACCATTGACGCGAAGCGTCTGGTCGTTGAATTGGACAACCGCGGCGCCGTCTGTAAGGGTTGCACCCTCAAGCTTGAGGTCCCTGAAGACGAAGAACGCAAATGCCCTCTTCAACATGGAGCTGAAAAAAGATGGCGTCTGCGGCCTTTGCGCCATGTCGGACGCAGACGTATCTTGAGAAATACGACATGAAAGGCCTTTGGCCTCGAGGCGTTTGACAGTAAGGGACTTGCGGCCAAAAGAACCGTCGAGGGAAAACGCTGCATAAAGGTCGGGAAGTTCGAGGTAAACACCGTGCATATCTTTCCCCGGTTCGACGGTGATCCCATTTGCCGCGATATGTAAGGGACGGAGGCCGCAGGAAAGACTTCGGATGGCGATCGAAGCGCCGGTCGCTCGGGAAAGAGATGTCTCCAACAGGTGCTTGGCTGAGGAGGGGTTGGCGTAATAATAGAATACTGCACCGGCCACGGAGGCAACAGAGAGCAGGAGAACGAGGCAGATCATCAGAATGAGTTTTCTTCCGGCCTTCATGTTTCACTTTCGCGGCTGGAAAGCCGCTCCCATTTCAGAACCCTTGACTTCAAACCGTCTTTTGGCTACTCTACCATGTATGGAAACGTCGATCAATAGTCTGAAAGAGGCACTCAAGAATGCCGAAAGGGTTGCCGTCCTGACAGGGGCGGGCGTTTCCGCGGAAAGCGGGGTCCCGACCTTCCGGGGGGCCGATGGTCTATGGAAAAATTACCAGGCCACGGAACTGGCCACACCAGAGGCCTTTGCGAAAGATCCTGAACTCGTGTGGGAATTCTACAACTGGCGGCGGGGGTTGATCGCCCAGAAGGCCTGCAACCCGGCCCACACGGCCCTAACTGCGCTGGAGCGTCTCATCCCCGATTTCACCCTGATCACCCAGAACGTCGACGGGCTCCACCTCCTGGCAGGGAGCCGGCATGTTCTGGAAATTCATGGAAACATATGGCGGGCGCGGTGTACTCGGTGCGGCAAAGAGACCATGGACCGGGCGCCTGACATGGGACGCCGGCCCACATGCGCCGCCTGCGGCGGATTGCTGCGGCCGGCCGTGGTCTGGTTCGGCGAGTCCCTCGATCCCCGAATCCTTCGTCAGGCCATAGAGGCCGCTCAACAATGCCGGATCATGCTGGTGGTCGGGACATCCAGCGTGGTCCAGCCGGCCGCATCGCTGGCCTTTACGGCCAAGTCAGGGGGGGCGATGCTGGCGGAAATCAATCTCGAAAAAACGCCCAATTCAGACTTCATGGATATTGTCATCCTTGGAAAGGCCGGTGAGATCCTTCCCAGGTTGGTAGAGGGATGGGCGTGATGCGGTCAGGGATCGTGACCCTGCTCACGGATCTCGGCCTGGAAGACCCGTACGTGGCCATGATGAAAGGGACCATTTTTTGCGTCAACCCGGCCTCTCGCATCATCGACATCACCCATCATATCACGCCGGGGGCCGTCAGCCAGGCTGCCCGGATCTTGCAGCAGGCCTTTCCCTACTTCCCGGCTGGAACGGTCCACGTGGCGGTGGTGGACCCGGGGGTGGGCACCGACAGGCGGGCCATCGTCGCGGTCACCCGATCTCATCTGTTTGTCGGCCCGGACAACGGCATCTTCTGGCCGATCATTGACGCCCATCAGGAAACCAGGGTCATCCTTCTTTCGAAGACCCGATACTTCCTCCCGCATGTCAGCGGCACCTTTCATGGAAGGGATATCTTTGCCCCCGTTGCAGGGCATCTCTCGCAAGGCATTGACCCGCTCGACATGGGGCCGCTCATCCACGATCCGGTCCAGATAACACTGCCTGTGCCCTACACAAGAGGGGGATCGCTTCACGGCCGGATCGTCCGAGTGGATCACTTCGGAAACCTGATCACCAATATCCGGCGCCGAGACATCGAGGAATTCTCAGGGGGCGGCACGCCGGTTGTGCGTATCGGGGATCTGCGCATGGAAGGGATACAAAAAACCTATGGGGAAACAGTAAAGGGAGAGGCACTGGCCCTGTTCGACAGCTCCGGATATCTCGAGATCGCGGTCAACTCAGGCCGGGCCGGTGATCGCACAGGACGCGACCCGTCAGAAATAATCGGGAGCGAGGTTGAGGTAAGCAGAACCAGAGGGGATGGACATCATTCCTGAACGGCGTCCAGCGCTTTCAGGTATTCCTCCCACTCCACCGGCAGCAGGTACTTTTTCCGGTTGTTGCACTCCTTGCAGGCGGGCACAAGATTTCCCTTGCTGCTCCGCCCCCCCCTGGCCAGGGGGACCACATGATCCATGGTCAGGTTCTCGCGGCCCACATGGCGCCCACAGTAATGGCAAACCCCCTTGTCGATTCGGCTGTTCCACCAGTTTGTTTTTCTCAGCCGCCGGGCCTTTTCCTTCTCGCGCCGGATGTCCGCGTCGCTCACGTCTGTGGAGTCAAAGCACATGTAGTGGGTTTGTTGGGTTTATTGGGTTGCTCTTGGCGCCCGTTTCAGGACCCGCTCCCTCCATCTGTTTCAGCATCTCCGATCTCACCTGTTCCATGAGTCGAGGGATGTCTCGCTTGCCGAGGCCTGAAAGCGAGACAGGCCTTCCGATACGCAAGCCAAAGGCGCCTTTTTGTATCCTGAGGCTACCCTTGGGCGCAATGCGGAAACTGTCCTTGATGCCTATCGGGACAATATCACACCCCGCCTTGACCGCCAGGTTGAATCCCCCCTTCTTGAACGCTTGCAGCCTTCCATCCGGACTCCTGGTCCCCTCCGGGAAAATCAAGACGGAGGCCCCGTTTTTGATCCTGTCGGCAGCCTGTTTCATGCTCTCAACCGCCTTTCTCGGATCATCCCTTTCGATCCCGATGTACCCGGCCTTCCGCATGGCAGGCCCAAAAAACGGGATCTTCATCAGTTCCTGCTTCAGGATAAATTTAAAATTCACAGGGAGGCTTGCCAGCAGGGCGAAGATGTCAAAGAAGCTCTGGTGATTGGTCATATAGATGCGCGGCACATTCGGATCCACATTTTCGAGGCCGTTCACGTTCACCTGGATCCCGCACACCCGGAGAATGACCCTGGCCCATGGCACCGCGCAATAGAAATGGACGTTCCTGCCGTTTTTGTCAAACAGCGATATCATCAAGCCCCACAGGGACAAGAGGACGGACCAGACGGCGATGAATGCGTTCAGACTCACATAGCGGATCATACCCACTGCTCCTGCCCTGCCTCGCTTTCCTTAAACAACATGGGCAACGACGGGGAGTTCAATCTTCAATACAACGTCTTCTCCCTGGCGGGAAACATCAACCTTGCCGCCGTGCCGATGGATGATGATCTTGGTCAAGGGGAGGGCGTGCACAACGGATTCGTCCTTTCCGGTAAAACGGGGGAAAAAGAACTGCTCCAGATCGTCTTCAGCCAAACCTTCGGCCCGATAACGGATCATAATCGACAGATTATCGTGATCCATTCTTGTGGAGACAAACAGCGTATCGCCCTCGTGCATGGTCAGGACTGAGTGCCTCAGGATATTGTCAAAGGCCTTTTCGAGCATGTCGGCATCGCCCTGGATCGTTGCAGGAGAAGTCGACGCCGACTCCCTTAGATGGAGCCCCCTTGCAACCATGTCGTCTTTCAATGCCCCAAGCGAAGACCGAAGGAGTTGATTCAGGTCCACGTCCGACAGGGAGAGGGTAAACGGCTCAATGGAAGAGAGGATGACCTTCAGGATATATTCCAGCCTGGCCACCTCTTCCACGATGATATCTGCAAACTCCCGGTGCTTGTCTTTCTCGGGGAGGGAGTCCCGAAGCCGACGGGCAAAACCGCCGGCGGTCACCAAGGGATTCCTCATTTCATGGGCAAACCGCGCCGATATCTCGCCCAAGACCTTGATCTCCTCGGTCCGCAGGGCCATTTCCTGGAGACGTTTGAGCATGGTGATGTCCATCATGATGCCGTCGAGCCACTTCAGGCTCCCAATATCGTCCTTTGCTGGAATGGCATGGTCGATAAACGTGTAACTGCGGCCCTCTTTGTCTTTCACCGCCCGTTCAACCCGGAATCCCTTTGCATCCTTCCTCAGTTCCTGCCAGATCTTTTCCCCCTGCTCCCTACCGCACCCCCAGATCCGTTTTTCCCAGAACCCCTTGTCGCTGACCACCTCTTCCGTGGTGTAGCCCAGTTTATCTGTGAAATACGGATTGACGAACTCCGTGGTCCCGTCATAGAGTATCCGGTAGACACACAGCGGAAGATTATCGACCAATGTACGGTATTTTTCTTCCGAGAAAACCAGGTCAGCAGTCCTTTCCTCCACCTTTCTTTCCAAGGTTCTCGCATATTCCTGTATCTTATGCCGCCTCTCATTGAGGGAATCGAGCATCGTATTGAGCGATTGGGTTAGCCGTCCGATTTCGTCTTCAGGCCTCAGACTTAGACGGGCCTCGCGCTTTCCTTCTGCAATCTCCCTGGCCCGCTGGACAATCTCCTCAATGGGCCGGGTAAAGAGCACGGCAACAACCCAGATCAGGGCAAAAGAGACCAAGATCCCGGCCCCTCCCACCACAATCATCAGGTTTCGAGTCCTGGCCAAGCGCCCGATGATTGCCGTACGGTCCGCCTCTATTTCAACGAGCGCTACCGTATCTCCAAAGTAGTCCTTGACAGGGCCTACCAGGATGGAACTGGCGGGATGAGCAGGCGGGGCGATCAACACGATGGGTCCGTCTTGAATCGGTACGTTCAAGTGTACGTTCGGGCAGGATAGTTTGACCTGCTTCATGGTGGTGGCGATAAGCAAAAATTTGTTTTCACTCTTTTTTTCAAACACCGTGATGTCAGGTCCCCAGCTTTTTTTGAGATCCTCCAAAAAAGGCCTCCCAAAAGGGTACCCGATTTCAAAGCTGCCGGCCAGTGCGCCGTTGTGATATACAGGGGCGATCCCTCGAATGCCCAGGCCGGTCAATCCCCATTCAAAGGTCGCAATACCCCTCCCGCTTTTCATGACATCCATAATCGCCTTTCTATAGGATATCATTTCACCCGATACCTTCGGCGAATGCACACGCAGAAAGGATTTACCGGGAGGGACGTGAAAATGAAACTGCTCAATGCCGAAATCCATTTTCAACCGTTCATACAGGGGCGAGGTGCTGGCCAGGAGGGCATCAACATCCCCTTCCGCCAGCAATTCCTGCACGCGGGAGTCCTCTGCGACGATTGTTGCCATGGAAAGGGCCTGCTCTCCTTTGTGACCCATCCGCGTCAGAAACAGGCGATAGAAATAACGGATTTCCTTCTGCTCTTCCTGCCGGATGAGTTCCTGCTGGGAACTCAAACCGATATATGCAAGAACCATCGTTCCTATAAGAGAGAATAGAAGGAAGGGGATTACGAGCTTCCATTTCAGGCTGATCCCCTGGATTCTAAAGAAGATGGTTGGATGAGCATTCATTACTGGTTCGATTTCCCATTCTTACGGCTGACGAGGGGCATGATCATCATGTCCCTGAGGATCCGCTGCTGTCTCTTCAGGGTCTGTGGGCCTGGATCGTTCGGGGACCATCGATGCGGGCTCGGAAGAATGGCAGCCAAGACCGCCGCCTGGCCACGGGAGAGGTTCGCGGATGAGACATGGAAATAGCGCTGTGAAGCCGCCTCGATCCCCATTAATCCCTTTCCCCAGTCCACCGTGTTCAGATAGATCTCCAGGATCCTCTCCTTGCCCCAGAATGTTTCGATTAGAACGGTATAGTAGGCTTCCAGTCCCTTTCGCACCAGGCTCCTGGATGGCCACAGGAACACGCTCCTTGCCGTCTGCATGCTGATCGTGCTGGCCCCCCTGAAACTCCCTCTTGAGGTCATATCCTTCATGGCCTCATTGATCTCAATAAAATCGAACCCGTTGTGCGACAGGAACCGCTGGTCTTCGCCTGCCAGAACGGCCCTCCGGATATGGGGCGATATCTCCTCGAGCGGCCGCCAGTCCATTTGAGGAACTTCTTCCTCCCCCCCCGCCATATGGCAGATCCATTGCCAGACCGACGTTGGAGTAAACCGCGGGTCCACTACCCTCAAAACGGCCACCTCCAAAACGCTCAGGACAAAGAAAATTAAAGGAAGCACATATATCCATTTCAAGATCCGACGGAAGGTCTTCTTTTTCGGCTTTGCTCTGGGCACAACCCACTATGACCCCTCGCGCTCCTTTATATTTTCCCACGCCGAGTTCATCTGATCCAGAGTGGCCTCTTCCAGCCGGATTCCTGAATCGGCCAATTGTCTTTCCATCTTCTCAAACCGCCTCAGAAACTTCTGGTTTGCGTTTCTCATGAGATTTTCGGCGTTTTCACCCCAGTGCCGCGCCAGATTCGTCAGGGTGAAGAGGAGGTCACCTAACTCCGAGGACATGGCCGCCGGGTCGCCAGCAGCCATTGCGGTCCTCATCTCTCTCATCTCTTCCTCGACCTTTGTCCAGACCTCGTCCGCATTCACCCAGTCGAATCCTGCCTTGGCGGCCCTTTCGCCCAGCCTGTGGGCCCTCAGAAGGGCTGGCGAACCCGATGGGACCTTTTGAAGGGAAGAGGATATATCTGCTGAGCGCCCTTTTTCCGCCCGTTTGATCCTGGCCCAATTGGACGCGACATCTTCGGCGCCTTCCACCTGTACGTTTCCGAAGACATGGGGGTGCCTCCGTATCATTTTTTTCGTGATGGTCTCGACCACATCCGCAAAATCAAACTCCTTCCGCTCCGATGCCAAACGGGCGAGAAAGAGGATCTGGAACAGGAGGTCCCCCAACTCCGAGCAGACCTCCTGCGGAGACGAGCCCTCAATCGCATCCAGGACCTCATATGCCTCCTCGATCAGATAGATCTTCACGGTGTCATCGGTCTGTTTGGCATCCCACGGGCAGCCCCCAGGCCCCCTGAGCCGGTCCACCAGATCCACGAGGGATGCCATCGCAGCGCTTAATCGATCATCGGCCATGTTTCCCTACAGGATCATCCTTCGGCCCCTTGGGGGAGAAGATCCTTTCCTTCTGTCCGATAAACTTCTTTTTCAAATTGTCATAGGCCTCTGGAGAAATAAATCCAACCATAGACTGGTAGGAGTGTACAATCATAGGGACAAGTTTTGAGTCTGCAATGAACGACGCCTTGGAGGGAACAAAAAAGGTCATCAAGACAATCCCAAAATAGATGATGACAACACCCTTGAGGATGGCCAGGCCTGCCCCCAGAGTCCTGTCTGCCCAGCCTAAGAAGACCTTTTTGATGAACATGTGCAGCAACCAGGCTAAGACATTGCACAAGACAAGAACAATGACGATGACCAGCGCAACGCTGAGGAGGGGGAGGTATTTCCATGCCGGGAGAAAGCGGGTGAGGAGAGCGGACATATTCGGGTGATACACACATGCGGCCCAGATGCCCAGAACAATCCCTGCAAGGGATCCCACCTCTCTGACAAACCCTCGAAATATGCCTCGCACGATCAAAAATCCCATGCAGGCGATTATCAGTATATCAAGGACATTCATAGGTTAAGGTTCATAGGTTCAGGGTTCGGAGATCCAACGGTTCTCCCCACTCGCGCTGTCGCCGAATGCCCATTATTATCATTTATATTGATGGAATACAAGAAAGGATTATGCCTCCCCTCTGAACAGCAGCGGGTTGAAACGGGTATCATGATCGTAGACATCCAGCCCTTCCTGGCGCTTCAGAAACCCCACCACCTTGTAGGTGATGGGTGTAGCGACGGCCTCATAGACGGTTTTCACCAGCCATTGCGTGATGATGGCAAGGCCCAGGGTGCCGATGGGCAGGGATCCGGCAAAGGCAATGGCAATGAAAACCAGGGAGTCGACCCCCTGGCCCACCAGTGTGGAGCTGATGGTGCGCGTCCACAACCAGCGCCCTTTTGTGGCGATTTTCATCTTTGCCATGATATAGGCGTTGACAAATTCTCCCGCAAGGTATGCCAAAAAAGAGGCGCACAGGAGCCTTGGCGCATAGCCCAATATCCGCTCGTAGGCCGCCTGTCCGTCCCAGAACGCGACCGGGGGGATGATCTGGCCCAGCCAGATAACAACAACTGTCAGCAGATTGCAGAAGAACCCGAGCCAGATGACCCTGCGGGCCCGGGCGTATCCGTACACCTCCGTCAGTACATCTCCGGTGATATAACTGACCGGAAATATAACAACGCCCGCGGGCAACGCCAGCCCCCAAAGGCCGATCAGTTTCACCGACGTTATGTTCGCGGCAATAAGGGTCGTTATAAATATCGCTACCACCATCACGAACCATGAGGAAACCATGGACACGGACTTGTTTTTATTCTCTTGCATCAGCTCGCTCATCTTTTCCAATTTAAACCTCGAAATTCGATATTGGACGCAGGATGTTCATCCCCTTCATTTTTTGGACCCCGGCGCTACCAAAGGGGCTGGTGCTCTTTTCGAAGCAGGTCGTTGACCGTCTTCACCGGGTTGAATGTGATGCCCGGGACCTCCACAAACAGGGTGATCCACCGGGACATGGATCCATTCCAGAGGCCCGGATGTTCCAGGGCCTTGAGGTCCTTTCCGTGCTTGGATTTCTGCGTGATGAAAACGGCCCTGGGATCGACAAATCGGCTCAGATCGAATGGTTCGCCCCGCCAGTCTCTGACCCCGCAGACCAGGTCCACCGGATTGAAATGGGTTGAGGCCTCAAAGATCTCCCGCTGTTTCCTGGAATCGAAATCAATCTGGCCGGTTTCGACGATCTGAAGCGATCGTTGGCCGGAGGCATCTTCCACCCAGAAAGGCCCGCCTCCCGGCTCCGCCACCTTTTTGACCATGCCGCATACCCTTACCGGACGATTGAGTCTTTTTACCAGAAAGTCCTTTCTCACTTCAATGGGCTGCTGCTTCAGGTCGCCCGGCATGGGAATCAGGAGTTCCTTCTCCAGAAAGTCTGCCGCCTTATCCAGGAGCCGGGGGCCCGCATCCCTGGAGGCCAGTTTCTCTATGAAGGCGAAGAGTTGACGCTGTATGTCGATGAGATACCCGGCTGTTATCTTTTTCCACTCGAAGGTCTCCGGTTTGAGGTGGTCCGGAACCATATTGTCGATGTTCTTGATAAAAATGATGTCCGCATCGATCTGCCTGAGGTTTTTCAACAGTGCCCCATGCCCTCCGGGGCGAAACAACAGACTCCCGTCCTCCTGCCGGAAGGGGGCGTTGTTCAGGTCCACGGCAAGGGTATCCGTGGATGGATCCTGCACGGAGAAAGTTACATCATAGTGGACGCCGAATTTCTCTTCGTAGGATCCCTTCGCCTTACGGAGAGAGGCCTTAAATCCGTCCATATGTTCCGGTGAGACCGTGAAACTGACGGCACACCGCCCAGTTGCGTCCGCCACGTAGAACGCGGCTTCAATTAGGTGTTCCTCAAATGCCGTCCGGCTCCCGGCCGGATATTCGTGAAATTTGAGAAGACCCTTGGGCAGATCTGCGTAATTGAGTCCCTCGTCAGTGAGAAGGAACCGGAGGATATCCCTGAAGCGGCCCTCTTCCAGCAGGGCATCCAGGCTGAGACCGTTATCGGCCATCATGGATTGAAGGTCCATGAAAAATGCAAAGTTCTTCAGCCCCTCCGCAAAAACGAGGAATTGATCCGCATCCGAACTCCCTGACGATCTCTCCTTCAAAACCGCGGACCTTGTGATCTCCCCATCCTGATGGAAGTAGCGGAGCAAGACCTTGAACATCCGTGAGGCGGCCCCTGAGGCGGGCACGAACTTGACGCAGCGACGCATGCGCCCCTCCCTCTCGTAAAGTGCTACAAGGACGTCCCTCCTTTTCCGATCAAAGGTTCGGATGCCGTCCCCGACCGTGCAAGGGCCTGTCAGCTTCAGAAAAGGCCTCGGCGCGTTAAAGAGATCCAGTTGCCTCTTTACCTCTGCTAATGTGAGACCGTGGCCCTCTATCTGTTTGACGTCCTGTTTGGTGAATATCGGCTGTCCCATCTTCCCCTCCCTTCAGGGGGTTACCATAAGGCTCCACCCCAATCCCGAATGAACGCCAACCCTTCGTCATGAACATTTATATGGAATTTAAAAAAAATATAACTATAATAAACACAATGCCACGTCAAACGCAGTCCTGTTTCAATCGGAGCGATTCATCAGGTCTACATTCCATTATCAGCATTCGTCAAAAACAGCGCTGGGTTTTCACATGGTGAAGCCTGAGAGTTTTCTTAACTATTTAATTGTCGAGTCGCAATTGTCAACTCACAATCACAAAACCCGTTCCATGGAGGTCGTATTACATTGAACCCTTTTTACAAAAACCTTTCGCTGTGGCTGGTCATCAGCCTCATGATGGTGATGCTTTTTCAGATATTCAAACAGCCTGACCGGGCCACAACCGGCGTCAGCTACAGTGATTTCCTCACCATGGTGGACAGCGGCAGCGTCAATCAAGTGACGATTCAGGGGGAAAATATCTCTGGGATGTCCACCCAGGGTCCATTCAAGACGTATGCGCCCAAAGATCCTGAACTCATCAGCCTGCTCAGGAGCAAAGGGGTAAAGATCACCGCAAGACCCCAGGAGGACTCATCGTGGTTTCAGGTATTCCTCTCGTGGGTCCCGATGCTGTTGTTGATCGGCGTATGGATATTCTTCATGCGGCAGATGCAGGCCGGCGGGGGGAAGGCCCTCTCCTTCGGAAAAAGTCGCGCCCGGCTCATGACCGATTCACAGGAGAAGGTGACCTTCGACGACGTGGCAGGGATTGACGAGGCCAAGGAAGAACTGGGGGAAATCGTGGAATTCCTCAGCGATCCCAAGAAGTTCACCCGGCTCGGCGGCAGGATACCCAAAGGGGTCCTCCTGGTTGGATCGCCGGGGACAGGAAAGACGCTTTTGGCAAGGGCCATTGCAGGCGAGGCCGGAGTGCCGTTTTTTAGCATCAGCGGGTCTGATTTCGTGGAGATGTTTGTAGGGGTCGGGGCCTCACGGGTCAGAGACCTGTTTAACCAGGGCAAGAAGCATGCGCCCTGCATCATCTTCATCGATGAAATCGATGCGGTGGGCCGGCATCGCGGGGCGGGCTTAGGCGGCGGTCATGACGAGCGCGAACAGACCCTCAACCAGCTCCTGGTGGAGATGGACGGTTTCGAGTCCAACGAGGGGGTTATCCTTATCTCCGCGACCAACCGGCCCGATGTGCTCGACCCGGCCCTCCTGAGGCCCGGGCGTTTTGACCGACAGGTGGTGGTGCCGGTCCCGGACTTGGGGGGCCGCGAGGGGATCCTCAAGGTGCATCTCCGGAAGAAGCTGGTGTCCGATAACGTGGATGTCCCCGTGCTTGCCAGGGGGACCCCCGGCTTTACCGGCGCGGACCTGGAAAACATGGTCAACGAGGCCGCCCTGATGGCAGCGCGCCGGGGCAAGGACAGGGTGGAGATGGATGACTTTGAAGATGCCAAGGACAAGGTCCTGATGGGCACCGAACGTAAGAGCATGATTATCAGTGAGGAAGAGAAGCGCATTACCGCCTATCACGAGGCCGGTCATACCCTTGCCGCCAAACTCCTTCCCGGCGCCGACCCGATTCACAAGGTAACGATTATCCCGAGAGGCCGTGCCCTGGGGCTGACCCAGCAGCTTCCGATCAATGAAAAGCATACCTATCCCAAGGAATATCTCCTGAACAATATCGCCATACTGATGGGGGGGAGGGCTGCTGAGGAAATCGTTCTTAATACAGAGACGACCGGCGCCGGCAACGACATCGAACGGGCATCGGACCTTGCCCGCAAGATGGTCTGCGATTTCGGCATGAGCAAGGAACTGGGCCCGCTGAGCTTTGGAAAAAGGGACGAACAGATATTTCTGGGGCGGGAATTCTCCCAGCACAGGGATTACGGGGAAGAGACCGCGCGGAAGATCGATGAGGAGGTGAGAAACATCGTTACCGGCGCCTACGAAAAGACCTGCCAGCTCATCCGGGACAATCTGGACACAATGCACAGGATGGCCAATGCCCTCCTTGAAAAGGAGACCCTGACCAGCGACGATGTGGACGCGATTATGACAGGCCAAAAGGGGTCCGGTCCTAAGAAAAAGACCGTTCGAAAGAAAAAAACCACGCCGCCCAGAGAGGCCGAGGCCCCGGCGGCATCTGATACAGAAGAACCGGAAATCGACGCCCTGGAAGAAGGAAAAGAATAGGGATGGATGCCATCCTGAAATGGAACGGACATGTTCTGGATCTGGGCAAACGGACCCATGTCATGGGGGTCCTGAATGTGACCCCGGATTCCTTTTCCGACGGAGGCCATTATTTTGAAACCGACAGGGCCATTGAGCATGGCATCGAGATGGACCGGGACGGGGCTGACATCATCGACATCGGCGGCGAGTCCACCCGCCCCTATTCCGAGCCGGTGTCCGCTGCCGAAGAAATGGATCGGGTTATCCCGGTCATCGAGGCGCTTCGTAAAGAGATCAGCGCCCCTATCAGCATTGACACGTGTAAAGCCCAAGTGGCCCGGCAGGCCCTCACGGCCGGTGCTTCTATGATCAATGACATCAGCGCCCTTCGGTTCGATCCGGAGATGGCCGGGATGGCGGCCCAGGCAGACGTTCCGGTCATCCTGATGCATATGAAGGGGACCCCCGGCGACATGCAAAAGAACCCTGTCTACGGGGACCTGCTTCTTGAAATCACAGATTTTTTGAGGGAGGCCGTGGATCGTTGCGAGGCAGCCGGTGTCCGAAGAGACCTGACGGTGGTGGATCCCGGCATCGGTTTTGGAAAGACCTTTGATCACAATCTCCAGATCATCAGAGAACTCCACCGATTCCAGTGCCTCGATCGGCCCATCCTGTTAGGGCCATCCAACAAGGCCTTCATCGGCCATATTCTGAACAAGGAGCCCCATGAGAGGGATACGGGCACCATGGCAGCGATTGCCGCAGGCGTCATGAACGGCGCCCACATGGTGCGGGCGCATGATGTGAGAAAGGCTGTGGAGACCGTTCGAATCATCGACGCGATCAAGCGGGGAAAAGTGGAAGATTGAGCGGGGAGAGAAATGTTATGCTGTTCTGCATGGATATCGGCAATACGAATATCGTTTTGGGCGTAACAGAGGGGGACCGGATTCTCCACCACTGGCGTATCCGGACCGAAAAAGAGACGACTGCGGATGAATTGGGCATCCTCGTCGGCACCCTTTTTCAGTGGAACGGAATCCGCTTCCAGGACATTCAACACACGATTATCTCGTGCGTGGTCCCACCGCTGCTGAACGCTGTAGAAGAGTTCTCGCGCCGCTATTTTAATGTAACGCCCGTCATCGTGGGTCCCGGCATCAAGACGGGAATGCCCATTAAATATGACAACCCGAGAGAAGTGGGTGCGGACCGGATCGTCAATGCCGTGGCCGCTTACGAAAAATACGGCACCTCCCTGGTCGTGGTCGATTTCGGCACGGCCACTACATTTGATTACATATCCAAGGAAGGGGCATACATGGGGGGGGCGATTGCTCCGGGCGTCATTATATCCTGCGAGGCCCTCTTCCATGAGGCCTCCAAGCTTCCGAGGGTCGAGATATTTTCGCGGCCCAAGACGGTCATTGCCAAAGACACGGTCAGCAGCATGAATGCCGGCATTATTTTCGGGTATGCCGGTCTGGTGGACGGCATTGTCAACCGGATCAGAAAAGAATCCGGGGAGGATTCCATGGCGATTGCCACAGGAGGTCTGGCGCCGCTCATCGCCGAGGTCTCAGAGACCGTCCATCATGTGGAGGAGTTTCTCACCCTCCAGGGGCTTATCATTCTCTTCAACAGAAACCTGTGAGTGGAACCTCGGAGAAGTGCCTAAAGTGAGTCCCGCAAGGCGGGATGCCTAAAATTATAGCATCTAAAATCCCGGTACGTCCATGTCCCCTTCCAGATCCCAAAGCCCTCCCTGTCATCATCCCCCCCGGCTGAGGCCGGGCGGGCTTATCGGCGTCATTTCCCCGGCCGGTCCAGTCAATGCGTCTGACCTGAAACCCGATCTGGACCTGCTGACGTCCTGGGGCTTCAGTATCCGTGAGTCCCCCCATCTCTACGATCGGCACGACTACCTGGCAGGCGAGGACGAGGATCGGCTTTCCGATCTCCACGCCATGTTTATGGATAGTGAGATCGCCGCTGTTTTTTGCGCCCGCGGCGGATACGGCAGCTTCAGGCTCCTTGACAGGATTGACTACGACCTGATCCGGGACCATCCCAAGATCCTGGTGGGCTACAGCGATATCACCGCCCTCCTGATGGCCATTCACAAAAAGACCGGACTGGTCACTTTTCACGGACCGATGGTGAGGGGCCTTTCCTCTGTTTCCGATGACAGTATACAGGGCCTTCTCGGGATACTGTCCTCGGATCAACCGGTTTCATTTGATCTCATGAAAGGAACCCCTCTCATTTCAGGGAAGGCCGAAGGACCCCTGATGGGGGGCAACCTGAGCCTTATCTGTCACCTGGTGGGGACCCCGTTCCTTCCATCCCTCAATGGCGCCATTCTCTTTATCGAAGACAGGGGGGAGCCCTTGTACCGTATCGACCGGATGCTGACGCATCTCGCATTGGCCGGGCAACTGGGAGGCATCGCAGGTCTGATCGGCGGGCAGTTTATAGACTGCGGGCAACCCTCGGAAATCGATCGTCTCCTTATGGCCGTGGCGTCCGACCTGGCCATTCCACTGGTCACCGGATTCCCTGTGGGACACGGTCCGAACAATCTGACCCTTCCTCTGGGTATGACAGCGCGTCTGGACACCCGTCTCATGACCCTCTCAGCACTCAAACCCTGCGTCACTTAGAAGGTAAAGGGTCCGATGGGTGGCAATCCAGTTCCTGAGCCAGCTCTGAGGCCGATTTACCCTTTTGTGACGATATCAGTGTCTGGATGATCTTCCACTGCCTTCCCAACTGGTCTCCCCTGGCCATGGCAATTCCCCTGGAAATATCTCTTGCCCACTCACTTCGCTCGTTAGAGCCCTCAGAGATCACAGAGTTAGACGTTTTCTTTGCCTTATCTTGCTCGTCGATAGAAAATTCAGCGCGCCCTAATGCCTGCTCGTCCGTATCTTCATAACCCTCAAGAAAGCGCTGCTTGCATTTAACGAGACTCTTCAATTTGTTCGAGTAGAAGGGCCTGAACCTGTCAAGAACGGCTAAAAGCCGATCCGATTCTTTTTTGAGTCGTCTTTTGGTTCCATCAACTGCCGTAAGGCATCAAACACTACCTTAAACCGTCGGTCATACTTCTTTTCCATGGACTCGATTTTTCTTTTGAGGTCCTCATGGGTTGTAAGCATTTGACGAAGCTGAATGAATGCACGCATAATCTGGATGTTGACCTGAATGGCCCGATCACTCTTCAGGACGCTTGATAGCATAGCGCCCCCTTGTTCTGTGAAGGCCATAGGCGAGTGCCTCAATCCCATTTTCTCGCCATTGGACATCACAATCTGTGATCTCCAATCCCGGAATTCTTCTTTTGATAGCTCGAGCATGAAATCGTCTGGGAACCTCTTGATATTTCGCCTGACAGCCTGTTTCAAGACCCGCGTCTCCACTCCGTACAGTTCCGCGCGGGATTCGTCACTTGAAACCGGCAAATAGGCGACCGAACGGACGCATGTTAACAAAGCAGTGCCCTTTTACCTGCGGCGATTCGCGTCTATCATCGTGGTCTTGCCCCGCCACCAAAATAGGGATTGCCCGACATGTGACACCGGTCAACATATGGCCACAAAGGAGAAGATGTTTTAAACCGAGTTGGATTCTTGCGAAATATCCTGTTACTTGTGTTCTTCGTACTTCTCAAAGCGGAGACAATACCATCCTTCTCCGTCACCAGCTTCTCCCCTTTCCTGCGTTATTCGATGTTGGAACTTCCCGTTCTTGCCGGTTGCCCCTCACGCCTTGCGCCTTGCGCCTGATGCTTCACGCAATCGTCGTTCCTCTGAACGTCTCGCCTTTAAGCAGCCTCTCAAGATTTTGAATATCGTTCCCGATGATGACCACTGTCAAGCCGATGGCCTCGGCCGCACGGGAGGCAATGGGGTCAAAGGGGGTATTGAGGCCTGGATCCCATTCATCGCCCACCAGCTTCCTGAAATCGGCCCATGATAGGCGGGGCAATTTTTTGGCATCTGGGTCCTTTTTGGGGTCGGCGCTGTACACATGGTCGATGTTGGACATATTGATCACCTGAGCGGCGCCGAATCGTTCAGCCAACTGCACGGCCCGCAGATCCGTTGAGCTTCCCGGCCTGAACCCGGCCCCGATGATGATCCATTTGTCCGTGTCGATCGGCTCGCTCGGGTCATGGATGACCTTGGCATGGGCCATCGTCCCGAACATGGATCGGACCAGCTCGGCATTCAGCCGCGTGGCCTGAATCCCGATCCAGTCAAGATCCGCCTGGGTTGCAGGCGTAACCTCTCTGGCGACGGTCTGATAATCTCTGCAGACATTTCCGCCGCCACAGATAATCACGAACCGCGTCTCTTTTACTTCAAGGATGATCTCCCTGAACCGTTTGAGGAAGACCGTATCGATCTCCTTCGGGACAATGATGGAGCCGCCCAGTGATATAACGCATGTGTCCATTTCCATGGCCATTTCCCTTTGACCGAATACTCGAAACTCGTTATCACCCATTGATGCGGCCTAGCGACCGCAACCCAAAATTGATCACACAGAGACACAAAGCACACAAAGGGTTTTTGTAACCGTTCACGGGTTCAAAGGTTCAGGGGTTCAAGGTTGAATTCTCGGTCCAGGATTCGATTTTTTAGGCGTACTTGCACGAGAGTCGATTGTGCTCGGCATTTCAGCCCTGAAATTTGCAGACCACAGGACGACATTTGTGCCAGCAGTCCTGCTTTACAACTGGATTTAGAAGGACGTTTGAGGTCTTCAATTGCGTCAGTGTCCTTAACCTTGAACGTTGAACCCGGAACCTGTGAACCCTTAAAGAATGCAAGATCATTGGCCCAGGGAGAACCGTATTTGGTGCTCTGACGTTGTGAATTATTGCACTGCTGCAATCCCGCTCCAGGGCGTTTTGCCGCGAAAACCGCCTGGAGGCGGATGC
>Ga0172370_10004998_pt1 | contig 17368 bp, 20 predicted proteins | sample LakKiv5m_FD_114538 | JGI IMG/M metagenome (GOLD analysis project Ga0172370, IMG submission 114538) | Freshwater microbial communities from Kabuno Bay, South-Kivu, Congo - kab_022012_11.5m | ecosystem: Environmental > Aquatic > Freshwater > Lake | place: Democratic Republic of the Congo...
GATTTGTGGTTTGTGCAGATGCTGAAACAAGTTCAGCATGACGATTGGTGTTAGGTTGGTGTTGTATGTAGATGCTGAACCAAGTTCAGCATGACGATTATTTTTTACGTTACCCTGAATTTATTTCAGGGTCTACTCTAACTTGCTTAGCCCTTTATAAAAGAAATATATTATTTTACAAAAGTATTATTCTTCTATTTTTCTTTCTCGAATTTTTACTGCTGGATTACCTGAATTTATTGTATATGGTTCGAGGTTTTTTGTTGCGATAGAACCCACAGTAAGAATTGAATGTGTTTTACAAGTTACACCTGGACAAACCACTGATTTTGCTCCAATCCAAACCCCATCTTCCAGTATAATGTTACCAACCATTAAATCAAAAGTTGTTTTTTTATAATTATGGTTACCGCATAATAACATAGCCCCTTGAGAAATACAAACATTAGAACCAATTTCTACTTTGCCTAGATTATCTATCCAGACATTTTCTCCAATCCAACTATTATTCCCTATTGTCAAATTCCATGGGTATTTAATATTTACTTTTGGCTTAATTATTATTCCTTTTCCCAACTCAGCACCAAACACTATTAACGTAACTCTCTTTAAACTCTGAAATTGTATCAAATAAGTATTTATTACTATTCTTCCGATTAAATACCACAATGCCCTTTTAAAAAAATTTCCAGGATAGTATTCTGAATTTGTAAATGTTGAAAGATCTGTTTTCACGATATCTGTTTTAATTACATATAGTTACATCACTGCTATCAATAAGATTTTTATATAAATGAAATAAATCATCAAAACCATTTTTAACATCTGTATGTTTTATTTTAAAAAAACTTTGTTCAATTAATCTCTTAAGTTCGTTAATTGTACTATATGAAATTACACCAGTGGGTCTATCTACTACATTTGTTGCAAGAACAACTTTATTAAGAAATAATCCTTCTTTCACAGATAATGAATCTCCATCTGTAGTAGTATGTCTTATTAAAATATCGGACAATTTAATTATTTCAAAAAAACTGTGTGGCTCAGAAATAAACATTATATTCTCATTAATGATAAGACTATTTTTTATTATATAATTAAAATAATTACCAGATGGATCGGAAATTATTAATAACTTATCAGAATTCCTATTAAACAAAGAAATTAAATCCGTAATTCCATACACTTCTTTCCTTTGTTTATCAAAAACCAAATCGTATGCATTTGTACAAAACATTTTTTTATACTTTACTTTATTAAAATAAATCTTTTCTAACAATTCGTTTGACAATGGAATATTTTCAGTTGGTGGAATGAATGCAGAAATAATTAGTGATCTTTTATTAATCAAAATGGCTTCTCTAAAACTTCGTTCATTTATCATTATTGGAATAAAAGAAAATTTGATTGATAATTTATCTAAAAAATTTTTAAAACTATTAAATGTCCCAAGATTAGCATGATATGTAAATATTACTTTAGAAAATATTATTTTAGAAAATAAAATCAGAAAAAACCGCAAAAAAACATTCGAAGTATGTAAATGGCAATATTTATTAATGGTCAATTTAGCAAATATTTTTGGAATATATTTTAACTCGGTACTAATAAATTCATATCGAAGCCCCTTTTTATCAATAGAGTCCAATAATCTTTGTACATGAATTGTTACACCACCAATAGGAGGAGGTGTTTTTCCTATAATAATTAATTTCTTTTTATTCAACTAGGATTTAATTTAGAAAAAATAGCTTCAAGTTCATCTCTAGAATAACGTTCATTAATATTGTATAATATACTCTCGTGTTCAATTATTTCGTCTATATTAAATCTACACCTTAATGGTTTTGAAGGAAATCCTACATTGATTGTATATGGTAAGATATCTTTATTTACTAAGGAACCTGCAGCAATTATACTTCCTCTACCAACAATAACTCCTTTTAAAATGATTACATTTGCTCCAACCCAAACATCTTCATTAATTATTACAGGAAGGTCATCAATTTCACGTTTTTCTTTAATATCGTACATATATTGACCAACTAACTCAAATCTATGATCACCTGTAATTATTGTTACGTTTGGCCCAAAAAGAACTTTATTTCCTATTTTTATCGAACAAATAGAACTAAAATGAGCACCTGGGCCTATATATACATCATCTCCTGTTTCTATTTTGCTATAACTGAAAAATGAACTATTGGGAAAAATTTTAAGATTTTTTCCATGATGTTTAAATAATGGTCTATAGAGCATTAATAAAATCAAATCAAGTAATTTCGATATATACAAAATAAATTTCATAATCTTTATTATTTTATCTTCACAAATTCGCTTTTTCTTTTGCTAATTGGCCAAAAGAAAAAAAGACTAAGTATTGTCATTATATCAGAATTAATTAAAAATATTAATTGAAAAACAAATGACATCGACATTCTTCTTCTGTATATTGTTTTTAATACAATCATAAATGGGAAAAATAGCAAAAAGAATCCTGAAATAGTAATACTAAGCAAAAATGAAACTAACAATGCAAGAATTGTTATTTCCTTAAAAATAAAGTTCTTATAAAGATATTTATTAAATATATTTTTTTTATACAATAAACCTTTATACAGATAAACACCGGATACAATATCTGAAACAAATCTTTTTGAATTATGATAAGAAACTGTATGATGTTTTACAAGTATCTCTTTTTTTCTTAATAATTTTATTCCTGTTTTACTTATTCTCAAACCTAGGTCTAAATCCTGACTTCTCTTAAATTCAGTTCTCATTCCCCCTACACTTTCCCACAGATCTCTTTTTATAATAAATAAACCTCCAGTTGTTACTTCATAAATATCGTTTTGTAAATTATAGAAATTTTCCGAATATAAATACTCTCCTTCCTTTGAATAATAATTGTTTTCAAAATCGCCTGACAAAAAATCATACACTAATCCAGTTTTAGTATTATAGAAAAAAGTCAAATTTTCAGCTATCAATTCCATATCACCATCAATAAAAAAAAGGATTTCACCATTCGACATTTTTGCGCCTATATTTCTTGCTGAAGCTGCATTTGCATACCCAATTGTTTTATATATAATTACATTATCATATCCTTTGGCAATATCTATAGTCCGATCAGTAGATCCAGAGTCAACATAAATTATTTCATGATTCTTGAGTCTGTTTATTTCTATTGTTTTTAATATACTCTTTAGACATCTACCAATATTACGACTTTCATTTTTACCAATTACGATAAATGAGATTTTAAATTTTATCATCTAAAATGAAATAAATTGATAAGGATTGCAACCATTACTATTTACAGAAATATTATATATAAAAATAAATACAAAAAATAATAAAATCAAATATGCGATTATTTTATTTTTTGATTCTAATAGATGCTTAATAATGAAAGTTAAACAAAATATCTGAAAAAAAATAAAATAACTATTTACTCGTGCTATTATTAATATATTAGCAAATGCATTATAAAATACAATTCCAATTAATGATAAATTAAAATATGGTAAGTATTTTTTCTCCTTAGCCACTATTTCTTTATAATACATTAAAATAAAAAATCCAATTATTACATAAACAATATAGCCAAGACTGATTTTTGATGAATCTAAAGTTTTTATTGAATTTTCAAATGATGAAATATAATTTCCATATTCAATTCCTATAAAACTGAGCCAATTATTTAGTGTATATAAAGGCACTACAAGCAAAGATGCTGAGATAAAATGTAACAAAAGGCTAACAAAGAACAAAACATACCAAACAAATTGCTTAAAATGAATTTTTGATATAAAGAAATAAAATGGCAGAAAAATAATAATACTATAATGAATTGTTGAAGTCAAAAATATAAAAATGAAATATTTTATCATTTTTTTATCTTCAATATATTTAAAAGCAAAACCAAGTGCTGCCATTGCTATCGCTTGCCTTATACCATTAAAGGAAAAGAAAAAAAAGTTATAAGTAATTGCAAAAAATAACCCTAAATAGAGATGTTTCTTAAAGTTTTTAAAACTTATAAAAAATAAAGACCATATAAGAATTGCCGAAGTTGTAAAAAGTGTCCATGGTCCTAAATCAATTCTTTTTAATAAATCAATAATAGTTTTAAACCCAATTTCAAGCCTTACACCGACTTCTTCTTCATTGTAGGATTGAAATTCATAAAAATTGTAATAGTTATTATAATCTGTTCCTACAAAATCTCTTAATCCTGAAATAATTACAAGAACAATAAAAGATAAAAATAAAAAAAAATATTGAAAAGGTTTAACCTTACATACAACTCTATTATAATAAGCTGTATATGAAAATACAACACACCATAATAGAACAAATAAATAAATAGAATATGTGTAAAAATCTACCATAATATTTCACATACTGATTTTGTAACATGTTTCAACTACAATTCTATTTCTATTAATATAAAAATAACATGTTACTCAATCGTTACAATATTTTCATGATTTCAAAATTTAGACAAATAAATTAATTATATAAATTCTTGTTTTAATCTATTATTTAAATAATTAATATAATTTGATTTATTAAATATTTCATTTATCGATTTGTATTCCTTTTTAATTTTCTCATAATTAAACTTACCATTAATTAATTGTTTAATTATTTCAAATAGTTCAATTGAGTTTTTGTAAGTTATTATTATTCTTTTTTCTGGTAAATCATTAGAATAGAAGTAAAATTCGTTAAAAATTCCAATTTTATTGTATTTAAATACATCATAAATAGCTCCTGTACTTTTGCCAAATTTATATTCACTTTTTTTCACAGGCGCTAATATATGTGTTGATGAATACATGAATTTTTCAAATTCTAATTTTTCAATATATTTTTCGAAATAAATTATTTTTGTGCTCCCACATTTTAAGTTAATATTTTTTGCATATTCAATAACTGACTTTCCATATTTACCTATTGGACGACCAAGTAAAATTAATTTCCAGTTATTCGCTATTATCTGTTCATTGTTAAATATTTTTAATACAGAAAAGTAGTCTCTCCTGAATTTTGCAATTCCACCGGGTATAACAAATACCGGCTCTGAGTAATTAGTGTCTGGCAAATATTCTGATCCCATTATTTTAAATGGAAATTCAAAAATTGGTTTATCTGTTCGATTTTTAATAAGCCCTATAAATGGATTCGTAGAATTAATATTTACTTCACAAATAAAATAACTACAGAAATACTTAAACATTAATTTACAAAAAAGCCAACTTTGAATTTTAGTGCGGTTTATTATTTTCCAACCATTAAATTCAATTGGTGGAACTGAAGCAAACCACCTATCATAATTTTCAATTAATGTACAAACAGGGTTTATTCTAACAAATTGTTTATATAATTTATAGTCACTCCACGAATATGCAGAAAATCTTGTAAATATTATAAGATCAACTGGATTCAAATTAATAAATCTATTGACATCTTGAAAAGCATTACACAAGTTGCTTTTAACAATAAAAATTTCTATGTCAAGCTCATTTAATTCACTTCCTATTAATTTGTTAATACTCTCAGATATAAATAAAGTAACTTTTACATTTATTTCAATAAGTAATTTTGAAATTGTTAAAACAGATTCTTCTTCTGTCTCTCTTTCAAAAATAACAAAATGGAAAACATCTCCTTTAGTTTTTTTATTAAGTTTCATTAAACGTTTTTTGAAAATTTTTACTTAAAAATAATTTAACAGAAAACCATTTGCCATAAACATAACAAATAGTAAGAACATAGCAGTTGTTTTATAAATAGATATTAAATTCGGTTTTTATTCATATTTCAACTGAAATTTTAGAAATAAAGAATGATATTATAAAAACTGAAGTAATTAGAATTGATAACAGAAATGGTTTCTTTACTATTTTATTCCAATATATCGCTAATATCAAAGGGAATAAAGACTCTATAATATAAGCTAGCTGTGTTTGTGGCATTAAAATTACAAGCACAAAAGTTAAAGGAACAATATTTTCAGAAAAATTAAAACGCATAATTAAGAGAAGATTTTGAGGTTGAGGTTGAGGTTGAGGTTGAGATTGAGATTAAGGTTGAGGTCAAGAGGAGATGGTTTACGATTTATTTTTTTTCATAAATAACTTAATATCTGTAAATAATTCAGCATTCTCTTTTAACCAATTAATGTCTTTCTCCCACCATTTAAATTCAAGCAAAAAACTGATTTCTTCCGGTGTAAAGCGGTATTTTAAAATTTTAGCCGGTACTCCAGCTACAATTGAATAGGGCAACACATCTTTTGTAACAATACTCCCACCGGCTATTATAGCACCATCCCCTATTTTAGTTCCATCCATTATCATAACATTACTCCCAATCCACACATCGTTTCCTATTTCAACATAATATTTTTTTGTAGAATCGGTAAACCTGTGTTCCTCAAATAAATTTTTACCGGTAAATGTAAAACCTGCTTGTTTCTGTGTCGAAAAAAATGCAGGATGTATGCTAACAAAAGTATTTGATGGATGTAAACCTAATCCGGTTCTAACATTATCACCAATAGCACAAAATCGACCTATTTTTGTACTTCTTAAAACAGAATTTGATGCAATATAACTACCTAAACCTATTGAAGAATTTATGAAGTTTGTATTTTGCATTATCAAATTGTTACCTTCAAAATCAGATTGCCTATTAATTCTAGTTCTGTTCCCAAGCTTAACCAAAAGACGTACCTTTAATTTTAGGTAAAATTGGTGAAATGGAAAAATAATCTTTCTTAACATATATTTCTATTTAATTAAATCCATAATTTCTTCAACAGTTTTTGGAAAATAAATTTTATTGTTTTCATTTAAATTAGAAGTTAAATAATTAATGTAAAGATCTTTTTGTGATTCACTAATAGGATTAAAATACTCTAATAATGAGATTGAAAGACACCCATTATTTGCTGATTCAAATAATACAGAAGTCGCATATCCTATAACAACTTTAAATTTGTAAAACAATAAATTTGCAGGGATATAATCAGGAATTAGTTCATATTTATTTTCTAATGAATATAATTTATTAAACCTTGGATGTGGTTTTATAATAACACCCTTGTTATTTAATGAACTTAATAATTTATCGTTTTTAATAACAAATTCATTAGGATAAACCAGTTTAAAGTCAATCAAACCTCCAGTAAGAAACAAAATTTCTTTGGAAGTTATTTTAAATTTTTGATAAAGAATTTCATTGATTACTGAAACATTTATTTTATATTCAATTATTTTTGTATTCGTTCGTTCAATAAATTTTTTTGACACTGAATAATATATTCTTTCATTATTAGCTATCGGGTTTACTTTTACTTTATATAATAAAAATATCTTCCATTTATTAATGACTGTTTTTAAGGTTTGTGTCTCCCTTAAAAAACTAGTGTCAACATCTGGCTTATAAAATAATTCATTTTTTTTTGATAATCTTAATAAAATCCATGATTCTATATAACCAAATGCATTAAAGAAAAAATAAATTTTAGAATTCTTGATTTTTTTAAATTTTGACCATAATTTTTTTCTATATTTATAAAAATACGGTAAATAAAAAAATAATCTTTTAACTCCTTTCAATTTAAACGGCTCATTAAATATTAATTTATTTTGACCATATAATTCGGAAAAAAAAAGATAAAGAGTCTTTTGATTGGTTACTATAATAAAATCTTCATTACTTTCAGATATAATGCTCATTGTTGTTGGAACAGACAAATTTGATATACAAAAAATTAATCGCATTAATTAATGATTTCTACACTTCACTTTTTAGAAAGATCGATTTAATTCTATTAAAATATTTCTTAAATACAACAATCCCAATTACACCACAAATAAACAATTTAATACCTAAAGAGATATAAATATTCAAATCTAAAAAATATTGAAAAATTAATATTATTATTAACAATGGTAACAATATTATCATTATTGTTTTCCAAGCCAAAGGGATATAATAACATCTACGAGCATACCACCATGATAATAAAAAAACAATTATAAAAGATAAAAACGTTGCCCATGCTGCACCATAAGCACCGAAAGGCGGAATTAACAAATAATTTAGCAACGTGTTTAACACAGCAGAAACAATAACAATTATCATCATCATTACCGACTTTTTTGATTGATAAATCATCAAATTAAATAAACCTGAAACTTGTGAAATAATATATGATAAAGCAATAATAGGAATAATTTTATAGGCATCTAAAAACCTTGTATCCATAAATAAGACTATCAATTCTTTTGAGAAAAAGGACACCAAAAATCCAATAACAATAATTATTAAAACATAAATTCTGTTATTATTAAATAACTGTTTTTTAGATTCAACCTGTTTTTCTGAATTTGCCAAACGATAAAAGGTTGGTAAATATGCCTGAAAAAATGCTCCGGAAAAAATAACCACTATCATCCCAATTTTATATCCAAGAGAATAAATTCCTACATCATGAAAGCTATAGTACCTTTCCATAAATACCCTATCGGAAATATTAAGAATTAATGCGGATAATAATGCAGGTATCATTGGAATACTGAATTTTAAACTTTCTTTCAGGTAACTAATATTTAATGTTAAATTTGTTGTTTTTATTGATAAATAAATAAAAAAGGGAAGCATTAAAAGGTTAGAAAGCATCATGCCATACATCATACCTGCAGCACCCTCCTCCTTTTTAACAACAAACCATAAGACTAATAAAGTACTTAAAACAAATTGAAATAATGATATTAATATATATGTAACTGCTTTCTCATTTAAGCGAAAATATATCTTAGGAACAATCGAAAATATTGCAAAAAAAGCCCCAAGTATAGCATATTGATAATATGGATAAAAACTAATTGATGTATACATTAAATTAACTACATCTTTAAATAAAAAAACAATGCTCAGGAAAATTATTGCAATTAGTCCAATTAAAATAGATATTGTACCCAAATAATCAGCTTTTGCTTTATCTGTTTTATGATCAAAATACAATCTGTAAACACCACGGTCTACAGCTAAAGTAAAAAAAATTGTAAGTATAGAAGCTAAAACCTGAAGTGATGTAACAATGCCATAATCAGCAGGACTTAAATAATTAGTATAAACAGGTAACAATAAAAATCCAGCTACTTGCGGAAGGATATTTCCAATGGTATAAAGACTTGTGTTTTTAAGTAGTTTGTTCATTATTTTAATAATGATTCGGCAATTTTAAAATCCATTTCAGTATCAATATCGTGTGAACTTAACTCATCCATTAAAAATTTTTTGATTTTTCGAAACTCATAAAATTTTGCATTTTTTATAGATTCAGCTTTTATTATATAAATGGCTCCATTATATTCCCATACTTTAGGGCAGTCCTGTCGCCGGGTAAAGTTATTCTCTTTAGATTGCTTTAAATAACCTTTATCATCTTCTTCATAAAGATTAAAATAAGGATTAGATTTAGTCTCTTTTACTGACACTACCATATCAAGATCATCATTCCATAGTTTAAAAGCTTCCATTATATGTTGGGAGCTCCGAAGCGGACTAGTTGGCTGCAGCAAGCAAATATTTTGATAAGTTTTACCTAATTTATTTTTATAAAATTCTATTGCATGTAGTATAACTTCGCGTGAACCTGCCTTATCAGTTGCAAGTTCAGACGGTCTAACAAAATGTACCTTTAACCCATAATCTTCTACTATATTAATAATTTCAGTATCATCGGTACTTACACAAATATTTTCATCATCTGTTACACCCCGTGCTGCATCAATGGAATAATAAATCAAGGGCTTACCAGCCAGGGGGAGAATGTTTTTACGAGGCAATCCTTTAGAACCTCCTCTTGCAGGAATTATAAAAAGTGTATTCATTTAAAATTTAATTTGCAAAATATTTATTTGTGTCCTTTGTTATTTTTTCAATCTCCCAAAAACAAATTACTTCATTCCTTATATTTTTAATTTTTGGAACATCCATTGTAATAATATATCCACAAGAGATGTTAAGATGTTTCATTGCTTTATTAAGCCCTCCAATTTCCCTTTCAATATTTTGTGCATTTATTTCAAAACACACTTGTAAAGCTATCAGTTTTTGATTATGTTTAATAATAAAATCACATTCTGCATTGTCGTTATAATAGTATATTTGATTATAACCAAGTTTAATTAGTTCATTAAAAACCATATTCTCAAACAACTGACCTTTATTAGCCGAAAATCTTTCTGAAGCTATATGTATAAGTCCATTGTCTATACAATATGCTTTTTTTCGCGATTTAATTTGTTCTTTATACTTAAAAGAAAATTGATCGATTTCAAAAATTAAAAACGCATCAGAAAGAACTGAAAAATAATCTTTTATTGTACCATCATTGCTTCCTATTACCTTTGCAATGCTGTTATAAGAATAAGGAGTGGCTAAATTGCTTATTAAATAAACCGAAAACTCCTTAAATGTTCTTACATCTCTTATGTTTTTAGTAGCAATACAATCCTTTAATAATATTGTTTCAAAATAACTCATTAATATATCTTCTTTTATCTGCTTTACATTTTGTTTAAAAACTTCAGGAAAAGACCCAAATTGTAACATGTTGTCTGTTAATGCGATTACTTTACTTCTATTTTGCAATATACTTAATCGGTTATTTATTTTTTTCGATTTTTTTATTTCATCAAATGATAAAGGATAAACAAAATGCGATATATATCTTCCTGACAGCATTTTTGCATAATTGCCTGTTAGTAATGTAGAATTAGATCCGGTAACAAATATTTTTTTAAATAATGCAGCGTCATACGAGCTTTTTACAAATTTTTCCCAAGCTTCAACATTCTGAACTTCGTCTAAAAATAAATATTGTATTTTTTCCGATGTGATTTTTTCTGCTTGTTCAATAATATGATATATTAATGAAGCATTTTTCCATGTTTCATAATAATTGGGATCGTCGAAATTTATATAAAGAATAGATTTTCCTGATTTAGTTTTAAGAATTTCATTAATGAATAGTTTAAACATTGTTGATTTTCCACTTCGCCTAATGCCTAAAAGGATTTGTACTTCTTTTGAGTTTTTATGTAGCAATAATTTCTGTAACAATTGCCGTTTAATAAGACCGGAATAGATTTTATTAGACCAATGTTTATTTTGATTTATTAAAGTTACTTCCATATTTACAATTTATAGTTTGTAAAAATACGTATTTTTACAAACTATAGTTACATTAATCAAATTTTATTTGCAAAATATCTTTTTGCGCCTTCAGGTAATCATCATGCGAACCAATATCGAGCCAATAACCAGCTAAAGGATACGACACAACTTTTTTCCCGGTCTTAATTAAATGCTCCAATAAATCTGTAGTATTATAAAATGTATTTTCCGGAATATGCTTTATTACATCTTTTTTCATCAAATAAATTCCTCCATTTGAATAATAAGTATAAGTAGGTTTTTCTTTAAAATCGACAATGTGCCCATTGTTAGTCTCGAGCACAGCATAAGGAACATTTACTTGGTAAGGAATGGTAACAACAGAAAAATCGGCATTTTGGTTAAAAAAATCGAGAAAAAAATGTTCGTAATCTAAGTTTGTAAGTAAATCAGAATTTGTTACAAGTATATAGTCATGCTCAAAATCATTAATTTTTGAAATGACACCTATTGTTCCTAAAGGTTCTGTTTCCCAAGCATATTTAATTATTACATTTTTATTGTTTCCGTTGCCAAAATATTCTTCAATTTGTTTTCCAAGATATTTAACTGAAATCCAAAAATCGTCAATGCCATACAATGCGAGTCTATCAAGGTTGTGCTCCAATATTGGTTTGCTTCCTACAGGTAACATTGGTTTTGGCGTAGTGTCGGTTAGTGGTCTTAAACGTTCACCTCTGCCACCTGCCATTATTAATGCATCTACAGGAAGATACGATTTTATTTCGCGAAAATTAATAACATTTACCACATGATTCTCTTTATCAAGAATTGGTATAATTCTAAAATTATTTTCGCGATACTCAATTACTTTAGATAAATCGTGTTCTCCTTTTCTGATATAATGCGGGTTTGGTTGAATAATATCATCAACCTTATCGTTAATACCATACCCTTTTAATAAACCACGACGAACATCGCCATCTGTTAAAGATCCAACCAATTTATCTTCATTATTAACAATGAACAGAATTGCATCTTTAGCCAAAATATCCAGTTGAGTTAATGCTTCTTTAACTGTACTACCTTTTTTTAATAAATGTTTATTAAATAGTCTCATTTATATTTTAGTATTTGTTTTATTCCCATCCTTGGAGGGGTTAGGGGTGGGTTTCTCTCGCCCAACAAACCCATTTACACTCAACTCCTTTTGTATCCAATTTTCTATTTCTCGCAACACATTACACATATCTTTTTTTACTTCTAAATCATCAAAACGCAAAAATCTCACACCTTTATTTTCTAATTCTTGTTGTCTTGCTTTATCTTGTTCGTATTTATTATTATGGCTATCTCCATCAACCTCTATAGCAAGCATTAAATCTTTACAATAAAAATCTACAATATAATTTAAAATTGGGCGTTGACGGTCGAAATCCATATTTAGCATTTTCTTTTGTTTTAGCTCGTTCCATAATAGAACTTCAGATAAAGTCATGTTATTTCTGAGCTTTTTGGCTAAATCTTTAAGTATTGGATTATATGGAAGTATTTTGCGTTTCATAATATTTTTTGCCCACCCCTAACCCCTCCCTGGAGGGGAGTGTTTTGTGGACAGAGAATAGAATTTGGGGATTTGATATAAGTAATAAGCTCAGAGTTTTTTTAAGATACGAATAATTTTTCCGGCCGCATTTCCATCACCATAAATATTTACGTTTTGTTGCCGAGGTAATTGTTCAATAATTTTAACTGTTTTAAGTATAATTTCTTTTGAAATAGGTATGGAATAGATATTTGGAGTTAAAATTCTGCCCTTCTGCCTATCGCCAAGGTTAATTACATATTTTGGAAAATATGCTGCTTCTACAAATCCGCTCGATGTATTACCTAAAAGAAAACTACAATGTTTCATACAAGACAAATATCCTTTCATTCCAAAAGATTCAATAAGAACCACGTTATTGTTATTTGTAGCAAATTCATTAATTTTTTCCCTAACCATTAATCCCAAAGTATCGGAATTTGGCATTGTTATAACAATTTGATAAGAATCGTTAAGTTCTTTCAGAGAATCTAATAACTCAGAAATATAAACTCCATTCTTTTCAAACGAAACCGTTTCAGGATGAAATGTGGTAAGAATTGTTGGCTTATTTAAATCAATATTAAACTTAGTTTTAAACTGCTCTATAGAATACAATTCAACATTCTTTAAATTATCTATGCTTAATGCACCAACATTAAAAACTTTTTCAGGGTCATGAGTAATTTCTATTGCTCTCTTTTTATATTCTTCTGTAGAAGCAAATAAATATTCAGACATTAAAGTAATGCTGTGTCTATATGAATTATCTATTGCACCCAGAGTAGTTTCACCAGAATGAATATGAGCAAATTTAACATTATATGGTAAACCTGCTGTAACGGCAGCAAACATTTCATATCTATCACCTAGTGCAAAAACCAAATCAAATTTTTCTTTGTTCCAAAATTCGGCAAATATTTTTATTGTTTCACCAATAGATGCAGCAATTGCAAATGGAGTATCACTAGATGGAGTTGTATTAAGTTGATACTTTACAGGAAAATTATTGCTAATTATTTCATTGATTGTTTTACCATGAAGTTCAGAAAGGTGTGTTCCAAATGTAATAATTTCAGGTTGAAAGAATGAATCTGAAAATAGTTTTTTCAATAATGGCAAATAAATGCCAAAATCAGCTCTGGAACTAGTTAGAACACCTATTTTCATTTAAGTACATCAAAAAAATAAATGTTCTTCAAATAATAATCCCTAATGCTTAAGATTGCTTCATTTGCTGTGGCAAATTCGCAATGACGAATTAAACTATTTTTATTGCACATTGATATAATCCTATATTTATAATGAAATTATATCGTCCTCTTGAAAATCTGTCTTAGCTTTTTTGCCAATAACATTATACCATAACATTGGGGAAATTCCAGAGCCAGGTCGTTTTGTTGTAATATTATTTTCGGTAAAAACATCTCCTTTTTTTATTATACACGAAGCTACAATGCTTTTTCGGGCAATATTAATATTTTTAAATTCAGAATTGCTAGGTTCTTTAATCCCATTTCCCATAGCTTTATTAATATTTCTAATTGCAACAACCATCGCTTTAAGTTCGTGTGGTTCAAGACTGGCTTTATGATCCGGTCCTTCCATGTATTTGTCCAATGTAAAATGTTTTTCAATAATAGTTGCACCCAAAGCAACTGCTGCAATAGGAATTTCAATCCCTAAGGTATGGTCTGAATAACCTACGTTAACATCAAATGTTTTTCTAATTGTTTGCATTGCTAAAAGATTTACATCTTCAAAAGGTGTTGGATATTCTGTGTTAGCGTGCAAAACGGTTATGTTACTTTTATTAGTACCAGAATCTGTCAATATTTTTAATGCATCTGCAATTTCGTTCATATTTGCCATTCCGGTAGAAAGTATAACTTGTTTTTTCTGTTCACCAATTTTCTTAAGATAGGGTAAGTTTGTAATTTCACCTGAGGGGATTTTAAAAATCTCTATGTCTATACTGCACAGCAAATCTATACTTTCTAAATCGAATGGAGTTGAAAGAAATGTTATTTCTTTTTTACGACAATAATCCATTAGTATTATATGACTACTTAAATCCAGTTCAAGCTTTTTCAGCATCTGAAATTGTGTTTCAGAATTTTCTGTTGAAGATAGCTGATATTCAGCTTTTGGAGCATTTAAGGAAACAATCTTTTCTGCTTTAAACGTTTGAAATTTTATTGCATCAGCACCACTATTTTTAGCAACATCAATAAGCTTTTTAGCCGTTTCGATATTGCCATTATGGTTAACACCAGCTTCGGCTATTATATACACTTTTGCCATAATTAGTTTTTTACAGTTGAGTTTGCTTTTATAAAACTATTTTCAGGTATTTTAATATATTCTTTACAAACAGCACTACTACCGTAAAAAGTCCCACTTCCAATTTCTACTCCACCATTTATTGTTGCATTTGTTGAAATATGACAATGGTTGCCAATTGTAACATCGTGCTCGATTAATGCTCTTGTGTTTATAATACAATTTTTTCCGATTTTAGCATTTGCATTAATAAAAGCATTGTGCATAATTATTGTTCCTTCGTCAACAAATGCGTGTTTTGAAACATAAGATAGGGGCGACTTAATAATGGGTAATTTACCTCCAATCGCTTTGATTTTATTAAATAATTTTATTCGAATTTCCGGCGTTTTAATTTGGCCTATTGTTATTAAATAGTTTCCAAATATTTTTATTAATTTATTTAAATCGTCGTCGCAACCAATAATTTGATAACCTAATATTTTTTCTCCAATTTTTTCTTTTATATCTATTATCCCAACGATATTGAATTTTCCTTCAGCTTCAATAACATCGATGCATGATTTGCAATGACCACCACCACCAACAAGAATTAGTTGTTCTTTTTTCATAATCTAACTGAACTAGGAATATTAACTAAAGTATTTTCTATTTTTTCTGCTACGGGAAAATTTTGTTTTGTTTCGTACATAGGAAGTTTGTTCATGAGTACCCATGCTGGACGTGCCATAACATTATGCGAGTTGGAGTATTCAAGAAATTCATTACGAGTTTTGCGGTCGGGCATAAAAATACAATTAAGCCAATAGTTTGTAGTATTCCCCTGTTTTTCTATAAAAAATGGTATATCTAAAGATTTAAAAAACTCTTTATATTCCATTGCAAGTTTTCTTTTATTTTCAAGAAATAAAGGTAAACTTTCCATCTGTGCCACACCAACAGCGGCATTTACATTAGGCATACGAAAATTATAACCTGCATCGGTATGAAAAAATTCATAAGGATGTGGTTTTTTTGCAGTTGTTGTTAAATATTTTGCACGATTAGCAAAATCCTCATCATCTGTAATTATCATTCCGCCGCCACCCGTTGTTACAATTTTATTGCCATTGAAACTTAAAATAGCTGCTTTTCCAAATGTCCCAGTGTGTTTTGTTCCAACAAATGAACCTATCGATTCTGCTGCATCTTCAATAATAACAATGTTCCATTTATCACAAATAGTTTTAATTTTTTCAATCTGGCATGGATGTCCGAATATATGTACAGGAACACATGCAGCTATTCTTTTATTTGAAGCTTTATTATAGCAATTATTCTGACGTAACTCACAATGTTCATTTAAAAATTCTTCCAATTTCAACGGGTCTAACCCAAGAGTTTGCTCTTCACAATCAACAAAAACAGGTTTTCCACCTGCATGTACAATTGCATTAGCTGTTGCTGCAAATGTTAAAGGAGAGGTAATCACCTCATCACCGCTATTAATACCAGCCACAATTAGAGAAACCTGTAATGCAGTAGTTCCGTTTACAGTTGCAACAGCATATTTAGCTCCGGTATACTTTACTATATCTTCTTCAAATCGTGTAACAAATTCCCCAACATAAGAAACAAAAGTAGAATCAATGCATTGGCTTAAATATTTCTTTTCGTTTCCCGGAAAAACAGGAGCATGAAGAGGAATGAATTCTTCTGGCACATTGTATGTTGCTCTAATGAAATTTATTATTTGTTTAAAATTAGACATTGTATAAATTAGATTAAGGTTAAGGTTGAGGTTAAGGTTGAGGTTGAGAATAAGATGAAGTTGAAGATAGTGTTTTTATTATTTTATTAAGTTCGTGAATTAAGCTATCGTAATCTTTAATTAATTTCTCAACTAGTATTTTATCAAAATAGCTAACTGTTAATCCATATAATAAATGATTTTGAGTTTCTGTTGCAGAACCTCTAGACATTATGTAAAAATGGCTTTTATCTTTATTCGTATTCCTTCCAAATCCTTCTGCAATGTTACTTGAAATACTATTAGCAGAACGTCTGATTTGAGAGGTTAATCCATAATCTTCTGATCGAGGTAAATCTATAGTCATTTTAAAAATTATAGCTGATAAATCATGTGCTTTCTGCCAAACAGGCATTTTTGTGAAACTCTTATACATATTTTAAGGTTGAGACTAAGGTTGAGACTAAGGTTGAGACTAAGGTTGAGACTAAGGTTGAGACTAAGGTTGAGACTAAGGTTGAGACTAAGGTTGAGACTAAGGTTGAGACTAAGGTTGAGACTAA
>Ga0172370_10005001_pt1 | contig 17357 bp, 7 predicted proteins | sample LakKiv5m_FD_114538 | JGI IMG/M metagenome (GOLD analysis project Ga0172370, IMG submission 114538) | Freshwater microbial communities from Kabuno Bay, South-Kivu, Congo - kab_022012_11.5m | ecosystem: Environmental > Aquatic > Freshwater > Lake | place: Democratic Republic of the Congo...
GGAACGTATCACCTTTTGGATCAAGAGCGACGTAGGTAACCAGTACCCGCTGTGGCTGCGCACCCGCAGTGTAAACTCTCCGGTTGACGGGAAAGACGTCTACGGCGCCCTCATCTGCATCAAAGGTGAAACCATCGTACGTATGGATGCCTTTGGTTATCCTTATGCGGCGTCGGTAAGACCATGGAGCGGCGATTGGCAATTCGTGTCCCTTCCCTGGGCGTTCATTAAGACCTCTAATCCTGCCGACTTGCAAGCCGTGATTCCTTATAGCTGGGCCGGACACGTCGAAGGCGACCATTGGAGAGGCGAGTGGTTGGATCTTGCTACCATGAAATGGCTGGCCTTGGACACTTCAGACGGCGGACAACCAAACCAGGGTAATTATCCATGGCCGCCTCCATATCCGCCCACTTCCACCGGCGCTGCCACTTACTATGTTGATGAAATTGCATTCACTGTCAACGAAGGCAGCGGCGTATCGGACGTCAACGGCAATTCGAATGTAGTGCCTTTGGCCTATGACCTGGGCAGCAACTATCCGAATCCGTTCAACCCGACCACCAGTTTTTCCTACTCGGTCCCGGTTTCTAACAATGTCACTATTGACATTTATAATGAGCTGGGCACCAAGGTGCGCTCGTTGGTCAATCGGTTTGCGACTGCCGGCACCTACACCGCCACCTGGAATGGCCAGGATGACAATGGCAATACCCTCCCAAGCGGCATCTATTTCTACAAAATGCAGGCCAGCCACTTCTCCTCTGTGAAGAAGATGTTGTTGACCAAATAGTGCCCGACGAGATCTCACAGGCCTCAGAGACCTGTGAAGTCTGACCTGTGCGGTTTGCAAGTCACGAACATGGGGCAGCGACTCATCGCTGCCCCTTTTTTCCCTTCATCGGCATGATGTAGTCTGATATGACGCCCAGAAAAAAGCCGCACGGCATGACAGCTCTGCCAACCTCCTGCTCATTCTCTTGCTCGTGCTCCTGCTCTTGCTCCTACCCTTATTCTGTGAAAAGAGCACTACTGCATGACAGTTCCTGGAACGGCGGATCCTCAAATGTCATCTTGTAAGGATCCCTTCCCGAAGCGGATTGACCTGCAAAGGACAGCCTGGTGCCAAGCGGCGAAGAAATGTCGCCCGTATGCAGCATCTCGAGGCATTTATCAAGCACGAACAGAAGCATGAGCATGAGCAGGAACTACGTTCAACGAAACCTCCGCGGACAATAATCAAGCTTTGCATACAACAAATTCAACCGACAGTCTGAGGGTAACCATGAAATCTCCTTCACTTCTTTCCTTATCTTTGGTGATCTTGCTTTGTTTATCAATCACCGGTTGCGGATGGCTTGGCCACCATAATGCTGAATATTACCTTGCCAGACAAACCACTCCCTTTCTCGAACAAGCTGATGTCTTCACCGCCGGTCAGGAAGGCGTTCACACTTACCGGATACCCTCTCTGATCATCACCAAAAAAGGCACGTTGTTGGCTTTTTGCGAGGCGCGCAAAGAAAGCATCGTCGACGCTTCCCCCACAGACCTTGTGTTGAAGCGAAGCTTTGACAATGGGCGTACCTGGCAACCGATGCAAAAGGTTGTACCGGGAATAGGCGTGGATGCGGTCATGAATCCCACCCCGGTCATCGACAGGAAAGACGGGACGATCTTCCTTCTCTGCAACACTTTCAAAGGTGAACAACTCCAACAAATTCTGGTTCTCACCAGCAAGGATGACGGCGCCACCTGGTCAGCCCCTGTAGACATAAAATCCTCGCTTGAGAATCGCTACTATCCCTTTGTTCCCGGACCCGGCGTCGGCATACAGCTTAAGAGCGGCCGTTTGGTGATTCCAGGCTACACCTGCACCACCGACTATTACGAACGCGACTGCTTTTCCCTGGCATTGTATTCGGATGACCACGGTAGCACCTGGCACGAAGGCGCCCATGTCACCGAGCCTACTGACGAGGCGCAAGTGGTCGAGCTTTTGGACGGGACTCTGATGCTGAACATGCGCAGCAATCGCCAAATGAGCTGCCGCGCCATTGCCATTAGCAAGAACGGCGGAGAGACCTGGAGCCCGGCCTACGATGAGAAGCAGCTCAATGAGGTGCCTTGTCAAGCCAGCTTCACGCGCTTCCCGGAAAAGCTTGCAAAGGGTGCGCATCGACTTTTGTTCAGCAATCCCAATGTGTCCGGAAAGGATTATTACGCGGCAGAGCGCATGAAAATGACTGTGCGCATGAGCTACGATGAAGGCAAGACTTGGCCGGTCGCCAAGCTGTTGCATGACGGCCCTTCATCCTATTCCTGCTTGGCGGTTACTAAAAAAGGTCTGATCCTTTGCCTGTACGAAGGCGGCCTCAAACATCGCCGCGAATTGTTAAGGCTTGCGCGCTTCAATCTTGCCTGGTTGACGGATGGCAAGGATAGCTTGGACAAGAAAGGCTCGTAAGAAGTCGCATGTTGCAGGTTTCAAGAAGTGAAAGGTGTCATTAATTTCTCCCAAACAGAATAAACCGCAAAGAGTGCAGAGGAGGCGCGAAGAACGCAAAGGTGGCTTTTCTTCTTTCTCGCATAAGGAACGGCGATTGATATTTTGCCATCTTTGCGCGCTTTGCGTATTCATGGCGGTCTTTGCGGTTAGCAGGCCTGTCAGCTTAATTGGAATCAACTTTCATGCAATATCAAACCCTCAAATCTCGACAGGCTTAAAGGAGAACCAAAAAACCTGCGGGAGGTTACCCTCAAAGACCAAATGGGATCAAGAGCGCTCCGTTCCTACCTTGAGAAACCTCAGGTTGGATAATCACAAATTCGAACTGTCATTAAATCCTTAGATACCGATAATTGTAAAGGAGAACCGATGAACACCATGAATGAAAAACCAAAGGATCAAAAAACCGGTATGAGCCGGCGTGAGTTTCTCGGAAATGCTTCGCTGGTTGGCGCTACGGCTGCGGCATTCACCATCGTCCCGCGCCACGTTTTGGGTGGACAAGGCTATACGGCTCCCAGCGACCTTTTGAACGTGGCTTGCATTGCCGTTGGCGGCAAAGGCCGTTCCGACTGCGAGGCCGTCTGTACGGAGAATCTCGTCGCCGTCTGCGACGTGGATGACACCCGAATGGACGAGTTCGTAAAAGCCATGAAAGACAAACCGGAGGTGCTGGCCAAATTCGAAAAGGCGAACAAGTATCGTGACTTTCGAGAGATGCTGGAAAAAGAGAAAAACATCGACGCAGTCACCGTCAGCACCCCGGATCACACACACGCGGTAGCCGCGATCATGGCAATGAAAATGGGCAAGCACGTGTTTTGCCAAAAGCCGCTGACCCACACTGTTCACGAAGCCAGAATGATGGCCAAGGTTGCCAAGGAAATGAACGTGGTCACCCAAATGGGGAATCAGGGTCACGCCAGCGATTCCGCCAGACAGATCAACGAATGGATTTGGGATGGCGCCATTGGCGACGTTCATGAAGTGCACTGTTGGACCAATCGCCCCGTTTGGGCGCAGGCCCTCGACGCACCGAAGGAAACACCTTCCTGCCCGCCGACTCTGGACTGGAATCTTTGGCTCGGTCCGGCTAAATGGCGTCCTTATCATCCCGCCTACGTGCCATGGAATTGGCGCGGCTGGTTCGATTTCGGCACCGGCGCTATAGGCGACATGGGCGCGCACATCATGGATCAGCCTTTCTGGACGCTCAAGCTGGGTGCTCCGAAAACCGTACAGGCGTCCTCCACTCCCTTCACCAAGGATTCCTATCCCATGGCTTGCGTGATTACCTACACCTTCCCGGCTCGCGGCAAAATGCCGCCAGTGAAAATGACTTGGTTCGATGGCGGCCTCAAGCCACCGCGACCGGATGCGCTTGAACCAGGAAAAAAGATCGGCGATGACGGCGGCGGCATCATCTTCTATGGGAAAAAGGGCGTATTGATTGCCAATTGCTATAGCGGCGATCCTCGCCTCATTCCCGAAAGCCGGATGAAAGAATACAAACAACCGGCGCAAACCATCCCGCGCTCCTCGGGCATCACCAAAGAGTGGATCGAGGCCATCAAAGCGGGAAAGAAATCCACTACCGATTTCGCCGAATACGCCGGGCCATTGACGGAAATGATGTTGCTGGGCAACGTCGCCGTCCGCCTCGCCGCCAAGAACACTACCCTTGAATGGGATTCCGAGAAAATGGAATTCACCAACCTGCCCGAAGCCAATGAGTACCTGCAAATGCCCTATCGGGAAGGCTGGAGTTTGTAACGAACGAAAGCAGGTCGGCTACTATGCGCCGACCTTTTCTGATGGAGAAATAGCATGAAGCAATTTAGATTGGCAATGTTTTGCCTAACAATGTGTTCGTTCCTTGGCATCGCCAGCGCGGATGACAAGCTGCCGGTGGATTTTCATCCAACCATAGATGCGTACAACGGCTGGAGGCTGTCCGTTCAAGCATATTCCTTCAACCGCTTCACTTTTTTCGAAGCCATTGATAAAGCGGCCTCTCTTGGCTTGGACTGGATCGAGGCGTATCCCGATCAAAAGCTGAGCCTCAATCATCCGGAAGCGCAAATGATTCACACTATGCCGGCAAGCCTGCGTCAGGAGGTCAAAGATAAGCTAAAAGACGCCGGCATCCGGTTGGTGAATTATGGCGTGGTCGATCTTCCCAATGACGAACAAAAATGCCGCGAGGTTTTTGACTTTGCCAAAGACATGGGCATCGAGACCATTGTCTCAGAGCCGGAAGAAAGCACTTTGGAGTTGGTGGATCGGCTGTGCCAGGAATATAAAATTCAAGTCGCCATTCACAACCATCCGCAGCCGTCGCGCTACTGGAATCCCGACAAGGTGCTGGCGGCGATCAAAGGCCGCAGCAAATGGATCGGCGCCGACGCCGACGTGGGTCACTGGATGCGCTCCGGCATTCAGCCGTTAGCAGGATTGCAGAAACTGAAAGGCCGGATCATCAGCCTGCATTTCAAGGACCTCAATGAGTTCGGCAAGAAGGAAGCTCACGACGTGGTTTGGGGCACCGGCGTAGGGAATGTTCCCGCCATACTGAAAGAGCTGCACCAACAGAAATTCCAGGGCGTCTTTTCCATCGAGTATGAGCACAATTGGGAAAATTCGCTGCCGGAAATACGTCAATGCGTGGCCTACTTCAACAGGCAAGCTGGCGCCCTAAATCCGTCCGGCTGGCAAGACCTGTTTGCAAACGATTTGTCCGACGCGGTGATCATGGTCCCCAACACCTGGTCATTTCCTGAGGGCGTGCTAACTCGCTTGGGCGGCAGCTACATCTACACGCAAAAGGAATACGGCGATTTTATCCTCGATCTGGAATACAAGCTGACACCGAACGCTAACAGCGGAGTCTTTATCCGCATCGGCGACCTGAAAAACGTGGTGGACACCGGCATCGAAGTGCAGATTCACGAAACCAGCGACGGCGGGGCTCGCGGGCAAAATGGGGCTATCTATGATTGTCTATCCCCCAAAAGCATGCCGGGCAAAAAGGCAGGCGAATGGAACCATTACACCATTACCTGCAAGGCTAACAAAATATACGTCGTGCTCAACGGCGAGCAGATCATTGACATGGATTTGAATCAATGGACCGAGGCGCACAAGAATCCGGACGGCACGCGCAACAAGTTCAATACGGCTTATAAGGACATGCCGCGCTCAGGGCACATCGGCCTTCAAGACCACGGCCAGCCGATCTGGTTCAGGAATTTGAAAATTAAAAGTCTGTAGTATCCGGTAACCTGCGGGAGGTTCCTAAAGGTATGAATTGACAAATGATCGTTGGACTTTGACCACTGACTATTCGAAAACGATCAATGGGCAACGTTCAATAGTCAACGTTCAATTAGAGGAAAGCTTGAGCTATGAATTTTGAACACACCTCGTCAAGACGACAATTCTTACGCACCACAACCACCGCCGCCATGTTCGTCGGCTTGAATGGCTTTGCCGGCGAGCTTCCCTGGGAGCGACGCTTCTTCGACGATCCTGAAACCGGCGTGAAAATCATTCAAGCTACCTCTTTTCCCACCGTGAACATGAACATGTATTTTCGCAGCCGCTGTTGGACTCCGGACGCGCAGACCTTCCTCTTCTGGTCCATGACACAGCCCAAGCGCAACGGGAGGATGGATTTGTACCGTGTGAACGTGGACGGCACTCAGCTCGTGCAATTGACCGAAGGCAAATCGCTGGGCGACGCGGCCTTGCATCCGGGTGGCGGATTGGTCTATTTTACATCCGATGATTCCGTCTACACGCTGGACATCAACTCATTAGCGGAAAAACAAGTGGTCGCCATCAAGGGTGCAACGCCGACGGATGGAATCGGCTCGTTTACCAATGACGGCCGGCGCTACTGCTTCAACGCCCGCACGCCGGACAACAAGCCGGCAATCGGATTCCTCGATACCCTAAGCAAACAAGTGCGCCTCGTCCCCAAATCATTCGATTGTCCGACTTTTGTGCAGATAGAGCCGAAAGACGGGCACTATTTTCACTACATCGGCGAGAGAAATGCGCAAGGTTTCGATCTCTTCGTCACCGATGAAGACGGCCAGGTGGAGCAAATTGTACCAATCCTTCACGGTAACGGTCATGGCGCCTGGCTTGGACCCAGTGGGAGAATGTATTCGGCGATCAGTGGAGACCTGCGCGGAATCATGGTCGCCAAGCCAGGAGAGGCGCAATCCACTCTGCTGGCGGCCGGCCCACCCAATTTCTGGCACCCTGGCTGCGATCCTGACGGCAAGTGGATGGTCTCCGACTCGAACGCTCCCGATGACGGCCTTCAGTTGATCTGCGTGGAAACCGGCCGGTTCTGTCGCTTGGCTTTTTCTGCAAGTAATCATGGCCATGCACAATGGTCGCACCCGCATCCGTCGGTCAGTCCCGACGCCCAATTTGTCGTGTTCAATTCCACTCGCACCGGCGTTCCTCACGTATACGTGGCAACGATTCCGAGTGAAATGAAGGGAAAGCTGCAAATTCCTTTTCAACCTCACAAGCAAGGATAGACCATTCTATGAGTCCTCTTGCTCATGCTCTTGCTCCTGCTCGTGCTCTTCTTTTGAACCTCACATAAACGGACGGCATATTTCATGAACTCCTCCGAACACCGACAAAAAACTTGGCTGATATTCCTTTTCTGGTCCAGTCTTTTGCTGCCAATGCCGAAACCGATACTGGGCAGTGACTACACACAGCCCGAGGCAAACACCGTTTCGAATCACAATCTCATCTATACGAATTTGCAGGAGCCCGCGCAATTTACCGGCAATGGCTCCATCGCCATGTCAGTGGACGTGACCGGGACGCAATTGCTGCTCAGTGATTACACGCCGCAAACGATCTTCACCATTGCCCAAAACATTTGGCATGATCCACCCTTGCCTGATACGTTAAAGGGCATCCAATTAAGCCGACAGAAATACCCTCACGGCGAGAATCACACATTGGAATACGCCAACCCGGCCTCGCCCATTCAATCCAAGCTCTATGATTTCTTGCGCAAATATCCCAACAAATTCAGCCTCTTCAATGTTGCGTTGACCTTGAGCGCCGGCGGGCAAGAGCTATCCTCGGCTAAGGAAGTAACGGACATCAACCAGATGCTCGATTTGAGTGACGGGATCATTCGCACGCAGTACCGTTGGAATGGCGTAACTGCTGTGGCCGAAACTTATGTACATGCAGAAAAGGACTTGCTGGTTTTTCATTTTTCCGATAACGCCGCTACACCCATTTCGCGGAACCTCCGCATTCAGTTTGGCAGTCCCGATGCCTGGGATCCGCGCTACGAGAAAGCGCCGCCTGCCGCTAAGGTGAGTCCCGGCGGCGTCTATGCGCTCGGCGAATCCGGCTGCAGCAAGGATCGGCAGAGTTTTTGGACGCTGCGAGCCATGCCAGGAGATTTTTCTTATGCCATTGTCGGCCGCATCACTGCTAAGGTCGCCACGGTCAGCTTCTTGGAGCAGGAGATGCTCGTCGAACTGGCTCCCTACTCGCAACAAGAGTTCACCATCGTTCTTTCCGTGACCTCGGCAAAAGACAATAAAGACCCCATCAAAGCAGGGAAACAGGCTGTGGCCGATGCTCTGAGCCACAGCTATGAGGAGCTGGCGCGAAATCACAGCGCCTGGTGGCACGACTACTGGAATCGCGCCGGCATCGACCTTTATTCTGCGGACGGCAAAGGTAAAACTTTGGAGCGATGGTATTATCTTTCCCTCTATCATTTGGCTTGTAACGATCGCGGCATCCTGCCTCCTGCTGAAGGCGGCTTAGTAGCCAACTCTTGGTACGGCAAGTTCCACCTGGAAATGCACTTTTGGCATGCCATCGGCTTTTTAGCCGCCAATCGACCGGACATGCTGGCTCCCTCTTTGCCCTGGTATTTACAGATCCTCCCGCAAGCCAAGCTCAATGCCGCTGCGATGGGCTTGCAGGGAGCAAAGTATCCCAAGATGACCAGCTTTCCGGGAAAAGAGTCGCCCGGCAGCACCAATCTTCGCATCTACTGGCACGTGGGAGAAATCCCGACGATCATTTGGTGGTACTATTTGTACACGGGAGACGAGAAATTCCTACAGCGCATGTACCCGGTGCTGCAAAACACTGCCGAGTTTGTCCGTTCCTTCGTCGTAGAAAATCCGAAAACCGGTGTCTACGAGATTTTGCCGCCCGTAGCCACTTGCGACGAAACCACCATTCCGGATAGCGTCCGCAATCCGGGTTTTACTTTGGCTGAATTCAACGTTGCTCTGGATGTTGCTGCCAAAGCCGCCAAGCAGCTAAGCCGGGATGAAGAAATGTCTCGCCGATGGCAGTACGTGCGCAATCATTTGGCGCCCATTCCTCATAATGGCGAAGCCTATCTCATTTACCAAAACTTTGCCGGCACCTGGACGCCCAAGCACACCCGCAGCCATCCATCGGTGTTGGGTCCCTTCTTCCCTACTCGCGTTGTGTCGGATGATCGGCTGATCAGAACCACCTTTGACAACGTGCTATCTTCCTGGAACTGGGACAAAACCTGGGGTTGGGATTTTGGTTTTACCGCTGCCGTGGGGGCCTGTTTGAAACGGCCCAATGATGCGGTGAATGTTCTCATGCACGCCGAAAAAGCGCTCAGCCCGGCGGTTACTTTTCGCGGCGGCAGCGTCAACAGCTATCTTCCCGGCAACGGGGCGCTGGTGATGGCCATTAATGAAATGCTGCTGCAAAGTCTGGACGGATACATCCGGTTGTTCCGCGGCATTCCAGCGGAATGGCAAGTCGGCTTTCATTCTCTGCGCGCCGCAGGCGCTTTTCTGGTTTCTGCAAAAATGAAGTCGAGAGTGGTCGCGCCTATTCAGATCACCAGTCTTAAAGGCAATCCTTGTCGTGTGGAAATCCCAGCGGGCTGGACTTTGGAGCACGTTCGCGTCACCAGCAACGACAAACGGGTACCGGCGAGCATTTCTTCCGACCGCATCGTTGAATTCAAAACCAAGGCGGGAAGCATTTATCGCATCTTTCCCAGCTCGGAATGATGCCGTAGAACAAGCTGCCAACTGGTTCTACGGCATTCGCTTTAACCGACACGTCAAAAACGGACACGGACTTGAGCCAACCTTTTCGTTCATCTGTCAAAGGAAACCGTATGAAGCGACCAAATAACCTGCAATCCCGGCTTTCAACTGGTTTAGTGGCAATCCTTATGCTAAGCGCTCAGTTTACAAACTTGTCGGCATCGGATGAGGCCGCCTTCACATTTCGATCCAACGTGTTTATTACGGACTGGCTGGTTTGCGGGCCTTTCCCCAACGAAAAAGGCCAAACCATCGATACGGATTTCCTCGCCGAACAAGGCGGCGAAGCGAGTCTCACTCCCGTGCTTGGAATGCAGCACAAAAGCTCCTCCGTTCCCGAGGGCAAGGTTAGCTGGCGTTTGGTTAAAGCGGACGCTCTCGGAAAATTGGACTTGCTCCAGTGCATGCAACCAAACCAGAAAAACGTGGCCTACGCTGCAACGACGATTCTGTGCGACAAAAAGACGCAAGCAATCTTGAAGCTGGGCAGCAACGACCGCGTGAAGGTTTGGCTCAACGGCGAGCTGATCCATTATTACTCCACTCCCCGTTCCAGCGGCCCGGACGCTGACCATATCCCAATTTCATTAAACAAGGGAGAAAATCTCCTCCTCGCCAAAGTCGATAATGAAGGTGCCAATTGGCATCTTTACGCCCGTATGGAAGAGTTGCTTTCCATCGACGATCGACTGTTTGTCCTCGAACCGGCAGTGGGTCAGGTACCGAAGCGAATTTCCGCCAACGTTCTGGTGGACATGATTTCGGTGCTGGCTTTCAATATGTCGGAGACTGCGGTGGGTCCCATTTCTTTAGAAGTCAACGCAGCACCCGGGCGGAAAGCAAATAAGTTCGTCTTTCCGCGCTTAGAGCCAAGGCAAACCACCTGGCTGGATGTCGAATCTGAGGTCAATTTAGCCAAGGCGGAAAAAAAGATTGCAGTCGATGTCGCCATCTCCTCCGGCTCCGTGAGCAAGGGTTTTCATTTAGAAGAAGAGCGAGCTCCTCTCACAGACGGCACCGTGTATTTGGTGCCCGGCTTCCACGTCGATCCGATCTGGCTTCAGAGCCAGTCCGGGTATCAAGCCTTGACCTTCTCGAATTTGGAACAACACCTGCGAGCTGTGGAAGCGGACTCGTGCTTTCAGGTGTTTTTGCACGAGATCCCCTACCTCAAGCCGTACTACGATTCACATCCTCAGGAGCGCGCGCTGATACGCCGTTTGGTGAAAGAAGGTCGCATTGCCACCGGCGGCAGCTATAATCAGCCCAACGAAACCACTATCTCCGGCGAAGCCCTCATCCGCAACATCCTCTACGGCCGGCTGTTCCATGAAAACGTTTTAGGCGACTATCCGCGCGCCTACCAGCCCTGGGATGTCTTTGGTCACATCATCCAATTGCCGCAGATTCTGAGCAAGTCCGAATTCATCGGCACCGGATTCACCCGCTCCAATTACCGCGATCCGGAGGTGCGCGTCCCCGATGTCCCGGATGTCTATTGGGCGGTCGCGCCCGACGGCAGCAAGCTACTGACGCGCAAGGTCAACTATGGCTTTGACTGGCGAGGCTTTTCCTACAAAATGGAATTGAGCGCCCGACAAAAGGCTGTCAATGTTCTCCGCAACCAGCAGAATCAGGTGCCCGGACTGCACTATGATCTGATCCTGGACGCTAGCGACGAGAAGGCGCCCACTGCCTGGATGGTGGGCAGCAGCAAGGAATTCAAGACCTTTGTGCCGGAATTGCGGTTGAGCGCCAACGGCATGGCGGAATATCTCGCTGCCGTGGCGGAGCAGGCAAAACGCGACAAGTTGGATATCCCCGAGGTTTCGCGCGATGAATCGCAATACAATGAAGGCTGTGAGCTTTCCCGTTTTGACTTAAAGATGGGAAACCGTTTGAGCGAAAACACGCTTGTTACCGCGGAAAAGTTTGCCACCATTGCCAATGCGCTTGGCGCGGATTATCCCGCTTCCCTCTTGGACAAGGCCTGGCGTCAACTGTTGTTCGGCCAGCACCATGACGGTATTACCGGGTGCGGCTCGGACATTCCCTACTTGGATTTGGTAGCGGGTTATCACGAAGCCTTGGAGCTGAGCGCCCATTCACTCAACAACGCCTTGGAGTTTATGTCCAAAAAGGCAAATACCCAAGGTAAGAAGGGCGACATCCCATTAATGGTTTTCAATCCACTCAATTGGCAGCGGGATGATATTGTGCGGGCGCAACTCGCATTCGAAAAGCCTTTATCGGGTTTCGCGATTTGGGATGATCAAGGAAAGCCTGTGGAATGCATACTCGAAAGCACGAGGGGAGAACCCAAAACGATCACCTCGGCGCAAGCGACTTTCCTCGCCCGCCAGATCCCTTCGCTTGGCTATCGTACCTTCTGGATTCGGCCTGCGAATGTCCTACCTCCTGCTGCCAAGCAGAGTACGAGGTCCGGCAACAGCGTTGAAAATGCCTATTACCGCCTGACTCTGGACGACAAGTTAGGGGGCGGCATTTCCAGTCTGGTTGACAAAGCCTCCGGTCAGGAGTTCATCAGCCTCGAAAACGGCCATCCCGGCAATGAATTGATCCTCCTAATGGAAGGCGACGGTTTTGAGCCGGCCTGGCGCTTCCTCACCACCGGGGAAAAGTTCTTTTCCAAAGACACCCCGTGCGAGATTGCCGTTCAGGAGAATCCGCTGTTCAAACGGATCGTCGTAACCGGCCAAATGCCGCGCATGCAAAAACGCGTTCAGGAAATCACTTTATACAACGGTCTGCCGCGCATCGATTTCCGCACATATCTGATCGATTATCAGGGACTGGGCGGCGAGAACATCCTCGAAAAGGTCAAGCACAATGACCGTGATTTCTTCTGCATCGGTTTTCCGGCGAATTTCCCGGGCGCGGTGCCGGTTCTGGAAGACCGTTTCGCCACCAAAACGTATTTTCCCAGCAAGGAATACTTGAGCTATTACAGTACCTCCCGGGAATGGACCTCGCACCATTCCATGAACTCCTGTTACCAATGGATGGATTACAGCTATTCTGTTCGAGTCAATTGTGGCAACAAAGCCAGCTTAGGCTTGGGACCTTGTGAAATTCTCACGCCACGAAGTGAAGCATTACGCCAAGCCGGCTTCCGGCTGCAGACCGCATTAGCCAAGCGCGGCGTGACTTGTACGCCAAGCTACGATACTGTCGAGCGTGATTATGACATTCAGTATCGGCGATTCAGCTTTTCGATAGGCGCCAAGGGCAGCAACCAGTACAACGAGAAATTATTGCAGGGATTGATTGCTGCCGACAAGTTGAATTTTGAGCAAGACCTCAAGAAAGATGGCTATGCCTATCTGCTGGTGCACGATGAGAAACTAAGTGAAGCTTGGTTCGAGTTGCCGGTTCTTATGATTATTGGTACGGACGAAAAGTCCACTGAAGCAGCGGTGGACGAGTTGGTGGAGCAGTTGGCGAATGGCAATGACATCAACATATCAGCTTTGGCATACGTCTCTTCGCAAAAGGCTTCCGTGCCACAACACGGACTTGCCGTCCTCAATCGCGGTAACATTGCCGTCAGCACCGAGCCGGACGGCATCATGATTCTGTCGCTTATGCACATTGTTCCTTGGCAAAATCCGCTGCTGACCTGGACGCACGATTTCCCGGAACGCAAGACGCATGTCTTCGATTACGCGCTTCTTCCCCACGCCGGCAATTGGCGCGACGCCGATTTGGTTCGCTGCGGCTATGAGTTCAACAATCCGTTGATCCCTTTGCAGGTAAATCAAAGCAAGGGAGAGTTGCCTTCCTCCTATTCCTTTTTCAGCACCGAGGGCGCCAAAACCGTCATCACGGCCCTCAAACCCAAGTCGGCAGGAAACGAAGCGTTTCTGCGCAACAAGTCAACCGATGCGAGCAATGGCGTCATCGTTCGTTTGTATGAAAGTGAAGGCCAGACCGGAGAGCTCACGGTTCGATCCGGTTTGCCGATCAGCAAGGCTGAGAGCGTTAATCTGGTGGAGCGAAGCCCTCAACCTCTGCCCAGCGATGCAAACAGCGTGCAATTGCCGCTTACACCGAATTCAATTGAAACGCTGCAACTGACGCTGAATCAAACCGCGTCAAAGAGTAAGAAGCAAGCGGCAGCAATGGCCACAACACCGATCTACGGCCGCTATTGGGAGCACAATGAAGGCGCCTCGCCATTAGGCTATTTGCCGGTGAATGTCCGAATACTGCCCAATCATGATGAGCCGGCAGAGCATTACAATCGCCGAGTCATTTGGCAGCTCAAGGTGGCTGTGTGCAACGACTATGTTGATTCCGACGTCCAGGAAGTAGTAAAAATCGAGACTCCCATGGGTTTGTGTTCGGTGCCGGCTGAGATCAGCTATCAAGTCTCTGCCAATAGCGAACAATTCTATCCGGTCACCATCGTTGCTGAATCGGAAACATGGTCTTCCGGATTTATTCGCGCCTCTATCGAGCACGACGGCCAAACCATTTTTGATGTGCTGGAGATCGGTCTGCCTGAAAAAGCCAAGGAACAGGCGGCCATTCGTGAGGGAAAAGGCGCTGGTCTTGAATGGGCCGTAGAGCAAAAACGGGATAAAATTCTGGTTCGCATCCACAATCCGTACGCCCAGTCCGTCGCTGGCAAGGTCACGCTTATTAGCCCGGTGGAGACATGGGGATTACCCAAGGCCAATCCAATTGCCTTAACCGAATTTTTACCATGGCAACAGGCTTTCACCATTCCGGCAAAAGGCAATTCCGTGTTAGAGTTCTCTTCTGTCGCCTATGGCGTTCTGCCTGCCGCAGACCTGAAACAATGGGTAGTGGCGAAACTCACCTATTTTGGTTACGTGGACTATAAGGTCGCCCTGGGAGATTTGGAGATCAAGAGGTAATACCCCTCCGCCTGCGATTGAAACTGCAGGCTAAGAAGTCATCTGAAGGTTGCTTGTCACCCAAGGGTGGCAGCCGCCTTCAGGCCGCTTGCATTCTTGAGCCTGAGAATTCATTCTCAAGCTCAGGGGATGGCGAGAAACTAATTTAGAATTTGGGAGGTAGGAATCGTCAAATGTCAAAAAGTCTCACCAAACAGTCCACAGCCGCTTTCCTTCTGGCATGGCTGTTCCTTGGGGTTTTGTCCATCAAGGCCGAAGCGCCTTTCGACTATTTTCAGAACTCTTGGGCATTGATCGGCCTTAAGGATTACCAACACGGAACGCGCATCACGCCCAATAATGAGCTCATGCTGTCGGAAAGAAGGCTGCTCCAATTCCGAATCGGGCCGAATCAGATCGCATTAGACCGGCATCAAGTAAAGACCAGTCTCGATGGCTGGCTGCCGGTCATCTTAATCGCTGCTGACGATGGGCCGGTGCGGTACGAATTCACCTTTTGGGCTGCACCGCTCCCTGACGTCAAGAATTGGCGGAAGGCTTTTGGCTGGCCGACCGAAGGCGAGAACTACCTCAATTGGGCGTGGATCAAGGTTACCAATACCGGCAAGACTCCCTTCGAAGCCAAGATCAGCGCGACAATAGACGATCGACCGGACTCCACCTTGCCGCATTTTGAATGGCTCCTCGCCGGCGGTCAAAGCGAAAAGACCGTTTTTCGCGTTCCCTTCGAGCCGCTGGGCAGCGACTCCCTTTATGCGGAGGAGGACCCAAAGTTGTGGTTGAAAAGGACCTTCACCTTTTGGCAAGACTTTCTTGCCAGAGGCGCGACAATTCAGGTTCCTTGTCAGAAAGCCACCGATGCTCTCAAAGCCAGTCATGTGCTGCAATTGATCACTTCTGACCACGGTGAGCTGAACGGCGGGGAAGGGTTCTACGATGAGTTTTATATTCGCGACGGCGCCTATCAAATCATGCAATTGGAAGAAGCGGGCTTTTGGGACGAGGCGGAAAAGGCCATCGACCATTATGTGCGAGCGCAACGAGACTATGGCCGTTTTGAGACTCAGGAAAACCAATACGACGCCAACGGCCAGGCGCTGTGGGCGTTGTGGCAGTATTACAAAATAACCGGCTACAAAGGATGGCTGGCGGACGTCTATCCGCAAATGCTCAGGTGCACCGACTGGCTGAGAAGGGCGTGCCGTCGCGAGCCGCCGGACTCTCCCTTCGCAGGCCTGCTGCCGAGCGGTCCGGATGACGGCGAATTTCTCTGGGACGGGAAACATCATGCGGTGGGCTATGACTTTTGGAACCTGCGCGGACTTCAATGCACCATCGATGCCGCAAAGGTGCTGAATCAAGTGCAGGACGCAGAGAGGCTACTGGCGCAGGCGGATGCATACCGCGGCAAAATCGATTCGGCGTGGATGCGAACCGGTCTTCCCTATTTTCCGCCAAGCTGGGAAAGTGAAGGGACTCATTGGGGCAATACTGAGACCCTGTGGCCGACAGAATTATTCAACTCCGAAGATGCCCGTGTCGCTGCGCTGCTTGAGAACGTTCGCAATCAGCACGGCGGCGGCTTTGTGGAAGGCGCAATACAATGGTTGGGCGTCCCCGATGCCATCCATCCTTACATGTCGGCTTACTCGACGATGGCTTCTTTGTCTCGTGGCGAAAGTGAGGAGGTTGTGGGAGACTTTTATTGGTACCTTTTGCATTCGACCGCCACGCACGCCTTTCCTGAAGGAGTTTATTACAAACGGCGTTTCGCTTGGAACAACACCATCCCGCACGGCACCGGTGCATCCAATTATGCCACCTTGCTCCGCCACATGCTGGTGCACGAGCGCAGCAGTGAGCTGCACCTTTTACCGGCTGTGCCGGACTGGTGGCTGGACAAGGGCAAGGAGATTCGCATTGAAAGAGCGCCGACACATTTTGGGATCATGAGTTTGTTGATTCGCGGAACGTCAAAAGGAGTAGAAGTCACTTTTGAGCCGCCTGACAGGGAGAGGCCCGCGCGCATACTTCTCCATTTGCCCAAGTCCCGACCTCTTAGAAAGCCGATTGATGGCGTGCAAGTCATCGTTCGGCCAAATCAGAAGAAGCGCTGGGACTTTGAGTCGGTAGTTAAAGAGTATGAAAAGCAGGCTTTCCCGATAGATTATGTCACCCATTGGAAGGATCTGAATTAGATCTCTGTGGGATGACATTTGGTCTATTGCCAGAACAGTCTCGCCAAAGGACAAGTTGTCATGCCGAAGGCATCCGGCCACGGCCGACCTGGCGGCTTCCCCAGACGATGCACTCATCGTCCGACAGTCGCAGAGCGTTGTCAAGGGAAGATCCCTGCGGGATGACACTCAGCATGCTGCAAAAATCGGATCGTACAAAGCAAACCTGTCATGCCGCAGGCATCCGGCCACGGCCGACCTGGCGGCTTCCCCAGACGACGCACTGATCGCCCGATAGTCACATAGCGTTGCCAAGGGAAGATCCCTGCGGGATGACACTCAGCATGCTGCAAAAATCGGATCGTACAAAGCAAACCTGTCATGCCGCAGGCATCCGGCCACGGCCGACCTGGCGGCTTCCCCCGAGGACGCGTTGATCGCCCGACTGCCAACTGATCGTTACCGAGAGAAGGTCCCTGCGGGATGACACTCAGTATGCTGCAAAAATCGAATCGTACAAAGCAAACCTGTCATGCCGCAGGCATCCGGCCACGGCCGACCTGGTGGCTTCCCCAGACGATGCACTCATCGTCCGACAGTCGCAGAGCGTTGTCAAGGGAAGATCCCTGCGGGATGACACTCAGCATGCTGCAAA
>Ga0172370_10005006_pt1 | contig 17349 bp, 18 predicted proteins | sample LakKiv5m_FD_114538 | JGI IMG/M metagenome (GOLD analysis project Ga0172370, IMG submission 114538) | Freshwater microbial communities from Kabuno Bay, South-Kivu, Congo - kab_022012_11.5m | ecosystem: Environmental > Aquatic > Freshwater > Lake | place: Democratic Republic of the Congo...
ATCAAAAGAGTTTTTGGCGATGAGCGGATTGTTCCTTCGCCAGAACAGGGAGCATCAACAAGAATCTTATCGACCTGAAAATCTAATTTTCTTAATTTTTCACATAATTGAACTCCGCCTTTTCTTGTTACTAAGGTATTAGAAACTCCGCATTTTTCCAGATTTGAAGCAAGTATAACCATTCTTCCTAAATTATCATCGTTTGCGATAATATTTCCTTTATTTTCCATCATTGCTGCCGCTTGAGTGGTCTTACTTCCGGGAGATGCGCATAAATCTACGAACGAATCTTCTTTAGTGGGTTTTAGAGCTAAAATTGGAAGCATACTAGAGATTTCCTGGACATAATAATAACCTAAAAGATGCTCTTTGCTTCTTCCTAATTCGCCCGGTTTTAAGTCGGATTCAATAATCATTATCTCTGGGTGTTGTTTGAAAGGAATATTTATTTTCCAGCCTTTATTTTCGAGTATTTTTAGAAGTTCTTTTGGCTGAATTTTAAGAGTATTGCATCGGACTGATGAAACTGGTTCTTCATGAATAATTTTCCAGTATTCTGCTCTGTCTTTTTCATCTTGCATGAGAGCATTCATTCTGGCTTCAAATTCTGGCTTTGGCTGGAATTTGAAGGGTTTGTTCGTTCTTGGATTTGTATGTTCCATATATATCTGAGTTTCATAATGCTTTTAAATCATGCGAAGCTATTTTTGGGATGTTAAAAAGCGCTTATTTGTATATGCAAAAATTTGATAAGAAAGATCATCCTATTTTATTTGAATCTCATCATGGATTTGGTAGTATTTGTATGTGTGATGGGGGTTTAGTAGAATTAGCAAACCAATTGTCTTCAGCAGTTCATGTTTCTTGGGGTAATGATTATCATGGGCCAATTCGAATTAGAACTCACGCCCCGCCAGCAGATGCAGCGAATGGAGATACTTATTCTCTTTCGAGAGCTCAAAAAAAGGAATTTGAAAAAGCATTAGCTAAGGGAATTAAGCCTTATTGGGCTGATGAAAGAAGAACAAAAGAATATATTGCTAGTTATAGGTTGATGAGGAAAATTCTTAAGAGAAAATAATCAGAATAGTTTTGTCTGTTTTGTTCCTGCAGTTATTTCTTTGATATTTATATCGAAAACTTGGAAAATGTTTTCGACTGCTGGAATAATTTGATGGTCTAAATAATATTTTATGTTGTATTCGCCTTTTTCATCCATGAGCTTAACTTTTTCTCTGACTAAGGCTTTTTTTTCGCGGGTTTCTGCAATAAAATATTCAAGATTCATTCCGATGTCTAAAGGAATGCCTTTTTCTTTCATTTTTTGAGCAGCCACAACATGTGGAGTTACAGATTTATATTCGCTCAGAGGTTTTTTTAGTTGAGTTCTAACTCTTACCTGTTCTCTTGTTATTTTTCTTTCTTTCAAATCCTTAATTGCTTTTTTAACTAAAGCTAAGGCTTTTTCTGAACTGCCTTCTTTAAGCAGGGTTTCTAAAACCTCGCTTTGAAGTTCTCTTGCCAAATCACACCAGTCTCTTCTGACTGTTTCAAAACCGCGAATTTTCATTTTATTTTTCTCATCAATTAATGCGTATTTCTTTTTTGCTCCAGATTCGCCATCACGCTTAGTAACCCAAATTCCGCGCTTGTAAAAATCTTCGAGTTCGAGCTCCATAATTCCCGGCAGATTTTTATTAAGAGTTTCTAAGAACTTTAAAACTTCTGTTTTGGATTTTTTTTCTTGCAGGAATGCAATAGAATCTGTATCGCTGTAAATTACATCAAAACCGCCTTTCTTTATTTTTTCAATTGTTGCAAGAATAGCTTTTTTAGCTAAGGCTGCTGTTGCTGCTGCGGCTTCTCGGCAATAATATCTTGCTCCAAAAAATCCTTGATAACCATAGGCGGCATTTGCAAGAAGTTTATAAGAATTGCTTCGAGCTTTTGTGAGATTGTTTTCATTCTTCTTGTATTCTGCTTTGTATTTTTTGCGTTTTTCAACCATTTCTTTAAGCATTGTCGGAAAGAATCCTGGCTTCGTTGAAAAATAGGCTTTACCATTTTCTCCTAAATCTGCTTCAATTGCGTTTTTGTATTCTGCATGGCCCTTTAGTTGAATATCTCCAAGAAAAGTTGATTTTGATAAATTATAGGTTACAATAACGCTGCTGTACATAGAAGTAAAATCAAACATTACTACGTTGTCATATAATCCGGGCTTTGGCTGGAATACGAATGCGCCTTCGTATTTTCCAAGATTTCTTCGCTCTTCTATTTCGTTATGAAGCGGGCGCTTTTCTGCAATTTCATTAAAGTTCTTTAGATTATGAAGAATATAATCTTCTACTAACTGAGACATTCCAGAACGGGTAATATCCCATGGCGGTTCTTGTATAATTTTGGAGAGTTCGAGAAGGTCTGTCCAGAGTTTTTCCATAAGCTTGAATGTTAAAACAGAATCTTGAAGATTATATTCAAAAAAGTCTTTCCATTCATGCTCTTTAAACTGATGCGCTTTTTTAAATTCAAAATCTAGCTTTCCTTCACCCAGAAGTTCTGTTGCAACATCGTTTAAACCAAGTGTTTCTGATTGAAGATATTGGGAAAATACTGTGTCTATAAATCTGAATAAATCAACATGAACTATTCCAAAAATACTTGAAGAGGTTATTTTTCCGCGCGAAAATGTTGGCTTGCTTCCATCTATTCCCAGTTTTAGTTTTATTCCAAAATGCTCTGCTCTTGCTTTTAAATAAGGCATATCAAAACCATCACTAAAATAGCCAGTAAGAATATCTGGTTTTTGATAGTCTATTTCTTTTACGAAAGCTTCAATCATTTCTTCTTCATTTTTAAAACATTCTACAAAATCTTGGGAGGTTGAACATTTTTTCCAAGTTAGAACTTTTTTATAGTTTTTACCGGCGAGCGAAATCATTAAGATTTCGCCTTTTCCTATTTCGAATTCATCGCATTCTAAATCAAAGGCAAGAATTTTAGGCTGAAAATTGCTTTCAAGTTTTTTCAATTCTTTTTCTTCAATATTTTCTATTTTTTCCAGTTTAATTGTTTGATGAACTTCTAATGCTGAATCTATGCCCCCGAATTCCTCACTGTTGTTTAGAATTTCTCCAGTTATTTTTTTCCAGGTTAATGGAACAAGGCTTTTTTCAGTGATGTATCTAGTTATTAGCGGGATATCATACTCTCTTCTTGCTATGATCTCAGGATAGTCTAATTGATCTGCAACAGGGTGGCAATCTTTATAGTTAGTTACAAAGATTTTAACTGCCCGAACATCTTTTCCCATATATTTTTTGTTATGAATTTCTGCTTTCTCAACTTTGCTTGTTCGAGATTCTGATTCTATTTTAATGTCCTTTATCTGTTCAGCTATTTGGCTGATTTTTCTGTCTGAGACTTCATCGTTAAATACTGCCCAAAAATAAGGTTCAAAATAGTCAATAATAGCTATCTTTTTGCCTTCTTCATTTTTGCCTATTATTTTAAGATAGTTCTTTCCTTCAAAGTCAAAATAGTCATAGTCTATGGGTATAAAATTGAGGCTGGCTTTCATATAATTAAACTCCATTAGGGGTTAATAAAAGTTGACGTCATTCTTGTAACCAATATTTGTTACCCCTATGCAGATACAACATATAGAAAGCTTTAAATAGGGGTTTAGACACTGAATAATATGGTAAAATTGAGTCTTGAAGAGCTTGGAAAAAGGCTTTACAAAGAAATTTATGGCAGAGGAAAAGAAAGTGTAGAAGGAACTATCACTCTTGAAACTGATTCAAATACGTCTAATGGGCTTTCTGGAAGAGCTACCTTTAATTTTTTAAACTGCACTGCTACTGGCACAGATTTTAATTATGACCGAGAAGATATGCATGAATATGAAGGAAATAGAGAATCTATGCTGGGTACTTATTTGTCTCATTTGCAAAAAGCGACTAATCCTGCTGTAGCTGAAAAAACTGGATATTACGGAAACACAATGAGTGTTAAAGTTAAAAGATTAGACTTAAAGGATTTATAGTTCTTATATTATTTTAGAAATTGATAAACCTATTAATAGTAATGCAATTAACCAGCAATAATAAGCAAAATATTTTAGATTTTCTTGTTTTATAAATTTCATGAGCAGATGTATTGAAAAGAGCCCTGAAATAAATGTTACAAAGAAAGGGATTACTAATGAAAATGTGAAACTCAATCCATCCATTTTAAGCATGGTTGCGCCTATAATCGCAGGAATAGCAAGCAAAAATGAAAATCTTATAGCCTCATTCTTTTTAATGCCCATCAAAATTCCTGTCGAAATTGTTGCACCGCTTCTTGATAATCCTGGAAGTATAGCCAATGCTTGAGCTAATCCAACAACAAAAGTATTTTTTATATTAAGCGCCTTATTTTTCTTTATTCTTGAAGCAGCAAATAAAAATATTCCTGATAATGTAAATGTAATTGCTAGTAGAGATATATCAAGAAAAAAATAGCTTATATAATTACTTAAAAGAAATCCGAATATTGCTGCAGGTATGGAAGCTATAATCAAATAAATCGCGAGCCTGAAATTTTTAGATTTTGTGTTTAATATCAAGAAATCCTTTATAATATTGCAAATGTCCTTATAGAAATAAGTAATAATTGCTAAAAGTGTTGCAAAATGAAGGAAGACATCAAAAGAAATGTTTACTTCTCCGAAAATATTCTGAAGGAGCGCAAGATGTCCGCTGCTGCTTACTGGAAGAAATTCAGTTATTCCTTGAACTAGTGCTAAAATAATTTGATTAATCATCTCCATCTTTTTTCAGTATAATGTGGCTATTGGGCTTTAAATATTTAATTAGAGAGCTTTTAGTTTGGCTTGCGCCCATAACTAATATTAATAATGCATTAAATTTGAAACAGAAGTTTAAACTTAATTAGGCTGGGAAAGGCTGAACAAGTCGATTTATTTTTGAGAATTATTTATATCTGTTTAGAAAAGCGTCTTTTGTTTCTTTTGTTCCATTAAACCCATAATCTTGCTCAATTGAGTATCAATTCTTTCTTCTGAAAAATCATGTTCAGTTAATATTTCCTTGATTTTATTAAAATTTATTTTTGGAAATTCTATTTTGTAATCCTTGCTTACATCTGGATGCGCCATTAACTCGTAAATTTCTTTCCAATCAAAATCAATAGTGTATTTTCCTTCTTTTTCAAGCTTTTCGACTGCTTCAAATATTTTTTCCTTGGTTTTATTTTCTAAGACTAATTTTAACGCTTTTTTTGGTCCGATGCCCTTAACTCCGCCAGGATTATAATCTGTTCCGCTCAAAATTGCAATACAGGTTAATTGTTCATGATTAATTTTTAATTCGTTTAAAACATTTTTTAATTCTATCATCTGCGGTTTTATCTCAATAAAACCCGATACGGTTTTTCTTTTTTTAGCCAAGGTTAAATTTTGTATTAATTTTGGAGAATTAAAAACTAAGCAATCATAATCTTGAGAGGCTGTAGCATAAACATCTCCACTTTTGCATATAAACGAAGCTTGAGCCTCACCCTCCCCCGGGGCTTGAATAACGGCTATGCCCATTGCTTTCAGTAATTCTTTGCTTTCCTCAATTTTTTCTTTGTCAAGATGAACAATTTGCCGCGCGTATCTGCCCATGCCTTCGACATCATGCTCAGATTTTGCTTGTTCATATTTTTCTGCAGCAATATCTTTTGCTTCTTGCCGATTCTCATGAGTTCTTCCTTTTAATGCAGGAGTTTTCCCATCAAAAACATAAATTAATTTTATACCCTCAATAATTAAACTCATATTTCTATAAAATAATCCGGATAAATGTGAAGTTATTCTCTTCTTAGAATCCATAAGGGGAGTTCCATCTGGCTGGCGAATTGTGCTCAAGAATTGATAAATTACATTAAATGCGTCAACTGCAAGCGTCTTTCCTTTCAAGTCAGAAAACTCTATTTCTTTTCTTGGAATTATATCTGCTATCTGTAAACCCATGAATAATAATTGGAACCCGAATATATAAAATTATGCAATTTTATTTCGGCGTATAAACTTTTTTGTAGACTTTAACGTGATTTTTTTCAAGTTGTTTAAGAATATCCATCCTAATTTTTTTATTTATTGCTTCTGGGGGGAAAACTCCAGTTTTACCAAGATTATTTATTTGCATAGCAAATAATTTTGTTGATAAAGCAGTAGGATAAGAAATAAAATTCGCATTTGGGCTGATTTTATTGATTGCTTCTTGATTTGGAAACATTGCGGAGTATATTACTGCTTTCTTCTTGCCGTCTTTTTTGCCCATAGCTTCAACTGCAAATGCAAAAACTGCTTTTGGAAATTTCTTTTCTTCTCCAGGAATAGGATCGGGAAGAAGTTTTGATAATACTCTAATTGGCGCTATCTCTATGCCATCAACTTTAATTTTTTTATTAGAGGTTAGTCCTAATGAAACAAGGAGTTTTGAAATTTCTATATTATTGTCATGAATTTTTACATCCATTTTTTTTGTTTTAATATAAAGAGGAATTGAACCAACTTCATCTTGCGCAAAATAGTGGGTTTTTCTTTTTCCTATTGGCTTTGGGAATTCAAATTCTTCCTCTGCTCCGAAGCTTTCGGCAAGTTTGAATTTTCCATCTTCGTAGATTAATGGTTTTGAATTTAATTCGTCTAAAAGCCAATCTTTGTTCCATGAAAAGAATATTTCCTTGCTTCCAGTATCTTCAACCATTCTTATTTTTATATAGTCCACTTCGTCTAATCTGGAAGCACACTCTGCCGCAAATAAATTATCTAATCCTGGAGCAACTCCTGCGCCGATTAAGCCTATTAAATCGTTTTTTTCAAAATCTTTATGGTAGTCTAATTCTTCCATTTTGTATGGAATTTTTGCGTTTGGGTCTGTTTCATAATCCCAGAAAGAAGCAGTGTCCATATAGTTTACTTTTGCGTTTAAACAACATTTCATTATGTCTAAATTAAATTTTGGAAGAGAAGTGTTAATTGCAACATCGGGATTTATTTCCTTTAAATAATCGGTAAACTTTTGCTCATCAAGAACGTTTAGCGTTTTAAAATTTATTTTCGAGCTTTTGATTTTATCCGGAAATTTAAGGTCAACGCAATAAACCATTTCAATCTCCTCTTCTTTTACAAGAAGCTCTGCTAAAACAGAGCCAACTGCGCCATAGCCAATAATTAGAATTTTCATTGTTGAGGATTTAACTGATATTTTTAATCAGATGAGGATTGCGCTTTTTTAAGAGCTTTTTCTTTATCTTCAATTTCTTTTTTAAGTGTTTTATCTGTTTGCCAGTCTGGCTGCGCTTTTAGTTCTGCAATTCTTAACTTTAAATCATTGATGTGGCTAACATTCGTCCTTCTTTTAAATCTGTGATATTCATTTAAGTTAAAATATCGATGTATGGCTGAATCAAAGAAGAATGATGCTATTACAAAACCCAAAGAACACCAGTATATCCAGTCAGTTGTTTTTGAAGTATTTGGATTTTGTGATAACCATAATGCTAGGAAGATTATCCCATATAAGACCCAACCGGCTCTTCTTCCAAAATGTCCGATATTGGCGTTATTTATGAAGAAGAAATAAATTAGTAACGGCAGGAATGTTGTCAATGCTATTCCGAGTGTGCTATATGGCAGAAGAATGCCATTTATTAAACTATTATCAGGAAGAAAACGTATTGCCAATATAGAAACTGCAATGGCTATAATGTAGATTACTCCTGGATGTTCGTCTAAGCTTCCAAATATTTTAGCTTTGTTTAAAACAAAGGTTATTATAACTAACAGAAGAATAAAAAGCAGGCATTTTGCAAAAAAGAATTCACTCGAAGAATAATCTCCTAAAATAACTTGAAATATTGGAGAAAGAACATCAGTTGTCCATTGAAGCAGTTGTTCTGAACCTTGTCTTAAATCAATATAACCATAAGCTGAAATTAATGGCATTAGCAATAAACTCGAGAGATATATTAGCAGACTCTTTTTTAACTTCATAGGGTTCTTAATATATGGCAGTTTATAAAGATTTTGAGTTTTGTTGGGATAAATGAAGTATAGTGAGAATTAAAGAAATATTTATAAAGGGTTTATAGTTATATAGAATATGAAAAAAGGGAAAAGTGGGCAGCAGAGTATTCTTACAGCAATTGTAACTACTCTTTTAGTAATATTTATTCTAGGAACTATTATAGTTATTTTTTCTAGTGGTCAAGGACTTGGTGGAGTTGGAAATGCTGTATCCTCTGTTGCTGATGCATTTATGAGCGTGCTAAAACCTCTCTTCAACTTTTTGTTAGGTGCGGCTAGTGCGGGAACAGATAGTTATCTCATGGTTTTGATTTTCATTATGATTTCTATAATCCTCATCGGAACTCTTGATACTGTTAACCTATTTGGGGAAGATGATAAGGGAAAGCTGATTAATTTCTTCGTTGGATTGATTGTTGCTATAATCGGAGTAAGAACTATGCCTCCGGATTTATGGGGTTCTTTAACTGCTGGAACCAATGCCTTTGTTATTACTATCTTTATAGGTCTTCCAATATTAGCTCTTACTGTTTTAACTATGAAAATGAGACATACAGTTTTAATAAAACTGTTCTGGATATTCTTCATTGTTTTTGATGTTTATTTAATGATGAGATTACCACCAAATACTGGGGCGGGCTGGGGTGTGCGGGGGATTTATCTTGTTGCTTTAATTTTAGCAGGATTTATGTTATTCTTTGACGCTACCATTAGGAGATTCTACTATAAGGAAATGAATAAGAAAGAAATTGAAGATACTATAGGAGATATAGATGCTCAGGCGAGATATGATTTAAGAGCTAAAATTGCTAACTGGGAAAAGATAAAAGCAGACCCTAATGCTAGTGCTCAAGAAGTAGGCCGAGCTAAAGAAAGACTTGCTCATTATCAAAAAGTATATGGCGATGTTTCAGCAATTTAATTCTCCATTAATTATTTAAACACTTATCTCTTAAGAGATTTATGAAAAAGCAGGTTGTTATTGCGGGATTTGTTTTAATTAGTTTAATTGCTCTTTTTTTAATTGTTAATGTTAGTAATGTTTCTGCGATAAATATTAATCCTGCGAATCCTGAAGACCCGCTGGGAATTGGAATTAATCCTGCGGATATTCCGCAGAATCCAGAAGATTTGGCTAATGCTTCTGCAAACTATCTTGGAACTCGATGGAATCAGTTTTTTACTGAGAGTAAAGTTTTAGGGCCTATTCACCAGGCTTTTTTAGCACATCCGTTGCCATTTAAAATTTTATTTAACACTCCTTATAGTTTTACGCTTACGTTTTTTTGCATTCTTTTTTTATGGATATTTTTATTAGTATCTATTGGAAATCTAGTTGAAGCTTATTTAAATAAATTGGCGGGCTTTGTTATTGGATTAGTGGCAGTAATTGTTATTGCGCAAATTGGGATTATTGGGGGAATTGTGAAATTTTTTATTGAAGGCATCCTTATTAAACAATCAGTCTGGGTTAAGATTCTTCTTTGGATTGTTGTAATTATTGTTCTTGTATTAATTTTCGCATTTGATTCTATGTGGAAGAAATCTGTCCAGGCTTCTAAAAAAGCACAAGAAAAGCAAATGCAGAAACAGAAAATTGAAGAAAATGAGGAATTTGTAAAAGGCGTAGAAGAAGGAAGAAAATTAACAGAGCCTTTGAGGAAAGCTAAGAAAAAGATATTGGATATAGATTCTTAAATTTAACTTTAGACTCTTGCACCTACTTTAAGGCCCAGGGTTCTTTTTTCTTCTTTTTTTGATTCATTTATTGTAGATTTGCTTAATGAACTAATTAATTTTGTAGCTAAAAAAATTATTGCAGTTACAATCAGAGTTATAAGAATTACATTAACTAAATCTTGCCCTTTGAAAACGCTTCCCACTTTAAAAATAAATATTGAGGCATCACGAATTGCCCCTGTTGCTGAAATAAAAAGAGTTATTAAAATTGGAATTGTCCAAGAGATTATCCCCGGCTCAAAAATTTCAATTTGATTTACTGCGCTTTTAATTATAAAGAAAATTCCAAGAAGTAAGACTGCTAAAACAATAAAAACTGAAAGCTCAATATTCTCGCCAGATTGAATTCCAAAAATAGCTCTTGCGAGCACCTGAAGATTTTGCGGAACAACTATTTCCTGCGAGAGAAAGTTATTTGTTGAACTTTGAAAGTTTTGATTAATCTCGGCTGTTTGATTTTCTTCGGCAAATATAACCCCCAGAGATAGGATTAAAAATAATAAACTAACAAAAAATATACTCTTTTTCATAACTCCTTTAGAAAACTCTTCTTTAAATTCTTTTCTAAATGATGAACCTGAATCAATTAAACTCTCTAAATTAACAATGCTAATTAATTTTTAAAACAGATTTTTCATAGAAATTATATCTTTTTGATAGTATGAAAAATCTGAAGTAGTAATTGAACTGGTTACTTTTGGGTTGTTGAGTGGGGGTTTTATTAAATTAGAATTAAATTTTATTCCTTAACTTTCTTATAGCCTACAATTCTTTTGCTCTTGCCTTCGCCTTCGTATATTGGAACTTCTTCGGCAGCATGCTTGACTTTGCCTGAGCGAGAGAATCCAGAATCAGTCATGACAAAAGCAATTCCTCCAGCAACAAGAACAACACCAGCCATTACAGTATAAATTAGAGATTTTGTTCCTAGAAAAGTTAGCATCTTTGAAAGCTGGCTGCTAAAGGCAATTATTGCTAAACCAACACCTGCTGCAGAATATCCAATTATACTATTTGTCGCCATCTTTTTGTAATGTAGTATATGCCTTGGGATTTATAAAGGTTATTCTTTCAAGAGACTGCTTCGCAATATAAAAACTAATAATGCACTAACTTCAATTTGATTTGTTCAACTAAACTTCTGCTTCCGAATTTTGTAGGATTATTAATATTTATTAAAATAGGCGCAAGCCAAAAATTAAAACTTCTTGCCGAAAGCTTTATATATGTCAAAATATAATACGATTGTATGAAAAAAGGACACAACTTACTTGTTTTGTTGGCGCTTGAATTTTTTATTAAAAACCCTAAGGAGGAAATTCATCTTAGAGAATTTTCTAGAAGAATAAAAATAAGTCCTAATTCTGCGCAAAGATTTCTGAATCTATTTTTAGATAAGGGTTTTATTAAAGAAGAACGTAAGGCAAACCTGCGGTATTTTAAAGCTAATTTGGAGAATGTTGTATTTAAACATATTAAACAAACGTATTCGCTACAACTTTTGGTGGAATCTGGTTTAATTGATTACTTAAAAAATAAGGATTTTACTTTTGTCACTTTATTTGGTAGTGTTGCAAGAGGAGAAGATGACTCTAAAAGTGATATAGATTTAGTTTGCATAGGTGGAAAACAATATGATTTATTTGAATTTGAAAAAAAACTTGGTAAAGAGATAAATGCTCATTTTTTTAGTTGGGTTGAATGGAAAAAGCAAACAAAACAAAATAGAGGCTTTTATTCAGATGTTATTTCTCAGGGGATAAATTTAATAGGTAATATGCCCATTGCAGAATAATATGATAAAAGAACTTTTTGATAAAGGGGAATTAATTCGAATACCCATTGATAAAAACAAAGTTAAGAATTCTTTATTAACTGCTGAAGATAAACTTGAAGAGGCAAAACAACTTTTTAATGATGATTATTTTAATCCTGCAATTCTTTCAGCGTATACTTCTATGTTTCATGCTGCTCGAGCATTACCTTACAACGAAGGCATTCAAGAAAAAGGGCATTTTGCAGTTATTGCTTATCTAAAAGAAAGGTATAAATCAAGTTTATCCGAAGATTTATTAAATACCTTTGAAGTTCTTAAAAAGATGAGAAGAGGAATTTTGTATGGCTTTCAAGAAGAATTTGATAAACCCGAAGCTGAAACTGCAATTTTAGGTTCAGAAGATTTTTTATTTAAAATAAGGGAGCTTTTATCTTAAACAGAATGGCTAACTACGACATACTTGGAAATATTGCAATTGTGAAATTTCAGGATGAAACTCCTGAAGAGATAAAGAAAAGATTCGCCATGAAATTTCTTGAGGAGCACGGGAATGTTAAAACCATTCTTGAAAAGACTGAAAAGGTTCATGGAAGACTGCGAACAATTAAGACTAATTTTATTGCTGGCGAAGAAACTCTAGAAGCAGAATATAAAGAAAGTGGATGCAGATTTAAATTGAATGTTGAAACCTGTTATTTTTCTCCAAGACTGGCTAATGAAAGATTGGAGATTGCTAAAAAAATTCAAAAATTAAAGGCTAAAAAAGTTCTTGTTATGTTTTCAGGGGTTGCGCCATTTCCAATTGTTATTGCTAAATATGCTAAACCTAACAAAATTATTTCTATTGAGCTCGGTGTTGAATGTGAGAAATATGCGCGAGATAATCTTTGGTTGAATAAAGTTTCAGATAAGATTGAACATATTCAGGGTGATGTGAATAAAATTTTACCTAAAATGGCTAAACAAAAAGATAAATATGAGGTTATTGTTATGCCTCGGCCTAATCTTAAAGATAATTTTTTGAAATCTGCGTTGAGTGTGGCTAAGAAAGGAACTTTAATTTTTTATTATGGTTTTTGTGCTGAGACTAAAAAAGAAGAAATGATTTTGGATTTAGAGAAAACTGCCAAGAAGCTAAAAAGAAAAATAAAAATAATGAAAGTTTTGGAAGCGGGGGATATTGCGCCTTACGAGCATAGATATAGAGTTGAGATAAAGGTTTTGAAATAGTTTTAATGACTGAAATATTTTCTTCTTAATCTGTCTCTGTCATGTTTGTACAAATTTTCAAATAATACCTGCGCAAAGCTTTCATAGATTTTTGAGTCTCTTTTTCTATGGTGCTGCTTTACCCAGTCATAAGAGCCAAGTACTGCTAATCTTGTTGAACCTTCTTGAAATCCTAAGGGGCTTCTTAGTCTTAAATTAGTAAGATTTAGAATTTCATCAACCATTCTTTCATCTAATCCCTGTTTAGATTTTTTTTGTTCTACTGGTTTTTGAGCAGGGTTAGCACTAAGAAGTTTTGCTGCATGTCTTTGTATTCTTTTTATTATATCTACGTTCATATTATTTTAACATATTTTAGTTAATTCCTTGATATAATCTAAGAAATATGCATTTCTGCACAAAATTAGGCATAAAAATTGCTTTATAAAGCTATTTGTTTAGAGTTCTTTCTTCATACTAATAGCACTCGGAGCTTCTCCGAAAAGATTTAAGAAATCTTTTAGCAAACATTGACTTTCAGTCAATTATGTTACACTTGTAACAAGAATCTCCTCGGCTATAAAAATTAAATATCTTTCTTTAGTTCAAAAAAGCATTTTTTAATTATGTTTTAGAGACTTAAATGCTTTTTTTCACACTAATAGCACTCGGAGCTTCTCTGAAAAGATTTAAGAAATCTTTTAGCAAACATTGACTTTCAGTCAATTATGTTACACTTGTAACAAGAACCTCCTCGGCTATAAAAAATTAAATCTCTTTCTTCATACTAATAGCACTCGGAGCTTCTCCACCATGCCAGGTAAATCTTGGACGAACGCGGATAGGATAAATTCTTTCACTATTATCATCAAGAATAATTGCGCTTCCTTTCATGCTTGGAAGTTCTGCCATATTTTTTCTAATTGATTCTAGAAGATAGGTTTGCATGATGCTGTTAAGCGCTTCTATATCTGGTTGTGCAGTAAGCCTATGAGCAATAACTACGTCAGATTGAGTCATAGCATCTCTATGAATAACTCCTGGCTGTTGAGTTGCCATAACTAAAGAAATTCCTGGCTGTCTTCCTTCTCTTAGAATTTGGATTAATGCATCTGTTGCCGCTGTTTTTTCGCTTTCTTCTTTTCTTAAGAATTCATGGGCTTCATCGATAAAGAGCCAGACTAATGGAACTTCTTTTTTTTCTTTTATATTAAGATAATCAATGCCGTGCTGAAGAGATATCATTTCTTCTTTTTTTCGCGCTAATAATCTTTCATTGAATAATTTTTTACAAACTAATCCTATAACTAGCGCTCTAACATTAAAGGTTCCTATTGAAGAATAACAGCTTACGTCTAATATTGTTGATTCTCCTGGCGAAATTAGTTCTGAAATTTCTGTTCCTGGCTGGCCTTTTTTTGCAAATATTCCCCAAGTTTCTGCTGCTTCAAAAAGTGATATTGCAGCATTTTTGTCTTTTTGTTCGGATTGTTTATCTCTAATTATACTCTCGATTATTGTTGTTGTATCAAAATCTTTATTTTGTTCTTTAAGATTTGCGATAACTCTTTGAATTATTATTGAAATAGGATTAGTTATCTCGAGATTAAAGGTTATAATCCAATCCTCTGCATTTAATTCGCTGGCTTTAATCGCAAATTTATTATCAACAGGAATTTGGCGTTTTTCATATTCATCAAAGAATCCAAATGGAGCCCAAACCTTAACAGGAAGATTTTTTGGTTTTAGATTCCAATCTTGTAAAAGTTCTGCATCTTTTTCATTTTTGTATTTCATGGTCCAGAATATTCCCATAGTATCAAAAATGATTGGTGCAATATTTTGTGAAATTTCTTTTGGCAAGTCGCAAAGCTCTTCTGCTATTGCTCCAAGAGTATAAGATTTTCCAGAACCTCTTTTACCGGCAATCATTATAACATGCGAACGAGCTACATCCATCCAAATTAAATTAGAAAGAGAGGTATAGTTTCCCATTTTAACGTAACCTTTTCCAAGATAAATTAATCCGTCATTTCCAAAACGTTTTATATCTGCTTTATCTCTGCCTATAATTATATCGTAGGACATTTCGTATGGTAACCAAGGTTCCCCTGACAAGTCACCCCTCCTTTGTTTGCACTTTCTATTCTCATTATTTCCCTCTTTGTTATTATTATGAATATTGTGATGTTTTTAATTGTTGTTGTATTGCTTTTAATTTTAGGATTTCAACTCCACAAGCTTTTTAAATACCTTAGATATATACTTTTATGGTTGAGATAGTAAAAGAGGCGCAGAAAGAAGAGAAAAAACTTGAAAAATTCTTTAAAAATAAATCTAATATATGGATGATTGTCTCGGTTGTTCTTGCAGTTATTCTTGTTGCTATGCTTGTTTGGCCAAATGGATTGAGTGGAACCAAGGCAGGAGAAAAAATTGTTGCTCTTGCTAATGCCCAGGGTGCCGATGCGACTCTCGTTTCTGTTAAATCTGTAAGCGGTTTATATTTAGTTACGGTTTCTATAGATGCCCAAAAAATTCCAGTTTATGTTACTAAAGATGGAAAGTTATTCACTACTAATATGGTTACTCTTTCCGAGACTGATAGCAACTCTCAAACCAATACACCCGCTGAAGTTCCTAAAACTGATAAACCCCAAGTAGAGTTATATATTTGGGGTTATTGCCCTTATGGTATTGCCGCTCAAGGCCCATTAGCATCGGTTGCAGAATTACTAAAATTAAGCGCAAATTTTGAAATAGTTCCTTATTATGATGGACATGGCGCTTTTGAGACTCAACAAAATAAAATTCAATTGTGCATTCAAAAGAATGCTAAAAGTCTATATTGGAAATATGCTGCTAAATTTGTAAGTGATGTTTATCCAAAATGTAGCGTTAATAGAGATATATCCTGTGATAAAGATGAGTCTATAAAGGCAATGAACGCGGTTGGAATTAATTCTGTAGACATAATGAAATGTGTTGAATCTGAAGGAGCTACATTATTTGAAGCAGCTTCTGTAAAAGCCCAGACTAATGGAGTAACAGGTTCGCCTACATTAATGATTAATGGGGTTGCTGTTAATGCTGAAAGAAATTCTGAGGCATATAAAACCTCAGTTTGTGACGCATTTAATACTGCGCCAAGCGCATGTTCAACTACTCTCAATTCAGATGCAACTACGGCCAGCGGTAACTGCTGATTTTTAATAAATTTTTATTATTAATACTTTACGCGCTCAACTTCCCTAATGAAAGAACAACTTCTTGGCGTTTTTCTGCGAGATATTCGGATTCTTCTTCGCTAAGATTCATCTGTCTTTTTGTGTTATCATCTGTGATTAAAGCAAGTATATTGAAATCTTTCTGCGCGCGTTTTTTGCTGGTGTGCGTTAGCTCTGCGAGTTTTCCTGAAATGCTTTTCTTTTTTGCATTTTTTTGATTTATCATCCAGATTTTAAGAATTCTTTTTGGAGGATTATACTTGGTGAATCTATCTGGCAGACTTTTATTGCCTTTTGCAGCAGAAATTCCTGCTGTAAGAAAAAAGTTTTGATACAACATAAAACGCCAATGCTGCTGACGGTATATTCTTCCTTTAAAGATGTCTGCCCTGCTCATTGCTTCAAAAGCTTTAGCAAGTTCTACTCCGCGATATTCTGATGGAATGTTTTCTTCAAGCCATAACGCTATTTGATCTATTTCCATTTCAACACTATCATAGGCTTCTATAGTTTTCTTATGGATTCTTGTTTTGAATACTTCACGAAGAGCATTAAAAATATCCTGCGCTTTTTCTCTTAAGTCAATTTCCTGTTGCATTATTTCTGTTTCTTCAGAGTAGATTATTGATTGTAAGTCATTTAAGGCGGCTCTTAAATCTCCGCGAGATTTTGCAGCTATTTCTTTTAATGCATTTTCATTAACTATTTTATTCTCTTTTTTCGATATTTCTTTTAAATATTCTAAAATTGAAGGATAAGGAATTTCTTTAATTGGAATCATTTCGCATTTGCTTCTTAACAAGGAGAATTTATTTTGCCAAATATCGTTGCAGGTAATTATTATTGGAAATTTTGTTCGTTCAATCAATACTATTAATTCGGGCAAACCCCCATAATCGGTTGTTGTAACTCCGTCAACTTCATCAACAAGGATTACTTTTCCTTTTGAAAAAAGCGAATGCTGTTGTGTGGATGGTTTTAAAACTTCATCAAGTTTTGAACGGTTTCTTAAATCGCTTGAATTTAGCTCAAAAATTTCATGATTTAATTCTTGCGATAGAACGTGGGCGAGTGTCGTTTTTCCTGTTCCTGCTGGCCCATATAGCAGAACAGCTTTTTTTTGCGAGATGCCTTTGTTAAATCCTGATACAAACGCTTTTATTTTATCGATTGCAACTTCTTGATTTTTTATTTCAGAAAACTTTTTTGGCCGATATTTTTCGGATAGGGGGGTTGTTGGATTTAGCATTTTATGAAACTATTTTATAACCTAATTTTTAACACCCAAGCCGGCTAAAACAAAACTTGCAAGC
>Ga0172370_10005010_pt1 | contig 17338 bp, 18 predicted proteins | sample LakKiv5m_FD_114538 | JGI IMG/M metagenome (GOLD analysis project Ga0172370, IMG submission 114538) | Freshwater microbial communities from Kabuno Bay, South-Kivu, Congo - kab_022012_11.5m | ecosystem: Environmental > Aquatic > Freshwater > Lake | place: Democratic Republic of the Congo...
CGCAAACTTTTCCCAACTTCTCGGATTGCTGCGCAAATTCTACGCGTCCCTTGGTTTCAAAAAAATCCGTTTCCGCCCGTCCTTTTTCCCCTACACTGAACCCAGCCTTGAAATCGAAGTCTATTTCGAGGAGAAAAAGCAATGGTTCGAGCTTGGCGGCGCTGGCATTTTCCGCCCAGAAGTGAGCATCCCGCTTTGCGGAAGATATCCTGTTCTTGCATGGGGCCTTTCCCTCGAGCGCCCGCTCATGCTTCTCAACAACATAAACGACATCCGCTCGTTCTACAAGAACAACGTAGGCTGGCTGCGCGGTGCGAAACTGCGCTGAAAGTTCGTCCATCGCCGTAAAATAACGGAAAATTGTGCCACCGTATTATAAACCCGTTTTTTCAAACCTCCCAAAAAGAGGTGTATCCATGCAGCGCACAATGCAACTGAGAAAACCGAATCCAGCAGCTCCTAACGGAAATGGAGACGGTTTGCAGCATAAGCAGCCTGCAATTTCTGCAAAGCCGCCAAGCGAGGGCATAATGCACTCAACGCGCGGCCCAGAAGAACACAGCAACAGGTGGGGCGCAAACAATGCGCAAAGCGCCCCAAGCAAAAGCAGCGGCGCGCCAACCTGATTTTCCTACTTGAAAATCTCGCCTGTTTCCGCCGACCAGAAAAGCAAATCAAGATGGTGCATTGGGATTTTGTTTTTCCTGCAAAAATCCCGCATTTTCTTTTCAATTTCATCATACTTCTTGTGCGTGAGCGAGCTGGGCACAGCCGCGATTACTCCCGCACTTTTCAAATTCTTCAAAATGTGCCTATCAAGTATCGCAAGGCTGCTCCCGTGCCCCACGTTCCTGAGAAAATGGCCTGCTTCTTTTTTTCCAATTCCCAGTACGTTCCCAGCTATGAAATCCCGCATCTCACGCTGCCCCTCCTCATTTTTTGGCAGAATTTCCAGCACCGCGCAATAATCCCTGCTGCAAAATTTTTCCCGTGCAAGCACAATGTACTTTGATTTGTTGCGATGGAACCTCACGCCAGCCCAAAGCAGCGCCTTTTCAATTTCAAAAGCGCCTGCAGAATACAGCGCGCCCGTCTCAACCAATTTTTTTATTGCAGTATCCGCAACCCTTGCCTTTGTCTGCGGCGTCAATATGCAAAAGCAAAGCTCAGCAAAAACTTCCCTCCCGCTTCCCCTGCCCACTCTCTCAAAATAAGAAAGCCGCTCCTCTATGCTTTTCTTTTTTCTTGCGTGCGCAGCTTTGATATCATCAATCTTCATCAACGCACCCCTCAAGCGCATTTCAGGCATCTTACTTTTCCCTCTCCTCAATCTCATCGTGCCCGGGGCAAAGCAGTTTGTACGGTATTTTTTCAATGAGCCCAAGGCTCTGCTGCATGAGCCCGTCATCCCCCTGCAAATCCGTCCTCCCGTGCTCCCCTCCTGCAAATTTCGTGTCACCGCTGAAAAGGATGCCGCTTTTCCTTTCAAAAATGCACACGCTTCCCATGGTGTGTCCTGGTGTGTGGAAAATCTCAAGCTCAAATTCCCCGAATTTTTTCTCCTTCCATCCAAGCGGCTTCGCATTCGCTGGCACAAAAACATACGGTGCATCCGGCTTCTCCTCGGCGTGCAGATAAACGTCCTTCCAGCCCCCTTTCACCCCTTTTGTGTGGTCATAATGCCCGTGCGTAAGTATGCACATTTTCGGCTCAAAATCAAGCTGAACTTTCCCGTCCCCGCTGTCAATTATCGCTTTCCCCTTTTTTCCCCCATCGAGCATGTAAATGGTAGAGCACACCCTCTCATCAGTTCGCAGCATGTAAATTCCTTTTGCGATTTTTTCAAACATAAGCTCACTACAACTTCCTTATCTGGAAATTACCAGCAGGAAGTGCCTGCAGAATCTCATCAACGTGCACCCCGACGTCCTTTGCAATTTGCACGGCAGCCTTCCCTTTCTCAATATTCCCCGGCACAAGCAAAAGCGCATTCTCCAGCTTCCTTTTGCAAATAGCTGGCTGCACGCACACAATCCCTTCCCCATTTTTTCCGATTGCAAGCTCAAGCTTTGTGCCACGAAACCAAAGCCTCTCGCCTTCAATCGCATAACCTCCCTGCCCCACGTATCCTCCGCTCGAATGCTTTGAAATCTGCGCCGGCTTGACGCAATATGCATCAACTGCCGCCGCGCTCTTCCACGCATTTGAATAGCATGCTGCAAACTGCGCAGCCTCCCTGCCGTCATCCACATCTGCCTTTTCTCCGCCTTTCAAAACCACAACGCTTCCGCCCTGTATGTCCGCATGGAAAAACAAATCCCCTTCTTCCATGTGCCTTGCAACAATCGCATCGTTCTGCTTAGCATCCCTCCCTCCAATTGCAAGCAGCCCTGAACTTGTAAAAAAATGCCTGAATTTCTCATGCGCCTTTTTCTCCCGCTTCACGCGGGGCAGAAGTTTTTCTTTTTCAGCGCCTGCCTTGCCTGCCTGCGCCGCGATTTCTTCATGCGTTTTCTCTATTGCTTTTTTCATCCCTTCGGCTTTTCCACGGAGTTTTTTCGCCAATTCAAAATAAGCAGCGGCATTTCCATACGCATTTTTTCTTATATCGTAGCGCACTTTCATTTCAAATCCCCTGCAAGGCGCATAAGCGCCGCCAACAAAACATCCAATCGCGCAATATCCCGGCAGCCCCTGCTATTGTGCAAAAACTTCAAAGATAAGCTGCACCAAGCAGCGCACCCACAATGGCACATATCGCATTCGTAGTTGCCTTGCTGCCTACTCCCCTCTCCTCTATAACGCCTACCAAACTGTCAGCCATGCTTCCCGCAAGCCCGATTAACCCAATTTTCAGGACACCCCATGCCCCATACCCTCCAACAAGAAAGAACGCCCCAATGCCTATTATGAGTGCCCCATTAAGGCTCATAAGCGTGCCAAAGAAACTTATCGCGCCAGAAACCCCTTTTTTCGCCCTCTTAAAATCAAGCAAAGATATGGGCTCCCCTCCAAGCACCCCCATCTCGGATGCAAACTTGTCTGCCGTAATCGCGGCAAGCGAGCCAATGTATGGCCCTACGCCCACAACCGGATAAAGGACTGCGCACGCAGCAGGCACAATGCCGTTTGCAAGCACGTTCTCCCAGCTTCTCTCATGCTCATAGAGCCCCATCTCCCTTTTTTCCTCATACCCGTATTTTGTTGCGATTACGCTCGCCGCTAAAAATATGAGCATGAGCGGCAGAGATGCCGGATGCCCGAAATAAAACACAATAATTGCAAAAATAGCCGCAAGCGCAAGCCCGGCAAAATCCAAAAGCGCAATATTCGCCATTTACACCACATCGCTTGTTACAATGAACGTCCCCCTATCTTCCTTTGCCCCAAATTTTACTGCCCCGAATTTTTCAATCACCTGCATGTTTGTTTTCAAGTGGGCACTTATCCCAGACGTCCTTATGCTGCACTTCCCATTCGCCTTCCCCATATATAAAAGCAATTGGTCTGCACAGTGCGAGTCAATCGCAGCCCCGCTCTTTTTTTCGCCCAAAAAATACGAAGCAGCCTCTTTTGCAACATCCTCCGCCTTTTTCCCAATTTCCCCAAGCCCACAAGCCCCAATCCCATCCTCCCAAATCACAACCGCATTCCCCGGGCACGCGGCTTTGCACTTAATGTCTTCAATTTCAATCGCGTTGCCTCCAAACGCGAGCCCAAGCGCATCTTTTTCCCTTTGCGCAACGTGCGCGGGCAACCCGCTTGCATATATCCTGCATTTCGCTTTCCCTTGCCCCTGCTCTAAAAAATCTGCACTTCTGAATGTGCATGGTTTCACAAGAAGTTCAATCTCCCCTCCTCCTTTAGGATAAAATCCGGCCTGCTTCAGCTTCCCCTGCACACTAACCCCAAATTTTCCCGCACACCCCAAAAATACATTCTCAAAATAATCCCAAAAAGGCGCACCCTTTACGTGCGTCCCTCCCCTGAGCACAACCCTGCTCTCCCCATCCGCATTGCAAAGAACCGGCAATATCGCCTGCGCAAGCAGCGTAACCGCCCCTGCGCTTCCAATGTCAAATTCGTACTCCCCTCCCCTTATCTTACCCGGCTCAAATTCCACGCACGTGCATCCCAGCTGTGCGCCCTTGGCTTTAGCGCCGCTTATCTTCCCAAGCGCGTTCACCACTGCAAGGTGCTGCCTTGCAAGGCCAGCAGCGCTTCTTCCTGAACGTATGTTGCTTATCCTCACCGGAACCCCGTGCATGCACGAAAGCGACAAGCTAGTCCTTAGAATCTGCCCCCCTCCCTCCCCCAAAGAGCCGTCAATTTCAATTTTCATGCATTCTTGTCTCCCATCCTCTTTTTATTTTTTCTTGCCATACTATATCCAGTGTAATTTATGATGGACGTTGCAGTGCGCTATATCTTGCTTCTGGCAGTCGCATTCCTGCTCTGGCAGCTCATAGTGAGCGCCGACATGAACGTGCGCTTTGTCTGCGCGCTTTTGCTCATACTAACCGGGCAATTGCGCGAAATACTGCTACTTAGGCAGGCATCCGGACACATGGAAAAACAAAGCAAAACAATGAAACACTAGGACGATAGAACAGAAAAGAAGGCCAGCGCGCGAAGCGCTGGCAAGGCGACCAGTTTTCTGTCTTTACGACAGAACAAAAGACGGAGATCTGCGTTGCTATTTCGTGGGCTCGATATATAAACATTTGCGAAGGATTATCCACACACTAACACACATTTATAAATGAAAAAAGGAGTGAAAGCATGGCAGAAAACACGAATGAAAAACCAATTTCTAAGCAACCTGCAATCGTGCAGCAAAAAGAAGTTTCCACCCAGCAGGAAAAATCTCAACCCCCTGCCAAAAAGGAACTTTCCCTCCTGTTGCAGCTAAAGGCGCAAAAGGACGCGCTTCTGGAGGAGGCAAGGGGGCTCAATCCCAAACTTTCCTCATTGCGCTCGCAGCTTGCTCCGCTCGCAGCAGAACTCAAAAGGACAAAAGGCTCAAGCGCCTCGCGCCTGCGCTCGCAGATAGACGAGATAGAATTCAAGATAGCAACCGAAGCATTCACTGCAAAGCACGAAAAAGAACTCATAAAAAGCAAGAAGGGTCTTGAGGAGCAGCTCAAGACTGCATCTGCAGCGGACACGCTTTACAAAAAAGTCTCCGAGCTTCGCGCGCAACTAAGCCCACTTTCCCAGAGGCGCGACGAAATAGACTCACAGCTGGATTCCCTGCGCGCCCAAATGTCAGCCGAATACGAAAAAACAAAGGCTGAATACGAAAAAGGCAAAAAGGACCGCGAAAAGCGCGCTTTCGAATCATTGAAATCCCGCTACGGGAAAAAAGACGAGCATACGGGCTCAAAAGATTCAGGCCCATCCCGCCCGCGCTTTGCACGCCGCGATTCGCGCAAAGAGCCGCGCGAAAAGCTTGATGCCGACGAGGCAAAATACCTCAAAAAACACGACGATTTTGTTTCCCTTGAGGACATCGTAATAATGGAGAAAAAGGAAAAGAAGGCACAAGCAGAGGATGCGCAGGGATCCGATTCTTAATTTTTAACCCCAAGCAGCATCCCGACCGCATACCCCGCAATCCCTGCCAGCCCGCCTATAACAAGCATCTCAAGCCCGCTCTTGAACCAGTTCCCAATCGTTATCCTTGCCTTTATTGCGCCAGCAGCGAAAAGCGTGAGCAGCGAAATTCCTGCGGATAGCATCATGGCGGTTTGCACGTCCCCAACAAGCACAAATGGCACAAGCGGTATAATCGAGCCTCCAAAAGAGGAAAGCCCGACTACAAGCCCCTCCCTTTTCGGATTTATGCTCTTTGCATCCGCAAGCCCAAGCTCCTCACTCATCATCACGTCCACCCAGAGCTTCTCATCACTTGTAATGTGTTTCACAATGTCTGCAAGCGCCTTGCCCCTGAACCCCTTCTTGTAATAAATAAGCTCAACTTCCTTTCTCTCAATGTCTGGCACTTCCTTTATCTCGCGCTTTTCCCTTTCAAGTTCAGCATAATAATGGTCTTCCTCAGCCCTTGAAGAAGTGTATGCAACAGCCGCCATTGAAAGCGATTCTGCAAAAGTTGCCGCAATCCCGGCAACAATAATTATATGGCTGTCCTTTGTTGCGCTTGCAACCCCGAGCACAAGCCCAAGCACGTTCACAAGCCCGTCCTGCCCGCCCAAAATTATCTGGCGCAAGAGCACCCCCCTGCCCTCTCCCCCAAAACCCCTGCCCTCCCCGAAAATGTGCGCATGCTCGCGCGCAGTAAGCTTCAGTCCAATTTGCCCTTTTTCCATCCAAATCCCCGAACCGTTATGCACTTTCGCCTCTTCTTTTTATTAAGTTTGCTTGAGCCCCACATTCATGGTTTTAAGGAAGGCATTCCTGCTTGATGTTGATTACACGCACAAGAAAGGGAAAACTTACGTGAGGCTGCTCCTAAAAGGAAAACGCACTTTCCGCCTGTACGATTCCTACGAGCCATACTTTTACGTTGATGCGCCCGAATCAGAAACAGAAAGCATAATGAAAATCTCGCTTGAGCACAACGGCGAGAAAATTGCCCCAGTGCGCATAGAGGCAGAAAAAAAATCAGTTTTAGGGCACGAAAAAAAGCTCCTGAAGGTTTTCTGCGCCTCGCCCTCGCATGTGCCGCATCTCTCCGCAAAAATCCAGCATCCTGTGTTTGAAAACAGCATACTTTTTGGAAGGCGCTACATGATAGACAAGGGGCTCTCCCCCTTCTCGCTTCTCATATACGAGCGCGAGGGGAAATTCCTGAAAAAAATAGCGAAAATAAAGGACGGCGTCCCCAAGCTCAATTCCCTTGCATTTGACATAGAGACCTACAATCCCATAGGCGCCCCGCGCCCGGAAAAGGACCCCGCCATAATGATAAGCTATGCAAACGGCCTGCAGGGCGTTCTCACTTACAAAAAAATAAACAAGCCCTTCGTGCTCGCGAAAAAATCCGAGGCCGAAATGATTTCCTCCTTCTGTTCCGTGCTCAACGAAGCTGACACGGACATACTGTTTGGCTACAACAGCTCCAATTTCGACCTGCCCTACCTGCAAGCCCGCGCAGACGCGCTCAAAATAAAGTTCCCAATAGGCAGGGACAAGCGCACGTTCATACTGCGCAAGGCAGGGATGCGCGAAATGGCAAAAATAGGCGGAAGGATGCACATAGACCTCTACCCCGCAATCCGTTTCCTTTCTTTCATAGGCGCGCTCAAGGCATCCAAATTCACCCTAGAAGCTGCATACTCGGAAATAACAGGCAAGCAAAAATACATGGTAAAGCGGCTTGAAATACACCAGATGTGGGACAGCAAGGACGAAAAAATCCACGAAGAGCTTGCGCACTACTCAATGCAGGATTCCATCGCAACAAAGGAGCTTGGCGCAATCGTGCTCCCTCTTCTTATGGAAATAAGCCGCCTCACAAAAATGCCACTCTTTGATACCGCATACGCAACTGCCGGGCAGCTCGTGGAGTCCCTGCTCATATACCGCTCGCACGAGGCGAATGCAATTGTCCCTGGAAAGCCTACTGATATGCAGGCAAAGGAGCGCGAGGCGCACCCCATAGAGGGCGCATTCGTAAAGCTCCCGACAGCCGGGATATACGAAAATATCGCCGTATTTGACTTCCGCGGACTGTATCCATCCATAATTACCTCGCACAACATAGACCCCTACACGCTCAACTGCTCCTGCTGCACAAAGGCGGAAAGCTTTGTTTCGCCACTTGGGCACCGCTTCTGCAAAAAGAAAAAAGGTCTCATCCCCGCCGTGCTTGAGGACGTGGTGGCAAAACGCTCGCTTCTCAAGGACAAGCTGCGGCACGTGCAAAAGGACACGGAGGAATACCGCACGCTCTTTGCCCGCGTGCAGGCACTAAAGATAATCGCAAATTCCTACTACGGATACCTCGCATACGCGCGCTCGCGCTGGTATGCGCGCGAGGCAGGCGAGTCAGTTACTGCATGGGGCCGCCACTACATACAGGAGACAATAAAGAAAGCCGAAGATGAGGGATTTCAGGTGCTCTACGGCGACACAGACTCAGTTTTTTTGCTCCTTGGAAAAAAAGGGAAAGATGACGGACTCGCATTCATGAAAAAAATCAACTCCGAGCTGCCTGCCGGAATGGAGCTTGAGCTCGAGGGCTTTTTCAAGCGCGCAGTATTTGTCTCAAAAAAAGGCGGTGATGCTGGTGCAAAGAAAAAATACGCGATGCTTGGCGAGGACGGCAGGATAAAAATCCGCGGCTTTGAGCTCGTGCGCCGCGACTGGTCTTCAGTTGCAAAGGACACGCAACGGAAGGTTCTTGAGGCAATACTTGTGCACGGCAGCAAGGAAAAGGCGGTCGGCATAGTGCGCGACGTTGTTGAAAGGTTGCGAAGCGGCACCGTGCCCCTTGAAGAGCTTGCAATTTACACCCAGATAAGCAAGGACCCGAAAAAATACGAAATAACCTCGCCTGAAATCTCAGCAGCAAAAAAAGCAATAGCCCGCGGGGTGCACGTTGAAAAGGGCAGCATAATAGCGTTCGTGATTTCAAAGGGCGGCTCCACAATTTCCGAAAAGGCAACGCCCCTTGAGTTCGCAACAAACTACGACTCCCAGTACTATATAGACCACCAGATACTCCCCAGCGTGCTCAAAATCCTCAAGGAGCTCGGCTTTTCCGAGGACGATTTGAAGTTCAAGGGAACGCAGAAGGGCTTGGAGCATTTTATGTGATTACGCCCTAACAATGAGCATGAGCACGTCCCCGAAGAAAAGAGTGATGAGCACCCCCAAAAGAATATGGGGCAAAAACGGGGGCATTTTCGTATATACGCAATATTTTTTTATGGGCAGCTTTTCAAGCCTTGCAAGCTCTTTCGAGTCCGCCACCCTTTTCAAACTGTATTTTTCCACAATTTCCTTATCCATGTACTCAAGCGCAATCACGTCCTCCTCCTCTATCCTTGAGAACGGGACTTCCTCCACCATCATCCTTGCAATCCGATTCTTGAAAATAAGGAAAAAGAGCGATACAAAAACAACAAACCCGACAAGCGCAAAATATGCGGGCCCAAATACCCCGTTCTTCCCGCCGACATACACGAAAAACGCATATGCAATCGCAACAGCAACCGCCCCAAGTGCAGTTTTCGCATCCACCTTCATTTTTTCCTTTCTCGCTTCCCGCACCGCCCTTGCGCCGTAAAACGCGAGCATGTAAACCATGAACGTTATGCCCGATGCCGCAATTACGGAGAACACGTACGGATAAGGCGCAGGCTCAACGTTTGCAAACACTGTTGGCTGCACTGGCAGCAAAAGCGCTATTGCACCCAATATGTACACGTCCGCGCCCCCCAGCTGCCCCGCCTTATAAAGCGCATACCCGCAAACAAAAATCGCAACCGCAACCCCAAACGCAAGCAGGCTGCCCTGCTCCCAGAATGCAAGGTTGAAAATCACCCCTAGCGCAAGCATTGCATACAGCAAAACGTTCGGTATGTTGCGGTTGTTCCTAAGGTCATAATACGCGCCAGCAGCGCAGCCCACAACCGCTATTGCAACCCGTGCAAATTCAAATTCCATGCCACAACCCGTTTCAAATTCCCGCTTTCCAGGCAACCCCTGCCTTAGCCCGAGTTCATATCACTGTTTCCAAAAACTCATCATGTATCTTTATAACGTCAAGCTGCCTGCACGCGGCCTTGCACCCAATCACCCCGGCAATGCTGGGCTTTGTCCTGCCCTCGTCCGAGCTTGCAAATTCCTTTACGTAAGTGCCCGCATCAGTCCTCAATTTTACTCTAAGGAATTTTCCCTCAAGACCTGCATCCAGCAAATACACGTTCCTTTTGCGCGCCAAGTCGCTCCTTCTATGCAGCACCCTTGTCGGCGTCTGCTGCACAAGCCCCACAAATCCCCTTGAAAACATTTTCCGCATTTCCTGCACGTCTTTTTCAAGCGCATCCCGCTGCAAGTCCACGAGCATGTCATATTCCTTTTCAAAATGCGACGTGCACACGATTTCAATCGCGTTCTTGCCAGTTGCCTTGATGCCGCCAACTTTTATATCGCCGCTGCGGTTCGCTTCCTTTTCAAAAGCTTCAATCCCGCCCCTTCTTTCCGGCGATATTACCTCAAGCACAAACGGCCTCCCGCCCCCCTTCATGCAAACGTCCACATCCTCCCTCCCGCTCGCATGCAGCGATGCATCAGCCGCCCCAAATGCCTTCTTCGCAGCCCCGCGCATGACATCCTCAATCGCAACGTACATCCTGCCGCTTCCATTGCATTTTGTGCACAAAGCCCCCCTCGCCTTCCCGCTTCCTTTGCACTCATTGCATCCCCAGCTGCTCTGCGCCATGCCCCTTGAAAATTTGCAATAATGCCCAAATAAGTAAAGGGGCGCCGCACTCGCGTTTCCCCTTCCCTTAAGGAAATCAACTGAAAAAAACGCATCCGGATTTTTCGCATCCATTTTCTTCCCAGTTATTTTTTCTATTTCCGCAGCCGCAGCCCGATTCACGACGTTCTTTATGCACATGCATTTTTCAGGCGAGCATGCGTCAAAAAGTTCCTCTTCGCGCGCAAAAATTTCCCTTTGCATGCTGCTGCCCACTGAAAAAGTTTCCCATTCGAATTTTTCCGACTGTGAAACTGCCTCCTGCACAAGCTGCTCCAGCTTTGCAAAAACCCCCCTGCACAAAAAGCATTTTTCAGTTTCAACCCTCGGCACTTTTCCATGCGCTTGCGCGCAGAATTTGCAAACTCCCTTTTTTTCCATATTCTCAGTCCCCTTCTTCCCCGTGTCGGCGTTGATATATGCCAGCATATTTAAATGTTGTGCTCATAAAAATTTCCGGCAACGGCGCCTAGCTGTGTCGCCCGAAATACCAAAAGGCTTATAAATAAGTTGTGGTCTAAAATAGTAATATTATGGTTATAAGCAGTTTGGCAGCACGCGCGACCAGCACGTTGTCAAAGGTGATTTGAATGCCACGCGGAAAGCGAATTGTAATTGAAAAGAAAATCAAGGATCCTGTAATCGGGAAGCTCAAGGGGATTACCATCGACAGCCTTGGCTCTGCGCGCGGTGAAGTCTCGGAAACTCTCAACGAGTCAATCGAGAACATAGTTTCACAGGCAAAGTCCCTCTACGAGCAGGACAAGCTTGAGAAAGAGCGCCTCAAAAGCCTTGGGCTTTTCACTCTGGAAGAGGCATACGACGAGCTCAAGAAAGGGGGGGTAAACCTCTCATTCCGCGCATTTGGCGGCCGCGTAGAGCGCCGCTCGGTTCGCTCCGAGAAAATCGGCAAGAAGCGCCTTATCCCAAAACCAGTAATCCACGACTGGGTTGCGCTCAACAAGGATTTCTATTCTGTAAAGCAGGCATACAAGGAGCTTGCGAAAGTCGAGAAGCTCAACCTTCGCGCCTTCATAGGCAGGATTGAGAAGCGCTCAATGCCAAGCATAAAAATCGGCACTGCGCGCTGGGTTCCAAAATCCGCAGTTGAGGCGCTCGTTCACGTGAACAAGAACTACTACTCGGTAGGGAACGCAGTGGGCGTGCTCTCTGCAAAAGGCGTGAAAATAAAGCGCAATGCATTCGAGCGCCGCCTTGACCGCAACCGCATCCCGCACGAGAAAATCGGCGGAAAGCGCATGATTGCAAAAGAAGTGATGGACGAGCTCATCCAAAAGGAGATTGCACTTTCGCAGCGCCCAAGGATGAACTAAGCTTCTTTTTCTCTTTATTTTAATTTTTTATTTTCAGTTCCCTAACTCTTTCCTTACATCCCAAATTTCGTCATATCCACGTTCGCGCCCTTCATCATTTTTTCCATTTTCTTCCTAAACCCGCGGTTCTTCTTGAACTGGTTTATCATGCCGCCCATTTTTTCAAATTGCGCAAGCAATTCGCGCACGTCCTCCACTTTCACACCCGCGCCCTTCGCAATTCTTTCCATCCTGCCCTTTTCCTTTTTCACAAGCAGCGCATCTTCGCGTTCCTTTGGCGTCATGGACGCTATTATGCACTCGTATTTCTTGAGTTTCCCCTCGCTTTGCTTCACAACGTCCGCAGGCATGTCTGCCATTCCCATCATTGAGAATACGCTTCCAAGCGGGCCCATCTTTTTAGCAGCTTTCAATTGCTCATAGAAAACTTTAATCGTAAATTTGTCCCCCATGTCCTCCTGCAACTGCTTCTCATCAGCAACAGACTTTATTTTCTCAAGCAGCGCCCCAAAGTCCGGAAAGCCAAGCAATCTCCCCACAAACTTTTTCGCATCAAATATTTCCAAGTCCCCCTGTTTTTCCCCAACTCCTATAAATGCAACTTTTGCGCCTGATACCGCAACTGCAGAGAGTGCCCCACCTCCCTTGCCACTCCCATCCATTTTCGTAATTATGACTCCGCTAAGCCCAACTGCCTCATGGAATTCCTGCGCCTGCCTTCCTGCAACCTGCCCGATGTCCGCGTTTATCACAAGGTATTTTTCGTCAGGCGAAAATACGGAGTTTATGAGCTTCAATTGCTCCACAAGCTCCCCTTCAAACGCGCTTCTACCTGAAGAATCAACTATTACAATGTCTTCCTTGCAAAGCGGCAGGCAAGCGCTTAGCACTTTTCCCACGTCCTTTTCCCCGTTTATCCCGTAAAATTTCGCCCCTGCTTTTTTTGCAACCTGCTCAAGCTGCTCATATGCGGCAGGCCTGTCAACGTCCGCAGCAACGAGCCCGACACTTAGTCCCCTCTGCTTGTAAAATGCGGCGAGCTTTCCCGCGCTCGTTGTTTTTCCGCTCCCATACAGCCCAAGAAGAAGCACCTTGTGAGGCGACATTTTAGGCTCGTATTTCTCGCCCATCAGCGCAACAAGCTCATCATACACAACTTTTACTACGTGCTCGCGAACAGACAAGCCCGCAAGCAGTTTCTCATCAAGCGCCCTTTTCTCAATCCTTTTTGTAAGCTCAAAAACAAGTTTCACGTTCACGTCGTTTGATATGAGCACGCGCTGCAGCTCCTTGCAAAGCTCCTTCACTGCCTTCTCATCCACGACCATTGCGCCCGTAATTTTCGCAAGCGCCTGCCGTAGCCCACGTCCCAAATCCATGGAATGCATTCGCACCCAATGAATAAAAACACGCGCCTAAAAGCCCTCCGAAATCAGAAAATCCATGAATAAAAACATAACCGAAAATCTGCTCCAAAAACCAGCCGCAAATCCATGAATAAACAGCCCGTTCCCATCAGTTACCTTTTCTTTGCAACTTCCCAGATAAGCTTGTCAAAGCGCGCCTGCGTTACTTTTACCTCGGAAGGCATTTTCAGCCCAGCAATGAGCGCATTCGCACCCGCAATTGCTTCCGGCTTCACTTCCTCGGTATTAAGCCACGAGCAGTATTTCCCCACATTAAGGCAGTCCGTAATAAGACCTGCATCAAGTTCCGGTATCCCAATCTTCACAAGCTCATCATGCACCTGCTTCTCCGAACTTCCCGCCTCTGCCAGCTTTGCAAACCGTTGGTCGCCCATGAATCCATATTTGAAACAAAATTCTTATAAATCCCTTTTGCGTATATTAGGTATGGACAGGAACGAAATATGCAAACTGGCTGCTTCTTACAAATCACCCTGCGTAGCCGTGCTTGGCTCGCATTCCGCGCTTGATATCTCCTCGGGAGCGCGCGACGAGGGCCTGCGCTCGATTGTAGTGTGCCAAAAAGGGCGCGAACTCACATACAAGAAATATTTCACAAAAAGGAAAATGCTCGGAAGGAACGCAGGCAGCATAGACGAACTGGTGCTTCTTGACAAATTTGCGGACATTGCAAAAAAACCCGCAATTGAAAAGCTGCAAAAAGCCCAGGCCCTTTTTGTGCCGCATCGCTCTTTCTCAGTATACGTGGGCTACGATGCAATAGAAAATGATTTCACAGTACCTATTTTCGGCAACCGCAACCTTTTGCGCGCAGAGGAGCGAAACGCCCCAAAAAACCAGCACTACCTTTTACAAAAAGCAGGCGTGCGCGTGCCAAAAACATTTTCCAAACCCGAGCAAATAGACCGGCTTGTAATAGTGAAAACCCCCGAAGCAAAACGCACATACGAACGCGCATTTTTCTACGCGTCAAGTTTTGAGGAATACGAAAAGGAAAGCAAGCGCCTGCTCAAAAACGGCACCATCACGCAAGAGGGATTGAAGAACGCACTCATAGAAGAGTTCGTGCTTGGCGCGCAGTTCAACTTCAACTATTTCGCATCCCCTCTAACTGGCGAAATAGAGCTTCTTGGCATAGACACGAGAAGGCAAACAAACTTAGATGGCGTCCTTCGCCTTCCTGCACACGAGCAAAATGCGCTCTCAGGCGCGCTCCAAAGCGGTGCCCTAAGGATTAACAACATTGAAGTGGGGCACATCGCATGCACTCTCAGAGAATCCCTGCTTGATTCCGTGTACGAAATGGGCGAAAAATTTGCAGCAACGTGCAAGAAAGAATACGCGCCCGGCTTAATAGGTCCATTTGCGCTCCAAGGTGCCATTACAAGCGAGGAGAATGGCGAAAAGCCCGTGATATTCGACGTGTCCTTCCGCGTTCCCGGCTCGCCAGGGACGCGCTTCACCCCATACAGCGCATATCTCTGGGGCGAAAATATTAGCGTGGGAAAAAGAATCGCAATTGAAATAAAAGAAGCCTCAAATGAAAAGCGCCTTGACGAAATAGTGACGTGATAGCATGATTCCAAAGAAAAAAATAGAGGAAATTTTAGCCGGCTACGACAAGGACAAGCTCAAAATCGCAACAATATGCTCGCACACCGCGCAGCAGATTTTCTATGGCGCGCGCCAAGAGGGCATAAAAACAATAGGAATATGCACAAAGGAAAGGAAAAAGTTCTACGACTCCTTCCCGCTCGCAAAGCCCGACGAATACATACTCGTTGATGCAACTTCCCAAATGCCCACAGACGAGCTCGTTTCCCAAAACGCAGTTCTCATCCCGCACGGCTCGCTTGTTGAATACGTGGGCGAAAAAATACATGGGCTTCCAATCCCGATTTTCGGCAACCGCAGTTCCCTCCTATGGGAAAAAAGCCGCGAAAAAATGTTCAACTGGCTAAAGGAGGCAGGCATACGCACCCCAAAAACCGTGAACCCGGAGAAAATAGACCGCCCGTGCATTGTAAAGTTCCCTGGCGCAAAAGGCGGCAGGGGCTACATGATAGTGAAAAATACGGAAGATTTCCACAAGCTGGTCCCAAGACCTCCTGCCGGCACGCTTGTCCAAGAGTACCTTATCGGGGTGCGCGCATATCCCCATTATTTTTACTCTCCAATTTCAAAGTCCGGCTACGGCGCAGGGGAAGGCGCAGTTGAACTCATGAGCATAGACAAGCGCCTTGAGTCCAACGTTGACGAATGCTACCGCGAGGTCGCAGTTGGCGTCGAGGTAAAGCCCTCTTTCACAATTATCGGGAACACCCCAATGGTAATCCGCGAGTCCCTGCTTCCTGAGATAATGGAAATGGGCAAGCGTACTGTTGAGAGCGCGCAAAGCCTTTTTGGCGGCATCCCCGGTCCGTTTTGCATAGAGAGCATAATAGACGAAAACCTCAATTTCTATGCGTTTGAAATTTCCGCTCGCATCGTGGCAGGCACGAACATTTTCCCAAAAGGCTCACCTTACTCCTTCTATTCCTATGGGGAGGAAATGAGCACAGGAAGGCGAATCGCCCGCGAGCTTAAACTTGCCGCAAAGAAAAGCGCGCTCCCAAAAATAATTTACTAACGTGATCTTATGGGATTTGTTCCAAAGAAATTCATAGAAGATGCCACCTCCCAGATGCACTCCCAGGTAGGCAAAAAGCACGCAATAATCGCAGTCTCAGGCGGCGTGGACAGCATGACTGCAGCCGCAATCGCAAGCAAGGCTATCCCAAAACAGCTCACGTGCATTTTCGTTGATACGGGCTTAATGAGAAAAAACGAGGCGCACCTTGTGAGCGCAGCAGCCTCAAGGGCAGGCATACCTCTCCAAGTGATAAATGCATCCGACAAATTTTTCTCCTCCCTCAAGGGCATAACCGACCCGGAAGAAAAGCGCAAAATAATAGGCAAGCTTTTCATTGACGTTTTCGAGGAGGCTGCAAAATCCTCAAAAGCAGAGTTCCTAATACAGGGTACAATCGCGCCTGACTGGATTGAGTCCGGAAGCGGCTTGCGCGACACAATAAAGTCGCACCACAATGTGGGCGGGCTCCCCCAAAAAATGGGCCTTTTCCTTTGCGAGCCAATGCACGAGCTCTACAAGGACGAGGTGCGCAAAGTTGCGCGCGAGATAGGGCTCCCTGCAGAATTCTCCGAGCGCCAGCCTTTCCCGGGCCCGGGGTTGGCGGTTCGCATAATGGGCGAAATAACGCCACAAAAGGCAGAGATAGTGCGCGAGGCATGTGCAATAGTAGAGGAAGAGCTTGAGGCAGCCGCGCACGCAAAAAAAATGGAAATGCCCTGGCAATATTTCGCAGTGCTTCTCCCAATAAAAACAGTCGGGGTTCTCGGTGATGCGCGCGCATATGGCTACACAATAGCTGTTCGCGCAGTAGAAAGCCTGGATGGGATGACTGCAAAGGCATGCCGCATACCACCCGAAGTGCTTGAGCAAATTTCAGACCGCATCACGCGCGTGCTAAAAGAGCATGTGAACCGCGTTGTGTACGACACGACCTCAAAGCCGCCGGGCACAATCGAATGGGAATGAAAAACAGGAATGAGAACATGGAAGCAATAATAATCGACTTCGGCTCGCAGTGGACTCATCGCATACACCGCACGCTTACCTACCTTGACGTCTCCTCAAAGATAGTGCCCGTAACAACTCCAGTTGCAGACATCCTCAAGGCAGACGCGCTCATTTTCTCAGGCGGCGCAATACGCATTGGCTTAGGCGACGCAAACCAGACAGGCAATGCGCGCAAATACGTAGAGGAATTCACTGGACCCATGCTTGGGATATGCGCAGGCCAGCAGTTCATTGGAATGCATTTTGGCGGCACTGCGCAGCCTGCAGCAGGCCCAGAATACGGCAAAGTGGAACTCACAATAGACGAGCACAACGAATTGTTTGCAGGCTTGCCAGACAAATTTTCAGTATGGGCATCGCACAATGATGAAGTGATAAATACGCCCGGCTTCAAGGTTCTCGCGCACTCAAAAGACTGCTCCAACCACGCTTTCAAGTCCTTAAGCCGCCCGATATATGGCTGCCTGTTCCACCCGGAAGTGGAGCA
>Ga0172370_10005011_pt1 | contig 17334 bp, 14 predicted proteins | sample LakKiv5m_FD_114538 | JGI IMG/M metagenome (GOLD analysis project Ga0172370, IMG submission 114538) | Freshwater microbial communities from Kabuno Bay, South-Kivu, Congo - kab_022012_11.5m | ecosystem: Environmental > Aquatic > Freshwater > Lake | place: Democratic Republic of the Congo...
CAGCAGGGACCATCGGCCAGACATTCTCCTCCGGCTCTATCCGGAAATCAACGAACACCGTATTTTTCGCAGCGATCGTTTTTTCAAGGGCTTTACGCACCTCGGATTTCCTGGTTACCCGCATACCGATAGCCCCGTAACTTTCAGCCAGCTTCACGAAATCCGGGCTAGTGATCGGGGTGTAGGAATAGCGCTTCTTGTAAAACAGCTCCTGCCATTGCCTGACCATCCCCAGAAACCCGTTATTGAATATCAGCACCTTCACGTTAATTTTATTTGCCACGCAGGTAGCCAACTCCTGGATGTTCATCTGTATAGAACCGTCGCCGGCAATATTAAAGACCTCTTTGTCGGGCCGGCCGAGCTTTGCCCCCATTGCCGCCGGGAAACCAAATCCCATTGTCCCCAGCCCTCCTGAGGAAATAAATGTGCGGGGGGCCAGATACTTATACCACTGGCAGGCCCACATCTGACTCTGGCCCACTTCGGTGCAGATCACCGCGTCCCCTTTAGTCAAGTCCCAAAGCTGCTCCAGGATATACTGGGGCTTAAGAAATTTCCCGGTATGCTTGTATTTTAACGGATGCTTCTTTTTCCAGGCATCAATGGTCTTAAGCCAGGCCGAAGTATCGGGGGCTTTTTTGATCTGGTTGATCAAGGGCCCTAGAATATTTTTGGCATCCCCTACTATCGGGACATCCACCTTCACATTCTTGCTGATTGATGAAGGGTCAATATCAATGTGGATCACCTTCGCGTAGGGAGCGAATGTATCCAGCCTGCCGGTCACCCGGTCATCAAAACGGGCGCCTATGGCAATGATCAGGTCGGACTCCATAGTAGCGTGGTTTGCGTAAGCAGTGCCGTGCATGCCAAGCATGCCCAGGGATAACTTATGCGTGCCGGGAAAACCGCCCAAACCCATAAAAGTCATGGTTACCGGCGCCTGGATCTTTTCCGCCAGTTCCCTTAACAGGATATGCGCCCCTGAACTGATTATCCCTCCGCCGGCATAGATGATCGGTTTCTTCGCCGAGGAAATCAATCTGGCGGCCTTCTTGATCTGGCCCGGATGGCCTGAATAAGTAGGTTGATAGCTGCGGATCTTTATTTTTTCCGGCCAGATAAATTCGGTTTCGGCGCGCTGCACATCCACGGGAATATCAATAAGCACAGGCCCCGGCCGGCCGCTTGATGCGATATAAAAGGCCTCGGCGATGGTTCGGCTCAAGTCCTTTACATCCTTCACCAGGAAATTATGCTTGGTTATGGGCCGGGTGATACCAGTGACGTCGGCCTCCTGAAAAGCGTCGTTACCGATCAGGTGCGTTCCCACCTGGCCGGTTATCGCTACCATCGGAATTGAATCCATGTAAGCGTTGGCAATCCCGGTCACCAGGTTAGTCGCTCCCGGGCCGCTGGTTGCCAGGCACACCCCAACCTTGCCTGTCGCGCGTGAGTATCCGTCGCTAGCGTGCGCCGCCCCTTGCTCATGGCGGGTCAAAATAAATTTTATATCAAAGTCATAAAGCTGGTCAAATATAGGCAGGACCTGTCCCCCGGGGTAACCGAAGATCACCTCTGCCCCTGCCCGCTTTAAAGACTCTAATAATATTTGCGCTCCGTTCATCTTAACTTAAAATCGCTCCCTTATCCGCGGAGCTGACTAATCTTGAGTAACGGGAAAGATACCCGGTCTTGATCTTGGGTGCTACCGGTTTCCAGCTTTTAAATCTCCTCGCGATCTCCGCTTTGCTCAAATTTACCTCGATCCTGCGGCTTGGAATATCTATATTTATTGTATCACCATCTCTGATAATTGCAATCGTGCCGCCGGCCGAAGCCTCGGGTGAAACATGGCCGATACAAGGGCCTTTGGTGCCGCCGGAGAAACGTCCGTCGGTGATCAGGGCAACCGAATCGGCTAAACCCAATCCCACAATTGCCGCGGTCGGGGCAAGCATCTCGCGCATACCGGGGCCGCCTGCCGGACCTTCATAGCGGATAACCACGCAATCGCCTTTTTTGACCTTATTATTCATGATCGCCTGCATTGCCTCTTCCTCGCGGTTAAACACCCGCGCCGAGCCCGCGAACTTCATCATCTTCTCGCTTACGCCCGACTGCTTCACCACTGCGCCATTTTGCGCGATATTGCCGTAAAGGACCGCTATCCCCCCCTGCTTATGATACGCTTTATTGAACGGCCGGATCACATCTTCGTCAGAAATAACCGCGCTGTCTGCGATCTCAAATGTCTTTTGGCCGTTGACGTTTATGGTATTGTTCAGTTTGGATTTTAACCTCTTTAATACTGCCGGTACCCCTCCGGCAAATTCTACATCTTCCATAAAATGGGTACCCGCGGGTTCAATGCTGGAAATATGCGGGACACACTTGCTGATCTTATCAAATGTCTTTAAATCCAGGCCAATACCTGCTTCATGAGCGATAGCCATCAGGTGCAGGACAGTGTTGCTTGAGCCGCCCAAAGCCATATCCACCATGATCGCATTTTCCAGGGATTTCTTAGTGATAATATCACGCGGCTTAATACCTTTACGCGCCAATTCCACGATCCGCTCTCCGCTTGTTTCGGCGATCCTGCGTTTTTTGGCTGAACCGGCCAGGGCACTGCCGCAACCGGGAATGGACATGCCTAAGGCTTCGGTAAGGCAGGCCATGGTGTTAGCCGTGTATAAACCCTGGCATGATCCCTGGCCAGGGCAGGCCTCCATCTCTAAACAGGATAATTCATCGCTGGAGATCTCACCTTTTTTTGCCCGGGCCATACCTTCATATGTATCATGCACAAAAGCCAGCTTTCTTTTGTTGAATCTTCCTGAAAGCATCGGCCCGGCGGTAACGATGATCGCCGGAATATTTAAGCGCGCCACTCCCATAAGCATGCCGGGGGTGATCTTGTCGCAATTGGTCAGGCAAATGATCCCGTCTAATTGATGCGCGTTACAGACTGTTTCGATGATATCGGCAACGATCTCCCTAAGGGCAAGGGGATAACACATTCCCAGATGGCCCATGGCGATCCCGTCGCAGATACCGGGAACACCGAATAAAAAAGGCACGCCCTGGCCGTAACAGATCCCCCGTTCAATAAACCTCTCCATATCGCGCATGCCGATATGCCCGGGGATAAGATCGGTAAAAGAAGTGGCTACTCCGATAAACGGCCGGCTCAAGTCTTTCCTGGATAGTCCGGTGGCATGTAAAAGCGCACGGTGCGGAACCCTCTCCAAACCTTTCTTGATCTGATCTGAACGCATATTTACTCCTTCTTTAACCTAGGGACGGTTCTTAAAACAAAGGGAAAGTGTCCCCTGGGGACAGTTCTGCTTTGGATTGAGAACCGTCCCTGGTTTATTTAATCGGCGCCCTCGCCATCATGCACTACACCCGGCTGATCATGGCGTTTGCGCACGATCACCCTTTTTAAGGCCACATATTTATCAACAAGCCCGGAGTTATTTACGGCATTCAACTGCTTGAAGAGAAAATCAAATTTGCTTTCAATCTCCCCGGCAATGGCGTCGCGGGTTTGCTGCGGCAGGCCCATAATCTCTTTCTTGAACGGACCTAATGCCTTTTTGCGCGTCTTATAGAAGAATTGCTCCTCGGTTTCCCCTTCCTTTTTTTCGGAAGCGGCATTGGTCTTAAGCCACTCATAGATCTTCTGCTTTAAATCCGCGGGAAAATACTGGGAATCAAAGATCATATTCTGGAACTGCGTAGCCAGATGCACCTCGCAGGCCTCGCATTCGGCGAACTTATGGAATGCCTCTTCAGGTAAGGTGGATGCGCCGTGCTGCACCGCTCCTCCCAGGCCGAATTCTTTGCGGGCGATCTCCCCCAGGTTCTTTAAGGTCTCAAAATCAAGCTTTACCTGGGCGATGGAACCGTCGGGCAAGACCACTCCGCCGTGCGATGTCCCAGTCTGGATGGATATCTTGCTGATACCAATAAGCCCTTTACGCAAACGCTTCTTAAAACCCTCCATGAATGCGCGCAGGTCCTCGGGAGTGGAATTCTGATGGCCGACCTCGCCTATCTCTCCTCCTACGGAAATAATCACCCCTTTTGGCTGGATGCGGCGGATAAACTGCGTCAATTTCGCGCATACCTCATAGTTAAGGTATTGCTGGTCCTTGACCTTTGGCTTGCTCAAGTCCACCAGGGTCGAAGAATCGATGTCAATGTTGTAGAAACCGGCCTCCACCGCCTCGGTAATCAAAGCCCTCAGGCCGATCATCTCCTTATCCGCGTTCTCCTGGAATTTCTTCAAGTTGGCCTGGAAATGATCACCCTGGATAAATACCGGGCCGGTGTGATTCTCTTTGATCGCCGCAGCCAGAACTACCGCAGAGTACTCAACCGGCGGCTGACTGGTATAGCCCATCTCGGACTTAGCGATCTCAAAGATGAATGCCTTGGCGTTATTCTTCTTACCGACCCTAAAAATTGCCCTGGCTAGGTCATAAGTCAGGCTGCGCAGGTTTATCGCCGGGATCGTAGAACCGCTGAATTCATTGCGGCCGCGGGCCATATAATAATCATGAATGCTAGAAGGATAAATGCCTTTTTTATAAGCAATACCCCGGATCTTGGCGGACAATTTCTTTTTTTCGGGAACATCATCCGTCAAGATCAGATCCATCACCAACTTGTCAATACTTAAAGCATTCCTTCCCATAGCAATTGACTTCTCCTTTCATTCCGTCTTACCCGTTTTAGGGGACAGTTTTGCTTTAGTTTAAGAACCGTCCCTAGGTTAGGGTTTTGATCAGGTTACAGAAATTAGTGATCTTCAGTTCTTTTTTCTTGATGGCTATTGCGAAATCAACCTCTACGATCCTGCCTCCGGAGAGCCCTAAGGCAATATCGGTTTTACCGGCGATCAAACAATCAACCGCCGCCTTACCCAGGTTTAAAGCTATGTCCCGGCTGACGGCGGTCGGCCGTCCGCCTCTTTGCACATGGCCTAAAACCACTGACCTGGTTTCAAGGCCGGTCATCTCGGTGATCTTTGCGGCGATATCCTGGGCACGCCCAGCGCCTTCGGCAACCACAATAATCCAGCTCATTTTTCCGATCAGATTGCCGTGCACTATCTCGTGGCAGACCGCCTCAATATCTATCTCCTTCTCCGGGATAAGCACATCCTCGCATCCACCGGCAAGGGCAACGGTCAAAGCAATGAATCCGGACTCCCTGCCCATTACCTCAACCACAAAAATACGCTCCATGGAGGTCGCGGTATCGCGGATCTTATCAATGGCATCAAGTGCGGTGTTTATCGCGGTATCCGTGCCGATCGTATAATCTATGCCGTTGATATCGTTGTCAATGGAGGCCGATACCCCCACACAGGGGACCTTATATTTCCCGTAGAAACTGTGTGCCGCGGTAAATGAACCATTGCCTCCGATAATGACCAGACCGTCTATATTATATTTCCTGATAGTCTCATACGCCCGGGCCTGTCCTTCATCCGTCTTAAACTCCGCGCAGCGGCCGGTCTTTAAGATCGTCCCTCCCTGGCCGATAATACCGGAAACAGAACGGTGGCTTAAGGCCTTTAGCTCCTCATTGATCAAGCCCCACCAGCCGCGGAATACGCCCATAACTTCAAGCTGCTGGTTGATCCCATAGCGCACAACCGACCGGATCGCCGGATTCATCCCCGGGGCATCCCCGCCTGTTGTCAAGACAGCAATTTTTTTAATCATACCCTATCTCTCAAACTCTAAATCCTAAATCCGAAACTCTAAACAAATCCGAAGTTATAAATCCGAAACAAAACCTTTTTCTGGTTTCGAGTTTCGAGTTTGTTTCGGATTTCGTGTTTCGGATTTGCTCTCAAGTACCCATTTCCCAGCTTGCCAGGTATTTCTTCTGCTCCGGGGTAAGCACGTCTATCCTGATCCCCATGGACTTAAGCTTAAGCCTGGCGATATTCTTATCAATATCATCGGGAACCTTATAAACCTGTTTTTTAAGCCTGCGGTAATTCTTAGCCATATATTGCGCGGAGAAAGCCTGGTTGGCAAAAGACATATCCATAACGCTGGCAGGATGCCCTTCAGCTGCAGCCAGGTTGATCAGCCGGCCTTCCCCCAGGATAAAAATTTTACGGCCATCCCTCAAGGTATATTCATCCACAAAATCCCGGGTGGCTCTTTTGGATTTGGCTATCTTTGCTAAAGCCGGGATGTCTACCTCAACATTAAAATGCCCGGAGTTAGCCACAATCGCCCCATCCTTCATGGCCTGGAAATGCTCTCTGCGTATGACATTAATATCCCCGGTTACCGTAATAAAGATATCCCCTTTTGGGGCAGCCTCTTTTATGGGAGAAACATTAAATCCATCCATGGTTGCCTCAAGCGCCCGCAGGGGATCAACCTCTATCACAGTAACTTTTGCTCCCATGCCTTTTGCGCGCATGGCAACTCCCTTACCACACCAGCCATAGCCGCTTATCACGACATTGGCTCCGGCGATCAATTTATTAGTGGAACGGATAACCCCGTCAAGGGTTGACTGGCCTGTGCCGTAACGGTTATCAAAAAGATGCTTGGTCATGGCGTCATTGACCGCGATTATGGGATAACGTAACTTTCCTTCAAGGGCCAAAGCGCGCAGGCGGATAACCCCGGTAGTAGTTTCCTCGGTGCCGCCGATAATATTCGCATGGGCGCTCCCCGGCCGCTGATGAATGCTGCTTACTAGATCTGCGCCGTCATCCATAGTGATATCCGGCTTAACCGCCAAGACTGCTTTTATATGATTGTAATAGGTTTTGGTATCCTCGCCTTTGATGGCAAAGACCCCGACCTTTAACTCTTTCACTAAAGCAGCTGCCACATCGTCCTGCGTAGAAAGCGGATTAGAGGCGCAGATATACACATCCGCGCCGCCTGACTTTAAAGCCTGGGCCAGCACTGCGGTTTCGGTAGTAACATGCAGGCAGCAGCCGATCTTTAACCCTCTTAAAGGTTTTTCCCTGCTAAACCTCTCTTTGATCAGGCCAAGCACAGGCATGCTCCTGGCTGCCCACTCAATGCGCAAAGAGCCCTTTTTAGCTAATTTTATATCCTTAATGTCATATTGCATATATCCCCCATGTTAAACTCGAAACTCTAAATCCGAAATCCGAAACAAATCCAAAACCGGAAATTCGAGTTTCGGATTTCGGGTTTGTTTCGTGTTTCGGGTTTAGGATTTCGGATTTATATCCTATTTGCCTGTTTCTTCAAAGCCTGCGCCTTATCCGTCCTCTCCCAGGTAAAAGTGGGCTCCAGCCTGCCGAAATGCCCGTAGCTGGCGGTCTTCCTGTAGATGGGCCGGCGTAAATTCAATGATTCAATGATCCCTTTAGGGGTGAGCTGGAAGTTCTGGCGGATCAATTTCACCAAGCCCTCCTCCGGGATAACCGAGGTCCCCTCTGTCTTTACCATCACCGACAGAGGATCTGCCCGGCCGATAACGTAAGCTAACTGAATGAGGCATTTTTCTGCAAAGCCTGCAGCTACGATATTCTTGGCAATATAACGGCACATATAGGCAGCGGAACGGTCAACCTTAGTGGGATCCTTGCCTGAAAAAGCGCCGCCGCCATGAGGAACTGTCCCGCCATAGGTATCCACGATTATTTTTCTTCCAGTCATCCCGGTGTCGGACTGCGGCCCGCCGACAACGAACTTTCCGGTCTGATTGACAAAATATTTGGTGTTTTTATCTATCCAGCCTTTAAGCACGGGGAACGCAACCTCGCGGATTATCTCCTGCCGCGCCTTCTCGGTGATGCGTTTACCGCTCTTATCCAGGATATCTTCGGTATGCTGCGAGGCCAATTCAACAGAATCCACGCGCACAGGCTTACCGTTATCATACTCAATAGTCACCTGGCTCTTGCCGTCGGGACCGAGGTATTTAAGTATCCTATCCTTGCGCACCTGGGTCAGGCGCATGGCAAGCTTCTGGGCAAGCATGATCGCAAGAGGCATCAACTCCTTTGTCTCGCGGCAGGCATAACCAAACATCAAGCCCTGGTCCCCTGCGCCTCCGGTATCAACGCCCTGCGATATATCGGGAGACTGGGAATGGATAGCGTTAAGTATGGCGCAGGTATGAAAGTCAAAACCGTATTTAGGATGGTCATAGCCTATCTCTTCAATTATCTTCCTGCTTATCTCATGCACTTGAATGAATTTACCGGTGGTTATCTCGCCTCCTACGATCAAAAGGCCCATGGTCACATAAGTTTCGCAGGCCACGCGGGAATAAATATCATTTTCCAAACAGGCGTCTAAAACCCCGTCTGATATCTGGTCGCACAGCTTATCCGGATGGCCCTCGGTTACCGACTCTGAAGTAAAATAATGTTTCCGCGATGACATGATCCCTCCTTGCACAGAAAGTGCACACCGGCCTATCCATTTAGGCCGGGTGTTAATTAGGCAAACTTTTCCTTTGCCGCGTTTAAATACTTGTAATCACCGATATCAAACCAGGAGCCTTTGAATACATAACCGTAGACCTTTACCTTCATTTTAAGCCAGGCGATATAACCTCCGGTGGTATCTGCCTCCTCCTTCTTATCCCGCATATATTGACTGACCGAATTCAAAAGATCCCTGGGTATATAATATAAACACATAGCTACTAGCGACGAATCCGGGCGCCCGGGTTTTTCAATAAAGCTAACCACCTCTTTGCGCCTGCCCAGCTTAGCCACCCCGTAACGCACGGCATCCTTCCTGTTCCTTAGCCTGTATAATCCTATGCAGGCTGCATCCCGATGTCCGCAGGAAAAAGAAAGGAAACCTTTTAATGGGCCGCTGAAGAGATTATCCCCGCCGACCACCAAAAGGTCATCTTTAATGCCCTGCCTCTTTATAACAAAATCCATATCGCCGATAGACCCTAATCTGGCCCGGTTGCTTTTGGTCTGATCATCTATCAGGGTTATCTTGCCGGAGAATTTTACCGTACCGGCCCAGCTGCGGAAAAAGTGGATGAATTTAGTGTTCGTAACGACATAAATCTCGTCAACCAGCGCAGCTGCCTTTAATTTATCAACTATATAATCAATGATCGGCCTCCCCCTTACTTCAAGCAGGGGTTTCGGGTATTCTTTAGTCAAAGGATAAAGCCTGGTAGCGTACCCTGCAGCCAGAATCAGCGCCTTCATTATTTCAGGATCTCCGCTAACCTCTCCTGGGCGAACTTTTCTACCTCTGTCCCGGTTACAAATCCCAAAGCCTCGCTGGCGATCTCCTGCGCGGCTTTAAAACCTACGGCGCGGACTATGAATTTGAGCTCCGGGATCATCTGCGGGGGCATACTGAATTCATCCAGGCCTAATCCCAGCAGGATCAGCGCTAATGACGGCTCACCGGCCATCTCCCCGCACATAGCCACCTTGATATTAGCCAGGTGTGCGGCGTCAATGATATTTTTGATCAACCTCAAAACCGCCGGATGCGCCGGCTCGTACAAGTAGGCCACCTTTTCATTCCCGCGGTCAACCGCCAGGGAATACTGGATCAAATCATTCGTCCCGATGCTGAAGAAATTTACTTCTTTTGCTAAAATATCGGCGGTCATCGCCGCCGAAGGGACTTCAATCATCACTCCCACTTCAATCTTATTGTTGAACTCCATCCCTTTCTGCCTTAATTCATCCTTTGCCTCCTGGAAGAAGGCATTGGCCTGCCGCAGCTCTTCGATCCCGGAGATCATCGGATACATCAATTTCAGGTTGCCGTGCACAGAAGCCCGCAGGATCGCGCGCAGCTGCAGCTTGAATATGTCCGGCCGGGCCAGGCAGAAACGTATCGCCCTCCAGCCCAGAAAAGGCTGCATTTCATTCGGTATATTGAACTGCGATAAAAATTTATCGCCGCCTAAGTCCAGGGTGCGGATAACTACCGGATGCGGGCTCATCTCCTCGGCAACATACTTATATGCCTGGTAATGCTCCTCCTCGGTAGGAGAGTCCTTGCGGTTCATATAAAAGAATTCCGTGCGGTAAAGCCCGATGCCCAGGCACCCGTGCAGCTTGGCGGAGGGAACCTCATCGGGAAACTCGATATTTGCGCTTATCTCGACCGTGCGGCCGTCGCTTGTTATGGCAGGCAGGTCCTTTACCGAAAGGAACCTGTCGGCGATCCCCTTTAATTTTACCAACTCTTCCTGGTATTCCTTAAGGGTCGCCCCATCCGGTTCGACAATTACCAGGCCTAAGTTCCCGTCAACGATAAGGGTGTCTCCGGGCTTGATCTTAAGGGTCGCCCCCTCCACTCCTACGACAGCCGGGATCTCCAGGGACTTGGCCATGATCGCCGTATGAGATGTCTTGCCTCCGATATCGGTGACAAAAGCGGCGACATTCTTTTTATGCATGGCCGCGGTGTCCGAAGGAGAAAGGTCATGCGCGACAATGACCACCTTTTCCTTAAGGTCGCCTAAACCCCGCCTCTCCTTGCCCAAGAGGTTCCTTAATATCCTTCTGCCGACATCATTGATATCGGAGGTGCGCTCCTTGAGATATTCATCCTCGATCTTGGAAAAAACGCTGATGTACTTCTTTAATACCTCGGAAAATATATAGGCGACATTGAGCTGCTCCTTCTTCAGGCGAGAGATGACCTCTTCGATGAGCATGCGGTCTTCCAAAACCAGAAGGTGCGCGTCAAAGATCTGGGCCTCCTCCTGGCCCATCTCTCCGGTTATCCTCTTCTGAAGCTCAATGATCTCCCGGCGGGTCTTGATCAGCGCTTCTTCGAAAAGCTGGATCTGGCCGGGGATATCATCCCAGGAGATCCGCTCAGCCAGGATGGTGAACTCCTCCCTGCCTAACTTATAAGCCGGCCCTATGCTTATGCCCCCTGCGGCGGCAATCCCCTTTAACCGAATCATAACTCTTCCTCGCTGCTGATTATCTTCTCTAATTCAAGCAAGGCGGTTTCGGCGTCCTTGCCGTCCGCTTCAATCACAATAATGCTTCCCCTCTCGGCGCCGAGCATCAGGATCCCCATTATAGATTTGCCGTTGACCTCTTCGGCATCCCTGCGCACGGTAATGCGGGAGTCAAATTTATTAGCCACCTGCACAAATAATGCCGCAGGCCGGGCGTGTAAGCCCTGTTTATTTTTTACGGTAAATTCTTTCTTGATCAAAGCCATTTTTAATGAGCGCTTGACTTACGAACACGACAGTGTGAGTAAATCAATGCGCGAATTAATCCCCGCAAGAATTGCGGGGATCTATATCTCTTCTATAAAACTTAAAATTATCCTTGCCAGTTTCTCCGGGTCATGCCGGATCACCCCGTCCTGGATCATGGTGAAATCATCCTCCACCACCCGGTAACCCATATTCTCAACCTTCCTGCGGTCATTAACTACAAGCTGCGAATTCTGCTTGGAGTAGCGCCTCAACACCTCCGGCGGCACCTCCCCGTTATTCACCAGGCAATAATCCAGTATAGGCACAAAGCTGTGACTAGCCAGCGCCTTTACGTGGTCGGATACGCTGTAATTATCCGTCTCTCCCGGCTGGGTCATCACATTACAGACATAAACCTTGATCGCCCCGGATTCCGCCACTGCCTGGGCTATCTCCTTGATCAAAAGGTTCGGAATTATGCTCGTATATAAAGACCCCGGCCCTAAAACAATTATTTGGGCATCCTTGACCGCCCTTAAGGCATCCGGAGTAGCTAAAGGCTTTTCAGGACTGAGGGTAACCGTACTAATGGGTTTGAGCTCCTTGGGGATTAGGTTCTCTCCCACAACCGTCGAGCCGTCCCGGAAATGCGCGACCAGTTTAACATTATCCAAAGTAGACGGGATAACCTGCCCCCGCAGAGCCAGGACCTTACTGGTCTCCTTGATCGCCTTTTCAAAATCACCGGTCAGCCGGGTCATCACCGTCAGAAAAAGGTTCCCGAAGGAGTGCCCGGAAAATTCGGAATTCTTGTCAAAACGGAACTGAAAAAGATCGCGCATCAAAGTCGGCGCGTCGGCTAAAGCCACCAGGCAGTTACGTATATCACCGGGAGGCAGGACATCGAACTGCTGCCTTAAGCGGCCGCTTGAGCCCCCGTCATCAGCCACCGTAACTACAGCCGAAATATTGGAAGAATACGCCTTTAACCCGCTTAAAAGTACGGATAACCCCGTCCCCCCTCCCACTGCGACGATGCGCGGCCCCCGGCTTAGATGCTTCTTCTGGTATAAAATATCAACCAGCTCCGTGCCTCTTGAAGAAGGGGCAACCACCGTTATAAAAGAGCGCATCAGGCGTTTGATGCCCAAGATTAAAATTATGATACCGGATATTACGACTAACGCATCCAAAAGCTGGATCAGCCAGAACTCCTCGCTGCGCAGGTTGGCAGTGCCCAGGATCAAAAGTATGACGCCGAAGGTAGCCAAACCTATCCAGCGTTTAATGCCTATGCCGGGATAAAGCCATTTTAGGATACCGATAGAAAGTGCCTTCATGATTAATAAAGGATTAAATCTTCTTTTCGTCTTCTTGTATGATGATCTTGATCACGGATTTTTCATCGGTAGAGGCACGCAGGGTATCACGGAAATATTTATCCTTCAGGAGGCGGGATATCCTGGCCAGCGCCTTAAGGTGCGGACCGGCGGAATCCTGCGGGGCTACGAGCAGGAAAAAGATATAGGCCAATTCGCCGTCCAGCGAATCAAAATCCACGCCCTTCTTGGAGAGGCCGAAGGCCGCCACTAATTTATCCACGCAGTCGGATTTTGCGTGCGGAATGGCTATGCCCTGGCCGATGGCCGTAGAACCCAGGGCCTCCCTAGCCATCAGGGCATCAATCAGCTTATTGCGGTTGCGTTTTTCCACATCCTCGGACGCGATCAAAAGATCGACCATCTCTTTTATCACATCCTCCTTCCTAGTGGATTTTAGGTCGGTGATGATCGCCTTTTTAGAGAGAAAATCCATTATCTGCATTTGTTGCTCCTTTCAAGTGATGTGTTAGGAAACGGGTTAAAAGCGGGAGACGGGATTCGAACCCGCGACATCAACCTTGGCAAGGTTGCGCTCTAGCCAGCTGAGCTACTCCCGCAAAACCATTCTTCAGCTTCTGCTATCTGTGGGCGGAAGAGGATTTGAACCTCCAAGGGTTACCCCAATAGCTCCTAAGGCTATCGCGTATGCCAATTCCGCCATCCGCCCGGATATCTCCCTCTACCCGCCTGCAATAGTTTCTTGATGATCTGCGGTATTGCGGAGCGCGCATTAGAAAACTTTCAGCGCGCGGAACAATATCGCAGGTCATCAAACTATTGAGCCTCCCGCGACTCGAACGCGTTGCTCCTCGCTAGAAGCTCGTCGCTCCCCAAAGGGGCTCTGCCCCTATGGCGCTGCGCTGTTACCCCGAAAGCGCGGGGAAAATTTTTCCCCGCACCCCTTTTGCGTTCTCGCCGCTAGGCGATAATTTAAGTGAGCCTCCCGCGACTCGAACGCGGCACACCCACATTAAAAGTGTGGTGCTCTACCGGATGAGCTAGAGGCCCAAAAGGTAAAACTTGAAATCCTAAACTCTAAATCCGAATTTTCGAGTTTCGTGTTTCGAGTTTATTTAGAGTTTCGGATTTAGGGTTTAGAGTTTAGAATTCAAGAACTTCTTTTTCTTTGTTCTTCAGAAGTTCGTCTATCTTAAGAATATACCTGTCCACCGCCTTCTGCAACTCGTCGATACCGCGGAACTTATCATCTTCGGAAACAAGCTTATCCTTTTCCAGCTTCTCCAGAGCCTCCTTAGCGTCCCTGCGTATGGTGCGCATAGCCACCCTGCCGTCTTCGGCCATCTTATGTATCAGCTTGGCCAACTCCTGGCGCCTCTCCTTGGACAGCTGCGGAACGGATAACCTGATTGTTTTTCCGTCATTAGAAGGGGTAATCCCTAAATTTGATTTCATGATCGTTTTCTCTATTTCAACGATCGCTGTCGGGTCCCACGGCTGGATAACGATCAGATGCGCGTCAGGCGCGGATATTGCCGCCAGCTGCTTTAACATGGTCGGAGTCCCGTAGTAATCAATATGCATCCCTTCCACAAGGCTGGGTGAGGCCCGGCCGGTCCGTACTTCATGGAATTCACGGTTCATAGACTCAAAAGCCTTCTTCATCTTTTCTTCCGTATTATGCAAAATCTCCTTGATAGTCATAGTAATCACCTCTCCTTTACCGCACGACTGTGCCGATCTTCTCGCCTAAAACTACGCGCTTAATATTACCCTGCCGGTTAAGATTGAAGACGATTATGGGCAAATGATTATCCATGCACAGGCTGATGGCAGTGGCATCCATTACCTTCAGGCCCTTCTTAAGCACGTCAATATATTTTAACCGGGAAAACTTTGTGGCGTCCTTTACTTTAATGGGATCGGCGGAATAAACACCGTCAACCTTGGTGGCCTTTAGAATAGCGTCGGCATTGATCTCCATTGCCCGAAGCGCGGCAGCGGTATCGGTGGTAAAATAAGGATTGCCGGTCCCGGCGACAAAAATGACCACCCTCCCCTTTTCCAGGTGGCGCAGAGCCCTTCTCCTGATATAAGGCTCGGCTATTCTCTGCATCTCAATAGCTGTCATTACCCTGGTCGGAACCCCCGCTTTTTCCAAGGCATCCTGCAGGGAGAGGCCGTTGATCACTGTCCCTAACATACCCATGTAATCGGCGACGCTGCGGTCCATGTCCAATCCCCGGCAGGCGCTGTTTTCCTGGCCGCGGATTATGTTCCCCGCTCCTAAAACCACCGCCACATCTACCGCCATATTCCTGATCTCCTTGATCTGGGCTGATATAGAGACCAGGACATCATGGTCGATGCCGTGGGTTTTCTTACCCTGAAGCGCCTCTCCGCTTAGCTTAAGGACTATTCTTTTATAAACAGGCTGGCTCATTTATTCGCCGATCTTGTAGCGGGTAAACCTGCGGATGACTATATTCTCCCCGATCTTTGCTACGATGGAACCCAGGTAATCCCTGATCGTCAAGCCCGGGTCCTTGACAAAAACCTGCTCCAGCAGGCAATTATTCTTGTAATAATCTTCCTTGTTTTTTTCATGGCGCAGGATATCTTCCGGGACATCCTCTTTCTTTATGTAAGCGGGGCTGGTTGCGGCGATCTGCATCGCCAGGTCTTTGGTGAACCTGGCAAACTCTTCGTTCCTGGCCACAAAATCCGATTCGCAGTTTACTTCAAGGAGCACCCCTATTTTATTGCCATGATGGATATAGGCATCCACGCGGCCCTCTTTGGCGCTGCGGGACTGTTTTTTAGCGGCGATCTCCAGGCCCTGCTTGCGCAGCAAAATTGCAGCCTCCTTTATATCCCCCTTGGCATCCTCCAGGGCTTTTTTACAATGCGCGATGCTGGCGCAGGTAAGCTCCCTTAATTCTTTTATGGCATTGGCTGAAATCCTCATTTTAAAATTATCCCTTCTTTCTTAATTTAGGCTTTGCTTCCACTGCCGGTTTCAGGCGCGCCTTCTTTGCGGCCTTGGCCTCTTCGGTAACCGGCTGGCTCTCTTCAACGATCTCTTCGATCTCCTTGATCTGGACATCCTCCTCAGGCAGGAGCTCACCTGCAGCTTCCTCCTTTGCCTCCTCCAGCTTTACCCCTTCCTGGGAGAGATATGAGAGGAATTTATTCCTGCCCTCGATGATCGTGTCGGCGATAATCATGGTTATGGCGCGGATGGATTTGGTGGCATCATCATTCCCGGGAATAGGATAATCTACCAGGTCGGGATTAGAATTGGTATCGATCAACCCGACTACCGGGATCCCCATCCTGCGGGCCTCAAGCACAGCGGTCTCCTCTTTTTTGGTATCCACGATAAAAACCGCTTTGGGCATATGCTCCATGGCAACGATCCCCGCGAAGTTCTTGTTCAGCTTGGCCAGCTCTTTTTCCAGGCGGGCTACCTCTTTTTTGGTCAGTTTTTCAAAGGTGCCGTCACTGCGCATCTTTTCGATGTCTTTTAAACGGTTGATGCTCTTTTTTATGGTAGCGAAGTTGGTAAGCATCCCGCCCGGCCAGCGGTCAGTGACATAATACATGCCGCAGCGTTGAGCCTCCTGCTTGACCGCATCCTGAGCCTGCTTCTTGGTCCCCACAAAAAGGACGAATTCACCTTTTGAGGTTATATCCATCAAGAAATCCCGGGCGCTGTTTATACACTCCTCGGTCTTTTCCAGGTCAATAATGTAAATACCGCTCCTTGAGCCGAAAATGAACCTCTTCATCTTGGGATTCCAGCGCTTAGTCTGGTGCCCAAAATGCACCCCTGCTTCCAAAAGCTGCTTGATTAATTCTGATGGCACGTCTCTACTCTCCCTTTTATTATTGGTTAATATGCTTTTCCGGACTTTTTGAGTTGCGGAAAGTTAATTTTTAAATTATAACAAAATTCTGCCTATTTGCAAATATTATTCTATCTCCTGGATCTCATAAAGCCGCTTGTACAAACCGGCCTTCTCAAGCAAGCCGGCGTGCGTTCCCTGCTCAACGATCACCCCTTTATCCAGGACCACGATCTTATCGGCGTTTCTCACCGTGGAAAGCCGGTGGGCGATGACAAATACCGTACGGCCCTGAATAAGCCGGTCTAAGGCCTCCTGGACGATGCGCTCGGATTCGGAGTCCAGCTGGGAGGTGGCTTCATCAAGGATAAGGATTGGAGGATTTTTAAGCAGGGCGCGGGCTATGGCGATCCTCTGGCGTTCCCCGCCTGATATGCGCATCCCCCTGTCCCCGATAACCGTATCATAACCCTGAGGCATGCGCGCAATAAAATCATGGGCATTGGCCTGCAAGGCGGCTTTCTTAATCTCTTCATCGGTTGCGCCGGGCTTGCCATAAGAGATATTCGCCTTTATAGAATCATTAAAAAGTATCGTCTCCTGGGTAACAATACCGATAAGCCTGCGCAATGACTTTAATTTGACCCCTCTGATATCTACACCGTCAATCATTACCCTGCCTTTTTTTGGGTCATAGAAACGCGGGATCAAATCCAGCAGGGTGGTTTTTCCGTTGCCGCTGGGGCCGACAACTGCAAGCATAGAGCCGCGGGGCACGTCTAATTTTACCCCTTTAAGCACATGGTTATCCCCATAGCTGAACCACACATCGTCAAAAACAACATTCTTCCTGAAATCATTAAGCTCCCAGGCATCCGGGGCTTCAACCACCGTGGGCTTGGCATCCAGGACTTCGTAGATACGCTCGCTGGCTGCAGCTGCCTGCTGGTTCAATG
>Ga0172370_10005012_pt1 | contig 17329 bp, 7 predicted proteins | sample LakKiv5m_FD_114538 | JGI IMG/M metagenome (GOLD analysis project Ga0172370, IMG submission 114538) | Freshwater microbial communities from Kabuno Bay, South-Kivu, Congo - kab_022012_11.5m | ecosystem: Environmental > Aquatic > Freshwater > Lake | place: Democratic Republic of the Congo...
CCGTAGCTTTGAATTACGAAACTGCCTTTAGTGCTCTTCACATGTCATCCCCGCACTCAAGCTTGCCCCGGACTTGATCCGGGGGCGGGGATCCAAATTGAGTTTATGATATGAAGAGAAATGCCTTGAGTTTGGATTCCCGCCTACGCCCGCCTTCGCCAAGGCTATGGCGAGGCTCGCGGGAATGACAGTTTCGTAATTCAGAGCTCCGTAGCTCTCGCCGTCGCGTAGCCGCTAAAGCGAAGCATGATTAGCGAAGGAGGGTAAACACTGCTCCCGAACCATCTTCATACGCGAGTGAAACATCCGGATCACGGTCAAGCACAGCGCGTAATGCGCTGTTTTCTTTTGATACGATAATTACATTTGCCCCAAACTCTTCTTGAATGCTTCGTGCCGCATTTTTTTGGATCTGGCCGTTTCGCAATGCTTCATAGCGCCAAAACAATTCGGGGTCACGTGAATAGAAAAATGTCGGATCAAGTCCGGCGATAAACCGATTGTGTCCGCCCCAGAACCACAGGGACGGGAAATATCCCCACCGGTCATTAAATACCACCGATCCTGCCGGCGTATTTTCTTGCAGCCACTTCGCGGCATATTTGTGTTTTTCGACCGGTATGCCGGTCCGAAACGTTATCAGATAAAATACGTTCTTCAGTGGAGTGATGAGTAAATACGCGGTAAAAAATGCCGTGGTAATTACCGCCGTCAGCCGTTTTTTTTGATAAAAAGCAACCCACATCTCTTTTGCGTAAGCCGCTGACCGCACCTCAAGAAAGGGGGTAAGCACAAGCGTTCCAAATATCGTGGCAAACGGAACAAAGTATTCGCCATGACGGCTTGATTTAAGGGTGAGTAAAAAAAACAGCAACGTCGCAAGAAAGAAAAATCGTTCAGCAGATGTTCGGTGTGAAAGTTTTTCATTGCCATGCGCGAACGCTTTTTTGAATACGAATACGACCGTAGCAGTCACTGACACCATTGTTGCTCCTGTGCCCCAAGCAATAATATTTGCGCCTGCCGGATACCACTCTGATCCGACTTCAAAAAGTTTGTCGTACGTGACAACGGCAACCTGAAAGATCTGCACGAAATAAAATGAAATGTTTTGAGGGAAGTAGGGGTTGATGATGAGGCCCGCGCTTGCGCCCAGCACGCTTGCCGCACCAATGGCGAGAGAATGGCGGGAGCAGCGATCAGCGAGCACGTATAGTATTGCCAGTATCGGCAGGAGCGGCCATGCTCCATGCAGCCAGACGAAGAAAAAGGAAAAGAAAAAGACAATCATGCGTTTGCCCGCAAGGATCGCATACGTGCCGCCGAGGAGCCACAGCAAAGATACAGCGGGAATCTTTTCAAGATTCATCCGTAAGATGAATATGTCGTTGAAAAAAAGCGACGCAGTGAAAAGAAGGATGAGAAAACGCTGTCTTTCCGAGCCGTAGGCGAGGAATCCCGATAATTGTCCTGCCAACGGGATCCCTCGACTTCGCTCCGCTCCGCTCGGGATGACGTTTCTTCTTGTGCGGTCGGTTATAATAACATGCGCCATCAATGCGTATACTGCCGCGATCACAGCAACAAATGCGATGACAGTCGCGATCTTTATACCCCATACGGTCCCCCATAGAGCGATAAAGGGGGCAAGGAACAGATGATAGGCAAGATGGTGGTCGATAAATGATTGGCTAAACGCGGTGAACGGAAGCCACGGGAACTCCGTTATAATTTCTCTCTTTTCTGTCATTAATTCCGTAATGCGCGCATGATAAAACGAGTCAGGATCATTGAATGTCGCGGCTGTATGCAGCGCCGCGGAGTAGAGGATCACGAAAATGAAAAACAATAGTGTGAATAGTTTGAGCTTCATATCCTGTTCATGTGTTATCTTGATAGCTCTGAATTACGAAACTCCTCTTTTATGTCATTCCGAGCGGAGCGAACGAAGTGAGCGCAGTCGAGGAATCTACGTAGATATACACAAAGCGTAGATCCCTCCACTTCACTCCCTTCGGTCATTTCGGTCGGGATGACATACTTTTCAGGAGTTTCGTAATTCAGAGCCGATAGACTGTCCGAGAATACATGGGTTTGGATCCCCGCCTACGCGGGGATGACATGCCTTTCTTGAGCTAGCCTATTCTTACGCTACTCAATTTTACGGAGCTCGACAAGATAACGAAGTCGGTTATACTTGCATTAGCATCATCTATGTCAATTTCAGAACGGGAACAAAAGATTATTGAATTTTGGGAACAGAATTCGATTTTTCAAAAATCGGTGCGGGAACGCTCCGAGGGAGAGCCGTATGTATTTTACGACGGTCCGCCTTTTGCCACGGGATTGCCGCATTATGGGCATCTTGTGGCATCGTTGATGAAAGATATTGTCCCGCGGTATTGGACAATGCGGGGCAAGCGAGTGGAGCGCGTATGGGGATGGGATTGCCACGGATTGCCGATCGAAAACATTGTTGAGGAGCAGCTTAGCTTGCGTTCAAAAAAAGATATTGAGACATACGGCGTTGCGCGTTTCAACGAAGCGTGCCGCTCGCAAGTACTCGCGTACGCGGAAGAATGGAAAAAGACGATTCGGCGGTTGGGGCGCTGGGTGGACATGGAACATCCTTACATGACCATGGATCGCGACTACATGGAAAGCGTGTGGTGGGTATTTGCTGAATTGTGGAAGAAGGGGCTGATCTATGAAGGGAAAAAAGCAATGCACATCTGTCCGCGCTGCGCCACCACGCTGTCGAATTTTGAAGTGACGCAAGGGTATAAGGAGATTACCGATCGGTCAGCGACAGTTCGATTTTCAGTTTTGAATGCTTCGGAAAAATTGGGCATCAGCGCCTCGTTGGATATCCTTGCTTGGACTACCACTCCATGGACGTTGCCCGGCAATGTATTGTTAGCAGTTGGTGGCGATATCGAATATTCTGTCGGCAGCTTTGCCGGCGTGAATGGTATGGTACTGCTTGCTCGTGAGCGCATTCAAGCATACGAAGAGAAATTGCGGGCCCCCTTTACTATTCATTCAACACATCGTGGACGCGATCTTGTTGGGCTTGGCTATGCTCCTCTGTTTCCATATTTTTCTGACACGCCGCGAGCATTCCGCGTAGTGGCCGCGGATTTTGTCAACACCCAAGAAGGTACGGGCATTGTGCATATTGCTCCGGCATTTGGTGAAGATGACTATCGGCTCGGACAAGAAGAAAATGTCGGGTTTGTGCAGCACGTCACGCCGGAAGGAATATTTACAAAAGCTGTTTCTGATTTTGCCGGCATACCCGTCAAACCAAAAGATGATTCATCTCGTACAGATCAAGCTATCGTTGCTTGGCTTCAGAGCAACAGCCGCCTTTTGCGTGATGAACCGTATACGCACACATATCCGCATTGTTGGCGTTGCGACACCCCGCTTCTTAACTACGCGACAACGAGCTGGTTTGTGCGTGTCACAGAATTGAAAGACGAGCTTCTCAAGAACAACCAAAAAATAGAGTGGGTTCCCGAACACATGAAAGAGGGAAGGTTTGGCAAATGGCTCGAAGGCGCGCGGGACTGGGCAATATCACGGAGCCGGTATTGGGGAGCGCCGCTTCCCATTTGGAAAAGTGATGACGGAGATATTATTTGCATTGGCAGCGTACAGGAATTAGAGCAGCTTTGCGGATCAACGGTCAGTGATATTCATAAGCATATTGTTGACGAGATTACGATCACAAAAAATGGCAAGCAGTATCGGCGCGTGCCAGAAGTCTTAGATTGTTGGTTTGAGTCGGGATCTATGCCGTATGGACAAGCGCACTATCCTTTTGAAAACAAAGAAGCGTTTGAACGAGGATTTCCAGCCGAGTTTATCGCAGAGGGGCAGGATCAAACTCGCGGGTGGTTTTATACCCTTCATGTACTTGCTACTGCATTAACACGCCAGCCTAATCCATCGATCCCGAAGCCAAGTAGCGTACCGGCATTTCTTCACGTGATTGTGAACGGCATTGTGTTGGCAGAGGATGGCAAGAAGATGAGCAAGCGCCTCAAAAACTATCCCGATCCGTCTGATATCTTCGAGCGGTATGGGGCAGATGCGTTGCGGCTCTACCTCGCTTCCTCTCCCGTGATGCATGCTGAAAATCTTAATTTTTCCGAAGCGGGAGTGAGGGAGGTGTATAATAAATTCGTGAACACAGCATGGAATGTTGCGCAGTTTCTTGCTTTATTCCCGCCGAAAGGGAGAGGAGCCGTGTCCAAAAACAGTTCCGTACTTGACCGCTGGATTTTCTCGCGGCTCGCCCAGACGCAGGAGCATGTGACGCATGCTCTTGAGTCGTACCGTATCGCCGAGGCCATCCCCCCGCTGCTTTCTTTTATCGCTGATCTTTCGACATGGTATGTCCGGCGTTCTCGGGACCGGTTTAAGTCATCTGACGAGAATACGGGAGATGCCGCGCGCGCGACGCTCTGTGAAGTATTACGCATCACCAGTTTGATGATCGCGCCAATCACCCCCTTTATTGCCGAAGAGATCTATCAAACAGTTAGAAAGGCGCGGCATGAAGATGCGGTCACTCAATCGGTGCATCTCGAACAGTGGCCCGAGGACATAGCGCGTTATTATGATGAGACCCTCCAGCTTCAGATGGAACGCGTTCGAGAACTCGCCGAAGTCGGCCATGCGTTGCGCGCGCAAGCGAAAGTAAAGGTTCGCCAGCCTCTGTCCGCGGTAGAGACGAATGCTGTGCTTTCAGCGGAGCTCGACACCTTGCTGTGCGAGGAGTTAAACGTAAAAGAAGTCCGGCATGCCGATGCGCCACCTGCTGGCGAGCAGTGGATTACACAACAGGAACGAGATTTTTTTGTAGCGCTTGATACGGCATTGACCCGCGAATTACAGCAAGAAGGCATGCAGCGTGAGTTGGTACGGCAGATCAATGCGTATCGAAAAGACAAAGGATTGACTATCCATGATACGGTCAGCACATATTTGTACAGCGAAGACGATGCCGCCCGCGCATTTTTAGAACAGCAAAAAGAGGAGATTGCGCGCGCGACTCTTTCGCGAGATATTCACATCAAACCACAGGAAGGAGCGGCGCAATTTAATGTAAACGGTATTTCCATATCTTGTTTTATCGAATAACGTTTCTTCAACAGATGCTTAACGCGCACCGCCATGCTTGGCTATATTAAAGGAACGATATTGCATAAAAGCGGTTCGGAGCTTCTCGTGGTTACCCAGGATATCGGGTATCGCATCTCGATCCCTGCGCGACTTGCCTCCGAAGCTGCTATTGGCGATGTATGCGAATTATATCTCTATCAATACGTGCGCGAGAACAGTCTTGAACTCTATGGTTTTTTCACCATGGACGAGCTGTCCTTTTTTGAAAAGCTGATATCAGTGTCGGGCGTCGGTCCCAAAACGGCGCTTGGCATACTAAGCGTGTCATCAGTTGATAAGCTCAAAGAGGCGATTACTCATGGAGATGTCGCAATGCTTCGCGGCGTATCAGGGGTTGGGACAAAGACTGCCGAACGCATTATTGTTGAACTAAAAGGGACCATTGTGATGGCAGGAGAGGGGAGTCGCGCGCAGGGAAGTGACGATACTGATATCGTTGACGCGCTTGTGCATCTTGGCTACTCGGCATCTATCGCGCGGCGGGCGGTTGATCGTATCCCGCCAGACATTACCGCTGTGCAAGATCGCATGAAAGCCGCTCTCCAGTCTTTGGCGAGTTAGTATGTTTTCCTCACTGCAACCGCATGAATGGAACGCTGTCGTACTATCCTATCCGCAGTATTCTTTTCTTCAGAGTTATGAGTGGGGGGAGTTTCAAAAGAAGTATGGCCGTAAAGTGGAGCGGTATTGTATTCGGCAAGATAATGGTAGATACGCGATTGCCCAGGTACTATCACACCCGTTGTCATTTTTCGGTTGGTATGGATACTGTCCTCGCGGCCCCTTGGCGGAAGAAGGGCAGAACACTTTATTTCTAGCGTCTTTGTCTGCGGAATTGCGCAAACAGGGAGCACTCTTTTTGCGCATTGAGCCAAGGGTCTGTGTTCCAGCTGGAAAGAGTATTGTGCAAGCTGCTCCGGTACAGCCAGCTGATGTGTGGATTGTAGACCTTTCTCACCCATTTGATGTCCTCCAATCTTTGATGCATCCGAAAACAAGATATAATTATCGAATTGCACAAAAGAAGGGAGTTGTCGTTCAGATGATTTCAGCGCCGAATGATAATAATCTTGAAAAAGCTGTCACTGATTTTGCTGGCCTGCTTGCTCGTACTGCCGGGAGACATCAATTTCGTCTCCATACCGAGGACTATTATCGGCAGATGATCACATTTTTTATGCAGAATCGTGGCGAATCGAAAACGAGCATTTCGGTGCGACTGTATACCGCTTATCAGGGTGCCACCCCCTTGGCTGCAATACTCGTATTGTATTTTGGAGATACGGCGACATTTCTTCATGGTGGAAGTGATTACCGATTTCGCCATCTTATGGCGCCTTACGCCCTTCATCTGCGAGCGATTCAAGATGCCGCAGAGTTTGGTTTTACTGCATATGATATGGGTGGTATCGCGCATTCTGACGATCCTCATGATCCGTGGCAGGGGATAACGCGGTTCAAAAAAGGGTTCAGTGGATATTCATTGCATTATCCCGGGACGTTTGATATTGTTTTCAACAGTTTCCATTACATGGCATATACGAAACTTCGCCAGATCCGTTCGCGCCTCCGTAGTTCAATGGATAGAACGTAGGTTTCCGGAACCTAAGATGGGGGTTCGATTCCCTCCGGAGGCATGAAGTGAAGCGAAATGCCATAGGAAGCGATCCGACCGAGGGAGGATCGCGAGGGAATCGAAGGGCGTGATAACGAGCAGCGCCCCGGACCCCGAGTCGGAGCGAGGGGGATCCCCTCCGGAGGCAAATATTTCTGTGGATAACTTGTTGAAGAAAAGGGATTTCTGTTGATACCTAAATGTGTTCAAAATAGCATTTACCCTATTTTTTCTCATCCATAAAACACTATTTTCCTTATATTTTAGGCTCAAAACGATTTTTATTCCTAAAAATGGCAAAAAAACGTCCAATACCCCTTGACAATAGGGATCAGATATAGTATTGTTTATCTACTTTGTGTAAAAATCGTGTAATTCCATGGGAGCCCATCTCCATTATTTTACAAACACTTTTTAAAGGAATGAGGGCTAACAATTAATCACGACAGCAAGAAAATTCACCGACCGTATTGTAATCGGTGAAATTTTTATTTTTTGCAGTATGACTACATCGGCAACACAAGGCAGGCGGACTTATTTCACAAAGGAGCATAATGTAATCCCGCTTCCTCGTCTGATCGAAGTCCAGACGGACTCGTATCGATGGTTTTGTGAGGCAGGGCTCCGAGAGCTCTTTGACGAGATTACTCCTATCCGCGACATTGCTTCTCGAGACCTGGAACTTCACTTCCTTGATTTTTATTTTGATGAACCGAAGTTCGACGAGAAGACCAGCATGTCGAAAAATCTTACCTTTGAGACCGCTCTCTGGGTAAAGACCAAGCTGATCAATAAGCGTACGGGTGAAGAGCGCGATCAAGATATCTATCTGGGAGACTTTCCCGTCATGACGGATCGCGGCACATTCATTGTTAACGGTGTAGAGCGTGTTGTGGTATCCCAGCTGATCCGATCGGCGGGGGTATTTTTTTCTTCCGAAATGTTCCGCGGCTCCGACCGCCGTTATTACGGAGCAAAGATTATTCCAAACAGAGGCGCCTGGCTCGAATTTGAGACCGACGAAAATAATTGCATCTGGGTAAAAATCGATCGTAAAAGAAAGGTAGCCGTCACCTCGCTCTTGCGTGCATTCGGCTATGGGTCTGATGAGGAAATCCTAAAGCTTTTTACGGCAGTTGACACTGATGAAGAGCGCCGACACATTGAAGCAACAATCGAACGCGATCTTGCTAAAAACGAAGAAGATGGCCTTGTTGAGATATATAAAAGGATTCGTCCTGGCGATCTTGCCACGCCCGATAATGCGCGCACGTTGATCTATGACATGTTTTTTTGGTTTGATCGCTATGATCTTGGCAGAGTTGGCAGGCATAAGATGAATCTTCGTTTTGGGCTTGATTATTCAACAAAGACGAAAGAAGGCCGCGTGCTTCACAAAGAGGATTTGGTGGCGATTATTTCAGAAATCATTAAGTACAACAATTCGCAGAACGAACCAGACGATATCGACCATCTCGGCAACCGGCGCATCCGCGCGGTCGGTGAATTGGTGCAAAACAAATTCCGCGTCGGTCTGGGTCGGATGGTGCGTATCGTGCGCGACCGCATGAGTACGCTTGATATTGATGCTATGACGCCGGCAAAACTAATCAATGCGCGACCTGTCATTATTGCCGTGAAGGAATTTTTCATGTCATCGCAGCTGTCTCAATTCATGGATCAGACAAATCCGTTGTCAGAATTGGAGCACAAGCGGCGCATTTCGGCGCTTGGTCCCGGCGGGTTGAGTAGGGAGCGCGCAGGTTTTGAGGTGCGCGATGTGCATCCGACTCATTACGGGCGCATCTGTCCTATCGCGACGCCGGAAGGCCCGAATATCGGTTTGGTTGGCCACCTTGCTTCTTACGCGCGATTGAACGAATTTGGTTTCATCGAAACACCATTTCGTACTATTGAAAAAGACAAGAACGAGAAACCGGTTGTTTTAAGAGACGTCCACTATCTTGATGCCTTTACCGAAGAGCGCAACATTACGACTGCAGCGACCACTCCTCTTGACCCAAAGGGATACTTTGTAAACGAAAAAGCGGAAGTCCGCAAATACGGACAGCCAGCGTTCGATCAAGTTGGTAACATCAATTACATGGATGTGGCGCCGAATCAGATCGTTAGCATCTCCACCTCACTGATTCCTTTTCTCGAACATGACGACGCAGCCCGCGCTTTGATGGGATCAAATATGCAACGCCAGGCAGTTCCTTTGGTGCGCCCCGAAGCCCCTCTTATCGGTACCGGCATAGAGGGCCGCGTCGCGTATGACTCCGGTCGTTTGTTGATCAGTGACACAGATGGCGTCGTTGTAGGCGTGGAAGGCGATGAAGTGACTATTCAAAAAGACGATGAGGATATTGTAAATTATTCCCTTGCAAAATTTTTGCGCTCAAACGCATCAACGTGCATCAACCAGAAGGTGCTCTGTAAAAAAGGCGATCGCGTCACGCGTGGCACCGCGCTGGCAGACGGATCGTCAACGGAAAACGGCGAACTGGCTCTCGGGCAAAATGTGTTAGTCGCTTTTATGTCATGGGAGCTCGGAAACTACGAGGACGCTATTTTAATCTCCGAGCGGTTGGTCAGTAATGATCGGTTTACTTCTATTCATATTGAAAATTACACTCTTGCAGTGCGCGACACGAAGCTCGGTCCGGAAGTAATCACGCGTGACATACCGAATGTCGGGGAAGAGAAGTTAAAAGACCTCGACGAAGACGGTATTGTCCGTATCGGAGCAGAGGTATCTTCCGGCGATATCCTTGTGGGTAAGATTACGCCAAAAGGAGAAACGGAACTCTCTCCGGAAGAAAAATTGCTGCGCGCGATTTTTGGAGAAAAAGCAAAGGATACCCGAGACTCATCCCTCTATCTTGAGCATGGCGAACACGGCAAAGTAATCGACGTCAAAGTATTCTCCCGCGAAAACGGAGATAAGATGTCGGCAGGCGTCATTAAAACAGTCCAGGTGACCGTTGCGCACTTGCGTAAGATCCAGGTTGGAGACAAAATGGCGGGCCGTCACGGCAATAAGGGCGTCATCTCTCGGGTCGTTTCCATTGAAGATATGCCGCATCTGGAAGACGGAACGCCGGTTGATATTGTGTTGAGTCCGCTCGGCGTCATTTCTCGTATGAACCTTGGGCAGCTCCTTGAAACGCATCTCGGCCTTGCCGCTCGCGAAATGAAAATTCATATTGCTACCCCTGCGTTGGATGGCATACCGGAAGATGTGATTCGCGAACAGTTGCAGCGGGCGGGATTCCCAAGCGAAGGAAAACTTCAGTTGATCGATGGCAGAACGGGCGAACCGTTTAAGGAAAAAAGTGTCGTCGGCGTGATGTATATGATGAAATTGATCCATATGGTAGAAGACAAGATCCACCAGCGCTCCATCGGTCCGTATTCATTGATTACGCAGCAGCCATTGGGCGGCAAAGCGCAATCCGGCGGACAGCGTTTTGGGGAAATGGAAGTGTGGGCATTGGAGGCATACGGCGCCGCCCATACCTTGCAAGAGATTCTCACCATCAAGTCTGACGATATCACCGGTCGCTCAAAGGCATACGAAGCAATCATTAAAGGAGAAAAGATCGTAAAGTCGAATGTTCCGGAAGCCTTTAATGTGTTGGTGAGAGAATTAAAGGGGCTTGGACTCGATGTCGAGTTATTAAGGAGTAATCCCGAGGAGCAATAACATCTATGGCACAACGAGAAGAACGAGCAGAAAGAAAAGATAGCGTAACCGTGCAAGACTTTGATGCCATTCGGCTCAAAGTTGCATCTCCCGATGACATTCATCGCTGGTCGTATGGAGAAGTGACGCGTCCCGAGACTATTAACTACCGTACGCAGCGCCCGGAAAAAGACGGGTTATTCTCGGAGCGCATCTTTGGACCGACAAAAGATTGGGAGTGTTATTGCGGGAAATACAAAAAGATTCGGTATAAGGGCATTGTGTGCGATAAATGCGGCGTTGAAGTGACGCGTTCCATCGTACGCCGCGAACGTATGGGGCATATTGATCTGGCTGCTCCTGTTTCGCATATCTGGTTTTTGCGCGGCGTGCCCTCCAAGATCGGCCTTGCCCTTGACCTGTCGGTGCAGAATCTTGAAAAGGTGATTTACTTTGCAAGTTTTATCATCACCGATGTTAACGAGGAATTGAAAAAAGAGACGCTTATAGCCTTGCGTGAAGAATATAAGACAAAACGAAAAAGCATCGAGCAAGAGTATTCGAGGAAATTTGCTGCCGTTGCAGATACAGCGAGCGGGAAAAAAGATCTCGAAAAGGAAAAAAATGAGGCGCTTGCGCAGCTTGATGAGCGCATGAAGCTCGTTGAAGACGAACTCAAAACGTTAAAGCCGTATAAGGTCGTAAGCGAACAGGCGTATCGTGATGCCAGTCTTAAATACGGTCATGTATTTGAGGCAGGCATTGGAGCAGAGGCGATACGAAAATTGCTTGAACGCATTGATCTGAAAGCGTTAGAAAAACAACTCGATAAAGAAGTAGTAGAAGCGCAAGGCATGAAACGTGAACGGCTGATCCGCCGAGCAAAGCTCATCAAGAGCTTCATTACAAATAATATCCGACCGGAATGGATGGTTACCACCAGCGTCCCCATCATCCCGCCTGACTTGCGGCCGATGGTCGCGCTTGATGGCGGCCGTTTTGCGACATCCGACCTCAATGATTTGTATCGGCGCGTGATCAACAGAAACAACCGCTTAAAGCAGCTCATTGAATTGAAGGCCCCAGAAGTAATTTGCCGCAATGAAAAACGCATGCTGCAAGAAGCAGTGGATGCGTTGATTGATAACTCTGCCCGCCACGGTAAAACCGTTATTGCGTCTACCGGAAAGAAGCGCATGCTCAAGTCGCTCGCCGATATGCTGAAAGGGAAACGCGGCCGCTTCCGGCAAAACCTTCTCGGTAAACGTATTGATTACTCCGGACGCAGTGTGATTGTCGTTGGTCCGCATCTGAAATTACATGAATGCGGTTTGCCCAAGACCATGGCGCTTGATCTGTTCAAGCCATTTGTCATCAGTCGGCTCATCCAAAAAGAATACGTGCATAACGTGCGAAGCGCTACACGGTTTATAGAAACGGGATGGAATGAAGTGTGGGATATTTTGGAAGAAATCGTGCGTGATTCGTATGTCATGTTGAACCGTGCGCCTACGCTCCATCGTCTTGGCATCCAAGCTTTCAAACCGATATTAATCGAAGGTAAAGCGATCCAAATCCATCCGCTCGTCTGTTCCGCGTTTAACGCTGATTTTGACGGAGACCAGATGGCAGTGCACGTGCCTCTTTCCGATGAGGCGCGCGAAGAAGCTGAAACGCTCATGCTTGCATCGAAAAACCTACTCAAGCCGGCCACCGGACATCCGATTGCAATGCCGAGCCAAGACATTGTGTGGGGGGCATACTATATGACATGGATGGCGGAAGAGCAAGAAAAACGTCCGCCAGAGGAATTAAAGAAATTTACCTCAGAAGAAGAGCTGTTGTTGGCGCATTCGCAAAACGGGGTAACATTGAATGAAAAAGTTATCGTGCGCCTTTCGTCTGCGCTTGCGCAACGGATTGGGGCCGAACGGGCAGAAACGTCGTTAGGCAGGATTTTGTTTAACAAGATTTTCCCCGCAAATCTTCCCTACTGGAACGCCGTTATCGACAAGAAGAAAATGGGAGAGATCGTCAGCGCCTGTCTTGATGTCTGCGGCGTGGAAGAGACAGCCCGTATTCTTGATGATATCAAAGAGATATGTGCATTCCATCTCACTCATTCCGGACTTTCTTTCGGTATGGATGATATTCCTTTGCTCGATGAAAAGCCGGCACTGATCAAAGAGGTTGAAAAGAAGATTGATGAAGTACAGAACCAATATGAGATGGGGCTCTTAACATTTCAGGAGCGGAAAAATAGGATCATTACTTTGTGGACAGAAGTACGGAACAAGATTTCAAAATTGAGTAAGAAAGTTCTTAAAAAGGGGTCGTCAGTCGAGACAATTATCGACTCCGGCGCGCGCGGTACGTGGGCGCAGCTCAATCAGATCATCGGCATGAAAGGATTGCTCGCTAACCCGTCCGGCGAGATTATTGAGCTTGCCGTTAAAAGCAGTTTTAAGGAAGGGTTGGGAGTCTTGGAATACTTCATCTCTACGCATGGCGCTCGAAAGGGTTTGGTAGACACTGCCCTAAGGACATCTAACGCCGGATACCTGACTCGCCGTCTTGTTGATGTATCGCAAGATGTTGTTGTGACGGGGCAAGATTGTCAGGATAAAGATGGATTGACGATAACGGCGGCAGAAGGGAAGGACATTGATCTTGATTTTTACGACCGTCTTTTTGGCCGCACTGCGGCAGCTACTATCAAGGCAGGTGATGGCACCGTTCTTGTGAAACGAAATGAATATATCACAAAAGAGCTTGTTGCTCTCACGAGGGAACACGGCATCGAAAATGCAACAATCCGCACCTTACTTACCTGCAAATCTATTCATGGCGTATGCCAAAAATGTTATGGTTACGATCCGGCATATAACAACCCGGTGGCATTAGGCACTGCTGTCGGGATCATCGCTGCACAGAGTTTGGGAGAGCCGGGCACACAACTTACGATGCGTACGTTCCATACCGGTGGCGTTGCCGGCAGTGATATTACCCAAGGTCTCCCGCGCGTTGAGGAACTCTTTGAATCGCGTACTCCCAAAGTCCGCGCGCTGATCAGTGAGGTGGCAGGAAAGGTTTCGCTTTCGACAAAGCAGCGCTCCATCGTTGATGAGTCTGGCGCCGAAGTCCTGAAGAGTATTGAAGGGCAAAAAGTTGTTGCAGTGCATTATGATGCGATCGAAGAAGATCTGTACCGTTTCCGCATCGCGGAAAACACAGAGGAGGAGTCAGAAGGCGCAGAAAAACCGAAAAAACGTACAGCGAAAAAGACTTTGGTCACAAAAGATGGCGCAAGCGTGAATGCTGGTGATCTTTTAGCAACCGTCGGGAGCCGCGAGATACGCGCAGAACGAACGGGTATCGTGAAAGTAAAAAAAGACTCCATCGCCGTTGCTGTAGAAGCGAAAAAAGTGAAAGAATACCTTGCGCCGGCAAATCGATTCCTCTTGGTAAAGGAAGGTGATCTTGTGGCAGCTGGCACTCCCCTTACCGAGGGCAGCCTTGATCTGCAGCTGTTGTACCGCTATCGCGGTACCGTTGAAACCCAACGATATATCATCCGAGAGATTCAGCGCATCTATTTCTCGCAAGGTCAGAAGCTGAATGACAAACATATCGAGGTAATTGTTCGACAGATGTTTTCCCGCACATATATCACTGATGGAGGAGACACGAATCTTTTGCCCGGAGAGATTGTGGAGCGATCCGAATTTTTGGAAGAAAATATGCGCGCAACAGAGCAAGGCAAAGAAGTGGCAAAAGGCGATGACCTCCTCATGGGTATCACAAAATCTTCGCTTTCTACCCAAAGTTGGCTTTCCGCAGCTTCCTTCCAAGAAACAGCTCGCGTACTGATCAATGCCGCTGTTACCGGCAAGGTGGATTATCTCCAAGGATTAAAGGAAAACGTCATCATAGGGCGCCTCATCCCGGTTGGTACGGGATATCGAGAGCATCTACACAACAAAACGGCGTAAGTTTGTAGGCGGCTTTCGGGATACTTCTTCTCGCTATACAAAATGCCCAATTTTGTCATTTCGACAAACACAGATCCCTCGACTTCGCTCGGGATGACAATTCATGGATTTGGATCCCCGCCTTCGCGGGGATGACATTAGGAATTGCTGATAGTATACTGTATAGGTATGCCTCAAAACGGGAAAAGAAAAAAATTACCGAAAGTCGGACAGGACTGGAATGTTGTAAAAAAATTTTGGGACGGGCTTACGCCTGAAGTGCGGCAGGGGATACAGGCGATCGTATTTGTCACCGGAGGGATTCTTTTTTTTCTTAGCCTCGCGGGTGCTGCGGGTCCTGCAGGTGAAGCGATCACTCGTGGTCTTGCGTTTCTCTTTGGAACGTCCCGAATGATATTCCCCCTTCTGCTGATTTTGTGGGGGGTTGGGTTATTTCGTTATCGCCAGCAGTACCACCTATCATGGATTGCCGTTTTTGGCGCAATCCTGTTTTTGTTTTCCTTCACAGCATTCTGGCATATCCGGTATCCTTTGGATGATTCGTGGCGCATAGCGCAAGACGGTCTTGGCGGCGGCGTGACAGGATTTTTTCTCGCATATTCATTGAAAAGCAGTGTAGGGTTTTGGGGCGCCCTGTTGTTCCTCGTCGCTTTTTCTATTATGGGTTTGTTGATTGTTTTGAATATATCCTTGGAAGTTTTTTTACGCGGTGTTGCCAGTATTCCGATGATCGTGATACGGCTTCTGTCAAAAAAGCCGCTCCTCCCATCCGCCGGTCGAGTGCAGTTTGACGAGAAGAGAGAAACCGAAAAAGTTGAATTTGAAAAGAAGCATATCACTCCCAATCATGCAGAGGAACATGAGGAAGCCGAGGAAGAAAAACGAAACGAATCAAAACCCGCGCTCCAGATTCTTTCCCCGAAAATAAAAACAAAGACACAACTATCACTTGATCTGTTAGAGCGGTCAAATTCACAGCCGACAAGCGGTGACATACGCGCCAATAAAATTATTATTGCAAAAACATTGGAAAATTTTGGCATTCCGGTGGAGATGGGTGAGGTGAATGTAGGTCCCAGCGTCACACAGTATACACTCAAGCCGGCCGAAGGAGTGAAGCTATCATCGCTCATCGCACTGCATAATGACCTGGCGCTTGCTCTTGCCGCGCATCCGGTTCGTATCGAAGCGCCGATTCCGGGGAGAGCATTGGTTGGAATCGAAGTGCGCAATCAAAAGATCGCCCGCGTCTCCATGCGAGAGGTGCTGGAGTCCGATGAGTTCAAGAAGCGGCCAAGCAACCTCTCTGTTGTGCTTGGCAAAGACGTGAGCGGCACTTCGCGCATTTCTAATCTCATCACCATGCCGCACCTTCTTATTGCAGGCTCAACCGGTTCCGGCAAGACGGTATGCATCAACAGTATTATTGTCAGTTTTCTGTACCAAAACGGACCGGAAGACTTGCGGTTTATTATGGTTGATCCAAAACGTGTTGAGCTGCCGTGCTATAACGGCATTCCGCACTTATTGACACCAGTGATCACGGATGTAAAGAAAGCGTTGCATGCGCTGCGCTGGGCGATCGCAGAAATGGAACGCCGTTTTGATGTGCTATCCCGCGCAGGAAAGCGTGATCTGGCAACATATAATGCGAGCGCAGCAGAGAAGATGCCGTATATCGTTGTTATTATTGATGAACTCGCCGATATCATGGTGACAGCCGGCGTGGAAGCAGAAAGTTTGATCATCCGCCTCGCGCAAATGGCGCGTGCCGTTGGAATTCATTTGATTCTTGCCACACAGCGTCCATCAGTGGATGTCATTACTGGATTGATTAAAGCAAACATCACAGCGCGCATCGCATTTTCTGTCGCATCGCAAATGGATTCGCGTACGATCCTTGATACGTCCGGCGCGGAAAAATTACTTGGGCGCGGGGATATGCTGTTTGTTTCAGCAGAGCTTTCCAAGCCCGTGCGTCTGCAGGGGGTATATTTGAGCGATTCTGAAATAGAACGTGTTGTGAATGCCTTAAAAGAGGCGAATGGCGATGTTGAATACGATGAACAGATTACGACCTATCGCAGCGATTCGCTCGAAGGGGGCAGGATGGGCGATGAAGATGGCAATGATGAATTACTCCCTGATGCAAAAGAGGTCATTCTTCAGGCCGGAAAGGCATCAGCATCGCTTTTGCAGCGCCGATTGCGGATCGGTTATGCGCGCGCGGCTCGCATCCTCGATCTTCTGGAAGGTCAGGGCTTTATCGGGCCTGCCGATGGCGCACGCCCCCGTGAGATTTTAGGGCAGGATTCCTCGTCGGATGAGAATGGTGATTCCCTTTCCTCCGGCCCTCTCCTATAATCCATTCCTTATTCAGAGGTATCCACTTGTACTTCTAGTGCTACTTTTGTAATATGTGTCTGTTGGTTAATGGGCACTATCTTTATTCTGTATGGTCCAATTCAACAGGACATCGGTTCGCATCCCTGTTTCGGTCGGCGGCGCGCTTCGATCCGCGCGTGAAGCGTGCGGCATGACTGTTGAGGAGGTGTCGACAGCCTTGCTTATCCCCTCTGTACAGCTTGAAGGAATTGAAAATGACGATTTTTCCCGAGCTCCCGAGACTGTATACCAAGAGCATAGTATGAAGGCGTATGCTACCTATCTCGGACTTGATTGGGACTCTTTGCGCTTGCAGTATCGACGGGAACGGCAGGTTTTTTTTCCGCCGGCAAGCAGCCAGAACCGCATGTCCGGTTCCTCTCTCCATCGATCATCTTTTTGGGTTATGCCTCATATCATACGCACCGGCATTTTTAGTACGATTGCAGTCGCTTC
>Ga0172370_10005015_pt1 | contig 17327 bp, 23 predicted proteins | sample LakKiv5m_FD_114538 | JGI IMG/M metagenome (GOLD analysis project Ga0172370, IMG submission 114538) | Freshwater microbial communities from Kabuno Bay, South-Kivu, Congo - kab_022012_11.5m | ecosystem: Environmental > Aquatic > Freshwater > Lake | place: Democratic Republic of the Congo...
ATAATATAATATAATATAGATTATTTAAATGTTACCCCCTATTAAAAAGTAATAAAGAATAAAAAGAAGAAATTATTTCTTCTTTTTTCTAGAATCAGGGTAAAGCATTTCAAATTTCTTTGTGGTTACAAGAACATGACGTCTTCCTTTCTTTTCAACAGCAACAAGGTTTAGGTCCTTAAGCTTCTGAATGTGCTCATAAGGCCTCTTTCCTGTTATCTTTGATTGCATAACAGGTGAGTTTAGAGAGATATATGCAAGAGTTTTTAGTTCTCCTTTACTAAGAGATGCTCCTGCAGAAAATACATTAAAAGAAGAATATTCTGGTTTTACAACCATCTCAATATTATCTCCATCTTTAATAATACAAATACTTGAATTTCTTGTAGAATATTCATGCATAAGATCAGAAACTTGTATATCAATTAAATCACGTGAAATTCCAGGAAGAACCTTATATATTTGCTTTAAACCAATAGACTTTGGAGACATAAAGATAATTGCTTCAAGAGCTCCTTTAAGATAATTAGAATCAAACTTTTCAAGATCAAGCTTAACTTGAACTTGTGGAGCATCTTTCTTTTGAACAATTGGTTTATTTTCTTCTTCCTGCATAATTAATCAATATATAATTTATTAAACAATAATATAATAGATAAAGAATATAAAGATTATGGAACAGATAACAAAAGGATAATAAAACTCTTTTTAATTATTTGGTCATCTATTATTTTTATATGTCAACAGAAAAAATAATTAGAATTGGAACAAGCGGTATTCCACCTAATTTCTGGAAAACAGAATTTTCAAAAGGCAAAGACTCAAGAGTTAACATGCCTTTGTGGATTAGCAATATTGGACTTAATGCTTATGAGGTTCTTTATACTTATGGAGCAAGAATGAGAGAAGAGAATGCTTTAAAGATTAAAGAGAATGCAGAAAAGAATGATGTCTGGTTAACTGTTCATGCTGCTTATTATGTGGTTCTAACATCAATTGATCCTGAAGGGATAAAAAGATCACAGAGTGAATTATTAAAAGCGATTAAGCTTGCTGATTTAATGAATGCTCATAACGTAATTTTACATCCTGGATATTATGGAGAAAACCCAATTAAAGCAAGAGAGAGATTTATTAATAATCTAAAACCAGTTGTAACAGAAATGAAAAAACTTGGAATAACTAATCCAAGAATATCTCCTGAAATTGGTGGAAAAAAATCGCAACTAGGTTCTCTTGATGACATAATTACAATTTGTGAAAATGTTGAACTAACTAGTCCTTGTATAGATTTTGCTCATCTCCATGCAAGAGAAGATGGATGTTTAAAAAATAAAGAAAGATATATTCAAATATTAAGTGAGATTGAAAAGAGATTAGGAAGGGATGTTTTGCATTCACTGCATTGTCACTTCTATCCAGTAGATTATACCTTGAAAGGAGAAAAAGTACACAAAGCATACAATGAAAAAGAATACTATCCTCATTTTGAAGAATTTGGAGATTTAATTAAAGAATATAAAATGAAACCAACATTGATTTCTGAATCACATGATTCACAAGATCTTGCAGGAATAGATATGAAGAAATACTTGAAAAGAATAAACTATCTATAGATTGGTGGTTGTTTGGGGATATATAAAAAGTAGAAGATGGTTTGATTTATATAACCTACCAAACAAACTATATTTTTCAAGCAGATTGATTATTGAAAATTATAAAGTAAACTATTTTTATCTCCCACCGAAATAAATATCTTTTATTTTCTTGTCTTTTAAGATATGCTTATCTCCTTTAAGACCAATCTTTCCGTCTTCAAGAATATAAATAATATCAGATATCTCTGCAGCTGCCTTTGCATTCTGCTCAACAAGAATTATTGATATTCCTTCTTTGTTTAGTTCTTTAATTATTCCAAAGATTTGCTTTTGAGTTTTTGGATCGAGTCCAAGGGACGGCTCATCTAGAAGAAGAACATCTGGATCATGTAAAAGACTTCTTGCAATTGAAAGAATTTGTTGCTGACCACCTGATAAGGTATATGCTAAATCATTTTTCTTTTCATAAAGCACTGGAAATCTTGTAAATACTTCTTTTAGTTTCTTTTCTCTATAATATTTATCTTTAAAAATACTTAATCCAACTTCTAGGTTTTCAAGAATAGTCATATCTGAAAAAACCTGTCTTCCTTGAGGAGAATAACTTATTCCTTCAAGGATTAAGTCATATGTTGGAAGCTTTGTAATATTGTTTCCTTTGTAAATTACTTCTCCAGAATATATTTCACATAGGTTGAAGATTACTTTTAGAAGAGTTGATTTACCTGCCCCATTAGGGCCAATAATGCAAGTGATCTGTCCAGGATTTGTTGTAAAATTAATTCCTTTGAGAATCTCTTGACCATTGTAGCCTGCACGAATATTTTTTAGCTCAAGCATAATTAATCCCCAAGATATGCTTCCAATACTTTTTTATTATTTTTTATTTGTGTTGGTGTTCCTGATGCTATAATCTTTCCTTTCTCAAGAACAAATATCTTATCACAAATATTAAATGTAAATATCATATCATGCTCAATTAATAGAATTGTTTCTCCGTTCTTCTTTAGCTTCTTTAAAATATCCATTATCTTATTTCTTAGTTGAGGAGAAACACCAGCAACAGGTTCATCTAAGATTAATAACCTGTGTGATCTAATAACTGCTCTTCCAAACTCAACTAACCTCTTTTGGCCAAATGAAAGATAAGAGCATTTATGATTTTTAATGTGCTCAATTTCAAATAATTTTAATATTTCTTCTATTCTTTCTTTGTATTTTTTTGGAATTTCATTTTTTGAAAATAAAGTTTTAAAGAATTTAGTGTTTTCTTCATCAATTGCTACTTGAAGGTTTTCAAAAACAGTTAAGTTATCAAAAAGTCTTGATTTTTGAAAAACTCTGGATATTCCTTCCTGTGCAATTTTTTCTGGAGATAAAGAGGTTATATCTTTTTTTCCAAAGTATACGTTTCCAGAATCTGCTTTTTCAAAACCAGAAATAATATTAAAAATTGTTGATTTACCTGCTCCATTAGGACCAATAAGCCCAGTAATATGATTATCCTTTATTTCAAAGGATGCATCATCAACAGCTTTAACTCCTCCAAAATGTTTTTTTAGGTTTTTTATTTTTAGCATCTATTTTTCCTTCTTAATTTCATTTAAAAAACGATAAAAATTAAAAAACGATAAAAAATAAACAGTTGTATTTAAATATTTTTTATTCTCATTTAAATAATAAGTAAATAAAAATCCTTTTAAGGGGCGATATTTTTCAAGAAAACTTAAATACGATCTAGTTATACCTATTGTTTTAAGATCATTTTTAACCTCTATAGGATGCAGATCATATCCTTTCTCCACAATAAAATCAACTTCCGCACCATTATTGGTTCTCCAATATTTTGGTTCTAATTCATTTTTAATCAGTTCTGTGAAAATAAAGTTTTCTTTAATAAATCCAATATCAACCCCGTTGATTGAAAAGGTATTTAATATTGCATTTCTCAAACCAATATCAAAAAAATATATTTTTTTACTTTTAACTAATTCTGTCCGTTTATTTTTGAAATAGGGATGAATCTCTTTACAGATATATGTTTTATCTAATAGGTTAATTAATTTTTTTAAAGTTGAATAATCTAAATTACTTACTTCGCATAGTTCTTTGTAATTTATCACATTACCTATTTGTAATGCAAGTGCTTTTAATAGATTATTTAATTTGAAATCATCTGCGAGATTTAATATTGATTGAATATCTTTTAAAGCATAAGTTGAATATATATCCTTTAGGTGTTTTTCTTTTAGATCTCTATCATCCTCTAAAGCAACTCTTGGATATCCTCCAAAGAGTAAATAATCAGTAAAATAGGATTCTAGAATGTTACACATTTCTTTAGATAGATTTCCTTTTTTATACATTTCTGCTAAATTTAAATCCTTAGCTAACAAAAACTCATAAAATGAAAATGGATATAATTCAAAAATAGTTACTCTTCCAACTAAATATTTTAAACTTTGAATAGAAATATCTACACTTGAAGAACTTGTGATTATTATTTTAATTTTATCTTTATAAATATCATAAATGTATTTTAATATTCTGCCTGCATCTTTTGCATAATGTATTTCATCAATAAATAATATATCAACATTTTTAATATATACTTTAATAAACTCTTCTGTATTATTTATAAACAAATCTTTTGTATTAATATTATTAAAGCTTATTTTAATTATTTTTTTATTTTTTACATTTTCTAAGATGTGTTCAATCATTGTTGTTTTGCCAACTTGCCTTGCACCAACCACTGCAATAATCTCTGGCTGATCCATAAATCTTAAAATAGTTGATTCAAGCTCTCTGAAAACATAATCGATCATACATAGTATATGCACAGATAGGTTTATAAACAGTACCGATTTATTTAAAAATAATTAATTATAACCAGGGTAAACTAATTTACTACCAATTAATTTAGTGGATGGTAATGATCAAATTTAATTTCAAAGGATACATCACCAACAGCCTTAACTCCTCCAAAATGTTTTTTTAAGTTTTTTATTCTTAGCATAAGCAATCAATATATTATTTCATCTCTAGAAGGGTTTTTATTTTATTTCTATTTGGTAAATATTACTTCACTAACATTTATATATTATTTGTATGTTTATTAAATTATGCCAGGAAAACCTAAAATCAATCCAATAGAGAGATTCAATAACATATATCTTGAAAGACACAACCCTACAAAACATCCTGATGAATATAAAAAAGAAATATTCAATCATCTTGATAAAACATCAAAAACAGATAATGAATTCCATACTAATCTTAATCTAGTATCTTATTTTCTTGAAAAAGAACCTATTCCAATAAATAGATCTTTTTATGCAAGCAAGTTTCTTGAAATCATGAAACTAACTACAGATATTAAAAAACATTATCCAAAAGCAGATCTTAGTTTTAATCCTAAATTATTTGAAGAGCTAACAAAGAAAATAGAAATAAGAAACAATGAATCTAGATTTAATGAGGTTACAAGAATATTAGATAAATATATTTTGCATTATAAAAACGTAATAAGTAACCAGTTATTTAGATAAATCTTTTACTTTCTTCTTCTATGATAATTTTTTCCAACTCCATTCCAAGGAAGCTCTTTTTTAATACTTGGAAAATGATCAAGAACCCATTTAACATAGGTATTACTATTTGGACCAAAAAGAGAATATTTTTTTAGATATGGATAATTATCCTTACTTTTCTTAATAAAAGTGATCATCTTCTTTGCAAAATCCCCTTGCGCTTTATAGAAAAGCTCTCCTTTCCAATACCATTTACCAATATTTGGAAAAACTTCAATTCCTTGTAAATATGAGTAATGATCAATATGTAAATAATTTTCGTCTTTGTTTTTAAAATGACATACATCAAATCTTGTAAGTTTACCTTTTTCATTAGTAACAATCCATGGATGAATTGCAAAATTAACAGGGATATTTGCTGGACAAGTGAAAATAAATATTTGATATTTGTTTTTTTTAATAAGTTTTGAATAATCTTTATTCATTTAAATCATTTACTTCTTTTTCTTTAAAGATTTCTTTATTGATGAGAGCCCATATTCGATAGGCATTGTATTCATATTCAATGAAACATTCTTTATATCAAGCTTTTCCATAAACTCACGATATGGCATGCCAGCTATTTCACTTGCTCCTGAGAGATTAACCTCTTTAGTTTTATATGATTTAATTGCTTTAGATAATCTATATTCTGAAATATTTGATTTATTTGTAATCATATAATCACCTTTAATTATATAATTACCTCTGGAAAAAGGTATAAATAACTATTGTTGTTTAGTTATATGATATACATTGTAAAATAGTTTGATAAAACAAGAAGAAAACAAAAGAGAATAGAGAAGTATGATATTTCTACAATTACTATTTAATGGACTCATTGCTGGTGCAATCTACGCTCTTATTGCTACTGGTTTTTCTCTAATTTATTCAACTAATAAGTTCGTTCATTTTGCCCATGGTTCTGTTGTTGTTGCAAGCGGATACATGCTTTATCTCTTCTATAACCTAGTTGGAATAAATTTCTGGATATCTGTAATCCTTGCTATTCTTTGTGCTGGCGTTCTTGGATGGGTGCTTAATAGAACAGCATACACGAAATTGCGTGAGAAAAAAGCTGGTTCATCAATTCTTTTAATTGCATCTATTGGTATTTTAATTATAATTGAATCTCTGATCCTAATCATATTTGGAGCTGATGTTAAAACAATTGGGTTTATTAAAACAGTTAAAGGTCTTGAAATTCTTGGAGCAATAATTACTCCTCTCCAGATTGTAATTATAATTACATCCATTGTTTTATTTATTTCTCTTCTCTTGCTTATGAAAAGAACTGGGCTTGGTAAATCTTTAAGAGCAGTTTCTGAATCAAGAGATTTAGTTGAGATTCAAGGAATCTCATCAAAGAAACTATTTGCATATAGTTTTATTATTGGGTCTCTTATTGCAGGTGCTGCTGGTGTTCTTGTGTCTCTTGAACAAAATCTAGAACCAAGCATGGGCTCAAGTTTAATGATCAAAGGCTTTACTGGAGCAATCATTGGTGGAATTACCTCTGTTCCTGGTGCAGTACTTGGTTCATTTGTGCTTGGTATAGTTGAAAACTATGGTATATGGTATCTTCCTAGTGGGTATAAGGATGCAATTGCATTCATGCTATTATTTATTTTCCTGCTATTTAAACCAAATGGGATACTTGGAGTAAATAAAGGATGGATAAAATCATAAACTAAAAAGGATTGAAAAAAAGAATGATTAGTGCGTATTTAATACATTTGTTAATAATCATAATAATTCAATTAATCTTAAGCTTATCTTTACAAATATCAATAGGATATGCTGGCCTCTTAAATTTTGGGTATATTGCTTTCTTTGCTATAGGTGCATACACTTCTACTCTTCTAACAATTAATGGAGTTCCTTTTCTTCTATCTCTTCTACTTGCTGCAATAATTCCTGCAATCTTTGCTTATGTTCTATCAATCCCTACAAACAAGCTTAAAGGAGATTATCTTGCACTCTCAACAATTGGTTTTTCATTTCTAGTTTATGCAGTTTTGATTAATTGGACAGGACTTACAAGAGGACCCTTAGGAATACCAGGAATACCAAAACCAGAAATCTTTGGATATGTATTTAGTTCAAACACAAGTTTTCTTGTTTTATCAATCATGATTGGACTAATCTGTTTTATATTAATTAGAAAAATAGTAGATAGTAGATTTGGAAAAGTTATTGAAGGAGTAAGAGATGATGAGCCAGCTTTAAAATCACTTGGAAAGAATACATTCAAGATTAAATCAATAACTTTAATGGCATCAGCTTTCTTTGCAGGGGTTGCTGGTTGTCTCTTTGCTCATTTTATTACGTTTATTGATCCATCGTCATTTACATTCATGGCTCTTATTCCTGTGATTACAATAATTATAGTTGGGGGTCTTGCATCAATTAAAGGAACAGTAATTGCAACAGTGATTTTAACCTTAATTCCAGAAATATTAAGGTTTGTTGGATTACCATCATCTCTTGTTGGACCAGGGAGACAAATATTATTTGCTTTACTTCTATTAATAATAATTATATATTATCCAAAAGGATTCTTTGGAAAAGTTGAATTATAAAAAACAATTATTCTAATTCTAAAAATAGTTGATTACTTGATAATTCTTTTTCAAGAGTACTAAACATTCAAACATTCTTATTCTACTATTTATTTTTCTTAACTCAAGATTCTTTGTGATTAAACTCATCATCTTAGAATAGATTATTTCCTTCTTGTTTGACTCACTAACAGTGTATAAAGTTTTTAATTTTTCATTTAATTTATCTATAAATAAATTATACTTCATAAGAAGGATATGATAATTTGGTTTATCTTTATCCAATAAAATTAATTCCTTTTGTTTAATTAAATCCATTCCTACCTCTAATTTTCTTATTTGCTTAATTAATTTTTGGATTTCAGCTCTTGTGCAAGGCAAATTTTTATTATTTTGTATCTTTTCTCTTAAAATGAGCTTATCTTTATTTTGTTGTAATTCTATTTTTAACTTAGCTACTTGGTCTCTTAATGTTGGAAATTTAAACTTAAAGGTCTTTCCAAGATAAGTAAAGGTATGTATTTTATGAGGATCAATTATTAATTTACGTGGCAAATGTCCCATCTGATTAATTGTTCTAATTTTAGTAAATAGTTTTTTTATAGGCATTTTTTGCATACATATCAAATTATAAAAGACTAGTTAAATAGTGATGTGTTATTTTTATAAATATAAATCACTCCAACAGCTGCATTGTAATCTTTAACGAAATTATCAACAACATTACTATCTCCTTCTATTGTATCTGTTGTTGATTGTATAGATTTATCAGAAAAATCAAAGAAGATAATTGCTAATATTATAGCAACAACTAATAACACCCCAATTAATATTATTATTTCTAAAGAAACTTGTCCCTTTGTTCTTTTTAAATTCATAATTAATCTTTATTTATTTTTTATACTTTATAATTAATTTTCTTAGTATTTCTGCTTTCCTTGGATTGTTCTTTTGGTTGTTAATAGAACGCTTTGCTCTTTGCTTAACCTTTCTCTTTAATCTGGATCCAATCCTCCCCATAATAAAACACCACAAATATATGATAATACTACTATTTAAAAAACTTTAGTTTTCAAACTAAAGAACCTTAATAAAAATTTCAGAAAAAAAATCATCTTGCCAAACATTTACTTTTTTATCCTGAGATAAGAAAAGAAGTGGCATAAAATAAAACTCAATTATCTCAAAAGGATCCCTTGTTCTTTCTTGTAACTTAGAGAACACTAAACATCCTTCATCATCAATCTCATCTCTTAGAATAGAAAATAGCCTATCTGTTCTTTCTGTTATGTCTATTGATTTTCTTGGAATAATAAAAACTGATTCTCCCTTTTCTTTTAATTGCCTAGAAAGATTAGTTTTTGTGGGTCTATTCATAATTGTATCAACAATATCAATTAAATCATTTAATGATACCTGTCCCTCTCTTAACTTAATTGTATTATTAAAACTAATTGAATTTAAATTATATATATCTTCATCTGTTGGTATTTTTAATGGTTCATCATCAACTGATGTTAATTTAAGAGAATATGCTTTTAATCTAAGAAGAATAGCCGCAGCAAGAAGAGCATTTGCTGGAACAAGTAGGTTTTCTTGCTTTAATTCATTAATTTTTTTAAGATATAAATCAGTTAACTTAATAATATCTACATTCCAGATATCAAAATCATTCTGTTTAACTACATCAAATAATAAAATTTTCCAATTCGGTTGATCTATTATATTAACTAGGTTTTCCATAAATCGATTTCCTTACAATTATAAATAATAAATAAAGTAGGACAATCTATTTATAAATATATTTTAGAAAGAAATAAAATAAGTAAAAGAAAATTATAATCTTTAATTCTCTAATACCTGTGCCCCAAATTGCTTTGCATCTCCATCTGCAAACTTAATTGATTGACTTGGGCCTTCAATATAGATTATATTTTCTTTTTCAAAATATATTGTTATTTTTTCTGTAATTAATCTAAACTTATTTGTTTGAGATTTAAGTACTTCTTCAAAAATAAGGTTTATATTCTCTGAAGGGAATAGAATATCAATTCCATTCTTCTTACCTTGAACCTTATTTGCAACATCTGCTAGATCAATTGTTCCAACAACATTGAACTTTAATATAAAGTCCTCAATAGAAAATGTTTCAATTAGTTTCTTTAGGAAATCTTGTGTTTTTTTAGTATCTTGGAAAATATATGTTCTGTATCCTCTAAAGTTCTCAAGGAACTTATTTGCATCATTCATATCCTTATACAAGTAATCAATCTCGTCTTTTACTTGAGAAACAGCAGTATGCATTTTTTTATAAAGTGAGATTAATTCTCTTTTCTTGATTTCATCCTCAATTTCCTTCTCAAGATGTTTATTTTTATCAAATAATCCTTCTATTTCCTTAACATCACTTGTAATACAATTAAATATTTCTGAAACTGGAGAGTAAAGCTCTAAGGCCTTATTTGTTCTATATAGATTTTTGTTTAAAGACTCAAATGTCTTCTTAAGTTTAGTGTTTACATCATTCATAATTGATTACCTCTTATTAACTTTAACCCCATAAGATATATACTTTAATTGGGTTTTAAAAGATATTGTTTTATGTAGATTTACTCTTTTTTAAGTTCCTTATAAACTTCATAAGTTGCAATAGACCCCTGTGCTGCAGAGGTAATAACTTGCTTTAGGTGAGTTGAATTAGTAATATCTCCTGCTGCAAAAAGTCCAGGAATGTTTGTTCTTTGTGATCTATCAACTTTAATGAATCCAAAATTATCAACATCTACCTTTAAATTATTTAACATTTCTGTATTTGGGACTGCACCAATCTCTACAAACAATCCATCAAGTTCCATTTTGGTGCCAGTTTGGAACTTTACTCCAGTTAGTTTAGTATCTCCAATAAGTTCGATTATTTCAGTATTATATAATATTTGGATTTTTGGGTTATTTATTGCAAGATCTGCCCAAGATGGCTCAGCTCTTAGTTTATCTCTTCTATATATTAGGTACACCTTATTTACAACGTCTGCTAATACTAAAGCTGATGTAACTGCTGCATCAGCCCCTCCAACAACCCCAACCACTTTGTTTTTGAAGAATCCACCATCACAGGTTGCACAATAACTAATTCCTCTACCTATTAGTTCTTTTTCTTTATCAAGCCCAAGCTCTCTTCTTGTATTTCCAAGAGCAAGGATTACTTTATGTGCTCTAAGTGTTCTTGTATCAGTATTTACAATAAATATGTTGTTTTCTTTTTCTATTTTCATAACCTTCTCATAATATATTGGAACATTTAAAGCTTCAACTTGCTCAGTTATCTTATTCATTAATTCCATTCCTGATATTTCCATAAATCCTGGATAATTACAAACCATATGCGCAAGAGTTATTGTTCCACCAAGAGATCCAGAAATAACTACTGTACTCATCTTATATCTTCCTGCATATATGGCTGCAGTGAGTCCAGCAGGGCCTCCTCCCACAATAACTAGATCATAAATTGAATCTTGCATAATACACCATCTAACTATATTAAAAAAAGCTCTTTATAAAAATTAAAATTATGCAGATATTTAAATATCTGCATCTACTTTAAGCTTTAACTTAGCTTTAAGCTCTCTGTATCTGTTTCTTATAGTTACTTCTGTTACTCCTGCAACATTAGCAACCTCTTTTTGTGTTCTTCTTTCTCCTGACATTAAAGCAGCTATGTAAACAGCAGCAGCAGCAACACCAGTTGGACCACGTCCTGAGATTAGTCCTGATGAAATTGCTTTCTTTACAATTTGCTTACCTTTTGATTCAACTTCAGCAGAGAGATTAAGAACAGAAACAAATCTTGAGATATAATATGTTGGATCTGTTAATGGAACAGAAATATCTAATTCCTTAACAATGAATCTATATGTCCTTCCAATCTCTTTCTTTGTTAGACCTGATGCCTCTGCCATTTCATTTAATGTTCTTGGAACATTATATGTTCTACAAACTGAATAAAGAACTGCAGCAACAACAGCTTCAATTAATCGTCCTCTAATTAATCCTTTTTCAACAGTCTTTCTATATAAAAGAGCAGCTGTTTCAATTAATGAGTTTGGGATATTTAGATATGATGCAATTCTTCTTAATTCAGTTAATGCAATTGATAGATTTCTTTGCATTGAGTTTGAAATTGATGATCTCTTATGCCATTTAATTAATCTATACATCTGTGCTCTTGATTTAGTTGAAAGCTTATTTCCTCTTAAGTCTCTTCCACTTCTTTCAATCATTGTTTCAAGACCCTTATTGATCTTTGTATACTTCATTGGTGAACCAGTACCAACATTTTCTTGCTTATCAGAATTTTCAAAAGACCTCCAATCCTTACCCATATCTATTTGATCATCTGACATAACAACGTGACATTTTTTACAAACGTATTCTCCTGTTCTTGGATCTCTATATACGTTTTCTGAACCACATTCTGGACACTTTACCATTGATAACACCTCTAGTTTTTTAGATATAAATTTAGAATCATTTGCATTGAATCTAAACAAAAAATATTAAAATAATCGTCCAATTTTGGGTACTCAATAATCCATTTTACATATTTAATTTTTTAGAAAAAAAGCAAAACTTATATAAATATAATAGTTTTTCTAGTATATAAAGGTTTCGGGGGTATTGGTCTTGTAGATTAATGCACCTGATTGTGCTTGTGTAGATAAATGGGAGATTTACTTAGGAAAAGCAATAATCTTGGAAAAAACAAGTATTGAGGTTATGTACAATCACTCATTAAATAATACTTTCAACTTTCTTGTAACTAATGTTGCTTGATGTTAAAGTTGGCCTCAAAAGTAATCTTAATGGGTCTCTATTTGGATAACGAATAACTGCATCATTATCATTTATCATGGTTATAGTTACATCTGTTAACTTACCATCTATAAAATCATTTAAATGCTTTGAAGATAATAAAACACATATCCTTGGATTTGCACGAATCCCATCTATTAGATCTCTACCAATAAATAAGTTATTAAATGTATCCGCTGACTCAGGAAGAACAATCAAAACATCCTCCTTAACCACCAATGACAAGTTACTAATTACCTGATAAATAAAATATGGATTAATTGGATCAATTGGATCAACAGAAATCAGCTTAACAGATCCAATGTGCTTATATCTTTGTTCAAACAAAATACTTAAATCAGTTTCACCAAACCTATCTCCATATTTTTTATCAAGAAGAATAAGTTTTGCTAAAAGTCTTTGTTTCTCAAAATCACTAAATTCATCATCAATATCCTGTGCAATTACTTTTTTTCTTAGATCAATAATAGTAACTAAACTTGAACTATATACTCTTGTTAATATTTTTTGTTCAAGAAGAGATAATTTAAATAAATTTATGAATGCATTTAGAGGAATTGTACCAAGAGGAATCTTAATATCAGAAGTTTCAATTGGTTTAACTGGAAAACCAAACGGATCCATTTTAAGGTTATAATCAGCCAGTATTTTTATATCTGATTGAGGATATGCTAAAGTAACAAATGTTTTGGTAGGATCTAATACAATCACTGTTTTTGAAGATAAAAGATAATTTTCACAAACTAACTTAAGTGCAAAGATTCTTTGATCAAAATTACCTCCAAATACAGTTACTGATTTTTGCAAATCCAAAGACGTGGTTACAAGAACATCATTTTTAGTTCCAATTATTAATTTATCAAGACTTGTTGTTTTTGAAAAATCAAAAGATGCAGGAAGATTAGATAATACCTTAATTACTCCTGGATCTGAAAAGAAATAATTTCTTGATTCGTCAGATGCTAGCTTTAGTGAAATTAATTTGATGTTATATGATTTTACAATAGATATTAAAGAACTTACTTTTTTATTTAATTCTTGCATTTTTTTATCAACATAGAAAGACAATGTGTTTGATTCAATGTACTCTGTTTCTGTGTTTAAAAAAAGATATTTATATGTATTTCCATCTCCAATATTAAAATGCTTTTCATAAAGTATACTTGGATAAGGAAGAGTAGAATTAAATATTTCAACATCACCTTGTACTAGGAATACCTTATACACCTGAACAAGCAAGTTGGATTGATCTCTCAACTTTAGAAAAGAAACAAAAATATCATCTTGATACAATATGGAATATTCTGAATTACCATACTTCCCGTCAAATAATGTATTCCATGTGTTTAATGAGATCATTTTTTATCCTTATATTCATTTAATTCCAGTTATTTATATAATATCCAATCTATATTTAAAACAAAACATTTTTAATAATTAACATATTATGTTTATATTGTGTTATAGGAACAGGATGATTAATAATGGTTGATAAAAAAATAGTTATTGAAACAATTACTGAATTGATTGATGCAAATGTAGACAAGGAAAGTATATTTTCAACATTAAGAGATATTGGTGTTCCTGAAGGAGACATCGAATCAAATTATGATGAAATTATTAATTCTAAAAGTAAACGAAAACCTACAGAAAAGAAAGAAGAAAACACTACCCAACCAATTAATGAGACAATCACAGATAAACCAAAGACAAATAAACCAAACTACGTAAAAATAGATGATATATCAAATCTTGGTGTATCAAAACAAGAAGAAGAACTTAAAGATACTGCCTTAGAAGTAAATGATATTAATAACAAAGAAGGAATAGATGATATTAAACAAGAACTAGCTACTACTTCTATAGATTCATCAGAATCCATTTCAACACATACGTCTGATGATATTAAGATAATTGAAAAACAGATTAGTGAACTTGAAACAAAAATAGATGGAATAAAAGCAGAGCTTAGTGGTTTAACAAAGATAATGAAAGATATCCTAGAAGAAAATAGAAATATATTAAATAAATTATAAATTTATTTAGCTCCCCATCTTTTTCCTGGACCAAACTCTCCTTGATGTCCCACTTGTTTAATATATTCTTGATATTTTCTTCTAAAGTATTCTTTAATTCTTTGTTTCTTATCCGGTAATTTTTTTTCTTTAATTGGTTTTGCTTTTTTTGTTTTTTTTGGTTTTTTATTTCTGCTAGCAACTATTTTATTTATTCCATTTCTTATTCTACCTACCATAATAAATCACCCTGCTATATAAAATTTATGCTCCACCGCCACCAAACAATTTAGATAAATCAGAAAAATCAGGTTCTGATTCTTCTCTTGGTTTCTTTTTAATAAATATGTTAGAAATTAATAGAACAACCAATAATATAACTGCAATTAAATACCCAGAACCAGCAAGTGACCCACCTGTTATTTCAATACTAAAAACAAAGATCCCAATTAAAGCAAGATTCCACCAAGATGGAGTCCATAAAAAATAGATTAAAAGAATAAATGCAGCAATTAAACTAAAATTATATTGAGCAGAAATAAATAAAAGAATGATAATAATAATAAATGAAAATGAATCAAACACAATTTATCATTTCTCCTTAAATCTTCACATTATCCTTTAACCATTTTTTGAGATCAGAGCTATATATCCACCATACAATAATAAAAATTGCAACTAACCAAACAAGTTCCATAAATTTAATAAAAATTAAATAAACAAGAAGGATTGTAATTATTATTGCGAATGTCTTATTTGCAACTTGGCCTTTTGACCAGGTATAGATTGCAAGAGCAAAAACAATCAAGAGAACAAGCCAAACTGTTTGCTCAAACGAACTTGCAATTAAAAATCCTAATTCCATTCTTGTTTAACCTCTTTTTTATTTACTTTGCTTTCCTAAGGTTTGCTCTATTTGATGGTCCATTCTTTTCATAACCCTTTCCTTTCTTGATCAAACCTCTATTCCTTCTTCCTGTTGAAGTTAATCCTCTAAATGCTCTTCCTCTATGCTTTTCAGAACATATCCAATTAATATCCTTATCATTAATTATTGATGAATGATTAGGATCAACCATAATTACTTCGAAATACTTTTGTTGCCCATCTTCTCCAACATAATATGAATTCAAAACTTCAAGACCTGGATACTTTCTATCTGCTTTTTGTTCTCCCATTCTCTGGATAGATATCCTTCTTGTAAGTTTATTAACACCCATTCTTTTTGGATCTCTTGCAGCTGTTGGTCTTTTCATAATCCCTGAACCTTTTCTTACCTTAACAAAAACAATTACAAAACCTTGCTTTGCTTTATATCCTAGTTCTCTTGCTCTAATTGGATTGGTTGGTTTATCTAATTTGATAATAGAACCATCCATATGTCTAAATTTAATAAGTTTATCAAAATAGATTTTTTTATAATCATAATTTGTATCCTTCTTTCTATGATATTCATTTTGAATTGTTTGCATAATATATTTTGTTGCTGTTGTCATAAAATCACACCATTTTTATTTATTTATATCTATTCTTTCTATACAGGTATTAATAATAGAACCAATTAAAAAACGTTATTAAATTAATAGATTCATTATCATATATAATTTATAAAGCAAAACATTTATATACAATTAGTTTAAATAAGCAAAGAATAAGCTTATTTTTAAAAAAAACAACTTTTTTGAATGATGTATCATGAGAATTAAGAAGATAACAATAACAAAGGAAGATTTTGGAAAAACAATTAGAGAAATTCTTATTGGACTTGATATAAGTCCAGAAATTGTTCTTGTAAAAATAAATGGTAACTTTACTCCAATATCTGAAATCATAACAAAGAAAACAGAACTTGAGATATTACATATAATTAAATTTTAAGAATAAAGAGAATAATCATGGTTATAAAATGTAATAAATGTAAAAACCCAGCTGTTATTTACCTAGCATATGGTAAACATTCTTTGTGTATTCATCACTTTAATGATTTTTTTGAAAAAAGATTTAGAAAAACAATTAGAATGTACAATTTGGTGAGAAACAGAGATTATATTGGAATTGCAACAAGCGGAGGAAAAGATTCAATGGTTCTTCTTTATCTAATGAATAAAATATATAAAAAAGCAAAAATAAAAATGTGTGCAATTTTTGTAGATGAAGGAACTCCTGGTTATTCAAATAAAACAAAGGAAATAGTTGAAAAATTTTGTAAAAAAGAAAAAATTAAACTTGTTGCATCATCTCATAAAAAAGAATTTGGAATCTCAACAGGAGAGATTGCAGAAAGATATAATAAGAAGGAAGGAACACTTTGTACCTATTGTGGAGTATTAAGAAGAGATACAATAAATAGACTTGCAGAAAGAGAGAAAGTAACAAAAGTTGCAACTGGGCATAATCTCGATGATGAAGCACAAACAGTTTTAATGAATATGTTTACAAATGATGCAATTAGATTGTTTAGAACAGGACCACTTGCTGGAATTATTGATCTTGAAGAAGAGATTAGACCAAGAATAAAACCATTATACCTAACTCCCGAAAAAGAGATTGCTGCTTATGCATTATATAATAACATACCATTCCATGATTGTAATTGCCCTTTCTTTTCAGAAGCAAAAAGAAATGTTTTTAGATCTATATTAAATGAGCTAGAAGTAAGTTATCCTGGCAGTAAATTTGGACTAATAAGATCATTTTTAAAACTTAAAGAAA
>Ga0172370_10005016_pt1 | contig 17325 bp, 16 predicted proteins | sample LakKiv5m_FD_114538 | JGI IMG/M metagenome (GOLD analysis project Ga0172370, IMG submission 114538) | Freshwater microbial communities from Kabuno Bay, South-Kivu, Congo - kab_022012_11.5m | ecosystem: Environmental > Aquatic > Freshwater > Lake | place: Democratic Republic of the Congo...
TCCCACTCCATCGACGTGAAAAAACATAAAAACCTGCAACACGTCAAAGAACTTTATCCTGTTTTATTTACTTCAAAAACTATAAAACGCCCGCTAAGTGCATAGCACCGAATCCGGCGGGTGCGATGTATCGAGTTTGTCGAGATGTAGTTCAACACCGACTCATCGCTGGGTCTTGCAGACCGCTCAGAGTCCTATTTATTAGGCACTGGGTTTTTCTGCTATTTCAATTCCTTTTTCCTCAAACAATGATGGTAATGTCCATCCGTATTTTATATCAAAGAACATGTTAAATGAAGCAAGTTGGTCACGTACAAACTGCATCTGTTCTTGTTCTGTTTTAAATTTTTTCTTTTTCAATTGTTCCTCATTAATCAAGTTTTGGTATTCATCAAGTAATTCATCCAATTGGTATTTCCCATTTGCAAGTTGCTCATGCATAACTAATAAAGTGTCAATGTGTAAGATTGTTGGTCTTCTAAGATTTTTGGTAGATAACCCATCTTTTTCTATTTCTTTTTTTTCTATTTCAAACCAAATGTTGATAAGGTTATTTAAACCCAAAATATCAAGTTGTCTATTATGAAGTAAAATTATTGGATAGATTCTAATTGAATTTGGTTTATAATTTTTGTCTTCACTGAAATCGCCATTAAGTAAGCTTCTTGCAAAATTAGTCAGCTGACGAACAGCTTTTGGGGATTCCTTTTTCCCATTTTTCTCAAAATATAATTTTTCTTTTAAGGCTTTTTCATATTGTTCAAAGTCGTAGCTTTCTTTTATTTCTGCTTTTATCAAAATATCTTTTGATTCGAAAAGAAATACTTTGTTCCCATTTCGAATGTAGTAATCTGGTGCTCCTGGAGTTTGCATTTGTTCTCCTGATAGTTTGAAGTATTTCTTTTCATAAGTCCGCTCGACAATTTTATAGAGCAAGTATTTTTCTGAAAATCCAAAAGTGATTAATTGTCGAAGATTGATTTGTAGTGTTTTATCGAATGCATCATTTATCTCCTTTAATATAAAATATAGCCCATTAAATATTTTCTCAATTGCAAATAGAGGAGATATTACACGATAACTTGTTTCGCTCATTTTATACAACGGATTGGCTCTAAGTGTTAAATAATCGATGTCATTATCTACATAATCAATTTTAGAAACTATGAGGTTGTCAAGAAAGTCAATGTTTGATTCATAGTTTTCATCTTTTTTTACTTCCAACGTCATCGACCCCTCATGTTTAGCTGAAATTACAAAGAATGCAATTGGGAATATTTTTTGAAGAAAACCTTTATAATCTGTGACCTTAAATCTCGCATAAAAATTTTCCAAAAGTGTTTTCGATGAATCCTGCGTACTTAAAAACTCAAATAAGAATATTGCTTTTAGAATTTGACCAACAAATACTGATTTTAAATTATAATTTGAAATATCTGAAATTGGCAATGAATTACCGATAGCAAGGCAAATTAAATTAGGATATTGGTTGAATTTTTTGGTTGATTCAATAATTAAATTGTCATTTTTATTTAGTTGAGTATTTAACGCCAAATAAATTTTAAATATTAGAATTTCAAGGTCTTTGTAACTGATTTCAATATCTTCTTGATTTTCAATTAGAACGGTTTCAAATAGTTTAAGACTAGCTCGAGGATTTAATATTCCAACAGTTCTTGATTTTTCATTTTTGTATTGCACTATTTTATCATTGATTTCATTCGCGAGCTTATTGTTTTCCTCTCCAAATAACTTTGATAAAAAATATTTGTAATCCTTAACTAATTCATTGTCTGGATTGGTACTTACAAAATACGATGCGACCTCAACCAATAATCTTTTAGGAATATCTCCAATTTTTTTGAGATAGTCTTCACTGTTTTCATCCTCGAAAACTTTTTCAAAATCAATAATCTCAATTTGTGTTATCACTTTGTTCTGAGTGTCATTTTAACCTTGTGCCTAACGGAAAACAATATGCGTATGTTGCGGTATTTCAAGGCACTATCGTTTCAAGTTGGCACAAATGTTTCTTTCTTGCACTATGTTTCAACCTACCACAAAAGCCCGCAATTATCGCATATTGTATGTTATGTGTTTTTATTTTATTAATTATCATATTGTTACAAATTTTGTTTTTTAATGTCAAGTGAATTATAAACATTTTGCAATTCATCGTCTGTTTCAGATATAATGAATAATTTATCACTTTTCTCTAAAATTGTTGAACCGTTTGGCGTTATAAAACTTTTATTTCGCTTTATTATCGAAATCAATGCTGTTTTTGGAAAATTTAGTTCGTATATTTGCTTTCCAATTGCTTTTGAGTTTTCCGGTATCTCAACTATTTTAAAGATGGATTTTATACTATCTTGTAATTCTCTATCAATTTGATTTAGTTGTTTCATTTCACTCGGTAACGAAAGGTTTAACCATTTTGCAATGTATGTTAAAGTTGTTCCCTGAATTAGAACAGATGTAAGCGAAATAAAAAATACGATATTAAAAATCATATTCGCCTTTTCCACTCCTGCAATTAATGGGTAAGTTGCAAAAACAATAGGAACTGCGCCACGCAAACCAACCCACGAAATAAAAATTTTATCTTTGAATGGTGTTTTAAAAGGTATCAGACTAATAAAAACGCTTAATGGGCGTGCTACTAAAATAAGTATCACAGAAATTATTAAACCTAATCCGATAATTGGAATTAATTGTTTCGGAAATACAAGTAAGCCCAATGTTACAAATAGAATAATTTGCATTAACCACGCAAAACTATCAAACGACTTTATATATTTCTTTTTGTGAATAATATCTTGATTTCCGATAAATATTGCCGAAATGTAAACTGCTAAAAATCCATTGCCACCTATAAAATCGGTAAATGAAAAACTAAAAAACATTATGGCAATACCTAAAACAATGTATAATCCTTCGTAATCGAGTTTTATTTTATTTATTGCCCAAGTTGCAGTTTTTCCAAATACAAATCCTAATATGCCACCAATTATAATCTGTTTTAATAAAATCGGAATTGCTCCAAGTAACGTAGCGTCTTGATTTACAACTAAACCTGTAAATACTATTGTTAAAACGTAAGCCATCGGGTCGTTGCTTCCGCTTTCTAATTCTAATGTTGGTCGTAAATTATTTTTTAATGCCAAACCTTTTGACCGTAAAATTGAAAATACGGCTGCCGAGTCGGTCGATGAAACAATTGAACCTAATAATATGCTTTCATAAATTGTAAAATCTGTTAGCAACCAAACAAATATTCCTAATGTGACGGCTGTTATAAGAACTCCTAATGAAGATAATGTTATTCCTTTCCATAAAATTGGGTTTATTGTCTTAAAATCAGTATCTAAACCACCTGAAAAAAGTATGAAATTTAATGCAATTATTCCAATGAACTGAGCAATTTTCGGATTATCAAAATATATTCCGCCAATACCATCAGAACCTGCTAACATTCCTATTGATAAAAATAATATCAACACAGGAACTCCAAATTTTGTTGATGTTTTACCCGCAAAAAGCGAAATAAACAACAACAAAGAGCCAATTAATAATATGTTTTCAATTGTTAATGTCATTTTGTTTTTTTAACACATAACGGTTGGCGGCTATGGTGCGTGCCGCATTTTTACTACTAATATTCTTTATTTGCACCTTCTTCAAATTTACAATTCTCTTTCTTAATAGCCACTACCTGCGGCATGCAATATGAGCCGCTGTTATGCACTGGCAGCAATTGTTACTTCACTTAAATAGTATATCGTGTGACATATTGTGATTCAAGCTTTTATATGTTTCTGTATATTCATCTGTCATGCTATTTGATGCCGATAATGCATGTTCTAAAGTTTGCAATTCATCAACAATATAGCTCAATGTTTTTTCCTGATTAAAATCTATTTCACTGAAAATTTTTTCTGAGACAACAGAAGTGGTCCTATGTACATTTTTAATAACTTCAGCCTTGATTTGTTTTCGGAAATATCGCCTGAAAACAGGCCTGAAAATAAACATTGGAAACAAAAACCAGAGTAGGTCTATAGGCGTATCAAAACCAGGATAAACTGATATATCAGGTTTTTTCATCGGTTTAAAAGAAGGCTGCCATTCCTGTGCGGAGATAGTTAAATTCAGTATTTCGAACACTTTTCCTTCCAAACGTTCTTTAAAGGTTTTTGTGTAATATTTGAATTTATTGTTTGTATTGGATAGAATATTTTGCAAGTCGGTAATATTTTCATCAATGAATTTAAGTAATTCGGTTCCGGTAACAGTTTTCATCCAATTTTCGTACGTTCTGGTAACTGTATAAAGGTTTCCTTGCCAGGAAGGAAAATCTTTGTCATACTGTTGCTCCAGTTTGGAAATCAGGTCCTGAATATGCGGTTCAAACAGGTTGAATACGGATTCACGAATGCGAGATTTTGAATCGGAAGCTATTAATGATAGTTCATGGCGAATGAATGAGATATTTATCTTTTCATCAAAAATTTTAGATTTCAAAAAATCCCTTTCCTCATCAGTCTTCATTGATGCGTTCCGCGCCAGTTCAAGGTATTCAAGGCATGAATTGGCAAGGTTCAGTATTTTGTGTCTGACAATATTTTCAGTCTCCTCATCAAAGTTTTTTAGGTATGGTAAAAAAACTTCCTCTTCTATTTTATTGCGGTAAATATTGTTGTCCTGCTTAATCGAATACTTGTAGATTGGAATTTCCTGGTCAATTTTATTGGAAATGGAGGTTTTAAGAAATGTCATGATTTCTTCCAACTGCTCCGGGGTAAACAAATCAACCTTCGTAAGCAGGCAAATCACCATGTAGGAGTTCTGTATCAGGTTGCTGATGAGCTCCATGTCCGATTCGGCCAATGGCCTTTCAGCGCTAATACAAACAATAGCAATAGTGGTTAAAGCTACGTTGTCGTTGGCTGTTTGGGTATTGTTCAGGTTGATTGATCCGATTCCGGGTGTATCCAACAAACTCAAACCTTTTAATCGTTTTATATCTGGCAGTTCGATGCGTGCCATCTCGACGTGTTTCACATTGTTGGGATTATTGCTTTCACTGACGTAATCGCTAATCTCTGCCAACGGGATTTCTTTGGAATGGCCATCTTCTAAATCAATCATGGTGCATTCATTAGGGCCATACTGAATGCTTGTAATGATTGAGGTTACAGGAATAACCCCGGTAGGTAAAACGGATTTCCCCACGATGTTGTTGATGAATGAACTTTTTCCGGCTTTGAATTGCCCGAATATGGCAATTTCAATTTTTTTATCGGCAATTAAATTTTCGATTGAAGCAATCAACCTTTGTAATGAGGTCAACTCATATTTCAGACAAACGTCTTTTAATTCGTTAAAAATTGAATTCATATCAATCAATTTTTATATTTCCGGATGATAAATACGATAACAAAAAATGCTATTAATTGCGATATTACTGAAAAAATGATTAAACCCGTTAGGGAAATGTCGTATAATACGCCCATCAGGGCACTTCCTCCAAACCAGGACAAACCATAAGCAGCATTAAAAGTTCCGAAGGCAGTTCCGCGCTTTTCCGCCGGTATGATTTCAGCTATTTCAGCTTTGAAAATTGATTCCTGAGCGCCCATACCGATGCCCCATGCCACCATTCCTGCCATTGCCCAATAGTAGCCTCCCAAAAAGACCATGGGGGCAAAAAATAATGAAAGAAAAATAGCCACAAGAAATGTTTTAGTACCTATTTTATCAAACATTTTTCCAAAAATCAAAGCGGCAATGGCATCAATGAACATTGCAATGGAATAAAATAATGGGATGTCCGCATCACTCATTAGTGATTTTGACTTAAAGTGGAATGCGATCAGCGGAAAATCCGCATATCCGGCTGCAATAAAAACAACCGATAATACATAAATCCAGTACTTACGCGGAAAGCCTTGCGTTGCAACAGAAGTGGTTTTAAATTCAAGATTCTCCGGCCTGGGATAAAGGTATTTTGCATAAAGTAAAATACTGATTGCAACGATAGCAGGAATAATCAGCATTGCATAGGCCAAATGGTAATTTTGATGCTTGTAAAAAAGGACGGCACTGACCAATAATGGCCCGATAACAGCACCTAACTGATCCATCGCTTCATGCAAACCATAACCCCAACCACGTCCCAATTTCTGTGTGCCAAATGAAAGCAGGGCATCACGAGCAGGTGTTCGTATTGCTTTACCAACTCGTTCTGTTATCATCAATACTACTGCAAGCTGCCAGTAACCTGCAAAGGCAAGCAATGGAACCGAAAACAGGTTAAGCAAATATCCTGTAATCAGTATTATCCAGTATTTCTTAGTTTTATCGGCAATGTATCCTGAAACAAACCTTAACCCAAATCCGAATAATTCGCCCAGCCCGGCTACGATTCCGACAGTTGTAGCACTTGTTCCCAATATTTCGAGAAACTGACCATTGATACTTCGGGCCGCCTCATAAGTCATATCAGAAAATAAGCTGATAAATCCAATAAGGATTACGAATTTGGTGGCTGTATCGAATTTTATTGTTTTCATTAATAAGTGGTTATAGCTTGTTTCAGTAATTTGCTTTTCTCAGCATTTGCTGGATATTTCCCACCATAAATCGCCTTTTCCCAGTCACCATACATCGGGTTAGGCAGCAGTATAAACTTTTCACCAAAAAAATCCTTCAAACTGTCTGCATCATCGAACCCGTAATTGCTTGTGCGGTTTTCAAACACGTTTTCAAAATCACTTAAATTATCTCCAATAAATAAAAGAATTTGATATTCTTCAGCAATAAAGTTGTACCTGGGAATTTTGCTACTTTCCTTATTTATCCTGAGGAATAGATGCTTATCGTCGGCATAAGGAAAATTTTCATTTTTCAGGTTTAAAATTGTTGCTTCTTTTTCATCGTTCTCTCGATTTGAAACGTAGAATACCTCGCACCCTTTAGATTTTGCATAATTGGTAAATTCAACGGCGCCAGGCAATGCCTTCGCTTTTGCCAGTTTTGTCCATTGTTTCCAGGTTTTGGTTTCGTATGACAGGCCCTTATGGATTAGCATACCCTGGTAAGGGGAATTGTTTAAAACTGTTTCGTCAATATCTAATACAACAGCAGGTTTTTTATTGCCTTTAATATCTCTTAATTGATTGTCTAAAGCAAGTTTGGCGTAGTTATAACACTGGTAATATAATGCTCTGTTTTCAGCAGATTTTTGATACCATACTGTTGTCGAAACAAGATAGTCTGATGATAAGGATTCTACAGTATCAGTTTTTCCATTAAACAGGTTTGATGAATGGTTGTAATTATTGCATGAAATAAAAGAAACAGCAATAATGGTATACGTTATAAAGAATACTTTTTTCATTTTTTAATATGTTTATATTTATTAAGATAAAGCTTATAAAGTATTGACATTATCGATCCTATTGCTATGCCCAAAAAAGAACCTGCAATTACATAGCCCGGATAATGAACCCCATTGTAGATTCGGCTATATGCTACCAGTACAGCCCAGGTAACCAGCCAGTATTTTAATATTCTGAATTTTTCATCAAGCACAAAAAGTAAAAACGTTGCAAGACCAAAAGCGTTCGTTGCATGACTGGATAAAAAACCGTAAAGTCCACCCGGTCCTGCTTTGCTTAAATGAATTAACCCTGTTAATGTTGGTTCATGAGAAGGTCGTAATCTCTGCACAGTATTTTTAATCAGGTTTGAAGCAGTTTGATCACATATTAATATTAATATTCCGATGAAGAAAATGATCATAAATCCTTGATTTTTGAAACGCCAAACCAATATAATCGCAATAAACAAATACATAGGAAGCCATATCCATTTGTCGCTGAACCAGTACATAATCGGGTCGAGATATGGGCTATGCAAGCTATTCAGGAAAAGAAATAATTTTGTATCAATTGAATTTAAATTATTTATCATTTTCTTAAATTTTAGTCTTTCCCGTTTTTTTATTCGATGCGTACGATCCAAATACGTGTTGAATTATGATTTCAACAGACAACAAGGATGTATTTATAACCTTAGATTGATGATCCGTTCGAAAAATTTTAATCATAGCTTCAAGTTCTTAATGTCGCATTAATACGTAATGGATTCGTTAATAGATCCAAGGCATCAATAATATCCTGGCAAACGATATCGGCATTTTTCAGCGATGTAACCGAGGCTCCTTCTTTTTGAATGACTACAATTCCAAGTGCGGCATTCTTCAGCATCAGGGCATCGTTTGAACCGTTCCCAATGGCAATCACTTTTTGTATTCCAAGATGCTCAATGAAATCTTTTTTTTGAATTTGTTGTTCTGTTTGATGAAGGACTATGCATTTGCAAAGGACATTTTGAAGGTTTTTTTGTGCCGTGCCAAATGTATCGGCAGTGATCACATGAATGTTTATTTTATTTGCCAGTGCATTTAACTTTTCTTTTACACCGGGTATTAATTCGCCGTCAATGGCAAGGGTGCCGTTATAATCGAGCACAAGATGTTCTGCTTTAATATTTTCTGATCCTGTAATTTTAAATTCAATCATTATTTTAATAATCATTAATTTTTACCTTATGAAAGTTATGTCAGTCCCACTTTTTTATGACTGTATATGCGATCGATGGCTCGTTTGTAAGCACTTTCTTCATTGCTGTTGTGCAGTGTGCGGCGAAGTGCTTCTTGTTTTAAAGCATAACTTCGCATGTCTTCGGCATCATCTTCAAATTGAAGAAAGGCTTTTTCAAAAAGAACCTGGCAGGCATTTTCTGAGGAAACTACATCCAAAAAAAAACTTAAATGATGCAGGCATACACCTTGCGAATCAAAGTATTTGCTCAATAATTCTTCGTTTGAAATATTGGTTGCCAATTTCCTAATGTAGTCTTCTTCTTCTTCCATGACCATTTTACAAACCCGGCAATTCTTTACATCGTTCATCAACTGGTTCAGTTCCTTTTTATACCTCATATTTTTGTGGATTTTATGAAGGCGCACACTGGTTTCCTCTGCTAAAGGGGCAAAGCCAACCGAGGCTCCAAGGGGTGAAGTTACCTCGAATAATTGCCAGGTGTGAAATGGGCAGAACCCCATTTCAGCAGCAAACTGCTGACGAACTTGTTCTTCGGTTGCAAGCAGATATTGGAATTGTGCCAGGTAATCGTGAGTATAAACGGTAATATGCCGACAAACAGGACAGACTCCGCTTTGCAAGTCAGTGTTTATATTTGATGCTTTGTGAATTAAAGAAAATTCAGTATTTGTTTTCATAGCAGGTGTTTGCTTGATAGTATTCAGCTTTCTGTTGGTTTTTTCTGTCTTGCTGAGTGGTGTCTGGTGCAGCAGGTCATATAAGTTTTTTATTCTGATATAAGCTTCCTTCAATTTGTTGGAGTGGGTGAAAGGGTCAGGAAGAATGGTTAGTGATTCTAAACTCTGAAGGTTTTTTTTCCGTTCCAACAATGAATCTTCATTGAACGAACCCAGCTTTGTTTCCTCATCAATAAGTTGAAGTGTTTTATGAATTATTGAGCCAAGAAAAGAAGTCATTTTTTCTTCTGTAAGAAAAGATGCCAAAGTTTCTTCAAGTGCTTTTAACCCACTTCTTTCGTAGAGATCAGGATCCTTTTTGCTTTTCGCTTTCAATCCTTTTAAGGCAGATACCGCAAAAATTTTCCCAATTTTGTCGTCGGAATTATTATTTACTGTGTTGAAAACAAATGTTAAAACTTCGTCGCGTTCAATAGGAGTTAAAATATCAGTTTTGTTGATGATAAAAAAGATTTTTTTAACATATCGCCTGATGTCATTTAAAAACTCCAATTCTGTCTTAGTAATTGGTGTATCGGCTCCGGTAATAAAAAGAACGGCGTCACAATCGGGCAGAAACCGGTAAGTTGTTGCTGTATAGGCTGAAATTGTTGATCCTATTCCCGGTGTATCGACAAACTCAATGCCATACCGCAAAAAAGGAATGGGTAATTCAACGCAGGCATTTTTTATCTTTTTAATATTTGATGGATTTCCTTGCTCCGTGACAAATTCTTCGAGTGAAGAAACCGGCAATTCTTCCGTAAACACTGAATCAATCCTGTTGATTAACAGGCGCTGCACCGGTCCATATTTGAGTATTGTGATGGCCGATGTAAGTGGCAGTACTCCGGTGGGAAGCACGTTTTGGCCTATGATAGCATTCATCAGCGAACTTTTACCGCGTTTGAACTGGCCTAATACGGCAAGTACAAAGCGATCCTCGGCAAGCTTTACAATTAACTCTTTGCATTTATTTTCTGATGTTTCCCTGCCTAAAACCTGAAATGTTTCCACAACCGTATGAAGTAATGAAGCAATTTCAAGTTTGAACTTCTTATAAGTTTGCAGTTTTTTTAAGTTAGGCCTGAGTCCTGCAGAATATAAGGGATTTTCGGAAATATCAGGTTTTGAATCTTTTCCCATCTTCATTGCTCAGCGTTTTCATTGAAAATAGTGTAGTATAAGTCTTCACCATAACCGGTCTGAATGGGTGCTCCTTCTTTAAGCAAATATGTTCGCGTGCCGTTTGACAATCTTTCTGCTTTGAGGAAAAAGGCATTTTCCGGTTTTTTGTTGTACAACTCGCTTGCGAATTCGGCTAAATGTGTTACGAAAAAGATCTTCAGCCCTTTTTCATATAACGTATAGATTATTTGCATGGCTATTTCAGAACCTTCCCGCTCATTGGTTGCAGCAAATGATTCATTGAACAACAGTAAGGAATCGGTAAAGGTTAATTGGTCAATAATTTCGCTCATCCTGCTGAGTTCCTCGTCAAGTTTACCGCTATTCATCCTGGAATCTTCCTCCTTTTTAAAATGAGTGAACACTTTTTTGCAAACATTTGCTGTGAAAGAATACGCCCCGACAAACATGCCGCTTTGCATCATCAACTGTGACACACCGATACTGCGCAGAAATGTCGATTTTCCACCTTTGTTTGCACCGGTAATAATTACAAGATTTTTATCCTGAATGGATGCATCATTTCCCACAATTTTTTGTTTGCTGGTCAACGCCATGCATACATCATATAATCCTTTGTATATATGGATTCGTTTTGGGCTTTCCACCGGGATGGGAAAAGTAATCGGATTTCCAGATGTTGAAAGCATGGTATGAAGATTTATACACCCCCTGTAAAACGCAAGCTGGTCCCGCAACATTGTAAAAAAGTTGATAATATAATCTGTAGATTGTGAAAGTATATTGGCTACCTGGTTTATGCCCTGGTCGTTTAATTCTCTCAGAGATCGCAGGCTGCTTTCATCTCTCGAACTAATAAAGAAAGTAAAGGGAATGGGGTCTTTCAAGAAATATTTTTTCCACCATACATTCTTTCCTTCCTGCATTCGGAGAAATATATAATCTTCAATTTTTTGCCTCAGCCAACCTGAATTTTTTGTTGGAGGTGTTTGGAGTGTGTATTCCTCCGGATTGTTCAATGGCCCGAGGGATGCACTAATCCTAAGACCATTTTTGAATTTCAGTTCACTAAGATGATTTTCAATCCGTTGAATATATTCATCATTAAGTTCACATTTGAGCATTGTGAAAAATTGTGTAAACCCTTCTGACTTAAAACTGCCGGAATGTTTATCAGCAATGTTTTTAATATTTTCAAGCTGTACAACAAGTAATTGTAATATATCGATTGCACTGCGGAGTATTGAGGTGGGATATTTTGATTTGAAAATACTCCAGTAAGCTTTTTTTTTGGATTTTTCGGCTTCAATTGCAATTTTGTCAATTTCAGTAATAATTTTAAAATTCTGCAGGCAATCTTTAAGAATATTTTGACGATAGAGGATGGTCTTAATATTATCTTGCAAGCTGTTAAGCAGTACTTTTTTCGCGATCTCGGCAATAAATTCGTCTCCGGCCGCCATTCCATTTATTAAGGCGCCCAGTTCAAGATCCTGTACCAAAAATTGTTCATTCCATGGTGGCTTTTGATCCCTGTCAAACTCTTTATCCTGATATAGAAGGTGAACGTTCATAGTTTAATTCTGTATCTCAACTGTTCAATTGTTAGCTGGTACTTTTCGGCTATGGATATGGCAAATGCTTTTCCATTGGCCGGCCTTCTTTCAATCTTAAATGTTCTTAAGGCAGGATTTTCAGGATTCACCTGACTCACCATACTTACCGTTTCTTTGCTAAAGACAGACAATTCATCAATGAAAGTAACCCAAACGCAAAGGGCGCCAATTCTGATTATCTTTTCCATGATTTTTTTACTTAGGAAAATTGCATCCTGCAGGGTAGTGGATGTGAGAATTTCGTTCATGATGATGATGCTGTCAGCCGATGCATCTTTAATAATATCAAATATTCTTACCAGGTCATCCTCAAGTTTACTTTGAAGATTCTGGATTTTTTCTTCCTTTTCATAATGTGTGAAAAGCTGATCGAATAAAAACAGCCTGGCACTGTTTCCGGGAACCGGGCAGCCAAGGCTTGCAAAGTAATGGAGTTGACCAAAAGTGCGCGAAAATGTTGTTTTGCCGCCCTGGTTTGGTCCTGAAATGACTAATATACGTTCGTCATTTTTCAGGTAAAAATCGTTGCAAACCATCGTTTGCTTTTCCCCAACAAGTTTATGTGCCAGAGCCAGGTCAAAACCTTCCATGCTGTATATTTCCTTATCCTTTTCCGAAACCTGGGGATAGCAGAACTTCAGGCCGGCATCTTTTAATACCGATATGTAATCGAGATAAGTAATATAGAACTGTATTTCCCTGTGAAAAATGCGTATTGCATTATCCGGAAAATCCCTGTTATTGATACTGAATTTTTCCAGCTTCGAAAAGGTTGAAGGAAACAGTGTTGCAACTCCTTCCAGAATCTGCGATTCGACAAAATTCAAATTCAGCGAGTGCGAATATTTAACCAGGTAATTTTGCACCACACCTTGCCTGAATTTTTTAAAAGTAACTTTTACAGATTCCGTATAATCAGGGTTGGATAAATTATTCAGTACCTGCACCCTTAAGTCCTTGATCAGTATGTCATAATGAATAGCCGATAATTCATCAATTATTTCATTGATCTCTGCGCTGAGCGAAATAAAAGAATCCGACCGTATATAATACTGCAAATAACGAAGGAAATCTTTCATTCCGTCTGACTTAAGCTCAAAAGAAGACAATTCGCTTGCTAACAGATTTACAGCTTCACAGTATTGCTTTACTACATCCAGAAACCAGCGTTCTTTATGATATTTATAATGAAGATTTAATAGCTGATCCAGCCGCAGGTTTATATTCTCCATCGATATAGAAAAAGCATTCAGGCTGTCTAAAACCTTAGGGTTTTCCAAATCCTTCATGACCTCCTGCCTGTATAAAACAGAATCTTCATCGTGCAGTGGAGTATAGAAAAATGGTTTTAAATCATAGATTTCCTTGCCCGAAGTTATGCTATGAATCACTTGATCAAGGTTCAGGTCAATGAAAAATGAAGGCTGTCCTGTTTGAAGTTTTTCTTTGTATTCAGGGTCTCCTTTGTTTTTAAACAATATGCTACCGAATGTCACCATAAAAAAATCACTTCAATTTATTTGTTACAATACCTTTAGGGTAATTTCTATTTGTTTTTAAAAGCCTTGATTCCGGCAAATTTTGCCGTAGTACCAAGTTCTTTCTCAATGCGCATCAGCTGGTTGAATTTCTCAATACGCTCGCCACGGCACCCGCTTCCTGTCTTCAGGTGGCCGGCATTGATGGCAACTGTGAGGTCTGCAATAAAACTATCGATGGTTTCACCGCTGCGATGTGAAACAAACGTATTGTAGCTGTTTCGATAGGCAAGTTCAACGGTTTCGAGTGTTTCGGTCACCGTTCCAATCTGATTGAGTTTGATCAGGACACTGTTTGCTACCTTTTGGTCAATTCCTTTGGCAACAATTTCTTTGTTTGTACAGAAAATATCATCGCCCACGATTTCGATTTTATTTCCCAGGACAAAAGTGAGGTTTTTCCATCCCTCCCAGTCATTTTCAGCCAGTCCGTCTTCCAGGAGAATTATCGGGTATTGGCGTACCCAACTTTCCCATAATCTGATCATATCATCAGAGGAAACCAGTTTTTGTGTGCTCTTAAAAAATTTATACTTACCGTCTTCCCACATTTCGCTTGTTGCCGGATCAAGGCAAATGCTCACATCATCACCTGGTTTGTAGCCGGCTTTCGATATGGCTTCAAGGATGATCTCCACGGCTTCGTCGTTTGATTTCAGATCAGGAGCAAATCCTCCTTCATCGCCGACACCGGTGCTTAACCCCTTCGATTTCAGGACAGATTTTAAAGTGTGAAAAACTTCAATTCCCATTCGAATGGATTCTACAAACGAATCTGCATGGTGTGGAGCGATCATAAATTCCTGGAAATCGACCGTATTATCGGCATGTTTACCGCCATTGATCACATTCATACAGGGGACAGGCAATATGTGGGCGTTAGCTCCGCCTAAATATTGATAAAGCGGCGTGTGCGAGCTGGTTGAATTTGCACGTGCAAAGGCCATTGAAACACCGAGTATGGCATTGGCACCAAGTTTAGATTTATTTTTTGTACCGTCAAGATTGATTAAAAAAGTATCCAATTCCCGCTGAGAATGGAAGCATTTGCCTTCGGTCTCTTTTGCAATAATTGTATTTACATTTTCAACTGCCTTTAATACTCCTTTTCCGCTAAAGCGTTTTTTGTCGCCATCGCGAAGTTCAGTGGCTTCTCTTTCACCGGTTGAAGCGCCGCTTGGCACCATGGCTCTTGAATTAGTTCCATCTTCAAGTTTTAAATTCACTTCTATTGTTGGATTTCCTCTCGAATCGAGAATTTCGAGAGCGTTAATTTTCATTATTTTCATATTCAAATGTTTGTTAAATGATTTTTACATTATAATTTATTTTTCTGTATCATCTGCGCTCGGTACCTGATCATCCAAAACAGGAATTTCAAGCAAATGTTTTGGCAGGAAAAATTTGTTTGCAATCAGTGTGGGTATAACAGCACTTGCTATTACAACTCCCACGATATATGAATATTGCTCCTGCGAAATTATATTATTTGAAAGTCCGAAAAGAGCGGAGATTGTACCAAATGTAAGGCCTGTCGACATCATTAATGTATAGTACCATCTTTCTCTGGTGAACTTTTTAAAATTTAAATTCCATTTTTCATTCTTATGATGCCTGAAAATACGAATTACTGGATACAACCCAAAGATTTTTGTAATCATTTTAGTAGAAAAAAGTAAAAGGAAAAATAGAGGAGCGGCAATTAAGGCAGGTAATGTCATAAGTGCTCCTGCTCTTAAAAAATACAGCGGTGTTAAAAAGCCAATGGTTAGGGTTCTGAATCTTCTGATAAAATGGCCGTCTTTTTCCATAGTCCGAGCCAATACCATTCCAATAATATAGGCTGGTAATACTGGTTCGCTCCCCGACCACACAGCAAGAAAACCCATTGACAATAAAATGAATATTATCCATTTTGCGCGGATTGCTGCTGTTTTATATGCAAATTGTTTGATTAAAAAATCTGTAATTTTGGGTACAAAGAAAATGATTGCCACAGTTACTGCTAAGAATATTAATGTCCGGTATGTAAAGGGGGCAAAAATCAATCCCAGCCCAATAACTGTCCCTAAATCATTCACGAAACATGATCCCAATATTCCTTTGCCGTATTCTGTTTTATTAAATCCGTACTCAAGCATGACGGCATAAACAACTGCCATTGATGTTGTAGAAAGGGCAATTCCACATAGTAAACTTGCTTTTACCTCCCATCCAATTACATAATATGCTATTAAGAAACTACCTAAAAAAGGGGCAAAAAATCCAACTAACCCGATTACAGAAACTTCTTTGATTTTCGATTTCATCATATCGGGATTCAATTCAGCCCCGGACAAGAATGTAAGCAGGATAGCTCCCATCCCGGATAAAAATTTTAACCAATCTGCATTTAAGGAAAGTTTGTCTGTGTAAGTAAGTTTCAAAGCTATAAATCCAATGATTGCTCCAATGATTATTTCCATTAAAGCCATTGAAATTTTTAACCGATTTGCCAGAACAGTCGAGATTACTGCTGCAGAAAACCAAAAAGCAGCCAGGAAATAAATGCTATTCATAAAAACAACTCCTATTATTACTTAAGTAGGAGTCATTAGCACTATAGCTTTTAAGGTGAACTCCATCACCTAAAGATGATATGCAAAGTTACTAATTAACATCCTACTCTTACGCTATTAACAAAAATTAACAAGATCAGTCAACCCTTTCAATTACTAAGAACTTATTTTTTCCTATTATAGTAAATTACTTTCACTTTTTCCATCGTAACAAGGCCACCATATTTAGCATTTTCAAAATAGGGTTGAAGCTGTTCAACGAACTGCATTATTTTTTCCTCCCCATCAACAATTTCAACGATGATGGGCAAATCTTCTGACAAGGCAAACAACTTGGCTGTATGGATAATGCTGTTAGCCCCGTACGACATAAGCCCGCGCAAAACGGTGGCCCCTGCAAGCCCTCTGCGTTTCGCAAATAATACTATGGCCTCATACAAAGGCTGGTGTTGATATTTATCCAGTTCTCCGATAAAAATTCGTAATAAGGTGGCAGGGCCTGTAATATCTTTCATAATTATAGTGATTTAATAAGCCAAATGCCGGCTATTACCGCCAAAATGCATAATATGATGTTTGAAAATACATAAGTAGTGAAGTATAAATACGCACTATCTTTCAACAAACCATAACCATCCAGGGCAAAAGAGGAAAAGGTAGTAAATCCGCCGCAAAACCCAATAGCAAGGAACATTCTCATGTCCGGTGTGAGTATCCGGGTTTTATCCGTTAATGCAAAGAGCAGCCCGATATGGAAACTTCCAGCAATGTTAACAAAAAGTGTCCCGAAAGGAAACGAAACAGGAAAATAATGTGAAATCATTCGTTGGGATAAATAGCGTAACCCGCTTCCTGAAAAACCTCCTGCACCCGTAATTAAAAACATTTTCAGCATGATAGAGCATATTCGCGTTTATGATAGCAGGAGTCATCAGCATTGTGCGTTTACGGCGAACTCCATCGCCTGTCTCTTCAACGGCCAAAAATACTATAAACATGGATTTTCACGGTAAAATTTCATGCGTAATATTATGAATAGGAGGCCCCCTCAAAGATTAATTTTTTACTATTGAGCCAAGCGTAATTTGTTTGCGAAAATGGTTTCAGTTTTTCGA
>Ga0172370_10005017_pt1 | contig 17324 bp, 14 predicted proteins | sample LakKiv5m_FD_114538 | JGI IMG/M metagenome (GOLD analysis project Ga0172370, IMG submission 114538) | Freshwater microbial communities from Kabuno Bay, South-Kivu, Congo - kab_022012_11.5m | ecosystem: Environmental > Aquatic > Freshwater > Lake | place: Democratic Republic of the Congo...
ACCTACAGGATATACCTGCGCAAGGGCAAGGAGGAGAAGAGAATCGCGCGCCTCGTGGACTCGCCCAATATGCCCGAGGGCGAGTGCGTCTTCAAGGTCACACCCAAGGGGATAACCGACTAGTTCTTTTCTTCCTTTTCCGGCTTTTTTTATTTCTTTTTATTCTCCTCAGCAGCAGGCGCAGTGCTTTCATCCACGGCTGAGAATGTGTCTACACAGTAACAAATATGTTTAAAAAACAAACGTGGTAGATATCGTTCCAAGGTGAATCAATGCCAAAACTTATTCAACAGACTAAGCTCCATCTAATCTCCCCCAATGACTGCAGGGCATTCAGATATGTCGAAAAAGCCCTGGACAGGGCATTTCAGAAAAGCAGCAGGCCGATTGACCTGGAAGGCTGGCGGAATATTCTCGACCCGGAGGGCAATCCTTCCTTCAAAAAGCCGCCTGCCGAAGACATGGCGAAAATAAAGAAATTCCTCAGGGAATATTACAAGGACGGGCGGAATGTCAAAACCGTTCTTGAATCACACTTCAACCCTTTCAAGGTCAAGTCTCAGGACGTGATGGTGGACTTTCTGACCGATTCAGGGACAGGCAACCTTTATCCGCAGCAAATAGCATTCATGAATGACCTGTTGGGCGGTGAAAGTCCGCTCATCCCAAACGCCCATACCTATGCCTATGCCGGCTCGGTGCCAAGGCAGCTCCTCAACTACACAGTGAATGAAATCTTTGGCAGGAACTTCAAGGTTTATGCAGCATTGCAAGGCAGGTCTGCCGAGTTCCTGCTCATGAACGCATTGGCTACGCTGGGGGTTATCCAGCCAGGGAACGTCGTCCTTTCCAATAAGCCGTTTGACACTACCAAGGGGCATATTGAAAACATCCAGGAAGTCAAAGGCAACGGAATGGTCGAGACTGACAAGGAAATTGTGAAATGCCACGTAATCTCGTGCACCCCGCTTACCACTCCGCAGACATTTGATGCCAGAGCGGACCCATTCCTGGGCAACATGCCCATGGATACACTTGGGCAGAAATATGATGAAAACCCGGCGAATGCCAAGATAATGCTCATAACGGTGAATGACAATGGCGGAGGCGGGCAGCCCTCCTCAATCGCAAGAATCAAGGAAGCTGCCAAATGGGCGCACGAGCGCGGGCTCCTAGTCTGGATAGACGGCTGCCGCGTGTTCCACAACGCCATGGCAAACAGGCTCTACGAAGACGGCTACAACCAAATGAACAATGCCGATATAGCAAAGGAGATATTCTCCCACGCAGACATCGTCACAATCAGCGTGAAGAAGATGAACTCGCACAGCGGAGCTCTCCTGCTCCTCAACTCAGAGTCTAGACTCCTTGCAGGCAAGGTTGAACAGATGGGAATGGGGATAATGAAAACCACCACTGTAATGTACGGCAACGGGTTCAATTCCTACTGTGGCCTGACAGGCTCGGAAATGATTGAAATGGTATCCGGACTGCTTGCCATGATGGACCCGCAAATCGCAGGAAGCGTGCTTGCGCAGCCAATCGGGGCGCACAGGATTGCAAGGCACTATGGCATGAAGGAAGTGGTGGGCGAGCACGCAGTCTACTTCGCAGCCGACCAGGAGCTGCCTAACGTTCCGCTGGATAGCTGCCCTGCCGAGCTGATGGCTGGAGTGGCGCAGGGCGTGCTGGGCATGCGCATCTGCGGGCTTGGAAGGATGCTTTACGAAAACCCCGAGATGGATTCCCTGCGGGCTGCAATAGAGAGATACATGTATCCCACGACTACGATAAACTTCATGTTCCAGTTCCTGGGAATGATGCACCAAGAGGGCATATTCAAGGACATTCCTTCTGGGCTTGGCTACGAAGATCAGGCTAACCCTGACAAGAGTTTTGGGCACTTCTACCGGAAGCTCTTTGCCCTAGATCCTACAGGGGTTGAGCGCACAATCAGGCGCGGCCAGGAGTTGGTGTCCGACACCCTGCATCTTTGAGGTACGGGTTTTTTCTTTTCTTTGCAGATACGAATAAAAGCGCGCTTGTGCACCAAGAAGCCATGGATGCCAACAAGGCCACCTGGCTCGCCACGCCCAACATCGCCGTTGTGAAATACTGGGGCAAGCGCGACTCCGCGCTCAACCTCCCTTACAATGGCAGCGTGAGCGTGACAATGGACGAGACAGTGAGCACGAGGACGACCGTGGAGTTCTCGCCCTCGCTTGCGCGCGACATCTTCTCCCTCAATGGGCATGTTGCAAAGCCGGGGGAAACGGCGCGCGTCAGCCGCGTGCTGGATGCCGTGAGAAAGGAGGCAGGCATCAAAACGCGCGCCCGCGTGGCGTCTGAAAACAATTTCCCCACAGCCGCAGGAATCGCCTCATCCGCATCCGGCTTTGCCGCGCTTGCCTGCGCGGCGGCAGATGCAGCCGGCCTGCGCGCGTCGAGCAAACAACTATCGCTTTTCGCGCGCATGGGCTCGGGAAGCGCATGCCGCTCGGTCATCGGAGGGTTTGCGGAGTGGCGCATGGGGCGCAAGGCAGACGGAAGCGACTCATACGCAGTGCAGGTTGCGCCAGCCTCGCACTGGCCAACATTGCGCAATGTGATTGCCATTACCGACGCAGGGAGGAAGCTTGTGGGCTCAGACCTTGGCATGCAGCTCACCGTCTCAGGAAGCGCGCTTTACATGGAAAGGCTGCGCAAGATGCCTTCCCTCATTAGGCAAATGAAAAGCGCAATACTCTCGCGCAATCTCCCATCCTTCCTCTCGCTTGCAATGAAGGAGTCCTCCAACATGCACGCTGTCATGCTTGATTCCACCCCGCCCATAATGTACCTCAACGACACCAGCCGCGAGATAATGCGCGCGGTGCACTCCTTCAACGAGGATGCCGGCGGCATAGCGGCCGGCTACACGTTTGACGCAGGCCCCAACGCGCACATCTATACATCAGAGCGGCACGCGCGAGGGATAGCGCGGATGCTAATGGGAATAAAAGGCGTGAAAAAGACGCTCGTGTGCAAGCCCGGCAGCGGACCGAGGCGCCTGAAGGGAAAGGACGCGCTGTTCTAAGGCGACTATCGCTTCTTCTTTACGTCCCAGATGAACTTGTCGCAGCGCACTGGCGTCACAGTTATCTCAAACCCGAAGCCGTTTTCGGCCAGGAATGCCTTCATCTTCTCGTTTATGCCCTCGCTCACCATGTCATTGTTCATCCAGGAGGTGGACTTGCCCACGTTGAGGCAGTCCGCCACCAAGCCTGCATCAAGGTCGGAGACCCCCATGGACATCACCTTGTCATGCACTTCCTTCGGGGTGAGCTTCGCTAGTGACACTTGCTGTGCAATGCCTTCCATCAAGATCCCTCGTCGTGCAGCTTGGGGTTTTCGCCCGCGCCGCATTGGTCGCCGCACTTAATTCTCAAAAAAGGTTTATCAAGCTATTGTGTGCGAACACACTATGGCATTTGAAAAGTCCTGCGGCGCGCTCATTTTCCGCGCCGAGGGCGGCACCAGGCTATATCTCCTCCTCCATTACGCAGGCGGGCACTGGGACTTTCCCAAGGGGCATGTGGAGAAAGGAGAGAGCGAGGAGCAGACGGCACGGCGCGAAATAGCTGAGGAGACCGGCATAGCCGCCCTTGAGTTCCTTCCCGGCTTCCGCGAGGAGATTTCATATTCCTTCAGGCACGGCAATGGCGAAATGGCGCAAAAGGCAGTGGCATTTTTCCTGGCAAGGACAAATGAAAAGCTTGTGCGCCTGTCAGGCGAGCATATAGGCTTTGAATGGCTCCCGTACGGGGCTGCGAGGAAAAAGGCGACTTATGAAAACGCGCGCACGCTCCTTGAAAAGGCTGAAAAGAGGCTTTCAGGAACGCCTGCCTAGGCAGCATTCACCTCCTATTGCGCCTGGCTGGCTTGCGCCCGTTCCTCCGTTTCCCTTTCGCCTGCGCGCCCTTTTCCTTCCTTGCAAGGAGCACGGCCAGCACTTTCTTCAGCCTCCTTGACCTGAAATTGTTCACGATGAGCGCCGCCTTGCCGCGAAGCTTGCGGGCAGGCATGGTAGTGGAAAGCGCCACGCAGGGCATGCATGCGCGCGCAGCCGCTTCCACGCCGGAAAGCGAGTCCTCAAAGACAATGCACTCCGAAGACTTGACGCGCAGCCTCCTTGCCGCCTTCAGGAATATCTCAGGCGAAGGCTTTCCGCGCTTCACCTGCTCTATTGCGACAAAGGGCATGTTCCTCAGGCCAACCGAGCGAAGCGACTCCTCCACGTGGTTGGTGTGCCCGCCTGACGCCACCGCCTCCTTTACGCCATTCCCCGCAAGCAGGCGGTGCACTTCCCTAAAGCCTCCAATCACGGGCAGCTTGTTTTCCTGTATCTCATGAAGGTAAATTTCATTCCTCTTCTTCACAAGCTCGCGCGCATCCTCCATTATCCCGTATTTCTTCACAATGTCATCGAAAATCGCGTATGAGCCGATGCCAGTGTACGCGCGCTTCCAGTGCGCATCCTTTATCTTCACGCCATACTTGGCAAGCGCGCGCTCGAACGTGCGCGGATGCACCATCTCGGAGTCCACAATGACGCCGTCCAGGTCGAAAATCACAGCCTTGAATGAGGTAAGCGCGGAGAGCGGGATAGGCTTGGCATACGTTTTCCTCTTCATGCGCCTGCCGCGCGAATCGCCATCATTTCTTTCGTCAGTTGCGTGGGTTTTGCTGCTGCTAAAACCATACCTTTCTTCATATTTACGGGGAGTGCTGCCGCATTTTTCCATCATTGAATCATAGATTTTTGCCTCAAATGATTTTTCTGGGGTAATGTTGCCCGCCGCCTGCGCCATTGCTGGAACCTCTGCCTGCGCAGCAATCTTCTGCACGCGCGGCACATTCATCATCGCAAATTCCTGCGCCTTCGCTGGAAATTCCACAACTGCCAGGCTCTCTGCAATGATGGGCATCTGCGCAAGCAGCGCAGGCACGCTTTCCTGTGCCACGCGCTCTTCGACGGCGGTGCCAAACCACAACTGGCTTTCAAGCGGCATTACTTGGCTTTCATCGGAACATTCTCCTTTCTTTTCCAGCCCAAAAATGTCTGCATTCTTTTTCATGCGCGTCTCTTCAAAATGGCTGGAAAAACCTGCCCGAACCACGTCGAACAGCAAGGTTCGGTTCTGCCTCTGGGCAACCTGCAACGATTTCACCCAAAGGACCTGGCTCACTGCGTCTGCTTCCAGGCTTGTCTGCCGCATCTGATTCATGCCGCGGAAAATCTCATTTGCAACATCTGCTGGGCAAGCCTCGCCAGCTTTAAGCTCATGAAGATCAAATCCATAATAAACTCCGCGGAGTGGCTCAAACGTTGAATTGGGAAAGTCTGCCCTGGTGTAAACTGCCCGAATCCTAAGTATAGCTCCGTCAAATTCAGGCACTGCCGGGGTGTTGTCGGTGTTGAGAAAGGCATCCTGCCCGCCGAATTCTGCGCAATTCCTCTTCACCGGGATGTACACTTTTGCAGAAAAAAGTTGGATCTTACCATCTTCATTTCCCGACACCACAAACGTCTTGCTTCCTCTTTCGAGCACATATACGTCGTCTTTACCAAGGGCGCGCATTGCAAATATCTCTTCCCTAGATGCTATAATCCCGCTGGCAGCTAGTTCACGCGCAACGCTCCATCGGTCAAACTCAACGAGCATGGCTTGCTTTTTTATTATCTCAAAATGCGCATATTCTGTCTCTTCCCCATCCACAACCACGATGCGTTTTCCATTATTCTCTTCTGTGGTTTGGTATCTGCGACTAGTTTCCGATGCCCTGGACGACACATCATGGATGGTTTCATTTCTGTAGAATTCCTGCAATGAGCTTTGCTGCCTGCCAGTATGTGGATTCACAGTAAGAACCCTCATGCTGCCAATTGGCCGCTGTTGCCTTTCCACTACCTGTCGTTCTCCGCCCACATCACACACCCACAAAGCAGGCTGGATTGGCTTGGCAACGTTTAAAATGAGTGCTGCATGTCTCACCTACACGCTCAATAGTCTAAAGATTACTGTGCTTTCAGTTTTTTCATACGGATATTGGGTCCACTGAGAGAAAGTTATTTCGGGACAGGACAATTCAAGGTCAAATACATTTATAAATATTCTTTGACACATATTATGGGGTAAAGGGGTGCATTATGAAATGGTTCACAAAAAAAGCAAATCCTCCGGTTAACGACGTTAAGACTAATTTTGTTGAAAAAAAAACACTATTGGAATCAACAGTTTGCGTTCCATTCTCTAAATTTATATCTCTTGAGGTTAAAGGAAACAGTATCACCTGTGTATATCATAAAAGACCTTGTTCATCAGATCTTCACGATGATTTTCAAAGAATAAAAGAACTAGTAAACATTATCGGTAATGACTTATACGAAGATTTAAGGAGGTATATTTTTGCCACTATACCAAATGAAACAAAGGAGGTTTTTGCAATAAATGTGCCTAATCTGAGCGCATTAGGTAACATCTCTCTCAGTGAAAAAGCCATAGACTTGAAAATTGATGCCAGTTTAGAGGTTCGACCAGAAATTTTACAACTGGTAGATAACAAACTCAAGGACTGCGCGATCAAAGAATTTGATGAATATGTAAATCTCATTAATAAAAATATTCCTAAAAGTAGCAAGAGTAATTATCACATTGCCCTCCTTAATTGGATGGTGGGAAAGCAGGGGGATGATGACAAAACAGTGATTAAACAAATGTGCCATTTTTATTCCCCAAGCCTTTTTCATCCTAACACACCTGAAATAGAGCGAAAGAGAATGGAAGATATGGTTAATGCGCTATCTAAGCAATTAGCAGATGCAAAAAAACAACACCCCGCCCTCTACATCTCGATGGGTTTAGAAGACAGATCATGGACCATGGTTGCGTTTCCACAAAAACCAGTTTTTCCTGCCGACTTGAAAGGTATTTATGACTACTCCGAGCCGTTGCCAGAAAAAAAGTATCCAGCATCTATACACATATCTAAAGAATCAACAAACGAGGGGCAGCCAACGAGTGGCGAGGAGACAAAACAACAGTTAGAATCCACCGGACTAACTGCCGAGCAGATTGAAAAATTGATACAAAAGGCTAACAATCAGAAATAAATCTAAATATATATTCTCCCGAAGTCATTCTCATAAATTGGAAGTTGGGTCATTTCTCCGAAAAAATGATCTCTTATGGCACAGCATAAATCTCGGTCACAAAGTATATCGCCACTCACTTGTTTTTCCAATGCTTCATGTATGTCAATAGCAAAATCATCAAATGTTTTATTCTTTGTTCCAACATTAATTCTATTATTTATAAAGAAGAATCCGAGTCGAGCGAGTTCGTTGTTTTCAAAAGAACCCACAAGATACTCATTTGCAGTAGATAGCATTTTTCCCGCAGTTTCATCATCACCTTTCGTTTTTAGTTCATCATGTTTTGCAATATATGCGAGCCCAAGGAGATTTCTAAAATGTTGGTTATTGTTCGACATTCCACATGCTCGTTTAAAAACAGAAAGTGCCTCATCAACACGGCTACTAGCTAAGAAAACAAATCCCACTTCTACCAATGCAAATACCATCTGTTCATTTATATTTTGAGTATTTTTACCCTCAAAGTGCATCATTGTTGAATTATCACTATTCTCTGAAAGAAATCTATTCATCATTTTCCTAACAAATAAAAGAGTTCTCAGCACATTTATAGTCTCTTTTCCGTATTCTAATGCTTCATCTATTTCTCCAGTCTTAAATTTTAATCTAAAAAGACCCATATATGCATGAAACGAGTGGCGATTCATTGTTATTGCTTTTTTGAATAGCATCTCGGCGGTTTTGTAATCTCCCCCAATCACTGCTTCGTGTCCAGCCGATACGAAATCTCTCGATTCAACAAAAGGCGGAAGATTGTTCACATGTGCAATGCCCTCCACATCATGAATTCTGATGTTTCCACCGCCAAATGGTTTTTCTCTGCTTTCAACCCATTCCCGATAATTTTTACTTAAATCGCATGCATATTTTCTGCTATCTCCTGATTCTTGATTTAAATTTAGATATGCATATCTCAGCTCGGTATTGATGTAGAAGATAGCTGCCAAATCGGCGTCTAAAAGATACTCCGCCTGCCAATACTGCGCATGAAGCTCTGGGACTGCGGCATCAATTACCATCATTTTCCAGGATTGATTCTGAATCTTTCCAAATTTACTAAGCACATCTAAACGGTACGTCAGATCCTTCTCAAAGCGCCAGTAAGCATATCTAGGTGGCAAGTATTCCTTTTCATTCAATAACAATCCAACACAAACGTGTCTTATTTCTTGTGAGTATCTCTCTTGTTTTACATTCAAACCAAAAGCAAAAATTTCATCATCTTTAAATGCATAGCGGAAAATCGGTGTCAAAAATACGCCATACTCTACACAATTTGCTTTTTTTGTTTCGAAGACTTTAATTGCGGTGTTTGCCGGTTCTTTGTTGTCGGATGCTACATATTTTATACCATATTGTCCGTCCCTTTTAAAACATTCAAAGATATTTTTGATAATCTTCAAGTTGCTTCCACAAGATTCTCTCTTAATCGCATCAACTTTTTCTAGTATCTTAGGGGTAAGTAAAAACGGATTTTCTGGAATCCCAGTATATTTTTTTGAAAAGAACGAATCAGTTTTTAAAGTGTCATACTTGTTCAAATTTTTCACTGCGAATATATTTTTTAGCATAAATCCACTATTCCCTGAAAATTTTCATATCAACAATGTTGAGTGGCGAAATATCTGATGGGTACATTACTGTGCCTAGGCGATTTTCTCGCACAATTCCCATTTCAGGCGAGATACCAACGAAGTCAGTCGGATACGCGACATCAACTCTTTCCGCACAAATTTTTAACAAAAGAACAGTTTCATCATCCATTGGCATCTGGTTTGTTTGCATGTATTGCACTATTCCACTTTGGTTAATTTCATAGCTATTATGTACTTGTTCTATATCTGTGCCCTTTATTTGCAAATATGCCTCTTCTTCAATATTTTCACAGATATTGGCGGGTGTACTTTCAATACCTTCACGTATTAATCGTGCTGCAGCTGCATCAGTTTTTGATATGATATCTTTATTTGTTACTTCCCCCTGGCCATCTATACTCAATTTCCACTGTATGGCATCACATAGCTCATATATATCTGTTAATGATGCGGTGGGAAACTCTTTTTGAAACAATTCCACCAGTTGAATATCACTTGTAATACTGTATGGTTCTTCCAAAGTCCCATCTTTATCTGCGTTGCTCTCAATATTTTCTTGTTTTTTAGGTGTAAAATATAGACGATGAAGTTTATCTGCCGAATATATACTGAGCGATTCTGCATTTGCAATCATACCCTTCCTTTCGATATCTCCCATCAATTCGGTTAATGTCTCTATAACTTGTTTGCTATCGGGCATCTGCCTTTTTTTTACATAAAGATAAAGAAGTACGTTGTCCAAAACAGATTTCCAAAAATAATCGGTCATGTCTCGAAATACTTCTCCCACAGATGCTAGTTTATAAACGTAATAATCATCAAGCAACCTGGCAGCAACAACTTCCCGCTTGTTTAGCTTGAGCCACGTGTTTTCAAGTTTTCTGAATTTTTCTAATCCATACTCCTCAGTCATATTTTGCAACTCCTCCCATACAATGCGCCCAGTTTCTTTCTGAAGGACGCCCATAACATTTTCCATATTCGATCCAAACCGTTCTATCATTTCAACGAAATATTTGTTTACTTCTGATTGTTGGGGCTGACACTTCTTTTTATTTGCTAGTATAAATGCCGTTTGTAAAGATCCTTTCTCAATCCAATCCTCACTTATTTTTGAAGTTTCAGTCATTATTCCATAAGACAATGTAATCGAAAAGTTTTGTTGCGGATATTTACTAAATTCCATACTATCTTCATCCCCCGCTATTTTTTTTATTTTTTCAAGTGATTTCAACATTGCGTATAGTTCCCGTATAGTAATCTGAACTTGTTCATCCTGTTCGTTTTGTATATTATCTATTTTTTCAGCTAGATTATACAGAGATTGAAATATCTTTTTGGCTAGTTCGGGCTCTATTTTTGTCAAATCGTCAAATATTATTTTAGAGTTCTTGGTTTTGTCAGCTTCGAAGAATGCATCTTGGAACAAGTGGGGAGATACGATGCCCAACAGTTTGTCAACTATATCGGAATATAAGTTATATGAGACATCTCCATTATTCTTGAAGTCTTCTTGAAATAGAATTTGCATCATAAACTTAGCAAATATCTCAGTATAACCTTCGTGAAGTATGCTCATATTATTCAATTCATATTTTCTTGAATCAACCTCGATTCTGGCTTTGTCAAAACCCGCTCCACAAACATGTATTAATTCATGAAGTAATGTTAGTATGAAGCTTGCCTTGTTAGCTTTCTCAGAACCCCCGGCATCCATTGCCATTCGCATTGGATTTAGAATAATTGTTTTTGTTTCCACACGCGAAACACCATAATCATCACTTTTTGGTCCATTTACTTCGTTCTTCGTACACAATCTAATGTACTCTCGTACATCAATCGGTAACATAACTGTTATATCTTCCATTTTGGTTTCATTCTTGGTTCTTGCGTTGATAAATGGGAGTGCTTTCTCAATTATTTCTCTTGCAACCTCCTGTGAAGTAATTGGTTCTATTCTTAAATTAGATTCTGCAATCGGATTGATGGAACGCCGTCTGAAATAATTAATAGTTTTCAGTTTAAATAAGGACCCCGTTTGTTCGAAAGGAAGAACAAACTTGTTGGGAAAACCCACTGAGACGCTCACGGTTCTCCCCCATACCTCTTTATCATAAGTTTTTTCAGATATTCAAAGACCTTACGATCGTATTCCTGCCTTTTTTTGTTTTCTTCCTCGTTTTCATTTATTATATATCCTTTTTTGTTCAGCATTTCGTGACGCATGCCGTCCACTTTCATCTCATATTTATTCTCTATTGGAAACGTCAGATCATTGACTCGCAGTTTGGCGTTCGCCCTATTTATATCAGATGAAAATTCTCTTATTTTATAGTCTTCAGGATCCATCAAATCGTCAAGCAGAATGCTATTCTTTTTTTCAAGCAGTTCTTCCACATATATTCTCTCAGTTTCCTCTCGCGTCGCTGCACAAGCTGCTTTGTAGTAATAGTAATCCAAAATATCTATGTAACGTCGTGTGTCTTCTATTACTTTTTGTGGATATTTGCCCTTCAGGGCATTGAAACGGTTTTCCTCGCCCTCTTTTCGTTCAAAAATGTTCTTGTACGGCGAAAGCGAGGGCGTTGCACTCATCATAGATCCACCGCCCATCATATGTTAAATATTGTTCTTTAATGTTTATTAATAATGAGTATATTAATACATTTTCTAATATTTTCTATAACAAAAATCTTAAACAGTCTTTTCAGTAGTCGATGCCGCAGCGCGAGATTATCCCCTTGTCGAACGGGTGCTTCCCCTTGTTGACATAGGTGACGTAATCTGCAGCTTCCTCTATTGCGCGCGTGGCGCCCCTGCCCGTCAGTATAAGCTCGCAGCCCTGCGCGCGCGAATTGATGAGGGCAAGCACGTCCGCCTCGCCCACCAGCCCCTCTTTCATTGCCCAGAATATCTCGTCAAGCACTACAAGGCCGTACTCGCCGCCCGAGCACATCCTTTTCGCCTTCTCGAATGCGGCGGAAACAAGCAGCCTGTCCATGCCGTTTATCACAAAGCAGTCGCGGCAGAACGTCACATGCCCCTTTTCCCGAAGCTGCGCCTCATGCTCCCTCTGCCTTGGGCAGTGCTTGGTGCGGCTCACCACAGTCACGCCCAGCTTTTCAAGCGCAGGCACTTCGGATGACAGCCCGCCTTTGAGGAACTGCACAAAGGCCACCTTCATGCCCCTGCTGGAAGCGCGCACGGCAATTCCTATGGCCGAGGTTGTCTTGCCGTTCCCGTCCCCGGTAAGGACATGCACCATCCCATCTTTCCGCGCCATGAATAAGTTAGGCATGGGAAATGTTATTACATCTTTCCCCAAAATTCCCTCATGCGCGAAGCCGAGCTTTGGAAACCCATGCCTGGCAAGGCAGTGTCATGCTTCCTCTGCCAGCGCCGCTGCTACATAAAGGAGGGCGAGCGGGGCTTTTGCCGCGTGAGGCAGAACATCGGAGGCACGCTCCAATCGCTGAACTATGGCAAATGCGCAGCCTACTGCATGGACCCCATTGAGAAAAAGCCTTTCTACCACTTCATGCCGGGCTCGAAGGTGTTCTCGTTCGCGGCGGCAGGCTGCAACTTCCGCTGCGAGCACTGCCAGAACTGGGACATTTCCCAGCCTGCGGAGGTATTCGGGCAGGAACTCCCCCCTGGGAAATTGGTGGATTTGGCACTTGCGCACAAGTCAGCTGGGGTTGCCTACACCTACACCGAGCCCACCATCTTCTATGAATATGCAAAGGACACTGCGCTGCTTGCGCGCAAGAGGGGCATGTACAACGTGTTTGTTACAAACGGCTATGAAACGCCCGAAACGATAAAGGACGCGGTTTGGCTGGATGCCGCAAGGGTGGACCTCAAGGCATTCACGGACAAGTTCTACAAGGAAGTGTGCGGGGGCGCGCACCTTGAGCCGGTGCTAAACTCCATAAAATTGCTGCACGCGCGCATGCACATTGAGCTAATCACCCTTCTTATCCCAACCCTGAACGACAGCGAAGGGGAAATACGCGCGCTTTCCAAGTGGGTGAAGGAGCTTGACGCAGAGATTCCGCTGCACTTCACCGCCTATTACCCTGCAAACAGGATGAAGCTGCCTCCCACGCCGATAGAAACGCTGGTGCGCGCGCGCAAGATTGCGATGGAGGAAGGCCTGAAGTATGTCTACACAGGCAACCGGCCTGGCGACGAGGGGGAAAGCACCTACTGCCCCAAGTGCGGCTTTTGCGTGGTAAAGCGCTTTGGGTTTGAGGTGGAAGAAAACAACCTGAAGGAAGGAAAATGCCCCAAGTGCGGCTCACGGCTGCCCATAATAACTGATTGGAAAAAAGGAAGGAAAGGCTAAAGCGCGCCAATCTCCTTCATATGCTTCATTCTTCGCTCAAGCAGCTCCTTTGTGCCAATGTCTGCCCTGTGCCACACTCGCCCCTGCACCGCGCCGCATGCCGCCTCGGCAACCTTCTCAGCCTCTTCTATGGAGCCCGCCACGCCCACCAATCCCATGGAGCGAGAGCTTTGCGTGCAGATGGCGCCGTCCTTTTCATACACCGAGGCATAGTAAACGCGCGCGCCAGATTCCTCAAGCGCGGCACTGTCAATCTTCAGCGGCTGGTCCGTGGCAGATTTTCCTGGATAACCCTCTGGCACCAGGTACTTGCACACCGTTGCCTTGCTTTCGAACTCCGGCGCCTTCGTAATCTTATGCGCGGCCATCTGCTCAAGTATGGCGTACAGGTCTGATGTTAGGATGGAAAGCACGTTCATTGCCTCCGGGTCGCCAAAGCGCGCGTTGTACTCTATGAGCTTCACGCCGTCCCTTGTCGCCATGAAGCCCCCGTAAAGCACGCCGATGAAGTGCTTGCCTGTCTTCTTGTGGAACGCTTCTATTGTTTTCTGCATGATGGCAAGCGCTGAGTCGCGGTGCGCTTTCCTCAGGAAAGGGAGCAGGTGGTTGGCATCGGAGTAACTGCCCATGCCTCCTGTGTTACCGCATATCGCAATCCTGAATTTTCTCCTTACAACGACGAACCCAGTAGAAACCGTGACACATCCAATATACCCGGAGTAATCAACGACTTTAACATTGTTTTTTCTTATTCCGACGGCATTTCTCTTTTTTGATTCTATCGAGTAAATTGTGCTTGCTGGATAAGTTTTTCTATTGATTGGGCTGACCATAGTCGTTCTTTTATCTTCAGTGATGATACCTATTTGTCCAGTTTTCAAGAACATCTCCTGAATATCGCCAATCATCTTTTTTGATGAAGAGCACAGCCTCATTTTTCCATCATGCATATTCCCGTCTCCCAGACAGAACGAGCTAAGAAATGCCATAATTGTTTCTGGTTTTGCATTTTTTATGTAGGGCGGCACATATTTTTCCCCTGCGCTTCCAAATCCCCTCAGAGCATCGTACAGTTGAATGGAACTTATTTTGAATCCTTTTTCAACAATGTTAAAATGAAATGGGAGCTTTTCTAGGATTGCGCGCATTTTATTGTGATTCTTCGAAGCTCTTATCTGGCAAATATAAATCGTCGCACCTCTCTTCTCTCTTGACGCATAACCTTCTGATAGAAAAAGCCCCATAAATTCCGCCCAATCCTTAAACGGCACCTTGACGCTTTTGTTCTTTGGTCCAAAGCGATTCCCAGAGCATGGAAGTCTGAAATATTTTGGCTGTTTGCCAATCCATCTCCCTGTTTGTGGAATTATGCCCTCGCCTTTCCAATCTTTTGCTTCAATCACAGTAAACCGGTCACCCTTTCTTTTCCTCATAAGCATGCGATGGTTAGGCGTAACCAAAAGGTCAATCTCACGATGCTTGAAACTGACCATCTTGCCAACATATTTTCGCCAATAAATAGATTTTGGTTTTTCGAATCTTATTCTCCTGAATCTTGTCTGATAAATGGCAACTTTCAAATCAGAATCAAGCTCATCAAATTTTTTCCATCCATCCTCGGTCAATATCTCTGTATCTTCGGAATAACAATTTGGGCCAACGTCGCCTTCGTACGCGCGCTTGTGGTCCTGCACAAGGGGCATGCCATATATCCTGCTGCCGTCGCAAAACGCCTGGAGGGAAAACTCCTCGCCATCAAGCTTTTCCTCAATCACTATGCTTGCCGTTCCGCCCCGCTTTGCGGAAAGAAGCTCTGTTGCGTATTGCTTTGCCTCCGCGTCGTTCTTGAGCTGGAAGCCCGTGACTTTCACGCCCTTGCCCCCTGTGAGGCCTGACGGCTTCACCGCCACCTCGCCTTTGCACGCATCAATGAATGAGTGCGCCTCGCGCTCGTTGTCGAATATCCCGAACCTTGGCGAGCCTGGCACCTTGAAGTCGCGGAGAAGCTCCCTGCAATATGCCTTGTCCCATTCAAGGCGGGCAGCCTCTTTTGTGGGCGCGGCGCATGGCACGCCTGCGACAAGAAGGGCATCGGTCACGCCAGCCGCAAGGACGGCGTCTGGCGAGGGGAAGGCAAGCGAAATGCCCTTGCCCTCTGCAAACCTCTCCACCTGGGCGGGCGACTGGATGTCCCCGATGGCAAATTCGCCGCCGCTTTTCTTCACAAGGGAGGAAATGCCCGGATGGCTCGCCGACATGAACGCAAACAGCCTCACGTTGGCATTCCTGCAGACCGCCTCTGCTATGGCATGCTCTCGCGCGCCGTTTCCAACAAGCAGGAAGTTCTCCATTGCACCACCACACCGACCGATGACGTATTTTTGTGAAGAGTGTTTATAATGTTTGAAGCCCGATTTCCCGCAAGGTGGTATCTATGCCAAACATACTGGTCATCGGCGCAGTGGGGCAAATCGGCACCGAGCTTACCATGGAGCTAAGGCGGCGGCACGGCGGCTCAAGCGTGGTCGCCGCAACGCGAAAGACGCCATTCCCAAAAGAGCTGCAGGAGAGCGGCCCGTGCATATTCTTTGACGTTGCTGACAAGGAGGCAATGAAGAAGGTGATAAAGGAGCACGGCATAGACACCATCTACCAGCTTGCCTCGCTCCTGTCTGCAACAGGCGAGAAAGACCCCGACCTCGCGTTCCAAATCAACCTTATAGGGCTCAAGAACACGCTGGATGTCTGCCGCGAGTGCAATGTGAAGAAGATATTCTGGCCCTCGTCCATTGCGGCATTCGGCCCCACCACGCCGCGCGACAACACGCCGCAGAGGACTGTGCTGGAACCCACCACGATGTACGGCGTCACCAAGGTGTCAGGCGAGCTTCTCCTGCAATACTACCACAACAAGTACGGGCTGGACACGCGCTCCGTTCGCTATCCCGGGCTGATTTCGTACAAGGCAGAGCCCGGCGGCGGCACCACGGACTACTCCGTCGCGATTTTCTACGAGGCGATAAAGCACAAGAAATACACCTGCTTCGTGGGCGCGCACACCGTGCTTCCCATGATGTACATGCCTGACGCCATCCGCGGCACCATAGAGCTTATGGACGCGCCGCGCGAGCGCCTCACAGTGAACACCAGCTACAATTTGGCGGCAATCTCATTCTCCGCGCAAGAGCTTGCCGACGAGGTCGCGCGCATCATCCCCGGCTTCGCCTGCGACTACAAGCCTGACCACCGCCAGGCAATCGCGGATTCCTGGCCGCGCACCATAGACGACTCGCAGGCGCGCAAGGATTGGAACTGGAAGCACAAGTACGGGCTCAAGGAAATCTCGGAAGACATGGTCAAAAATCTAAGACCTATCCTGGAAAATAAAAAATAGCCTCAGTAAGGTGGCAGGCATTTGATGATAAGCGGCTTGCCAATCTCGCGCTTGGTCACCTGCTGCCCGTCAATATATGTGATGTACTCAAAGCCGAAATTATTGATCACCACTGTGCCTGGGCTGGAGGTGGAGTTCTGGCACAAGGCGGTGGCCCCACCAACAGTCATAGTAATGCTCGTTCCAGTGTTGAGTATGACTTGCCTCGTGCATCCGCCGGCAGGGCGGAATGCGTCATCCTCAAATTCCCTCTCCTCGCCCGGCCCAAGGTAGAAAAAATCGCTTATATTATTCGTGCCAGCCACAGAACCACAATTCCCTCCGTAGAAGTTGGTTGCCTTTCCGCCGTCCCCGCCAACTATCCCAGTAATCCTTATCGGGTATGCTGCATTGTTCTTCACCCTGAGATAAACCGACTTCACCCCATCTGCTGCGCGCATCTTCGCACCCGTCTCCAAAATGGCAACCGGCGTTGCGGACTGCCAATACGTTTGCGACTGCGTTATCTGCGCATCTGACGCCATCCCCGGGAAAAAGCCGAGCAAAGCCACGCTCACGAGCGCGACGATTAGCACAACTGCAAGAAGAACGAGGTATTCAGTCGCCCCCTGCGCGCGCAAGCATTCCATGCGCCGCTTTCGCCGGCAATTCTTTTAACTATGCGCCTGGGGCTGAAAGGGAAAAAACAAAAGAAGAAAAAAAAAGAACGCGCTTAGGCCCAGCCAAGCGCGATTGCCACGCTCTGCGGGGAGAGCGCGGCTGTCATTGCCACCACTGCGCCGCGGATGACGA
>Ga0172370_10005021_pt1 | contig 17308 bp, 18 predicted proteins | sample LakKiv5m_FD_114538 | JGI IMG/M metagenome (GOLD analysis project Ga0172370, IMG submission 114538) | Freshwater microbial communities from Kabuno Bay, South-Kivu, Congo - kab_022012_11.5m | ecosystem: Environmental > Aquatic > Freshwater > Lake | place: Democratic Republic of the Congo...
CGGGAGGATAAGGTACGATTGCTCCACACGGTGTTACCGCAGGGTTCGTGGAAGGGACACCGGTGTTGGATCGTGGCAGGGGGGCCATCCCTCAAGGGAGTGGATTTGGGGTTCCTGCGGGGGGAGTTGGTGATTGGGATAAACAGGGCATACGAGATATGCGACCCCACGGTGCTGCTGGCAATGGATCAGAGGCTGTGGGGGTGGATTGTTGGGGGTGAGCTGGGGGAGACGGCGAGGGATGGGTTCGACCAGTACCGGGGGGTGAAGTGCTGGGCGATGTTCAGCAAGAGTGAGAACATGATACCCCCCGATGAGTGTTACTTCCTGCCTGCGGTTCCGGGGAAGAAAGTGGGGGGAGATATTGCAGGGGGGATGGATTGGGGGACGCATGGGGGATTTGCGGCGGTGAACCTGGCACTCTGCCTGGGGGCGGACCCCATATACCTGCTGGGGTATGATATGAACCCTCCCAAGTCGGACAAGGAACATAAAGTATGGTGGCATGATGGATACCCCAACGATGGACAGAAGCCCACGGTGTACAACCGGTTTATCGAGAACTTCGAGAGCAGGAAGGGGGAGATGACCGGGTTCATTCCCAGGGTGGTGAATTTGAACCCAGATTCAGGGTTGAATGTGTTTCAGAAGGTGGTGTTGGGAGAGGTAGATGTTGAACCCCTGCGAAAACCCCTAGTGATAAGTTTCTACACCAACCCCGAATATGCACGTATGGCGAAGGAGATGGAGGCCAGCGTGCGGAGATTCGGGTTCGAGGTGGAGGTGAGTGGGATTTTGGGAAGGGGGAACTGGTTGAAGAATGCCCAGTACAAAGCGAGGTTCATCCGGGACAAGCTGGCTGAGAAGAAGCGGGATTTGGTGTGGCTGGATGCGGACTCTGCGGTTCAGGTGTACCCCAGCCTCTTCGATAACTTTGAGGGGGATGTGGGGGTGGTGGTGTGTGATTGGGCCAAGTACACGGGAGGAAGGAGAAAGCAACGGGAGCTTCTAGGGGCCACCATGTTGGTGCGGTATAATGATAGAGTGGTGGATTTGCTGGATGCGTGGGTTGCGGCTGTTGATAGGGAGCCTATCAAGTTTGAACAACTCACACTCCAGCATCTCATTGAAGACTGGCCGGAGGAAAAGAGGTTGAAGGTGGAGGTGTTGCCGGATACCTACTGCGCCGTGATGGATTTGATGACGGGGTTGGAGAAACCGGTGATCGAGGAGTTCCAAGCAAGTAGGATTATGCGGGTGTGGTCATGAACAAAATCACAAACAGACTGGCCGTGGTGATGCCCACGTATAACCAGGGGATGTTTCTGCGCGAGGCGGTGGTTTCGGTGCTAGGGCAGACGTTCCGGGATTGGGGGATGGTTATTGTTGATGATGCCAGTACGGATGATACAGAGGGGATTTGCCGGGAGTACACCAGGGACAAGAGGGTGAGGTATGTGCGCAGGGAGGAGAACGGGAAGGGTGCGGGGAGGGCGTTGAACACGGGGTTTGCGTGGTGTGAGGGGGAGTTGGAGACGTGGTGGGCCAGTGACAACGTCCTGTACGCGGTGGCATGGGAGAGAATGATAAGGTTCATGGATACCCACCCGGAGGTGGATGTGGTTTATACCAATGGGGAGCTGGGGGTGATGGATGTCACGGGGTTGGTGGAGCTGGCGAGGAAGAACCTGTGGGATGAGGTAGACCAGAACTATGCACCAAACAAAGCCCTCGCTTCACCTGGGTATTACTATGGATTGACATGGATTTGGCGGAGATGGGTGAGGGAGAAAGTGGGGGAGTTCCAGGCGGAACCGTGTGAGGATGCGGACTTCTTCTTCCGGGCGGAGGAGGTTGGGGCAAAGTTCGGGTTTCTCCCGGATACTTTGAGTTGGGGAAGGCGGCACAACGCGAACCTCACCAGGATGGTAGCAGGTCCGGGAAAGTGGGATTTGTGGACGGTGAGGAATGCCAAAAAGAGGAGAGGGATGGGATGAATACATCTTTGTACGATTTCTGGGAAACAGCACACAAGAAGATGGACATAGTCTATCTCACCGGGTGTTGTGAGTCGGTGGAAGGCCACTTGTTTATCCAGGAACTTCTCCCAAAGGCGAAACAGTTGTTGAATATTGGAATAGGGTTGGGGCTGTTTGAGCGGTGAGTAAGAGATAGGGTGGTGCGGTTGGATGCGTTGGATATTGTACCAGTTGCTGGGGAAACAGTGAAGGGGATTGTGGATAACTTCTACACAGACCCGGAGGTTCTGCCGGAGAATACCTACAATCTGATTACGGAGTTACTGGTGGCACAGCATGTGGATGATGTAACCTTGTTTTCCCACATCAAGCATGGTGTGTTGGGATTGGTGGAGGATGGGGTGATGGCTATCCAGATTCCCACATTCCTTCACACACCCAGTGGTGCGGAGGCTAGGATGAACCAGCCTATCCTCCGCTATCTCAAGGTAGGATGGGTGCGGCGTACCTTGGGGGACGTGGAGCGGATTGTGGGGTATACCGAGGGGAGAATCGTAGGGGTATACTGGGGTGGGGATTTCCCACAACACAACATGAAGTGGTACACTTACCATATTAAAAGGAGACCGGGTGCGGGTACTCCTGATAAATCTTGAGTTTGACTGCGCCGGGGTTGCGTGGAATCTGAGGAATGCCATCAACCGGCAACCAGGCTGGGAGGCAAGGGTGGCATCGTATCGGCCCACGGTGGCGGCGCCCCACGCGGATTTGTTCTTCAAGAAGGTTGGGGAAGTGGTGAGGATGGCCGAGGACTTCGACGTACTCCACTTCAGCAACTGGATGTGGACGCATAGGCCGGGTAGCCCTGATCCCCACCATGCCGGGATGGACATCTACAGCGGGGATAACCCGTTTGAGAAGTTCGTGGGGAACAAGGTATTTGTGCTGCATTTTCACCGGGGGTTGTTGCAGTATGATAATGAGGCGTGGGAGGATGAGTGTAGGAGGATTGGGGTGAGGTTGTTGAAGTGTGATCCGCTGGCTCCGATACAGGCGAAGTGGTTGCCGAACATACTAGATATGGCCGGGATCAGGATGCACACGGCTGGATACGGGAAGCGGGTAGCGGTTGGGGTTTATGGAAGCCTGTATGATTCTCGTAGGACAAACCCAGGGATAAAAGTGCAGTTGGAATACCAGGGGGTGGAGCACAGGTTCTTTGACAATGTACCAAAGGAACAATGTTACCGGGAGAGGCAGAAGTACAACATCTCCATCGACAACCTTACCCAGGGGTTTATCGGGATGTGGGGGTGGGAGAGTATGGCGATGGGGCAGGTGCTGCTGGCTCACCTGGAGCCGGAAACAGCGAGTGCATACGCGGGAGTGTTTGGGGAAGCCCCGCCCATTATACACTGCCCCAATATTGACTTCGTGTGTTACTACATCAAGGAACTTGCCAGGAACAACAAACTGTTTGAGCAGTTGGGGCTGGTATCCGCGCAGTGGGTGAAGGAGAGGTACAGGGAGGAGTTGATCGTGAAACTGTATATGGACTTCTACGAAGGGGGTGAGGGATGAGGCGGTTGCAACTTCCCCCTGCGGAAATAGCTGCAAGCATGGTGAGGCGGAGAGGGGTAGGGTCAGTGTTGGAGGTTGGATGTGGTGGAGGTGGGATATTGTCGCAGTTCGCGGGAGTTCCCATACGGGTGGGCGTGGATTTTGATGAGGAGGAGTTGAAGAAAGCGCGGGGGAGCTACCCTGGCATGGAGTTCTACAACGTGAATATTACCCGGTTGGGAGAGTTCTTTGAGGATCGGCTGTTCGATGTAGTGGTTGCCAGCGATGTATTGGAGCATTTTGAGAAGGACGTGAGCTGGGATGTTCTGCGGCAGATGGAGGAGATTGCTACCAGGTTTGTAGTGGTGTGGGGGCCGCTGGGAGAAGAGGGGATGGAAGATTACAACCAGTCGTACGAGAAGGATGGGAGCAACCTGAGCCACTTATGTATACTCAAGGAGGGGGAGTTTGCCGACAGGGGTTACATGACGATGGTATTCCCAAAATACTGGCAGCGGTACTACCGGGATGTATGGACTGCAGACGGGTTGCTGGCGATAAGGGAGATATGACGAGATGAGAAATGGTTTGATGGCGGAGTCGGGCAAGGGAGTGGTTCCCGTGTGGTATACTGCGGCGGATACCTATCCCATAAAGTTGCTGGTTCACCCTGACATCCAGGAGCTGGTGGAGAGTGGGTGGATCACCCCCACCCACATCCAACTAGCCCTCACCAACAAGTGCAACCTCTTGTGTCCCTTTTGCTCCTACGGGAAAGTGGACAGGGAGTTGGAGTTGACACTGGCCGAGGTGGTGGAGTTGTTGGACAGGTTCAGTGTACTAGGGACATCGGCAATAACGGTAACGGGTGGGGGAGAACCCACCCTGCACCCAGACTTCAACACAATCATCAAGGAAGCGGCGGATACCTACGGGTATGCCTTGGGGTTGATCACCAATGGGACGTGCTTGGGGCAGGTAACAGGGAAGTCGTTCGGCTCCCTGGTGTGGTGCAGGGTGAGTTGTTCGGACTACTGGGATTATCGGGTACACGCCCATCACGTGAGGGAGCGTGTGGAGGATTACCCGGATGTGGACTGGGGATTGTCGTATGTGGTTGGCGGGGTGGGGGTGTTTAAGCTGACCAATTTCCTCAGATGTGTGGATTTGGCAAACATGACGGGAATGAAGTATGTGAGGGTGGTAGCGGATTTGACCGACCCGGAGACAGCGATGCCGATGGAGGCGGTGAAGGAGATGCTGGATATGAACGGGGTGGGGGATGATTTGGTGATTTACCAGGGGAGGAAAAATACCACACGAGGGTTCAAGGAGTGTTGGACAAGCCTGGTGAAGCCGTACATTGGGGCGGATGGAGGGGTTTATCCCTGTTGCGGGGTGCAGTATGCGGAGGAGGAGGTGAGTTACACTACACCAGTGGGGATGAGGATGGGGAAGATTTGTGACATTGTGGACATATGGAATGAGCAGAAGCCGTACGATGGCAGCAGGTGCGTGAGGTGCCATTATCACCAGAGCAACCAGGTTCTGGGGTTGTTGATGGCGGGGATAGACCATGCCGATTTCATTTGATCCGATGGGGGCTGGGAAGGGGATCAGGTTTGATCCATGGTACAGGGCGCAGAAGGAAGGGAGGTTGCTACCCCCTGTTCAAGCGTGCGTCAACCCGGTACATGGGTGCAACCTGTCCTGCCTCTGTTGTGAGTTTGCCCCAGATGAGGGAGAGTTGAAAGAGGAGATGACCATGATGGAACGGGGGCACATGGCACGCCTCGTTGACTTCCTGGTGGACTGGGGAGTGAAGTCGGTTGTGTTTGGAACAGTGGGAGAGGCAACCCTGCACAGGGAACTCCCCGCAGCGATAGAGAGAGCGGCAGTGGGAGGGTTGGATGTGGCGGTGATCACCAATGGGGTGTATGTGCAGCCGGAGTTGGCCCACGCAATCGGGGCATGCTGCTCAACCCTGTGGGTGAAGATACCAGCAGCCACGCCGGAGGTGTATGAGTTGGTGACAAGGAAGCGGCACATATCGAAGGTGAGGGAGATGGTTGGGGTGCTGGGGGAACACGGGAGGGGCAAGGGATTGAAGGTGGGATGGTTGTTTGAGATGGTGACGTTGAACATGGATGAGGTGGTTGAGGCTTGCAAGTTGGCTAAAGAGAAACGGTTTGATATGTTCCTGGCGAGGCCATTACCCAGCGGGTCGTATGGGAAAAGGATGGATGCCGAGGGGTTCACCCAGGGGATCACGGATGAGTTTGTGGCGGAGATGCGGGTGTTGTGTGCGGCTGTGGGGAATGGGAAATTCGGGGTAAGGGTAGAGGGCAGGGGCGGCGGGTTAGGATATCATCAATGCTACGCTGCTCCCCTGACAATCCATCTAGGGGCGGATGGGAATGTGTTCTTTTGTCATGATCGGTATGGAGAACCGGAGATGTTCCTGGGGAGGCACTGGCCGGACCCCAGACAGATATTGGAGATGTGGGGCGGGGAGAAGCATCAGGACCTGCTCAGGGGGGATACCCCCTACTGGTGCAGGGCAACCTGTTCTCTGGGAGAGTATCATGAGATTGCCCACGCCCTCGCGTGGGAAGGGGATGATCCCCTGCGGAGATGGCAGATAATCAGGTAAACAGTGGGGGAGAATATGGCCTCTGGATCGGCAGTAGTGGTTGGGACGAATAGTTGGGTAACGGAGGAGGAGGCGGACACCTATTTCACCACCCGGTTCGGCGCCGGGGACTATTGGATTTCCGGGGTGGATAAGGAAGGGGCGATCATTACCGCGTATGGGTGGTTGATGGGGAACCCCAGGTTCTTCCTGGCGGCAAGCGCGGATGCACCCCAGATGGTGAAGGACGCCCAGTGCGAGATGGCGTTGTTCCTAGTGCAGCACCAACCTGATATTGACTTGCGGATGGGGTTGCAGGCGCAGGGGGTGAGGGAGGCGGGAATTGTGAAGGAGAAGTATGCGGCGAAGATGACGATGCCTGCCCCGGCTCAGGTGGTGGCAATGTTGGACGGGTACAGGATGGACTCCCCCATAGCGATGGTGGACGTGGAGAGGGATGAGGCGCAGGGGGTGGATTATGATGCGCCGGGGAACCTGTATGCGGAAACGGAAGAGGAAGTGTGATGATAACAGCCCCCTTGTGGTTGATTCCCGGTACTATAGGGGTTGAGTTCTCCGAGAACTGCAACATGAACTGTGTGTTCTGTTTGAGGAGAGGGTGCAAACAGGTGCGCGGAGTAAAGGAGATGTTCCGGTATGTTGAGCCTCTGATAACCCCCACTACGAAAATGGTACTGGGAGGGCGGGAGGAGGTACTGGCTGATCCCAGGATTGACGAGATACTGGAGGAGATGGAGAAGTTGGACATCGACTTCTTCATTGTGAGCAATGGGGCGGCACTTACCGAGAGGATGCTGGAGAGGTTGAACTCCATGCGGCTGTGTCACCTTAACGTATCGGTAAACTCGTTTGACCGGATGGTACACAAGGGGCTGAGTGGGGGATCGGAGTTGTACCCGTTGGTAATGGAAAACATAGAGCGGATAGCCAGAATGAACAGGAGGTTCACGTGGAGTGTATCCACGGTGGTAACGAGTATGAATGTGGGGGAGCTGGGCGAATTTGTGGAAGCGGCGGTAAAGTTGGGGGTGGATGGGATCAGGTTGCTGCATTTGTATAGGACCGAGGGAGATGGGAGAGATTGGCTCGATCCGGGGGATTATTGCAAAGATTTGGAAAAGGTGCGCTGGGAGTTGCAGGGGAGTGGGGTTTGGCTCAGGGCATTCTATCCAGTGGCGTGGTCGCCGGAGTGTGTGGCGCCCTGGACACAGTTCTGGGTCACAGCAGGTGGAGATGTGTATGGGTGTTGTTGGCAGGTGAAGGCTCTGGGGAATATGGATAAGCAGACAGCAGCGGAAGTGTGGATGGGAAAGGGATGTGCAGCGGAGAGAAGTAGGATGAGAATGGGGATACCGGGGGATTGCACTAGATGTGGGGAGTTCCAGGCGGAGGAGAGTAAGATATGATCGGGCCATATCTGATAAGTACCGTTACACTGAGGCAGTACAAGGGGGCTGACCAGTACGGAGAGCCGAATGCCACCACGGATGTTGCGGTGAAGGCTAGGGTATTGTACAAGGAGAAGGCGTTGCAGGGGGTGGGGCAGGCGTTCGTGGTGAGCGCAGTGCAGGTGTTGATGAGGGACAGGGAGATCATCACGGATGGATTTGCCACGCGGGATGCGGATACCATATCTTATATGGATGTGGTGGTGGTAGATGGGGTAGTGAGGCAGATTGCCCAGATCGGTAAGCAAGCAGACTTCAGCATACGGTACATGGAGGTCTACCTGAAATGAGCAAGAAGCCGGTTACATTTACCGCAACGATGATGCGGCAGAGATTGGGGATGTTCAAGAGGGTGGTATTGGGGAGAGCGGTGAAGGGGTTAGCGGCAGCTGGGGAGATGTTGATGATTGACGCTATCACCGTGGAACCCAAGTGTCCCGTGGATACCACCAGCCTCATCGGGAGCGCCAGTGTGTTTGTGGAAGGGGAGAAGAAGGCAGACTCGCCGTTTGGGGTTCCGGGGACGGCAAGCCGATATGACCCAAGCAAGGTGTATGTGGATTACAAGGCGGTAGAGGGGGAGGATACGTTTGCCCCGGACATATTGGAGGCTGTAGTGGTGTTCAACGCCCCCTACGCAGCGAAGCAACATGAGGAGTGGCCGGATAAGTTTGAACCTGGGTGTGGGATACACTTTATGTCAACAAAGATTGGGATGTTTCACCAGAAGTATAGGGAGACAATATACAAAGCCATCGACGTGGGAAAGTAGCAGGCGGGCATGTTGATAAAAGAAATCACACAGTACATAGCGGCAAACACGAGCCTGGTCGTAGGCTCGACCCTCTTCGCCGGATTCACCGAGTCCGACGCCCCCCGCACCTGCGTTATCGTGCAGGAGCTTGATCCGGCCATCGCGGATTATCTCCTCACTGACGTGGTGCAGAAACCGATACGGGTACTGGTACGTGGAGCAACCTATTGGACCACCGAGGCCACGGCCAGGAGCGTGTTCGACCTACTTCATGGGAAGATGCAGGTTACCCTTCCCGTTGTAACTTCCGGGACAACCTATTGCGTAAATATTACGGGGACGCACCCATATTATTTGGGCAAGGATGCCAATGGAAGCCACGTGTTTGTGGTAAACTTCATGGTAAAATCGCAACTCATATAGAACAAGGAGATGAATTATGGGAATGGGACCTGCACGGGACTTGGGTCCGTGTATTCTCGTCTGGGGAGCAACCACATTGGGGTCGTTCTGGGAGGAAGTGAGGTTCAAGTTCGACACCCAGTTCGCGGAGGTATTCGAGTCCGCGTTCGGGACAACTCCTGTGGATGGGGTGTTTACGGGAATGGGGCCGTGCGAGTTGACGGCTCCGTTTACCCGGATCACCCTCGCTCAGTTGACCTCCCTTATCGCGGGAGGGAGTAATTCGGGTGGGGCGTCCGGTAACGTGACAGTGAAGGCAAACGCGATGGGGAACAATATGTACGACAGTACCCTTCCGCTGTTCGTCAAACCCATTGTCGCCGGAGCAGTTGCGAGTAACGGCAGCTGGTTGAGGATCGACCACGCATACCCGGTGGTCAGCTTCGATCTCGTCTACAACAACAAGGATCAGCGGGTGTACAACGTTACCTTCAAGGCATTCCCGGACGCCACCACGCGGAAACTGTGGAGCGTGGGGAAGGTGAATGGGGCTGCTACGTAAACCTACGGGGATGGGGGTAGGGGACTACCCCCACCCGTAACCAGAAGGAGGAGTTATGGCTCGGTTGGATGTGGACAAGATGGTGAAGGGTGTGTTTGAGGAGATCGCGGTGGTGGTGGAGGGGGTGGAGTATACGGTGGGGAAGATTACCTCCGATATGTTGAAGGTTGACACAGCGGGAGAGGATGCGGGAGCGGGAGGACAACAGTTGGCAAAGATGCTTGGGGTCAAAGCGGATACCTTTGCTGATACCGACATCCGGGTGATTATGGCTGCCCTCAAGTTCGTCATGGATCAGGTGACTGCCCAGTTGAGTACACCGGTAAAAAACTTGCCGGAGGCAGAGGATACCAGTACTGCGAAGTAATCTCTGCCTTTCCGGGAATGTTCACGTGGAATGAGTGGGAGGAGATGGATGAGAGGGGGAGGGTGTTCTGGATCAGGGCAGGCGATAGGCTGAGGCGGGAAAGAATGCGGGATTTGATGTACGCGGTGAGGGTGGGGTTCAACGCGGAGGGCGCGGAGTTCACCAGGATTACCCATGAGCTTCTGGATGAGCGTAGTGCGGAGGAGAAGGCCCAGGAGGAATGGGATTTTTTGAAGATGGTTGGCGGAGGGTGATATGGGTTACGATGTGGGAGCAGCGCAGGGTTACCTGTACCTGGACATCAGTGATTGGGTAAAGAAACTGGGGACAGCCCAGACGTTACTTGACACCTTCGCGGCGAATGCGAGGACGCAACTCAACGTAGCCGCTACCGCTACCGTGGCGTCGTTGAGGACGGCAGCCCAGAACACCGCGAGAGACCAGGCCGCCGCCAGGGTGGTGAACATGGCCCAAGCCAGACAGGACATCCGCACCAATGCCCAACTCGCCGTGGAGGGAGCGAGGAGGATAGCGGCGGAATCAGTGGTTGCGGCAAAAACCAGCGGGGCGATCCAGGTAGCCAATGCCACAGCCGCAGCACGGCAACAGACAGCGGCGGTGACGGAGGAGGTCAGGGGTAGGGGAAGAAGGGAACTGGCTGAGGTAAGGCATGGGTACAGGATGCAGGAGATGGCAGCCAGGGAGGCGGACGCAATCACGTGGGGGCGTTCGAGACGGTGAGGCGGGCTGGAACCAATGCCTTCAACTCGATTGGAACATCCATGACCAGGGCCAGGTATGGGGCGCAACTGGTCGCCACAACGTTGGTTGCAGTGGCGGGGTTGATGACGTGGCAGATCAAGGGGATGGTGGACAACTTTGGGGAGTTTGAGCAACGGATGGTTAAGGCGACATCCGTTACCAAAACCACCAAGGCTGAGTTCCACGACATGACGATTGAAGCAGAAACCGCAGCGAAAAAGTGGGGGGAACCGGCACGGGATACCGCCGATACCTTCTTGTTCCTGGGGAGGGCTGGGTTGACGGCAGCCCAGCAGTTGCAGGCGATGCCATCGGTCACGGCAGCATCGAAGGCAATGTTGGAGGATCTGGAGCAGACCACCGAGGGTACGGTGAATGTGATGAATGCGTTCAACATCGCCTTCTCCGAAACCTCTCACGTGACGGATATGATGACTCAGGCGGTGAACTCCTCTACAATGAATCTCCATGAGTTTCTGGTGAGCCTCTCGTATGCGGCGGAACCTGCGGCGGCGTTCAACAATACTATGGCGGACACCGCAGCCATGTTGGGGATTGCGGCCAACGCCGGTATCCGGGGAAGCAAGGCGGGGACGGCGCTCAGGTATAGTTTGACCCAGCTGGCTACCCCCACGGTGGCAATGCGGGGACTGTTGAGGGAACTTAATATCCAGGTGTACGGGTTGGGTGGAAAGATGCGGCCCCTGGTGGATATTATTGAGGAGATACAGAGAAAGACGGCTGGGTATGGGGAGGAGATGAGAAACTTCACCCTCAAAACTCTGTTTGGCCAACGCGCACTTTCCACCATGATTGCATTGTTTGCGAAGGGAGCGGATGGGATAAGGGCGTATTCGGCGGAGATTGCCGGGGCTGTAGGGGTAACGGCAGCCACGGCGCAAAAACAGATGGGGGCGATGAAGAGCCAGCTGGAGAAGCTGAGGGAGGCATGGGATGCGCTCAAGCGGCACATTGTGGGGGCATTCTCGGCGAACATCGTGGCTGCAATCAAGGTGGCCATAGATAGGGTGGATGAGTGGACAAAGAAGTTGGATGGAGCCAGGGAGAAGGTGCTGGCGCTGGCGAAGGATTTGGCGAAGATGGTGGAGGGGTTCCTGGTACTTACGGTGAAGGTGGCGGCATTTGCGGTGGTGGCACGGGTTGTCGGTGGGTTGGTGATGTTGATGCAGGCACTGCTATCTCCGCTAGGGAAGGTGCTGGCTGGGGTGTTTATGTTGCAGAGCGTGTGGACAAAGAACTTCCTCCATATGAGGGATGTGGGACATGCGGTGTTCGAGTTTCTCACTGAGGACGTTTGGGGGTTTGTTACAACACTCATCAACGGGGTAACCAAAGCGGTCACGTATACCATAAACCAGTTGGGGAGGTTGGGACAGAACCTCAATATGGATAAACTGGTTTTGCAGATGGAGTTAACCCTGTTGGGAAAGTACGAAGGAGATGTTGTCGCGCAAGAAACCAGGGATGCCCTAGTCAAAGCCTTTACCGAAAATAATACAAAGGGATTGCGTGAAGGAATCAGGGATACCTTGATACACAGCAGGGCGTTGTATGAGGCGGCGGATTATTACTACGGTAAGCGGGAGAATATGGGGGTGAGTGGGAAGAAGAATGCTCCCCCATTTTTACAGGAGCTATCAACTCTGGTGAAATGGGCGAAGGAGAACCCGGAGGATACAATACGGGATATAATCGTACCAGTGAAAACCGGAACACAGGTAATGATGGATTGGATGGGGGATGCGGGGAAAGCTCTCAAGGATACCTTCACTGAGGACATCGACTTCATAGTGAAGAAGTTCACCGGGTTGGTCCCGGACTCCGTGGTAAAGGCGATGGAGGAGTTTAAGAAACTTCTGGGGGATATGAACACAGCGTTCAACGCGACACCGGCGGTGGAACGCACCAAACCCACAGTTCCTGCCTCGCCATTTCCCACAACGATGCCAGTGGATCAGTACAGGATTTGGTTGGAGGGGCCAACCAGTCCCATCTTCATGAACCGGGTTAAGGCGGTGGTACGGGATGTATCCGGGTACTTCGCCGACAACTGGAACGAGGCGATACAGGCGGTTATGACAAACTACCAATCCCTGTCGGACATTATGATTGCTGGGGTGACAAAGGTGAAGGATTCGATAGCGGATGCCTTCGAGTATCTCATGACCAAAGGAAGCTCTTTTGTAACCTTCATGGACAACGTCTTCCAGAGCATCCTGGCTAGTTTCCGCAGGATGGTAGCGGAGATGGCGGCCAACACAATGTTCAACGCCCTCTTCGGAAATGCATTGGGAAGGAGAACAACTGGGTATTATTTGGGTGGAGATTTTTCTGGGTTGATCCGGGGGTTTGGGAATATATTCAATATTGAGGGATTGGTGAATTACGGAACCAAGCAACCCCCCAGAACAGAGGGCGGTGGAACTGCTCTTGAGGATACTGTTGGGGGAAAGATCGTGGTGGAGAGGGTGGAGAAGATAACAGAAGGAGCTAGAGAGAAGGTTACGGAGAAGCTGGTGGAGAGGGTTAAGGTAGTGCCGAAGGTTACAGAGAAGTTGGTGGAGATGGAACGAGAGGTGGTGGAGAAAGTTATCCCATTTCCCAAGATGGGAGAACGGGGCGGGGAGACAAAAGCCAAAACCCCCAACATAGTGGAAAGGATTATACAAAAAGTTGTACCAGTAACAAACACCACCATCCAAACTACCACCAACACTGTGGAGAAAATTGTACAGGGGGTGAAAGAGAAGGTTACGGAGAGGTTGACTGAGCGAGAACATGAGATTGTTGAGCGGATTATACCGCTCCCCAGCACAGGTGTAGGGGAGGCAAAAGCCAAAACCCCCAACATAGTGGAAAAGGTCATCCAGAAGGTTGTACCAGTGGCCAATACCTTTACCAGAAACACGATCAACAACGTGGAGAGGATCAAGAATATCACCCATACCCTCACCAACACAACTAACACCCACACCCTCACCGACACCCGCGTTATAGAGAAAATCGTCCCCTTTAAATTGCCTGATCTTGGCAAACTGGTAGAGGGCGTACGCGAGGGCGGGGGAGGGGGAGGAGCTACAGCCCCGAGCGTTTCCATCCACGTGAGCAATAATGGTAAACCGGTGGAGTTGAAGCAGGTGGGAGCGGTGAAGTTTGATGGGAGGCAGGTGGTGGTAAACTATGTGATGGAGGAGGCAATAAGCAATCCCAGATTCAGGGAAATCCTGATGGGAGGGGTGTAATGGCGACGTTTCCCACAATTTATCAACGTACTGGGCTTGCCCAGACCCCCTACATCACAGAACTCACCGGCGCCATAGACCCCACCGTGAGGACGGAAGCGGAAGCTGGATATGTTACATCGAGGGCGAGATTCACCAGAAGCCCGAGATTGTGGCGGCTCAGGTTTGATATGACCAAGACAGCCAACATGAACACCATCAAAGCCTTTGTAACAGCGCGGGGGGTTGGAGGGGAATCGTTTACGTGGGTTGAACCGGTGGCGGCGGAATCAGTTACAGTGAGGTTCCAGGGACCCCCCACTTACTCCCCCGTGGATAACACCAACAACACCAGGTGGACCATAACCCTTGTCATGGAGGAGGTGTAGGAGATGGCGCACACCATGACAGCAGCCGGTACCACACTCAAGAATCAGGTGGCTACAGCGAAGTCCTGGCTGATCCTGGCATACATCAACGCTACCGGGATTGGGGGGAGTGTATATCGGCGGGTACTCAACGAGGCAGCTGTTACTTTCCTATCCCAGCCCTTTTCCCCGGTGGCGATGGTGTTTGGGGAGGTGCAGGAGAGTCTCAAGGGGGATTTGCCCAAGATTGACATGAGGGTGAGCAATCTTGATACGGAACTGAACACCGCGATGAATGCGAAGGATGGGTTGAGAGGGGCAACGGTTACTGTTTATGTGGTATCCGCGGATGGGTTGGCATCGGGAGTGGCGGAGATCATAGAGGTGTTCACCATACTGGAAACATCGGCGGATAACCAGTGGATCACGTTCACCTTGGGGATGGCGGACCCGGTTGGGCGTAGGTTTCCCAGGGACAGGTATACCGTAGCCCTGTGCCGTCACCAATACCGGACAACCCGGTACGAGATTACGGCATTTTGCCGGTACACCGGGGTTGAACCGGATGGCCAGACCACATGCGACCATAGCCTCAAGAATTGTATCGACCGCAACAACACAGCCCAGTTTGGGGGGAGTCCTGGGGTTGATGAGGGGGTGTATTACTGATGGCAGGCAGGGGCGGGATATTGGATAGCCTTGAGGTGCTGGCGACACTTGGGTCGTTTGTGCCTAATCCTTGGGTGAAGGCGTTCAGCATACTATCTGGAATTGTGATCTCCTCTGTTCCGGTGAAGAGGCCGCAAGCCACGCTGGGCCAATCCTACGGGTGGGATGCCAGTGCGAACAAAACCCCGGCGGCAGGCACACCCCTACCCGTAATCTATGGGAAAACCAGGGTGAAGCCGGTACTCAAGAATCGGTATATCAAGATGGATGGGGACAAGCAATGGTTGTATGTGTTGTATTCGTTCGCAGGGCATGGGGTGGATAGGAGAACGGTAAGTCCGTGGGCGGCGGGGACGGCGTACAGCGTGGGGGATGAAGTAAGGGCTGCGGATTCACAATTGGTTAAATGGCCGTGGTGGTATGGGAAAACGTTTATCTGCACCCACGCCCACACCTCGCACGACGTTACTCTCAGTGGGACACCTGCAAAGTCTCCCCTGTTCACCGATAGCAAGCATATGTCGTGGCAGTTCTGGAAGGTGGGACATGGGGATGCGGCAATCACTGAGATCGAGGTGAATGGGAACGCGATAACATCGTTCGACACCAACATGGTGGATTGGGAAACCAAGAGTGGGACAGCGGTGCAGGGGATGGTGGAGGGGTTTGATGTAACCTATCAGAATAATTATGAGGGGTTGACACTCAAACCGTTTATTGGAGAGTGGGGGTCGAATAGAGACCATTGGATTCAACCTGGAGAGATAGTATTTAGAGTGGATAACGCATATGAGTGCATTCTTGCTTCACTTGATGATGCACCCCCGGACGTGGTACATTGGGTAGATTTGGGGAAGTTGCCAACGGATAGAGGGAAGATGCAGGATTTTCCCACTGGGTACTTCACAACAGCATCAATATCTGTAGAGGAAGGTACGCAACTCTACGTGGATATTTACTTCCCCAAGGGATTGTATGGGATACGTACCTCATCCGGGGGGTCCAAACAGGTATCTAACACGGTAGGTATAGGTTTGTGGTATAAGAAAACAACTGAGACGTGGGGACAGTCCAAAAAAGCCTATTATGAGGTGCTTACAAAGCAGACAAACACGTCTTTCCACTGGACATACGCATGGGATGTGGCAGAGGGAGCATATGATGTACGCGTGGGATATGATTGTATGCACGGAGCCACCCCGTCAAACCTTTATGTTTACGAATATTCAGCGGAGTTGTTCAACGTCGCCTCACTGGTTTATGCCAACTTCACCTATCCCGGAGAACCCCTCCTGGGGATAAAACTCCTGGCTACGGCGAAGCTCCAAGGGGATGTGGAGGTGACAGCGGTTTGCCAGAGGAGTAAGGTGTGGGTAAGGGATGGGGGTTCGAGCTACCCCTCACATCTGGGATGGAGCCAGCTGGATGCCGATAACCATGCGTGGGCAGTTTATGACCTCCTGGTGCAAGGGAGTACAACCCACCCCAGCTACAACCCCTCGGATATGTTGGAGGCGATGCCCCGGTACGGATGCGGAATATCCTATACCCGGCTGGACTACACGTCGTTCAAGGCGTGGGCGGATTTGGTGGATTCGCTCAAGAGTGGGTTGGGGTATAAGCTCAACATTGTGTTCGACAACTACCTCTCCCTGTGGGAAGCCATCGGGGTAATCTGCTTCGAGGGCAGGGGGGTAGTGATGCCGTATGGGGCGAAGTATTACGCAATCCCCGATAAGGCGGAGTCCCCTGTTCATCTCCTGTGCGAAGGCAACATAACGGCGGGATCACTGACCCAGGCGTGGGGGGACAAAACCCGCCGTGCCAACACGCTGGAGATCACCTACAAGGATGCAGATAGGGAGACGGTGGATGGGGAACACCACTATGCCGATGTTTCCTTTATCGTGAGGACGGCAAGTTGGGCGGCCAACCAGGAACTCACCGACCCTGCGCGGCAAACCCTCTACGGCACCACCGACTTTGACCAGGCCTACTCCATAGCCAAATACTTCCTCAACTGTAACGAGACGTTGATGCGGACGGTGAACCTGGCGCTGGACGTGGAGGGGATGAACCTGGCTGCGGGGGACGTGGTGTATTTGCAGCATACCGCGATGGGGCTGGGGGTTGGGGGACGGATTGTGGCCTACACCGAATATGGGGCCACCCCACCCAGGTCTTCCATAACCCTGGACAGGAGTGTAACCCTGGCAGCGGGGGTGACGTATGGGATGGTGGTGAGGAATGATGCCGGGGTAATCGAGGTCCACACCGATACCGTGGGAACGGGAACGGTAAGCACCATCTACTTCTCCACCCTCTGGGCCAACAAACCCGAAGTGTACTCGCCCTATGCGTTTGGGGTGGATGGGGCTTACGTGGGGTTGTTCCGCGTGGTGGATGCGCGGAGGAATGGGGATATGAGGCGGAACATCACCCTGTTGGAGTACGATGCAGCGGTGTACGACATTGGGGATATCCCGGATGTCACGGTGAAAACTCCCACTGGGGCATCCAAACCTGCACCCCCCGCGTTCAA
>Ga0172370_10005027_pt1 | contig 17291 bp, 16 predicted proteins | sample LakKiv5m_FD_114538 | JGI IMG/M metagenome (GOLD analysis project Ga0172370, IMG submission 114538) | Freshwater microbial communities from Kabuno Bay, South-Kivu, Congo - kab_022012_11.5m | ecosystem: Environmental > Aquatic > Freshwater > Lake | place: Democratic Republic of the Congo...
GCTGGTGGGCTTGAGCCTGGCGCCGCTGGGCTGGATGGCCACGTTGCCGGTGATGGGTTATGTGGTGGGTGGTGCGGCCTCTACCAGCCTGGTGGCGCGCAGCCAGGCGCGGCTGGGGCGCAAGGGCGCGTTTCAGCTGGGGCTGGTGGTGGCGCTGCTGAGTGCTTTGTTGTGCGCGTACGCGGCCTGGACACGCCATTTTTGGCTACTTTGCGCGGCCACGGTGATTGCAGGCTACTACAACGCCAACGCCAACCTGTACCGCTTTGCCGCCGCCGAGCTGGCAGGCGCAGGCTACAAGGAAAAGGCTGTCTCGCTGGTGATGGCCGGTGGGCTGATCGGCGCCATTGCCGGGCCCAACCTGGCCGCCGCCACACGCAGCGCCACGGCGGTGCCGTTTATGGGCGCGTATCTGGCGCTGGCCGGCGTAGCGCTGCTGTCGATGGGGGTGCTGGCGTTCATCAACTTTCCACCCGCGCCGGCCAAAGCGGCTACCGGGGATGGGCGTCCACTGGGTGAAATCATGCGCCAGCCCACCTTCATCGTTGCGGCGGCGTGCGGCGCGCTGGGCTTTGGCGTGATGAACTTGTTGATGGCCGCCACCCCCTTGGCCATGCAGCAGTGCAGTCTGCCCTTCAGCGACGTAGCGTTGGTGCTGGAATGGCACGTGATCGGCATGTTTGCGCCGGGCTTTGTCACCGGCCACCTGATCCAGCGCTTTGGTGTGCTGACCATCATGGGCGTGGGCGTGGCGCTCAACGCGCTGTGCATCGCCATTGCGCTCTCCGGCGTGGATTTGCACCAGTTTCTGGTGGCGCTGTTTTTACTGGGTGTAGGCTGGAATTTTCTGTTCACCGGCAGCACCACGCTGTCGTTGCAGACCTACACCCCCGCTGAAAAGGACCGAGCCCAAGGCGCGCTCAACTTCTTTGTGTTTGCCACCACGGCGCTCACCAGCTTTGCCAGCGGTGCGCTGGTCACCACGCAGGGTTGGCAACTGCTGAACATCGGCTCGCTGCTGCCGGTGCTGGCCTGCGGCGCAGCGCTGGTCTGGCTGGCGCGGCAACCCGAGGCCGAGAAACGGCGCAGCTGAAAAAATGGCCCCGGCACGCACCGGGCCACGCAAATAATCTGGCATCCATGACGCATGCCAGGGCCGCGTTTCAAGGCGCGTATTTCGCCAGAAAGCTGCGCAAGTCCTTGAACTCGGGCAAGCGCTCCGTCAGGGTGGCGTGATCCCAGTCCCACCAGGCGGTGGCTTCCAGCGCCTGCGCAATCGCCTTGGGAAAACGCTGGCGGATCAGCTTGGCGGGTGCCCCGGCGACGATGGCATAGGCCGGCACATCTTTGGTCACCACCGAATTGCTGCCGACCACGGCACCGTTGCCGATGTGCACGCCGGGCATGATCACCGCGCCATGGCCGATCCAGGTGTCGTGACCGATCACCACCCGTTGCCGACTGCGCCATTCAAAAAACGCGGCATCGTCTTGCTCGGTCATGCTGTACATGGTGGGGCGGTAGGTGAAGTGGTGTAGCGTGGGCCACTCCATGGGGTGAAAGCCAGGGTTGATGCGTACCATGTTGGCAATGTTGGAAAACTTGCCAATATCAGCCGACATCAGGTCGCAGTAGTGCTGCACGTAGGCGTAGTCATTGAGCACACAATCGGTCATGTGGGTCTGCTCACCAACCTGGGCGTAACGGCCAAAGTCGCAATCGCGCACCACGGCATTGGCCGCCAGTGTGGGGGCCAGCCCGAGTTGGACCGGGGGCGGCAGGTTGTGGGCGGCGATGTGGGTGTAGTTCATGATGATCCTTGCAATGTCTTTGGCTCAAATCACCCGCTGGCCGTCGCGCCAGACCGAGCGCACCACAGCATGGTGTCGCCCATTGGGCATTTCCACCAGGCGCAGGCGCACCAGGTCAGCCCGCTGGCCGTTGGCAATCTCGCCACGGTCGGTGAGACCGGCAGCGCGGGCCGGGTTGCGGGTGACGGTGGCCACGGCCTGCGCCAGCGACAAGATGCCGTCATCCACCAGGCGAAACACCGCGCTGAGCAAACTGGCGGGGATGTAGTCGGAAGAAAGAATGTCAAGCAAGCGGTGCTGCGCCAATTCAGCCGCCGCCACGTTGCCTGAATGGGAGCCGCCACGCACCACGTTGGGCGCTCCCATCACGGTCAGCAGCCCGCGCTGATGGGCGTGCCGCGCCGCCGCCAGGGTGGTTGGAAATTCGCTGATGCAAGCGCCCTCGGCATGCGCCTGATCGACGTGCTCCAGCGTGGTGTCATCGTGGCTGGCCATGGCAATGCCGTGGCTGCGGCAGTAGTTGGCAAAGTAGTCGCGGTGCGGTTGGGCGTAGCGCGACTGCAGCGTTGCTGCATGCGCCACCTGGTGGTCAAAGCGCTCCTGGCTCCAGCCTTTTTTGCCGGTGTAGTAGATGCGGGCGTGTTCAATGTTTTCCCACTGGCGCTGACCCGGTGTGTGATCCATCAGGGAAATCAGCGACAAACGCGGGTGACCGTGAAAGGCCTGAAACAAATCGACCGTATTGGCGGCGGGCAATTCACACCGCACGTGCAGATGATGATCGGCGCGCAACATGCCACGCTGGCTGCTGTCATTGATGGCTGCAATCACCTGGCCCATGTCGCCACCCCGCAGGCTGTCGTGCTCCACATCGCCCACCCCCATGGCATCAAACACCGTGGTGATACCGGCAGCAGCCACTTCGGCATCGTGGGCCAGCAGGGCTGGCAGCTCGGCCCAGTGCACCTTGGGCCGGGGGATCAGGTGTCGCTCGAAATTGTCGGTATGCAGCTCCACCAGGCCGGGCAGCAGGTAGTCGCCCCCCATGTCTTGCGCCTGGGGCGACGCGGTGTTGCCGGAGTTGACTTGAACCAGATGCCCGTCGCGCACACTCAGGCTGCCATGCACCAACTCATCGGTCAGCACCATCCGGGCGTTTTTAAAAACCAAATCGGCACTCATGCGGCAAGCTCCCTTGTTTGATTCTGGTACTGCTCAATGTCGAGTGTGCGCGTGGCCACCGCATTGCGCACCTCTTCGTCGTGAAAAATGCCCACAATGGCGCTGCCCTGGGCGCGGGCGGCGTGGATCAGCTCCACCACCACGCGCCGATTGTCGCCGTCAAGCGAAGCGGTGGGTTCGTCCAGCAGCAGCACATGGGGGGCACTGATCATGCCGTGGGCGATGTTGACGCGCTGCTGCTCTCCGCCCGAGAAGGTGGCCGGGGGCAGGGGCCACAAGTGCTCGTGCAAGTTCAGGCGTTGCAACCACTGCGCGGCCTGTTGGCGGGCCTCTGCCGCCCCCACGCCCAGGCGGCGCAAGGGGTCGGCCACGATGTCGAGCGTGGAGACCCGTGGAATCACCCGCAGAAACTGCGAGACATAGCCCAGCGTGCGTCGGCGCACCTCCACCACCTCACGTGGCGCGGCTTGCGACAGGTTGAGCCAGTCCCCGGCATGGCGAATGCGCACCACGCCGCTGCTGGGGGCGTAGTTGCCATACAGGCAGCGCAGCAAAGAGCTTTTGCCGCTGCCGGAGTGGCCGGTGAGCGCCAGGCATTCGCCGGCTTGCACGCTTAAATTGATGCCAGCGAACACCGGCAGTTGCAGGCCGCCGCGCCCGTGCAGCGTGAAGGTTTTGGATAGGGCCTGGGTTTCAATGAGTGCAGTCATGGGGTGAGTACCGAGGAAACAAGCAGTTGGGTGTAGGGGTGCTGGGGGTCGTCCAGCACGCGGTCGGTCAGGCCTTGCTCGACCACCTGGCCGTCTTTCATGACCAGCATGCGCTGCGCCAGCAGGCGGGCCACGGCCAGGTCGTGGGTGACCACCACGGCGGCCAGTTGCAGCTCGTCCACCAGTTCACGCAGCAAGTCCAGCAGGCGGGCTTGTACCGACACGTCCAGCCCGGTGGTGGGCTCGTCCATGAACACCAGGCGCGGGTGCGTTACCAGGTTGCGGGCAATTTGCAGGCGCTGCTGCATGCCTCCCGAGTAGGTGGCGGGCAGGTCGTCCATGCGGTCGGTGTCCAGCTCCACCCGCTGCATCCAGGAGACCGCTCGGCTGCGCAGCTTGCCATAGTGGCGTGCGCCCAGCGCCATCAGGCGCTCACCGACATTGGCCCCGCCCGAGACGTTCATGCGCAGGCCGTCTCGCGCGTGCTGCTCCACAAAACCCCAGTCGGTGCGGGCCAGCCAGCGCAGGCGGGCTTCAGACAGATCGGCCAGATCCGCTAAACCGCAAGCCTCATTCTCGGACTCGGCCCGCAGGTCGTAATGCACCGAGCCTTGGTCGCAAGCCAGGCGGGCTGCCAGCAGGCGCAACAGCGTGCTTTTGCCCGAGCCGGATTCGCCCACCACCGCCAGCACTTCGCCGGGGTAGAGGTCAAAACTCACGTCGCGGCAGGCCCAGCGTGGCTGGCCCTGGTGGACGAAGGCTTTGCCCGCCTCGCGCACGGACAACAACACGGATGGCTTCATGCGGCCTCCTGTGGGCTTGGGGTGAGCGTCACGGCTTGCTGCGTGCCCACATGGCCTGCGTCGCGCCGGTCTTCGCAATAGTCGCTGTCAGAGCAGACAAACAGGCGGCTGCCAGCGTCATCCACAATCATTTCGTCCAGGTAACTCTCAGAAGCCCCACACAGGGCGCAGGCATGCTCCCAGTGCTGCACTTCAAACGGGTGGTCTTCAAAGTCCAGGCTGCGCACCGGGGTGTAGGGCGGTATGGCGTAGAGGCGCTTTTCGCGGCCCGCGCCAAACAGTTGCAGGGCCGGGTTCATGTGCATCTTGGGGATGTCAAATTTCGGGATCGGTGAGGGCGACATCAGGTAACGCTCATTGACCATGACGGGATAGTCATAGGCGTGCGAGATCGCCCCAAGCTGGGCAATGTCTTCGTACAGGCGCACATGCATCAGGCCATATTCGCTCAGGGCGTGCATCTTGATGGTTTCTTGTCGGCGCGGCTCCAGCTTGGCCAGCGGCTCGGGCATGGGCACCTGGTAGACCAGGGTTTGGGCTTCGGTGAGCGGCACTTCGGGAATGCGGTGGCGCGTCTGGATCAGCGTGGCTTCGCGGGTTTTGCTGGTGGTGGCAACCCCGGTGGTGCGGGCAAAAAAGCGCCGGATGTTGACGGCGTTGGTGGTGTCGTCCGAGCCCTGGTCAATCACCTTGAGCACGTCGTTTTTTCCCATGATGCTGGCGGTGATCTGCACCCCGCCGGTGCCCCAGCCGTAGGCAAAAGGCATTTCGCGGGAGCCAAACGGCACCTGGTATCCGGGCACGGCCACGGCTTTGAGCAGGGCGCGGCGGATGCGCTTTTTGGTGCGCTCGTCCAGAAAAGCAAAGTTGTAATGTTGATCCATCATGCGGCCTCTTGCTGGGTCGGATTAAAAGGATTGGCGCTGCCTTGTGCCGTTTCGACATGGGTCTGGCGCAGCTTGCGTACCAATTCAAGTTCGGCCTGAAAGTCGACGTAGTGCGGCAATTTGAGGTGTTGCACAAAGCCGGAGGCCTCGACGTTGTCGGCGTGTGACAGCACAAACTCAGTGTCTTGTGCCGGGGCCACGCGGGGTTCGCCCAGCTCATCGGCCCGCAGGGCGCGGTCTACCAGCGCCATGGCCATGGTTTTGCGCTCGGCCCCGCCAAAGGCCAGGCCGTAGCCCTGGGTGAACTGGGGCGGCACGTCGCGGCTGCCGCTGAACTGGTTGATCATCTGGCATTCGGTGACTTCCAGGTCACCAATGTCAATGGCAAAACCGAGTTCGTCGGGCACCAGCTCGACGCTGACCGTGCCGCGGCGGATTTCACCGGCAAACGGGTGCGAGTTGGCGTAGCCGCGCTGGGTCGAGTAGCCCATGGCCAGCAGCCAGCCTTCGTCACCCCTGGCTAGCGCTTGCAGGCGCAGGGCGCGGTCGGCGGGGAACATCAGCGGGTCGCGGGTCAGGTCGCCGGGGGCTTGTGCGTCCAGGGGCTGCGGGGTTTCCAGCAGGCCTTCACGCGCCAGCAAGTCGTTGATGCGGGGGACGGGGGCGGGGGGGGCTATCGCGCCTTCCGGCGCTCCTACTGAATCAAGGACTGCGGGCTGGTCTTGCCCTTCGGCCAGCAGGGCAAAGTCGAGCAGGCGCTGGGTGTAGTCGTAAGTGGGGCCGAGCAGTTGGCCGCCCGGCACTTCTTTGAACGCGGCCGAGATGCGCCGCACCAGTGCGATGCGGGCGGTGTCGAGCGGCTCGCTGTAGCCCAGGCGTGGCAAGGTGGTGCGGTAAGCGCGCAGCAGGAAGATGGCTTCCATCAAATCACCGCTGGCCTGCTTGATGGCCAGGGCGGCCAGTTCCGGGTCGTACAGGGAGCCTTCGCTCATGACCCGGTCGACCGCCAGCGTGAGTTGCGAGCGGATTTGCGCCACCGACAACTCAGGCACGGCGGTATCGCCCCGGCGCTGTTGCGCAAGCAAACGCCAGGAACTCTCGATGGCGGCAGCGCCGCCTTTGACTGCAACGTACATATCAGACTCCCGCCGGGCCGCCCCAAGGGAGGCCTGCGCCCCCTCGGGGGGCAGTGAATACACAAAGTGATGAGCGTGGGGGTTTCATCCTAGAGTCCTTCCAATCGACGGACACGGGTGGTGCGGGGCAGGCCCAGGGCCGCGTCGCCGCAGGTGAAGAGGATGTCCACGCCCTGCGGAAAGGCCGCATGGTTGGCTTGCCACTGCGCCCAGAAGCCCTCGGGCAAACCGGGCAGGCCAACACGTTGCACCTGGGCGATGCCGGGGCCGCGCCACTCCAGGCCTGGGCCACCGGCCAGCGCGGGCAGCTCGATCAACAGGGTGCCAGACATCTCGGGCGAGGCCGCCGAGCCCGGCGCAAAGTCGGTCAGCGTGGGCAGTTGGGCCAGGTCGGTGAGCACGGCAAAACTGGCCGCATCGGGCCGCTGCGCCACGGGGGCTCCGGTGTGAAAGCGCAGCCATTGCGGCAAGTCGGCGGCGGTCGCGGCGGGCCACCAGACCGGGGTTTCGTCGTCGCACAGGCTCAGCAGCAGGCGGGCCAGCGCACCGCCCAGTGCGACGCCGGACAAGGCCGGGCCGATGTGGCGCACTTGTCCGGGGCGGGCCAGTGCGTCCAGCGCGGCGCGAAACGCTTGCTGGCTGTCATGCACAGCATCGGGCAAACCGGGTGCGAGGGTTGATGTGGCATTCATGCTTCACCCCGCACAAAGGTGAAAAATTCAACCTTGGAGCTGGCCACGGCGTGCTGCGTCTGCGCCCGGGCCTGGGCTTGCGACTGGGCCAGTGGCGCAATCAGCTCACGTTGCAGCGTGTCGTGGTGCTGCGGGTCCTGCAGCAGGGCATCGAACAGCGCGGCCAGTTCGGCGCGGCGCTTGTCCCGCCCCAGCGCATAGGCCACGCCCAGCGGCCCCTGGCCCAGCCGCACGGCGCAGCGCACCACACTGGCTTCGCCCAGGTTGAAGGGGTTGCCGGCGCCGCCGACGCGGCCACGCAGCATCACCATGCCGATTTCCGGTGGGCGCACTTGCTGCACGGGGGGCAGGGTATCGGCGGCGGGGGCTTGTGCCTGCAGTTGCGCCAGGCTGGCACGGGCAAGCACGGCCAGCCAGGCCTGCCGCGCTGCCGGGTCGCTGCTGGCGTGTTCGCTTGAGGGCTTGTTTGTCATACGGATGTCTAGATAGGCTGCTGAAGTGCCGGGCCGGTTCATATCGACCAGCGCGGGTGGGGACGGGTGATAGTTCAACCCAGCAACATGAAGGATTTATGACATTCGGGCAGATTCATAGCCGCATTCGGTGGCCGAGACGCACCGAGTCAAACGGGGATCTATGTGGCATATATGCTGCGTAATATGTAGCTGTTTACGCAGGTTTTATAAGGGCTACAGCCTGTTTTAATGATTTTTCTATGCAATCCAGTACCCTGGCTGCCCTTCGGATTTTGGGCCGGATCAATCAGGAATCGAAACGTCGAGGACAAGTACCTGGATGTTCTGACCGCTGGTTTTTTGATCGGCCTCAAGTTGCAAGCAGGCTTGCAGGTCGGTGGGCGTGTTTGTGGGCCGGTTTGGATGTGGTTTCGGTTTGGCTGCAGTTCCGCGCTTGCTACCCAACCACAGAACCAGATAGATGCCCTGGTGATGGCAACGGGGCTCGCTGGCATATTGCTTGGCGAGTTGTTCGGTTGCAGCCGTCCACAAATCCCGGTTCCAGTCGCCTTTGACTTCGATGGGCAACAGCATCTCTTGGTGTGTGGCGGTTTGCACCCTCAGCACGAGGTCTGACTGGTTCTGGCCGCCGTGCTGATTCTCGATCGTGACCGATATGTCGAAGTCATTGAGCTCTGCTCGCAGCCAATCTGCAACAGCATTGCGGCATTCGGGTTCAGGACGGTGGGGTGGTTGCGGGCGCTTTCCTGCCGCGTCAACCGTCCAGAACCGGTTCAAGCGATTGGTGTCGCTGTTGCGCAGCGTCAGTTGCAAGGCGTGCAGCGCAGCCAGTGCAACTGCCATCAAGTCAGCCGGATTGGCCGGTGTCTTGTTTTGCAGCGTCAGCGCCACCTGCCGGGGTGTTGGCAATGAAAAGGCCTTTTCGGCTCTGGCCTGGGTTTGTCTCGACAAGGTCTCTTCGAGTCGGGGTTTCCAATGGCTCAACGCGGGCTCTGCCTGCAGTTGTTGAAGTTCTTGCTGAGCGGCTTCGCTGGTGTCGTTGCGCAAGGCATCCAGCAGTTGATGAAGGAACGCGCGCCCCTCGTCCTCCTGGCCTATCCAATGCACGCCTGCCGGAGCGGTTGCCGGGCACAGTGGGCCAAAAATCCGAAACAACAAACCGAGCGTGGTCGCATCCCATTCAGGTAGTGGTTCGGGATTGCCGCCGTAGCGGCGCAGGTGGGCAATGAAGCCCAAAAGCTCGGATTGTTCAATCTGCCTCTTGCTCAGCACACTTTGCAGCAGAGGGGAGAAGGTCGGGTGATCCACCCAAAGGCCGGCCATCAACAGGTAGCCCGTTTGCAGAGAACCCAGCGATTTGCGTTTCAACCGCTCAGTGATCAAACGGCTGACTTCATCAGGTGCGCATTGCGCCAGCACCGTGTCGAGCACCTGCACAAATTCGGGGAAGTTGTGTTCGCTGACTTTGCTGGGCCACTTCAGCAGGATGCGAGGTAACAGGCGCTGCGCCATGGGCCGCAAGGCGGCCTCATGCCGCAATAGGCCGATCTGAGGGATACGAATGTCATTCTTGGATCGCAGGTTGCTTTCGCACAGTGACCACCATACTGCTTCAACCCAATCCGGCTGGCATTCAGCCAAGGCCAGGAACCATTCATGCCTGGTGCAGTTGTTCAGGAGGTGAAGGGTTATGAGCGCTTTGAGCCGCTCTTCCCCCAAGTCATACAACTGCTGCGGGTTTTCTGTGAACAGCCGTTGGGCGGCGAGCAGACAAGGTAACTCAATATACAAGTGACGGCTGGTCTGGTGGCTCTTGACTGCGCTGTCGGCCTGAGCGGAGGTCAGTTGGCGGAGGATGGCCTGGTAACCCAGGCGGGTGGCGGCATCCAGCTCGGCGTGTTGCTCGCGCCAGTGGTCAATCAGGTGTCCATTGGGGCCGCCACCATAGCCCGAGTCTTTCATGTCAGCCCATGCTGCATCGCTGAGGTAACTGAGCAACTTGCCGCCCCGTACATTGTCCAAATGATCCAGCAGATAGCGGCGGTTTCTTTCGTTCAGTTCATTTCGGTCACGTTGTGCAGCGCGACGCTTTTTGTCTTGAAGCCAGTGTTTGCGACGCCGGTTGTCGTCGCTCAAAGGTGAAAACAGCAGCGGTTCAAGTGCCGACCTGAGGACTGGGCTTTGTGCTGCGGCTTGTTCAAGGTCATCCAGCGTGATGTCACTGTCTTTTTGGTCAATCCACCAGAAAGCGGTGTTCAGGCAATCGCGTGCTTTGTCCGGCTCGTCGCTGGCGTCGTACACCTTGGCTTGATCAAGCCAGAACCCGCCCAAGCCGGGTGGCAGGGTGTTAAAAAAATGGTTCTGAGCCGTCCAACTGCTCGTGCCTTCTCGAACCTGATGTGCCATCACCTGTTTGATCAGAGTCGGATGTTTGCGATGCCATTCGTTCAAACGTTGGCTGTTCCCAGATGTCAGATTGCGGAATGGTGCCCTTTCGCCGTCTGTATCGGTAAACATCAGGAGCCAACGCGAGAGTAGGGCCACTTCAATGTCTGTTCCAAAGTTCTGTATTGCGGTGATTGCCAACGATTCCAGCCCCTCGAGCTGATGGCTAGTCATCGCAAAGCTGTCTTGGGCGAAGGTGTCGGCATCCACCATGCGTTCCAGGGCCACCATCAATTCTGGCAATAAATTCGGCGATTTTTGTTTCTGGATGCCATATGCCCAGAACATGGGAAAACCTGGTTCGTTCACTTCAATATGGGTTGACTTCAGAAAGCGTAGCACTTGCGAAGGCCGAATGTGTTCTGGGTAGAGGTGTTGCAGCAGGCTGTCGGTCAACCGTCCTCGGGGTTCGCTCAACCTCCCGTGGTGAATGTCTTCCAGTAACGCGGTCAGCACCGAGGGGTGCGATCGGTGTGTGTAGAGTGCTTGGAGAGCCATGCTGCGGTCGCCTTCGCCCAATTTTTCGTCACGAACCAGTCGAAGCAGTATCGGCTCCCAGCGCGTGTCGGCGGGCAAGTGGATCAGTGCACTCAGCAACACATCGGCGACCCAGCTCTGCTGACTGGTCGGTTGGGGAATCTGTCTGAAGGACCCCAGCCACGCTGTCACAAAGCCTTGCATGTCGGCTTGCACCAAGGGCACAAAAGTGGCTGCCTTTTGCCACAGATTGACCTCACTCCTTGCTCCGGGGTTCACGGCCAGTTGTTCGATCAAGCTCTGCTTGGCGCTGGCCGGGAGCATATTTAAATCGCCGTAGTCCAGCACCGCGCCTGGGTCTGCTGCGAAGATCGTTGTGCGCATGGGCTCACTCAGCGCGGCCAACCAGCCCGCAAGACCACGCAAGTTGCTCACCAGGTGCTGGGACGATGCCAACATCAGCGCTGCAACGCGGCTGGGCAACAGTCCGCCGTGCGCGATCCGTGCAGCGATGTGACGTGCGGCCAGGTACTCGGCCACTGTGCGGTGGGTTGCGGCGTAGCCTCTGGGCTTGATGAACAACCGGCGATGCAACACCTGCTGAACTGCTTCTTTGGAGAAGCCGTTGGCAGGCAGGGCATCCAGCACCCTGGCCAGTTGAATCCCTGCGTGATCATCCGTGCCCAGCGTGTCAAAAGTCACTTCGTTCTGGTTGCTCAGGAGCATGAGGGCACACAACCAACCTGCAGCATCAAGCAGGCTCTCGTCGCTCAGCAGTACTGCGGATTGCTGCGCTCTGGCATGGCGTTGATTGGGCTCTCGCAACAGCTCTTGGCAAGCCAATTCATAAGCCTCACGGCGGGTCTGTGGCCACTGGTTCTGGTTGGTCTTCACGGCCGCGGCCAGCAAGCGCAGCGACTGCGGGTTGCCGAGCATGTCGCCGAATCCCAAGGTCTGCGCCTGCTGCGCGAAAACACTCACGTTCTGGACACTGTTGTGTTCCAAAACAGCGTGGCGCTGTTCGGGCGTGAGCGGGTTCAGTGCAAAAACCCGAACGCGCTGTCCTTGTGCCACGGTGGCCAAGTCTTGCGCGTCGGTGGCGTACCAGTCGGCGGCTCGACAGGCCACGCCAAAGCGCTTCAACTGGCCTTGGGCAATGCAGCGGCGCAACTCTTTCCACACCGTGGTGTCGTCGCTGGCGCGGGCTTCATCCAGAGCGTCGATGAAGACAGGGCGTTCTGCGGTTGGCTGTGGCAGGGGGATGACAATGAAGTCGTTGACCGTCACCGGTTGGCCTTGTGAGCCAAGTGCCAACACGGCCAAGGCTTTCATGGTCTCGGATTTGCCCATGCCCGGTTCGCCCAGGAGCACAAATACGGGGATATTCACCAACTCGCGAACGGTGATGGCCGGGCTCGACTCTGATGTGGACTGCTTGTCTTCGGCAGGCACCAGCTCGGTGCAGGTGCGGGTCAACGGGTCAACGGCGCACGTACTCATGGCTCTAGTAACCAATGACTGGCGGGCTGAGTCAGCGCGTCGGCCAGGGCGAAATCGTCTCCGCCGAGCACCTCGGTGCGGATGTTCAGCGGCACATGTTTTTCGGCGAAGGCGCGCAAGCCCTTTCGGGCGCCCTGGTCGTGTGCAGCAGATTTCACTTCGAGTGCGGCAATGCGGTCGCCGTGTTGCAAGACGAAATCCACCTCGAATGGGCTCTCTCGCCAGTAGCCCACGTTCATTCCATTGGTTGCCGAGTTGAGCAAGTGGGCACCGATGCTGCTTTCCACCAGATGACCCCAGAGTGCATGGTCGGCCCGGGCTTGGGCGAAGGTTTTACCGCAGTACACCGACACGAAGGCGGTGTTGAGCACGTTCAGCTTGGGCGGGGCAGCGCGTTGCCGGATCACCTGGGCGGCATATTTCTCCAGGCCGGCCAGCAACCCCGCTGCGCGCAGCAGCTTGAGGTAATGCGTCAAGGTGGTGGTGTTGCCTGCGTCGTTAAGCTGCACCAGCAGTTTGGTCAGGGCGATGATCTGGCCTGAATACGAGCAACCCAGTTCAAAAAGCTGGCGCAGGACGGCTGGTTTCTCAATGCGGGCGAGCGCCAGGATGTCTTTCACCAGATTGGGCTCAATCAGGCTGTGCAGGACTTCGTTACGCCAGCGCGGTTCTTGCCCCTGAATGACCCATGGCGCGGGGCCAGGATATCCACCGAAGTAGATGTATTGGTCGAGCGTGAAGCCGAAGCAGTCACGCATTTCGCTGTACGACCAGTGCGTCATTTCCAGCAGCTCAAAGCGGCCCATCAGGCTTTCGCTCAAACCGCGTTGCATCAATAGCGGGGCAGAGCCCAGCACCACCACGTGCATGGCAAGCCCTTGGGCGCGATCTTGATCCCACAGGCCTTTGACCACGCCAGACCAGTTGGCGATGTGCTGGATCTCGTCGAACACCAGCGCATAGGGGGTGGGGGCTGTGTCTGAGGTCATGGCCTGGGGCGGCTTGCCTGCCAGCAGGGTTTCCATGGACTGGTTGTGCCAGGCGCGGGCTGCCTGTCGTGCCGCGTGCCAGCGCTCGATCAACCACTTTTCGTCACGCGTGGTGTCGCTGCCTGAGCGAAACACCAGACCAGACCCGGCTTCGGTGCTGAAATCGGTTGGCAGATCATTGACGCTGGACGTGGGGGCATCGACTGCATGGAATTGATAGGACGCTTTCGGTCGACCCCGTAACACCTGATGGACGGCGGTGGTTTTGCCGATCTGTCGAGGACCAGCCACGACAATGAGACGGCGGACGGGTTCCGCCATTCGCTCTTGAAGCAGGATGGACGCAGTACGTTGGTAATTTTCCATTATTGAGTTATTTTACTCAATCAAAGATTGTCGGAGCGAACGCCCGCTGAAATGGGTGACCCATCAAGCCATTCAAAGGCACTTACGGGAACTGCTCAATGACTCGCCCAAGGTGCGGCTGCGCTGTCATACAGATGTCTAAATTGGTCATTACAGTCGGGTTTCCCGTCGGTTTTATGCCCGCACTGGCAGGGAGCCGACCCTCACGCCCCCTAGGAAACGCTATGTCATTTGGACAACTCAGCTTCAGCCCCGCAGGTCGGCGCAGTGGCGTGGCCGTGTGGCGGCAGATTGCCGACACCCTGACCACCGAAATTCGCGACCGCGCCTATGCGGCAACCGGCCGCTTGCCGGGTGAGGTGGAGCTGTCGGCTCGCTTCGCCGTCAACCGCCATACGCTACGCCAAGCCGTAGCGGCCCTGCAAAGCGAAGGCCTGGTGCGCATCGAACCTGGGCGGGGCATGTTTGTGCAGCACGAGATGCTGGACTACGCGTTGTCCCGGCGCACGCGCTTCAGTGAAAATTTGTTGCGCCAGGGCTTCCTGCCCAGCAAACAGTTGCTGACTGCCCGTGAGATACCGGCACCCGAACGCGCGGCAAAAGAACTCAAACTGGCCAAAGGGGCCAAGGTGCTGATGGTGGAAATGCTCGACGAGGCCAATGACACCCCCATTGGCCTGGCCACCTCTTACTACCCGGCACAGCGCTTTTCGGGTTTACTCGAGATGCTCGCCGAAGGCACCCGCACGACCGACATCCTGAAACATTTTGACGTGCAGGACTATGTGCGCGAGCAAAGCCGCATCACGACCCAGATTCCCAGCGAGGAGACGGCGCGCCTGCTCAAGCAGGCCGCAGCCCGCCCGCTGCTGTGCGTGGAATGCGTCGACGTGGACATGAATGGCACGCCCATCAAATATGGTGAAACGGTCTTTTGCGGTGACCGGGTGCAGCTGGTGGTGAACGCGGAGGCGGCCGCATGAAACCGCGTTACGCCATTTACTTCGCACCGGCACCCAAGTCCCCCTGGTGGGAATTCGGCAGCCACTGGCTGGGCCGCGATGAGTGTCTGAACAGCGCCAGAGTCCAGCATGCCATGAACGATATTGAACCGGTCGAGCTGCACGAGATCACCGCGCAACCCCGTCGCTATGGTTTTCACGCCACCTTGAAGGCGCCCTTGAGCTTGCGTGACAACTACAGCGCGGCCGATCTGACAACGCAACTGCAGACACTGGCGGCCACACTCAAGCCCGTGCCGCTGGGGCCGATGCAGGCCGTCGCACTGGGCAACTTTGTAGCCCTGGTGCCGACCGATGTGCCCGACGGACTCATGGCGCTGGCCGCCAGCTGCGTGACCGAACTCGACGGGTTTCGTGCGCCCTTGTCTGATGCTGACCTGCGGCGTCGCCGGGTCGAACATCTTGACGCCCGGGAGCAGGAACTGCTGCAACTTTTCGGCTACCCGTATGTGCTGGAGCGCTATCGTTTTCATCTGACGCTGACCGGGCCGCTGGCACGGCCCACGGCGCAACGTGTGCTGCAAGCGGTGGCGCAGCACGTGGCCCAGCTCAATGCAACAGCGCCTTTGGTACTGGATCGCCTGTGTCTGTTTGTTGAACCGGCGCCGGGTCTGCCATTGCAGCGAGTGGCCGATATGGCCTTGCGCACATGAGTGGTCTGTGGGTCTTTGTCTGCGGCCCCTCGGGCGCCGGCAAGGACAGTGTGATGGCCTGGGCGGCAAGGCAACTGGCGGCGCGGCAAGACATTGTTTTTGCCCGGCGCATCGTCACCCGCGTAGCGCACCCTGGCTCAGACCACGATGAGGTCACCGCGGAACAGTTTGCGCGCCTGAATGACGACGACGGCCTGGCCTGGCACTGGCAGGCGCACGGGTTTCAGTACGGCATTGAGGCGCGCTACGCTGCATTGGTGGCCGCTGGCGGCATTGTGGTGGTCAATGGCTCACGCGCGCATGCAAGCAGTCTGGCCACGGGCCCGCAGGTGCGGGTGGTGCAGGTGACAACCGATGCCGGGCGCCTGGCGGCGCGGCTGCAACAACGCGGGCGCGATGCACCGCATGAAGTCAGCCATCGACTGGCACGAAACGCACATTTCAAAGACCTGCACGCCGACCTCACCATCTTCAACCACGGTGAATTGGCGGATGCCGGGCGCCAGTTGGTCGACTATCTGGTGGGTGAGATTAGGCCTTCAACCCAGCGCTGACGACGGAACGTGCAATAACCTTGCTGCACATTGCGTCAAACACTGCGCGAAATGGGGGCAACTTCAGATCGCGGCTCCACAAGACGACCTGTGACATATTTGTGAAGAACACTGGACATCAAAGTTTGATAAGGAATTGCCTCTTCAGCAGCCCTTGCCTGAATGTCATCGAGATCGCGGGATGAAATACGAATATTGACCCGCTTGTCTTTTACCAGAGATGCAGAAGCGATCGCCGCAAAGCGAGCAATTTCGCTTTTCCCTTTCGAGGATGGCTGCCATTCACCTCTTTCAAAAGAAGCCAGAATTTCTTCCTCAAGTTTACTTTCCATGTCCATTTCAACGCTCCTCATCAAGATATGTGCGCGTGGCTTTCCTGCTCGGAATAATCGTCTTCAGAAAGACCTCTTTCTTCGTCTCGACAAATGGCACCAAATAAGCGTAGCCACGAATCCGAACCACAAACATTCGTTGGTTCGGATATTGAACGGTGTTCGGATGGTCTAGCACGACCAGAAGGCCGCCATTTGAAATGGCAGACACGACCTCTTCAAAAGACACTCCGCGCTCAGCCTTGAGGCGAATATTTTTCTCGGTATTCCAGTTCACAGGCTTCATGATGCCCATATTACACCTGTGTGCCTTATGGCATCAAGTGGCAGCCAAACGAAAAAGGGATCTTCCCCACGGTAAATTTGTTCTCCCCAAAAAATTCACGCACCAGCCTTTCCGATGGAATTTTTCGTCATCCGCAGATAGTCAAAGACCAGTCGAGTGTTGCGGTTGAGCTTGGCCATTTTTTCAGCGATGCTGGTTTTCTTGTTGCCCACCAGGTTCAACACACCCACAACAAAGCGACGTAGCCGCGTGATGTTCTCCGGCCCGTAGCCGGTTCGAATTCGGCTGCGATCCTCATCAAAGTTCCAATCGATCACATAGTGACAACGGTTCTCGATCGTCCAGTGCCCGCGATTGGCCTGCAGCACCTGCTCTGCAGTGGCCTGGGCCGGTGACTGGCTGGTCAGACCCACTGCCGTCTCCGATGATCGTTTCGCGCTCTTCTTGTGAAACACCTCGCGCTCGATCAGAAAGACTTGCGCGACATGCGGGAAATCCAAATACCCATTGAGTGCCTGCGAGCACCAGATGCGCCGGGTCTCGACACGGCCATGATCGGGCGCTGTGATCTCTACGAAGTCTGGCGCTTTGCGAGCCTTGAAAAATAGCGTAATCTCGTTTTGCAGCGTGGCCTGATTGCCTTTGGCCGTGAAGTGGTAGTGTGCACCGCGCTGCACCACATACTGGGCCAGTTTGCGCTGTGTCAGCAAAGCATCGGCCGTGATCAGTTTGTCCTTGATCTCGATGGCATCGAGCAGCGGCATAAACATGCCAATTTCATTGGTCTGCTTGCGCGCATCGCTGCCTTCTACGGGCAGGGTACCGACTTTTTTTGGGTGTGACACAGCGCAGACTGATGCCCCACAGCGCCCATGATGTGGGTACGCTGGCCTTTGTCATCCACGGCGTTGCACATGGTCTTGCCGTCAACGGCCAGGCACTGGTCTTTGGGGGCAAAGGCGGCGTTCCA
>Ga0172370_10005029_pt1 | contig 17285 bp, 14 predicted proteins | sample LakKiv5m_FD_114538 | JGI IMG/M metagenome (GOLD analysis project Ga0172370, IMG submission 114538) | Freshwater microbial communities from Kabuno Bay, South-Kivu, Congo - kab_022012_11.5m | ecosystem: Environmental > Aquatic > Freshwater > Lake | place: Democratic Republic of the Congo...
CCTGCGGGCGGGGGCAGGTGTCGGTCCCGGTGAAGTCGAGCCTGACGCAGGCCTCGTCGCTGACGGGCATCGCGTGCGCGACCGAACCTCTGCTCGCCCGAAAACCGTAGGAACGTCGCGGATTTGGAAGCGAGCCGTTGACAGCAAGGCGACGGATGAGCACACTTGCACTGCTCCTTGCCGGAGTGTCGGGCGGCCCGCGAGGGCGGCTGCGAAGTTCAAGAACCCGCCGCACAGACATCGTCGAAGACCGGCCTTTCCATGCGTGGCTTTCGCTGCGTCGGCGACGACCGAGGTTCCCCATGACGCCCGAATCGGGCCGTTCCGCCGCCGCCCATCTTCCTTGGGTGGATGCAGACGAGGCCCTGCTCAACGCCGAAGGAAACAAGCACGAATCCCGCGACATCGTGACGACGCTGCTGCTGGCCGGGTGGATAGCCACCTCCGACCTGGCGCTGCGCGCGCTGGCCGTCCTGCACAAGCACGAGGAGTGGATCGGCGGCGATCTGCTCGCGCGGCTGCTCGACCTTGCGTGCGTGAAGCGCGAGTGGAACGTCGAGCGCTCCGCCTGGCAGGAACCCGCTGCCGCCGCACTGGCGCGCGCCGCGGCGCAGAACATCGACCTCGAGCGCTTCCATCGGTGGTGCGAGCCGCTGCCGTTCTCCCCCTTCTCGTTCCGCCGCCTCGCCGAGGCGCTGCCGCCCGACTACGCGGCGGACCTCGCCCTCGTGCGCCTGCGCGGCAGGAAATGGCCCGAAGGGGAGCCGTGCCGCGTTCTGGGACGAAGCGGTCGCCTGGACCTGATCGACACGTTCATGAGGGAGGGGCCGCACCAAGACCACGCCGACGCACTCGTGGTGGCGCACGCGCTGGATGCCGCGACCGCTCCCGCACCGGCGCTCGGCGAGCTGGCTGTGGCCGCGGGACTCAAACACATCGTCGTCGAAGCGCGCGGCTGGCGGCGCGACTTCGCGCTTCTCGATGGCATCGACAACTCGGACTTCGACGCGGCGCTGGTGGCCTTCGCCCGCCGGCTCGCCGTCGTCGCGCCGCAAGCGCTCGGGGCCGCCTGCCCCCGCTTTCCCGTCGTCGAGGAGGTCCAGGCGCTCGCCCCGGTCCTGCGCACCGTTCCGGGCGCCGCTCTGGAGTGGCTCGACTCGCTGCGCGAAATCGGGTGGTTCGACCTGCTCGTCGAGGCCGCGCTCCCCGGCACGGAGCCCGCTTCCGATGCTGCTCCGGGAACGCTTCCCGATGGGTACCTGCAAAATACCGCCGGTGACGAGAGCTGGTTCGGAGGCCCCGACCTCCTTCGCGATGCGCCGGAGCTGAAGCGGCTGGTCGAGGACTACCGGGCCCGTCCGGCCGCACGTGTGCTGCAAGCGCTGGAGATGCGCTCGGATCATGACAGGGGCATGACGCTCGCGAGGCGCGTCGTCGATCATGTGTTCGCTCCGGCGGATCTCGCCGGCCTGTTTGCGTCTTGCACGCTCTCCTCACGGCTCATGCGGCCCGAGCTCGTCGCACGACTGCCGGCGGACGCCTTCGTTCCCCTGGCGGCGGCGCTGCGTCCCGACCCGATAGGCGGCTCCCCGTGTCTTGAAAATTGGATCGCGAGGCTGCCCGATCCACTCGTCGCATGGCGCGCGGTTGCCCGACACGCGCCGACTCCCGAGCTGCGCGGGCGCGGTCGCGCGCGGCTTGCAGCCCGCGACGTCGATCCGGGCGAGCCCGTGGAGGAGCCGGACCCCACCTGGACGTTCGGCCACCAGTTGCACAGCGAGCCGGTCACGCCCGCGCTCTGCAACGAGGCGCGCCGCGTCCTGTCGGATGCCTTCGTTGCCGCTCCCGGCCACGTCGAGTGCTGGTCCGACTTGGCGTGGGTCGTCTCCCGCTCCGGGGATGCAGACCTGATCGACCGACTGCGCCGGGTCTGGCGCACCGTGGTCGGGAAACAGGAAAGGGGCGGCACGGAGCTGACATGCACGTTCGCGAGCGAGCTGGATGCTACGAGCGACCGCGACTTCGCGGTGCGCGCGCTGGCCGGCCTGAACATGCACGACCCAGGCTCCGCCGAATGGTTCCTCGAGAAGTGCACACCGATCTGCGTCCTTCTCGCCGCGCGTTCCCCGAAGATCGCGCCCGTGCTGCGGGCGGCCGCCGTCGCACGCGTCATCGCGCGCGGTGAGGTCGATCCTTCCCAGCTCGAACTCACGGATCCGGAAGTGCTCGCACTATTGCTGGACCCGAACCGGCTGCTCGACCAGCGGAAGGTGTACGATCTCGCCCTCGAACGAAGCTGGCACGTCGTGCTGGAGCGGCCGCTAGATCCCGGCGCCGAGGATGCGCAGAGCGTGGCGCTCCGACGAATCCGGGAGGAAACCCGGAGGGTTCGAACCCATGGGGATTGGCTCCGCGAGTTGGTGCGTCAGCGCCTGCGTCGCCTCTTCCAGAAGGTCAGCTACGCTGCGGGTCGACTGACGACTCCACCCGAGACGGTGGGCTGCTGGCTGCGAGCGGCAGCCACGGTGCGCGACTGGCCTGACGGCAGGCTCGCGACCGAGATCGCCCAGCTCGCCGCCCGCCTCGATCCGGCGGAGAAGGCAACGCTCTCGGACTCATTCGAGCGGGTCCGCACCGAGCTTTCGAAGGCGCCTCTGGAAGACGAGGCAGAACGGAGTCTCCTGTTGAAAGTGCTCACGCTGCACCCGGTCGGGAGCGCCTCATGAACGCGAAGGTCAAGTTCGTCGGCCCCATCGACCGAGTGACCGGTTCGTGCACGCTGGTGAGGATCGGCCGGCCCTCAGGCGACATCGACGTGCTGGTCGACTGCGGGATCGTGCAGGGAGAGCTGGGCGCCGCCGACTGGAATTCCGGCAAGCTCTTCCCCTTCGACCCGAAGAGGATCTCCGCCGTGTTCCTGACGCACGCGCACGTGAACCACTGTGGCCTCGTCCCGCTGCTGGTCAGGAACGGTTTCAGGGGGACTGTCTACTGCACCGTAGAGACGGAGGAACTCGCACGCGCGGTGCTGCACGACTGCGTGAACCTGGGCGCGGCCTACTCGCACGAGGACGTGGACGGCATTCGCTTCCACGAGCCGAGCGGCGACGCGGCGCACGACGGATTCGCGCCTGTGGGAGACGATCTGTTCCTCTCCTGGGTGCGCAGCGGGCACGTGTTCGGCGCGGTGAGCCTCACGCTGCACATCGGGCCGCCTCGGTCGGCGGCGCAGCGCAGCATCACGTTCTCGGGCGACATCGGCGACGTCGAGGACGGCCGCGAGCACCTGACCCTGAACCGTTTCCGCGAGAACCCGCATGCCGCCCACTTCGCGGTCGTCGAGTCCACCTACGGCAGCCGGAATCGGCCTGCGGAGGCGTCGGACTGCGATGCGCGGCTTGCCCGGCTCGAGGACGAGTTGCTGCGCGCGGCCGCGGGAGCGGTCCTCGTCATCCCGGCCTTCGCGATGGACCGGACCCAGCAACTGCTGCTCGACCTCCACGAAGCGCTGCGCCGGGACGCTGCGGGACCGCGTTCCCTGAAGAACGTGTCGGTGCTGCTGCACGCGAAACTCGCGATCAAGATGAACGCAATCTACGCCCGGGCCGCCGCGCGCAAGTTCGTTACCCGGACGGGAAAAGTTCGCCCGTGGTGGCTCGGCAAGGACCTCTTCACGCTGCTCGAGCTCGATGCACACAACGCCGAGCACGAGCGAGCCGTCGAGGCGTACGTGCGGCAGTGCCTCGGCCAGGTCCCGCTCGACGGGGACGACGCGTGCCTCGCCCGCCGGGTTCCGGGAGCGAGGCCCCGCCTCGCAAGGGCAATCGGAGGTCCGGCCGAGCTGGCGCCGGGAACCGTGCTGGTGACCGGCGGCGGCATGTGCGATGGCGGCACGGTCCAAGCGTACCTCGACAAGTACCTGCACCGGACGGACGTGACGGTCGCATTCACCGGCTATCTGTCCGGCGGAACCGTCGGCGCCCGGCTGGCGCGGATCGCCGAACTGCCGCCCGAGGAGCGCGCGCGGCTGCCCGACAAGATCCACCTCGACGTCGGCGGCAACCAGTCCGTCGAGTACCCGCTTGCCAGGGTGCGCGCGCGCTTCGTGCAACTGCACGGATACTCCGGGCACGCCGACCAAGCCGGGCTCGTTCGCTGGGTCTTCGCCGACATGGACCGCTCGAAGCCCCCGGTGGCTCCGCACCTTTTCGTGCAGCACGGGAACGCGCACGCTCGCGTCGCACTCGCCGAGGCGCTCCGAGCGGAGGCCGCGAGACGCGGAGCCCCGCTGGCGGTCGAGTTGCCGGATGCCGGCGGGTGGTTCGACCTGTCGGCCGGCTGCTGGGACGCCGACGATCGCAGCAGGCGGGATACCGAGCAGGAGATCGCGCAACTGGAGGCGCGCCTCGCCGAACTCAGAGCGATCCAGGCCGCGTAGGCTTCGAGTCGCTGCCGGAGCGGCGGCGGCGGTCCGACGCGGCGCGGCGTCGCCCCGCGGGTGCTGGAAGACGGGTCGCGTCGCCTTGCGGCGCGGCGGCGGCGCCTGCGGACGGGCGCTGGTGTCGATTCCGGTGAAGTCGAGCGTGACGCAGGTCGCACCGTCGCCTGGACGCGCGGGCTCGCGGCGCGCCGCGCACGCGCCGAACACGGGCCGCACGGTCGGTCGGGCGCGAACTCTACGAGTCGGCCGTCGCAACCGGCACGTAGCCCTCGGGGAACGGACTCTCGAACGCGAGCTCGCGCCTCATCCCCTCGCCGAAGGAGTCGAGCGTCTCGAACCGGTCGCACCGGGCGCGCCTCGACGTCGCGGCCACCACCGCATCCCAGTACTGCGCCTGATGTTCGAGGCGCATCCGCAGCCCTTCCAGCACGTCCTCGGCGAAGACCGGCACCACCTCGTGGCTCTGGGCCACAGCCCGCACCAGCACAGCCGCACCCTTGAAGTCCATCAAGGGCGCCGGGCGCCCTCTCTTCTTCGTCAGCGCCGAGTAGGTCTCGCCCAGCACCTGACTGCTCACGACCCGCGCATGACCCGCGCAGCGCGCGGTCAGGTGCCCGGCCGCCGCTGCCGAGATCAGGCTTTCAACGAGCACCGAGGTGTCCAGGAAGAGCCGCATCTCTACTCGTCCTCGTGCAGCTCGTCGCGCGTGAAGCGCCGGACGCCGCCGGACGGGACGCGCAGCCCCGACGCCTTCGCCAGCTCGTGAAGGCGGATGTACACGTCGTCGGGCTGCCCGCCGACGAGGCGCTCGACGGCCTCCTCGACGATCCGGTTCGCGCTCGTCTGGCGCTCCCGCGCGCGCTGCCGCACGCGCTGCAGCAGCGAGGACCGCAGCCGGATGGTCATGTTCGTCGTGGCCTCTGCTTTGCCCATGCCCGAAACGTAGCAGACGCACGGTCGCCGTGCAAGTCCGCACGGCGACCGTGCGAATCATGGCGGACGACCCGCGGACACGCCGGTTGCTTCTATCTCAAGAAATCGAACGGCGCCGTTCGATTTCCTGGGATGGAGTAAAACAGGTCTCGACGCAGGGCGTCATCGCCCCCGCTAGTGCCGGACGACGGGTCGCGTGGCCTCGCGGCGTGGCGGCGGCGCCTGCGGACGGGCGTAGGTGTCGGTTCCGGTGAAGTCGAGCATGACGCAGGCCTCGTCGCCGACGACCCAGGCGTCGTGCCCGGGCGCGATGGAGAAGTACTGGCCCGAGGAGATTTCGGCCTCCTCGCCGTCGTCCATGCGCACGCGCATGCGGCCCGACAGGCAGCAGCCGGTGTGCGCGGTGTTGCAGCTCGGCGTGCCGGCGATGGGCTGCACGTGGCTGGACCAGCGCCATCCGGGCTCGAAATGGCCGCAGCCGACGGCCATGCCGTTGCCGAGCCGCACGATGTCCAGGCGCCCCTTGTCGGTGAAGGCGCGTGTCTCGTCCGGGGAATCGGGGCTGCGCACCTGAATGCCGGCCATGGATCCTCCTCGCCCCCGCGGGGGCCCTGCGGATCGTCCGCCCGTTCCACGGTAGGGCGCGTGAATCCGCCCGGCCTGCCCGGATGCATGCCGGACGGGGCGGAGCGGCTGCCACCGGTGCCGGACGCGGCGCGGCTACTCCGGCTGCGGCATGGTGCGCAGGCGGTTGCCGCCGTCGATGACCAGCGTGGCGCCGGTGATGAACGCGGCTGCCTCGCTGGCGAGGAACACGACGGCGCCGGCGCAGTCGCGGGCAGTGGCCATGCGGCCGCCCAAGGGGGTTTTCTCCGCGACCCTGCGGCGCACGTCCTCCTGCGGCCACAGGCGCGAGTCGGCGCCCTCGGTGGACACCGGCCCGGGCGCGATGGCGTTCACGGTGATCCCGAACGGTCCCCACTCGACCGCCAGCGTCTCCGTGAGCGAGAGCACCCCGGCTTTCGCGGCGCCCGAGTGCGCCATGAGCGGCGAGCCGTCGTGCGCGTTGGTGGCCGCGTTGTTCACGATGCGTCCGCCGCCCTTGTCGACCATGCGTCGCGCCGCCTCGCGCGAGCAGTGGAAGGTCCCGTCCAGGACCGTGGAGACGACCGCGCGCCATCCGTTGGGCGTCATGGCGAGCGCGGGGCAGACGAAGTTGGCGCCGGCGTTGTTGACGAGGACGTCGACCGGTCCGAGCGCCGCGTCCAGCGCGTCGAAGCAGCGCGAAACCGACGCCGGATCGCGCACGTCCAGCTCCAGCGCCGCCGAACGCACGCCCAGCCCGCGCACCTCCGCGGCGACGGCCTCGCGCGGCGCCTCGCGCCTTCCGGCCACCGCGACGTCGGCGCCCGCGCCCGCCAGCGCGAGCGCGATCTCGCGACCGATGCCGCTGCCGCCCCCTGTGACGAGACAGACGCGGCCGGACAGAGCATCGCTTCGGAACGTGGGCACGGGCGCTCTCCGCACGGCGCGCGCAGGCGGCGCCGGAATCGGGACGATATTATGTGCCTCGGACGGGAGCGCCCGGCCCGGCATCGTCCGCCGCCGCCGCCAGAGGGCGCATCCTCCGGAGGATCCATGGCCGCGACTCGAACCCGCAAGCCCGGGAAGGCATCCCGCAAGTCCGCGAAATCACAGAAGAAATCGGCCCGCAAGGCGCCCCCGGCTCCGGCGAAGGCGGCCGCCCGCAAAGGCGGGGCAGTGCCGAAGGCAGCGAAGAAAACGCCGCGCGCGAAGCCCGCACGGGCCGCGAGGCCCGCGAAGCGCAAGGGCGCCGTTTCCGGTGCGCCCGCACCCGGCCGGGCCCGGGCAAAGGCGCCCTCGACGACGCCGTCCCGCCGCGCGGCGGCGAAGGCGCCGCCCGAAGCCCGCGCGAAGGCGCCGAAGCGCGCCGCGAAAGCACCGCCGCGCAAGCCGGTCCGGCGCCCGCCGCCCCGCCGGCCCGCCGCGCCGGAACCCGCTCCGTCGGCCGAAAAGGCCGTGCCGCTCCCGGCGCCCGCGCCGGAACCCGTGCCGCCCCCGGCGCCCGAGGCCGCCCCGATCACGCCCCCGGGCCTCGAAACCGGCGGCGGCCCGGCGCCCGAACCCGCCACGCCCGCCCCAACTCCGATGCCCGCCCCGGGCGACGAGGCCCCGGGCTTCGCGCTGCCCGCCGACGACGGCACCACGGTGGACCTCGCCGGCCTGCGCGGACGCAAGGTCGTCCTTTATTTCTATCCGAAGGATGACACGCCGGGCTGCACGCGCGAGGCTCAGGCCTTCACGCGTCTGCGGGCGGAGTTCGAGACACGCGGCGCGGCGGTGTTCGGCGTGAGCCGCGACTCGGGCGAGTCGCACTGCCGCTTCCGCGACAAGTACGGGCTCGCGGTGCGGCTGCTCAGCGACGCGGATCACACCGTCGCCGAGCGCTTCGGGGTCTGGCAGCTCAAGCGCGGCCCGTCGGGCACGCACATGGGCACGGTTCGCTCGACGTTCCTCGTGGACGAGGCGGGGCGCGTTTCGCGCGTCTGGTCGCCGGTGAAGGTGGACGGGCACGCAGAAGACGTGCTGGCGGCGCTGTGAGCGGCGCCGGGGATCTCCACGGGCTGCTGCGCCGGGCGGCCGCGGAGCTGGAGAGGCTGGAGGCGGTGCGCCTGTCGCGCGCGAGGGCGCGGCTGCGGCCGGCGCACGTGGCGGTGCTCGGGGCGCTGCTGGACACGAGCCCGCTCACGCCGGGCGAGCTGTGCGCACGCTGCGAGGCGGAGCCTTCCACGATGACGGGCCTGTTGCGCGCGCTGGAGGTGCAGGGGCTGCTGGAACGCCGGCGGCTGCTGCGCGACGAGCGCACGAGCGCCGTGGAGCTGACCCCGCGGGGCCGTGCGGCGGCGCGGGTGGCCATGCGCGCGCGCGCCGCGGCCCAGGGTGCGGCGCTGCGCCCGCTGCCGCGCGGCGCGGGCACGAAGCTCGCGGGGCTGCTCGCCCAGTTCTCGGCGGCGGCGCGGCTGGCGCGCGAGGAGATCGCGCCGGTCCCGCGCGCCGCCGGCGGGGACGCCTCGTGACCCCGGAGGATCTCGACCGCCGCTGCGGAACGTCCCCCGCGGAGCGCGACGAGCTTCGCGCGGGCCGCCTGCCCGATCGCTTCCGCCGCGGGGCGCGGGCGGCGGGCGTGCTCGCGGCGGCGGCCGCCGCGGCGGGAGCGGCCGCCGGAGCATTCTTTGCATGGAACATCGCGCCCCTGGCTGCGGGGCGCCTCGGAGTGGCGCCGATCGTGCTCGTCGGCGCGGGCGCGGCGGCCGGGGCGGCGCTCGCCGGGGCGTTTTTCCACGCCCGCTTCGGTCCCGTCCTGCGCGCGACCGCCCGGATGCTGCGCGAGGGCGAGGTACACGTGGAGCGGCTTTCGCTCCGCCTCGACCTCGCGGGGGATCGTCTGCGCCTCGTCGCCGGCGACGGCCGGACGTTCCAGCCGCCTGCGGGATTCGGAAGCGAGCCGTTTTCAGGCGAATTCACCTCGTTCTACGTCGATGTCCCGGCGGAGGCCATGGCGGCCGGAGTCTCGCCTCTGCGCGAGCCGCACCTCCTGGTCGCGCTGGAGCCGGCCCAGTGACCCGGGCGACGCACCCGAACGAAGTGAGAGGCGCAGCCCCGCGCCGTGCTACGATGCCCCGTTCCAGGGGAGCGTCATGGAGGCACTGCAGAAACGCGTCGAGAAGCTGACGGCGATTCTCGAGGTCGCCAAGGCGATGACCGAGGAGCGCGACCTGGACCGGCTCCTGGTGCTCATCGCGCAGGCGGCCACGCGGGTCGTCGGCTCCGAGCGTTCGTCGATCTTCGTATACGACGCCGAGCGCGGCGAGCTCTGGAGCAAGGTGGCGCAGGGGCGCGAAGGCGTCATGCGCTTCCCCGCGAACACGGGCATCGCGGGCGCGGTGGCGACCACCGGCACGGTGTCGAACATCGCCGACGCCTACGACGACCCGCGCTTCAACCGCCGCTTCGACGAGGAATCGGGCTTCCGCACGCGCACGGTGCTCACGGTGCCCATGCACGACTCGCGCGGGGGCGTCGTGGGCGTGCTGCAGACGCTCAACAAGAAGGACGGCGGCGCCTTCGACTCGGACGACGTGGAGCTGGCTCTGGCGCTGGCGGGCGTGGCCGCGGCGGCGCTCGTCAACGCGCTGCTCAACGAGGAGATCGACCGTCTCTTCGACGGCTTCGTGCAGGCATCCATCAAGGCCATCGAGTCGCGCGACCCGTCCACCGCCGGCCACTCGGGCCGCGTCGCGCGCCTCACCTGCGGCCTCGCCGCGACCCTGCAGGACGTGCGCACGGGGCGCTGGGCCGGCACGACCTTCACGCACGACCAGATGCGCGAGCTGCGCTACGCGTCTCTTCTGCACGACTTCGGCAAGGTCGGCGTGCGCGAGCACGTGCTCGTCAAGGCCGAAAAACTCTATCCTGCGGATATGCAGGCGGTGCGGCTGCGTTTCGAGGCCATCCGCCGCTCGCTGCAGGCCGAAAGCGCGCGCAGGGTCGCGGAGCTCGCGCTGCGGCCGGGCACGGCGGAGGAGCGCGCGCGCGAGGAGGCGGGGCTGGCCGAGCAGCTCGACGACGTGGACCGCGTGCTCGATTTCGTGCTGGCCGCCAACCGCCCGTCGGTGCTGGAAGAGGGTTCGTTCGAGCGGCTGCTGGAGGTGGCGCGGCGCACTTGGACCGACAGCCGCGGCGAGCGGCGCCCGTGGCTGGCCGAGCGCGAGGTGGAGCTGCTGTCGGTGCGCAAGGGCACGTTCGCGACCGCCGAGCGGCGCGAGATCGAGAGCCACGTCGACCACACCTGGCGCTTCCTGTCGCTCATCCCTTGGACGCGCACGCTGCGCAGCGTGCCGGAGATCGCGCGCGGCCACCACGAGAAGCCCAGCGGGCGCGGCTATCCGCGGGGGCTCGCCGCGGACGCCATTCCGCTGCAGACGCGCATGATGTCCATCGCCGACGTTTACGACGCGCTCACGGCGTCGGACCGGCCCTACAAGCGCGCGGTGGCGCACGAGCGCGCGCTCGACATCCTCGCGATGGAGGCGAAGGAAGGCGGGCTGGACGGGGATCTGCTGCGCGTCTTCGTGGAGGCGGACATCGGGCGAAGCGCACCGCCGCTGTAGGAGCCGGCTTTCGACTTGGGTGCAGCTCTTGCCGCGCCAGGCCCTTTCGTGCAGACCGGCCGGCCGCCCTCACCCCCGGCCCCTCTCCACACGGGCCACAACCGTACTGCCCCTTCGATCGCACAGCGGCCCGGTGGAGTGGGGAGAGCTGCCGCTCCTGGACTCGGCGGCGCGGCTATTCCCGTTCGCGCGCCGTGCGGTCCCACCTCAGGCGCACGATTCGACGCGCTCTTCTCCCCCTCTCCACCGGGCCGCAACCACGCAGGATCGAGCGTTGCGCACCGCGGCCCGTGTGGAGAGGGGGTCGGGGGGTGAAGGCCGCGGGCGCCCCCAATGGCGTCGGATCTGGCACGAGCTGCACCCTTTCGACTTTCAGCCCCTCGACAGGCTCGGGACAGGCTTTCGGCTTTCGGAAGAACTCGCGGGAGCCGGCTTTCGGCCTTTCGAAGAACTCGCAGCGCGCGCCGGCCGGACAAGCCCCGCGCGCCCTTCGCCCCCCCTCGGCAGAAGTGCTTTTCCGAAAGCCGAAAGTCGAAAGCCGAACGCCGAACATTGCCGCGCCTGCGGCCGTGCGCTAATATCGTGTGGCGCCTGCGGGCCGGCGGTCCGGTTTTCCGAAAGCCGAAAGCATGCCCCGAGCTCGTCGAGGGGTCGAAAGCCGAAAGCCGGAAATGGTCCGTGCTTCCGGGGGGTTGTGCGACCCGCCGGAAGGCCGGGCGCGGGGGCGGCGTGCCTCCCGTGCGGCGCACCGGCGGGTTCCCCCGGGGCGCCGCGGCCTCCCGCGCGTCCTCCAGTGGTCTTCTTGCGGTCCCCGGCGGGACCGCGCGGAAAGGCGAGCATGCGTGAGATGCGCGAGGAGCAGAACCTGGTCGCCCGCATCGCGGCGCTGCAGGATCGGGCATCCTACCAGGATCAGCACTGGGAAGGTTCGTTCGAGGACTACCTGAAGATCGTGCGCGAGAACCCGCGTGTCACCCGCACGGCGTTCCAGCGCATCTACGACATGATCCTCTCGCACGGCAAAACCGAGTACGTGGACAACAAGAAGAAGCTGGTGCGCTACCACTTCTTCCTGGACGAGCAGTACGGCGGCAAGGACGCCATCTACGGCCTCGACATCGCGCTCATGAAGCTGGTGAACATCTTCAAGAGCGCCGCCCAGGGCTACGGCACCGAGAAGCGCGTCATCCTGCTGCACGGCCCGGTGGGCTCCAGCAAGAGCACCATCGTGCGCCTGCTCAAGAAGGGCCAGGAGGCCTACAGCCGCACGCCCGACGGCGGCATGTACACGTTCTCCTGGAACGTGGAGCGCACGGGCGCCGACGGCGTCGCGCGCCGCGAGACGATGCCGTGCCCCATGCACGAGGAGCCCCTGCACCTCGTGCCCGAGGACTGGCGCGAGCGCGTGTACAAGGAACTTTCCGGCGACAGCGGCTTCCAGCTCACCGACACGGGCGACCTGTGCCCGGCGTGCCGCTTCGTCTACCGCGAGCTCATGAGCCAGTACCACGGCGACTGGGGCAAGGTGCTCGAACACGTGAAGGTGCGCCGGCTCATCCTGAGCGAGAAGGATCGCGTGGGCATCGGCACGTTCCAGCCCAAGGACGAGAAGAACCAGGACTCCACCGAGCTCACCGGCGACATCAACTACCGCAAGATCGCCGAGTACGGCTCGGACTCGGACCCGCGCGCGTTCAACTTCGACGGGGAGTTCAACATCGCCAACCGCGGCATCATCGAGTTCATCGAGGTCCTGAAGCTGGACGTGGCGTTCCTCTACGACCTGCTCGGGGCCAGCCAGGAGCACAAGATCAAGCCCAAGAAGTTCCCGCAGACCGACATCGACGAGGTCATCATCGGGCACACGAACGAGCCCGAGTTCCGCAAGCTCCAGAACAACGAGTTCATGGAGGCGCTGCGCGACCGCACGGTGAAGATCGACATCCCCTACATCACCAAGCTCGCCGAGGAAGTGAAGATCTACGAGAAGGACTACAACTCGAAGAAGATCCGCGGCAAGCACATCGCGCCGCACACGCTGGAAATGGCGGCCATGTGGGCCGTGCTCACGCGTCTGGAGGAGCCCAAGAAGAGCAACCTCACGGCGCTGCAGAAGCTCAAGCTCTACAACGGCAAGACGCTGCCGGGCTTCACCGAGGACAACATCAAGGAGCTGCGCAAGGAGGCGGTGCGCGAGGGCATGGAGGGCATCAGCCCGCGCTACGTGCAGGACAAGATTTCCAACGCGCTCGTGTCCGACAAGGGCGAGGGCTGCATCAACCCGTTCATGGTGCTGAACGAGCTGGAGGCGGGGCTGCGCCAGCACTCGCTCATCAACAGCGAGGAACTGCGCAAGCGCTACAAGGAGCTGCTGGGCGTCGTCAAGCAGGAGTACGAGGACGTCGTGAAGAACGAGGTCCAGCGCGCCATCAGCGCCGACGAGGACGCCATCAGCAAGCTGTGCGGCAACTACATCGACAACATCAAGGCGTACACGCAGAAGGAGAAGGTCCGCAACAAGTACACGGGCCAGGCCGAGGAGCCCGACGAGCGGCTCATGCGCTCCATCGAGGAGAAGATCGACATCCCCGAGAGCCGCAAGGACGACTTCCGCCGCGAGATCATGAACTACATCGGCGCGCTGGCCATCGAGGGCAAGCGCTTCGAGTACCGCACGAACGAGCGCCTGCACAAGGCGCTGGAACTCAAGCTCTTCGAGGACCAGAAGGACTCCATCAAGCTGAAGAACCTCGTCAGCAGCGTCGTGGACCGCGAGACGCAGGAGAAGATCGACGTCGTCAAGGAGCGCATGATCAAGAACCACGCGTACTGCGAGATCTGCTCGACCGACGTGCTCAACTTCGTGGCGAGCATCTTCGCGCGCGGGGACGCCAAGGACTGAAAAGCCGAGCCCCCTCCCCGACCCTCCCCCGAAAGAGCCCGGGGGAGGGGGATCGCGCCGGAGGCGCTTCCAGCGCACACTCCCTCCCCCGGGCTTTATCGGGGGAGGGTCGGGGAGGGGGATGAAGCGGGACGGGAGCCCAGATGCCGCTCAAGATCAAGGGTGATCACGCCCGCTTCAAGGAGATCATCCGCGGGCGCATCAAGGACAACCTGCGCAAGTACATCCAGAAGGGGGAGATGATCGGCCGCAAGGGCAAGGACCTCATCTCCATCCCGCTGCCGACCATCGACATCCCGCACTTCCGCTTCGGCCACAAGGAGCAGGGCGGCGTCGGCCAGGGCGACGGCGAGCCCGGCACCGTGCTCGCGCCCGGCTCCGTCGAGGGCGACGGCAAGGGCAAGGCCGGCCAGGGCGAGGGCGAGCACGCGCTCGAGGTCGACATCTCGCTCGAGGAGCTGGCCCAGATGCTCGGCGAGGAGCTGCAGCTCCCGCGCATCCGGCCCAAGGGCGACAAGCAGCTCGAGACCTACAAGCTCAAGTACACCGGCGTCCACACCACCGGCCCCGAGTCCCTGCGCCACTTCAAACGCACCTACAAACAGGCCCTCCGCCGCCAGATCGCCAGTGGCCAGTACAACGCCAAGACGCCGGTCATCATACCCTGCCGCGAGGATAAGCGTTACCGGAGCTGGAAAGTAGTGCCCAAGCCCCACTCCAACGCGGTCATCGTCTACATGATGGACGTGTCCGGCTCCATGGGCGACGAGCAGAAGGAGATCGTGCGCATCGAGTCCTTCTGGATCGACACCTGGCTGCGCAGCCACTACAAGGGCCTGGAGGCGCGCTACATCATCCACGACGCCGTGGCCCGCGAGGTGGACCGCGACACGTTCTTCCACACCCGCGAGTCCGGCGGCACGATGATCAGCAGCGCCTACAAGCTCTGCCACGAGATCGTCAAGCACGACTACGACCCGGACCGCTGGAACATCTACCCGTTCCACTTCTCCGACGGCGACAACTGGAGCGCCGACGACACGCGCACGTGCGTGGACCTGCTGCGCCAGGAAATCGTCCCGAAGGTGAACCAGTTCAGCTACGGCCAGGTCGAGAGCCCCTACGGCTCGGGCCAGTTCGTCAAGGACCTGCGCGAGGCGTTCGCCAACGAGGAGCGCGTGAGCCTCTCGGAAATCGCCGACAAGGACGCCATCTACTCCTCGATCAAGGATTTTCTCGGCAGCGGCCGGTAGCCGCCAGGCCGACGGGTCCCCCGGACCGGAGCCCCCCTGCGATGGAGCTGCCTCCCCGCCTGCTGGACATGAAACGGGAAATCGAGGGCTACGCCCGCGAGTTCGGGCTGGACCCCTGGGAGACCGTCTTCGAGGTCCTCACCTACGACGAGATCAACATGGTCGCCTCCTACGGCGGGTTCCCGAACCGCTATCCGCACTGGCGCCACGGCATGGAGTACGAGCAGCTCTCCAAGGGCTACGAATACGGCCTCTCGAAGATCTACGAGATGGTCATCAACAACGAGCCCAGCTACGCCTACCTGCTCGAGAGCAACATGGACGTGGACCAGAAGATCGTCATGGCCCACGTGTACGGGCACGTCGACTTCTTCCGGCACAACCTCGCGTTCCGCCCCACGGGGCACGTCGATTCGGGGGGGACCTACCACGGCCCCAAGGCGATGGACGAGTTCGCCAACCACGCCAGCCGCGTGCGCCGGCTCATCGACCGCCACGGCCTGGACGTGGTCGAGGGGCTCGTCGACCGCGTGCTGTCGCTGGAGAACCTCATCGACCCGCAGTCGCTCTACATCCGGCGCACGCCCGCGGAGCCCGAGCCCGAGGACCAGCCCGTGGAAGTACACGGCTTCAAGACCGGGCGCGAGTACATGGGCCGCTACATCAACCCGCCGTCTTTCATGGAGGAGCAGCGCAAGAAGCTCGAGGACGAGCGGGCGAAGAAGAAGAAGTTCCCCGAGCGACCCGAGCGCGACGTGCTGCGCTTCCTGCTGGAGCACGCGCCGCTGGAGAACTGGGAGCGCGACGTGCTCGGGATCCTGCGCGAGGAAGCCTACTACTTCGCGCCGCAGGGGCAGACCAAGATCATGAACGAGGGCTGGGCGAGCTACTGGCACTCGACCATCATGACGCGCCGGGCGCTGCGCGACTCGGAGGTCATCGACTACGCCGACCACCACTCCGGCACGCTGGGCACGCGTCCCGGTGCAATCAACCCGTACAAGCTGGGCATCGAGCTGTTCCGAGACATCGAGGAGCGCTGGAACAAGGGGCGCTACGGCAAGGAGTGGGAGGAGTGCGACGACATGGTCGAGCGCCGGCGCTGGGACACGGGCGCGGGACTCGGCCGCAGGAAGATCTTCGAAGTGCGCCGCTTCTACAACGACGTGACGTTCATCGACGAGTTCCTCACCCCCGAGTTCGCCGTGGACCAGAAGCTGTTCGTGTACGGCTTCAACGAGAAGGCGAACCAGTGGGAGATCCTCGACCGCGAGTTCCGCAAGATCAAGCAGAAGCTGCTGCAGTCGCTGACGAACTTCGGCCAGCCGGTCATCGAGGTCGTGGACGGCAACCACGACAACCGCGGCGAGCTGCTGCTCGTGCACCGCCACGACGGCACGGACCTGAAGATGGACTACGCGCGCGACACGCTGCGCAATCTCCAGTCGCTGTGGAAGCGCCCGGTGAACCTGTTCACGCGATCGGACGACAAGGGACTGCTGCTGCGCTTCGACGGCAAGGACCACTCGGAGAAGAAGGCTACGCTGTAGCGGGAGGGCCGGCCCGCTCGCGGTGGGCCTGTCGAACCAAGGCCAACTTGTGGTGGATGCGTGTGCCCTCCGAACAGCGAAACCATGGCCGGTCGCCGTGTCGTGCGCGTCGACCGGCTCGCCGCGACCCCGTCGAACAGCATCCGCAGCGCTGCCGCCTCTACTAGGACTCGGACGAGGCGGCGGGAACCCGAAAGCAGCCGGGCTGCGCGCGACCCGCTGGCCCAGTTCGCCGAGCATCCTGCTGGCGGCTTCGGGGGGCTCCGGTCGCGACGCACGGCAGGACGACAGGAGGGCGCCCTGACAGGACCGCCAAGGCGTTTCGCACGCGCCGGGCGATCAGCGCGGTTGTGGTGTAGGCTTCCCGTTCGAGAGGGGTGCTGCACATGGCGCCGCGGGCAGGAAGCAAGCAGAAGGGACGGCACACGGATCGTCTCCGGATCGTGACGGGTGCGCTGGGGCCTGTCCCCCCGGCGCGATCTCGACATCAAGCCCCTCACGGTGTTCGTGGGCAGGCAGGGCACGGGCAAGTCTTTGGTGTCGCAGGTGCTCTACTTCTTCGAAGAACTGCCCTACCTTGCGAACTTCGTCCGAGCCAGCTCCCGCGATGAGATTCCACCGCAAGAAGTTGTGCGCAGAATTCTCGACCAACTGCGCAGCAGCGACCGTAGCTTCGCCGCTTTTGCCTGTCCGCGCGTGACAATCGAGTGGACCCGCAGCCTCGGCTATCGCTTCGGAGACACGCGATTCCCGGGAACCTTCCGCTTCTCAGCCTACTCGGTCAACCGGGTGGTCAACCCCAACCCTGCGCTGCGCGACTTCGTCACAACCGTCCTCGGCTCTCGGGCGTCTGTCGAGTTCCGCCGGGCCGTCTTCTTTCCGACGGAACGGCTTGTCATCTCGCAGCTCCGCAGTGCGATTGCCGAGTAGGTGCAAGGACAACCACGACAACCGCGGCGAGCTGCTGCTCGTACACCGCCACGACGGCACGGACCTGAAGATGGACTACGCGCG
>Ga0172370_10005032_pt1 | contig 17274 bp, 23 predicted proteins | sample LakKiv5m_FD_114538 | JGI IMG/M metagenome (GOLD analysis project Ga0172370, IMG submission 114538) | Freshwater microbial communities from Kabuno Bay, South-Kivu, Congo - kab_022012_11.5m | ecosystem: Environmental > Aquatic > Freshwater > Lake | place: Democratic Republic of the Congo...
AACCCTTGGTTGTTAAGCACAGCTTACCAAAGACCACGCTAAGCGTGGTTGGTGTGCTAAGCACTAAAATACCACGCTAAGCGTGGTTGGTGTGCTAAGCACTAAAATACCACGCTAAGCGTGGTCGGGGATGGCAGACTTGAACTGCCGACCTCACGCACCCCATGCGTGCGCGCTACCAACTGCGCCAATCCCCGTTGTTTATAAGTTCGCAATCAAAATTTTCACTCCCCCCCCCGAGCTTTTGAAATTTTAACACACCGAGCATAGGATACCTAGGTAACCTAAGTAGCTTAAGAAAACACAGGGAAGGGGATTAAGAAGTAGGAGCAGTGCCGTAAATAATTATTTTAGTACCCGGGTTTTCGGTATTTATGTATTTACCCCATTCTTTTTCGGAAATTGGAGGATTTGCCCAGTAAAAAAGAGTTTTGGCATCTTCAGGTTTTAAATTAATACATCCGTGGCTCATAGGATGTCCAAAATTATTGTGCCAATACGCTCCGTGAATTCCATAACCCAAGGATTTTGGAGTTTCTTCGTTATAAAAATACATAGTATAGGGAACATTGGGTAGAAAGTAGTAGGTTCCAAGAGCTTTGGAGCCACCAGACATTAAAGTATATTTTAGCTTTACCCATGTGGTAAATGTTCCTGTGGGTGTCCAGCCCCAAAGACCTGTGGAAATTGGAAATTCCATCATGGTGTTGTTATTTTCCACCGCAATAAGCTTTTGATTTGTTAAATCTACTTCTATGTGTTTTTCCGAATCGCTTGCTCCCAAAACATTTAATGCGGTTAGATTATTATCTTTTTCTGGAATTTTTATTTGTCGACCATTAAAAAAAGCTGTTTTTTGGTTATTGTCAAAGTATCCAGAAAGCTTGTTTATATCAATAGAGCTTTGTTTGCTAAAAATAGGTATAAGTATTGATAAGATAAAAGAAGAAATATTCTCCATATCTGTTTTAATACTATTTTAAGTTATATAATTTAGCAAGTGTATGATTACAACAGTTTCTTTATTTGAACAACTAGCCAAGGAGATTTTGGACCATTATTTTAAATGGTCGCAAACCCAAGATAATATTCGTCCTTCTTGGACAAATGGTTTAGAAATAGATAGGTTTTATCCAAATTTAGGGGTTGCTATAGAATTTCAAGGTCCCCAGCATTATAGGTTGGTTTCTTCTATGCAAACTAGAGAAAAATTTGAAAATCAAGTTAAATTCGACTCTTTAAAAAGAAATTTTTGTTTAAAAAAGGGTGTTTTTTATCTTCCATTTTCTATTTTTGATTTTTCGGAAGTTTCGTATCTTAAAACAGTAGAGAAAATAAGATCATGTGGAATTACATTTTCTAGAAAATCTAAAGACGAGATAACTTATAACAGGCTTAGCAGAATGCTTGTGGGAAGCTTTTATGACCCTTCTATTTTTAGAAGAATAGAAGGAATAAAAAATAAATATCCAAAGTAAAAAGACACTTGACTTTCGGTATATGTTTGGGTGTAAAATTTTCCTGTGCCGTTTGATAACCCCTTAAACTATGTTTCGGTTTTATTTTGCTTTAAAAGCAAAGAAAAAAAGGTAGAGCCTTTAAAATTTTATCTAAACGGCAAGGAATACAAAGTATCTAAAATAGGTTTGCACCACACTTTTAAAAAAGGAGAAGTACTATTTCATGTATTCTCTGTTTTGTGTGGGGATTCTTTTTTTAAACTTATTTTAAATTCCAAAAATCTTTTTTGGACTGTTGAATATGATGGAATTTAACAAAGATGTTCCCCGCATTATGCACATAGATCTTAACTCTTGTTTTGCAACAATAGAGCAACAAGCAAATCCCACGCTTAGGGGTAAACCCATTGCCGTTTCTGCCTACAACAATCCCAATTCTTGTATACTTGCACCATCTATAGAAGCCAAAAAGCTTGGAATAAAAGTTGGTATGAAAGTTAGTGAGGGGAAATCTATTTATCCAAACCTTACTATTCTTGTTCCTGACCCTAACAAATATCGTTTTGTTCACCAAAGATTAAGATCTATTCTTAATTTCTATTGTAGCTGTGTTATTCCTAAATCTATAGATGAATTTGTTTTAGATTTTTCAAAAGGACACGACGAAAATACTAATTTGCATAAAGTTGCTTTTGACATAAAAAATCAGATAAAAAGTAGAGTGGGGGAGGCACTTACAGCTTCAATTGGCATAGGGTCAAACAGATTTTTGGCAAAAACAGCTTCTAACCTGCATAAACCCAACGGTCTTGACGAGATAAATATAAAAAATTACTTAAAAATATATGAAACGCTAAGATTAACGGATCTTTGTGGGATTAAAAAAGCCAACGCCAAAAGGCTTAATAATTTTGGAATCTTTACGGTTTTGGATTTTTATAATGCAAGTATTTTAAAACTAAAACAAGCCTTTGGTTCTATATGTGGTTATTACTGGTATTTAAGGCTCCGTGGCTTTGAAATAGATACAGTAGAATTTAAAAGGCAAAGTTTTGGGAACTCTTTTGTAACCCCGCCCCAATTTTCTAGGTTTAACGACATTCAGCCAATACTTTCCAAGCTTTGTAACAAAGCTTCATTTAGAATGAGAAATTCTGGATATTTTTGTAATGGGGTAAGCCTTGCTATTTCTTTTAGAGATGGTAATTTTTGGCATTTAGGGAGGAATTTTTCCCAAAATTTATTACTGGGACAAGAGATTTTTGCTTGTTCCAAAAGCCTTTTGGAGAAATGTCATTATAGGTCAAACATTTTAAGCATTTCTGTTTCGTGTTTTTCGTTGCAAAAAATACTGCCCTTTAAACAAATGGATATGTTTGGCTTTTGGGATAGAAAAGTAAATCTTGCTTACGCACTTGATTTAGTAAATAACAAATGGGGAGAATATAGTTTAATAACAGCAAATGCGCTTAAAGCAAAGAATCTAATGCCCGAAAGAATTGCTTTTGGAAAGTAGAAAATCTCCAAAGTAAGGGGGTTTCACTTTGGAGATATACATCCTCGCTCAATAGGTCAATACAGTTACCGTCAGAGCAAGAATAACAACAACGATCATCGTTATCAGCATTGCCTCGACAACAGCACCACCGATATCACCGGCAATCCTGCAAGAAGGTATAGAATAGCTCCTTCAATTTCTTGTACATCGGAACTCTCCTTTTTTGTTGAAGTTACTTTATAAGCTATATTTTAGCATTTATTTGTTTTGATATTTTTTCTTGACCCATAAGAGTTCTTTAGGTAAAATATAGACAGGTATCGATGTTTTTAATTTATGGATAAAGAATGTTTGTGTTGCTTTAAGGCAATTGCCGATAAATCTAGAGCGGAAATTTATAACCTAGTGCAAAAAACTGGTGTTTCTTCCGTTTCCTTTATTGTTTCTAAATTTAATTTAACGCAACCTACTGTTTCTTATCACCTTATAGAACTTGCCAAATGCGGATTGCTTTTAAGAACTAAAAAAGGCAGGGAGGTTTATTACCATGTACCAGACCACTGCAATAAAGAAAAAGAAAAAAAGTGCCCCGTTTGTTAATTTATCCAAATGCTTAAAATTTCTAACCTTCTTGCAACAATTCAAAATAATTTAATTTTAAATAATCTTAATTTAGAAATTGAGCCCGGGAAATTGCATATAATTATGGGTCCGAACGGTTCTGGAAAAAGTACTTTGGCAAGAATTTTGGCAAGCGACCCAGAAGTAAAAATTACCTCTGGATCTATTTTTTTTGGTAATAAAGATATTACTAAACTTAACCCAGAAGAAAAATTTAATCTTGGAATTTTTGTGGCGTTTCAAAATCCTACCGAAGTTCCCGGAGTTAATTTTGCAAGTTTCCTGCGTTTAGCCTACAACAAGAAATTTAATGCTAATCTCTCCCCTATTGCTTTTAAAAAAATAGCAGAAGAAAAGCTTTGCCAAGTTGGTCTTTTGCCAAATTTTCTAGATAGGAATCTAAACGACGGATTAAGTGGAGGCGAAAAGAAAAAAGGAGAAATTTTGCAACTTTTACTTTTTAATCCCAAATTTGCAATTTTAGATGAAATAGATAGCGGTTTGGATATAGATTCCACAAAGAAGATTTTTAAAATTATTTCCTCTTTAAAGGATATGGGTATTGTTGTTATTACACACAATGTAGGGATACTTTCTTATTTAAACCCAGATTTTGTTCACCAAATGCAAAATGGAGCAATTATAAAGTCGGCAGGAGCAGAGATAATTACTAGAATTAAAAATGAAGGTTATGGAAAGTAGCAATTTTAAAACAAAATCAAAACCAGTTTACAAATCACCAAAAGGAATATCTGCAGATATTATTAAAGACATGTCCAGAATAAAAAAAGAGCCCTTGTGGATGCTAAATTTTAGGCTTAAATCTTTGGATATTTTCAAAGGAAAAAAAATGCCAAACTTTGGTCCCAACCTTTCGGAAATTGATCTTGGCGACATGTACTACTACATAAAACCCCAAAACGAAAAGAAAAATTCGTGGGAAGAAGTTTCCCTGCCAATTAAAAATACTTTTGAAAGATTGGGTATTCCACAAGCTGAAAGAGAATATCTTTCTGGAGTAAAAGCACAATTTGAATCGGAAGTGGTTTATGGTTCTCTTAAAGAAGATCTGGAGAAAAAAGGAGTTATTTTCTTGGAAACAGATCTTGCCCTAAAGAAGTACCCCAGCCTTTTTAAAAAGTATTTTTCTAAAGCTGTGCCACCTGCCGATAATAAATTTTCGGCATTAAACAGCGCCTTTTGGAGTGGTGGATCTTTTATTTATGTACCAGAAGGGGTAAGGGTAGATATGCCACTACAGGCTTATTTTAGAATGAATGCTAAAAAAATGGGGCAGTTTGAAAGAACTTTAATAATTGCAGGCAAAAATTCTTTTGTTAATTATGTAGAAGGCTGTACTGCACCAACCTACTCTTTGGCATCTTTACATAGCGCAGTTGTAGAAATATTTGTAGAAGAAGGAGCCAGAGTAAGATACACAACTATTCAGAACTGGAGTGAAAATGTTTATAACCTAGTTACCAAACGAGCTTTTGTATATAAAAACGGAGTAATGGAATGGGTAGATTGTAATTTGGGATCTAAAGTAACAATGAAATACCCTTCGGTTTATTTAAAGGAAGAAGGTGCCCACGGCGAAATACTTTCTTTGGCGTTTGCCAAAGAAGGGCAAATAATAGATTCTGGTGGTAAAGCTATTCATTTGGCAAATAATACTTCTTCTAAAATAATTTCTAAATCTGTATCCAAGGGAAATGGCGAGGCTTCCTATAGAGGGCTTGTAAAAATTATAAGCAATATTAAAGATATAAAAACCAAGGTAGTTTGTAATGCCCTACTTATTTCCAAAAATTCAAAAGCAAATACCTACCCGTTTATAGAAATTGCAAGCAAAGAAGTAAACGCAGGGCACGAAGCAACAACATCTAAAGTAGATGCTAACCAACTTTTTTATTTACAATCCAGAGGATTATCGGAAGAAGAAGCGCAAGGTCTTATTGTGGCTGGTTTTATTGAACCAATTGCCAAAGAGCTACCCATGGAATATGCGGTAGAATTAAACCAACTTTTACAGCTAAGTATGGAAGGAAGTGTTGGATAATTTTTATGAAAAATATAAAAGCAGATTTCCCAATTTTTAAAAGAAAAATAAATGGATCTAGTATTGTTTATTTAGATAATGGTGCCACAACGCAAAAGCCAAGTGAGGTAATAAATTCTATTTCCGGTTACTTGGAAAATAACAATGCCAATATTCACAGAGGAATTTATACACTAAGCGAAGAATCCACGGGAATGTTTGAGAAGTCGCGGGAAATCGTGGGAAATTTTTTAGGAGCAAAAAAACGCGAGGTAATTTTTACAAGCGGTTGCACCGAATCTTTAAACACAGCTTTTCTATTTGCAAGCCAGCTTATAAAAAACAGAGCAAAAGTAGTAACATCGGTTCTTGAGCACCATAGCAACTTAATTCCAGCTCAAAATCTTGTAAAAAATACCAAAGGGGTTTTAAAGATAATTCCCATAGATAAAAATGGAGATTTAGATTATGCCAAAGCACAAAGTATTCTAAAGGAAGGCTGTGATATTTTTGCAATTACCCATATTTCTAATGTTACTGGGGAACAAATTGATATAAAGAAATTAATTAAACTTGCCAAAACGGCAAATCCTAAATGCTTGGTAATTGTTGATGGTGCTCAAGCTATTGGCCATGTAAAGGTTAATGTGGAATCTTTGGGTTGTGATTTTTATGCCTTTTCGGCTCATAAAATGCTTGGTCCAACTGGAGTTGGTGTTTTATGGGTAAAAGAATCTTTATTAAATATTTTAAACCCAGTTAAATTTGGAGGGGGCATGGTTTCGGAGGTTTTAATAAATAAAGCTACATGGGCAAAGCCCCCCTTTGCGTTTGAAGCAGGTACTCCAAATATTGTAGGTAGCATTGGCTTTTCCAAAGCAATTGAATATTTAAATTCTGTTGGAATTGTAGAAGTTGAAAAAATTATTAAAGATCTTACTTTATATGCTGTACAAAAGCTTTCTAAAATAGAAGGTATTTATATTTATGGAGCAAGTAGCAAAAAAAAGCACGGTGTTGTTTCTTTTAATTTAAAGGGTGTTCATTCCCACGATTTGGCAAGTGTGTTGGATTCTTGTGGGGTTGCTATTCGATCGGGTCATCATTGTGCCATGCCTCTTCATACTGCTTTAGGAATTAATTCCTCCGCCAGAGCAAGTTTTTATATTTATAATAGTAAAGAAGATGTGGATAGGTTGGTAAGTGGAATTAAAAAGGCGAAAGATATGTTTGGCGTTTAGAATTTAGAATTTAGAAATTAGAATTTTAATTTGTATGGATATTTATCGTGAAGAAATTCTTCATCTTTATAAAAACCCTAAGCATATTGGGGAATTGGAAAATGCTAGTGCCAAATCGGAGCTTAAAAATCCACTATGTGGTGATAGTATTACCGCCTACTTAACAATAGAAAATGAAAAAGTTAAGGATGTTAAATTTAAAAGTGTGGGTTGTATGGTTTCTACAGTTTCGGCTGATTTGCTTGCCGATTTTATTATTGGAAAAAGTGTTTTGGAAATAAATAAAATTGCTAAAGACGATATGGTAAAATTTTTTAAAGGGGGTTTAACCTCATCTAGGTTTTTGTGCGCAAACTTAGCACTTAGTGCTCTTAAAAAAGCTTATGATAATTACAAGAAAGTCTAATATTGCCGAGATTGTAAAAAAATATCCCGAAACTCAAAAGGTGTTTTTGGATTATGGGCTTCATTGTGTAGGCTGTTTTGCAAGTAATTTTGATACCATAGAAGCGGGGGCAAATGCACATGGGTTTGATAATAAAGCTATCAATGATCTGGTATCGGACATCAATAAATATATTAATAAAGATAGTTGATACTTATTAATTTTCAATTATCAATTTTTAATTAATGACCAATTAGTAAATTTCCAAATTGGAAATTGGGTTGTTACTGATTATTGAAATTTGAAAATTTAGTATTCTTACCTTGTCTAAAATTTCCAAAATTGAAATTGATACAACATTGTGTATTGGCGATGGAACATGCGAGGTTTTGGCCCCCAAAAGCTTTAAGTTAAATAGCGAGGGCAAATCTATAGTTATTAGGCCCTGGACCGATAACGAAGAAGATATTAAAAGAGCTGTGGAAAGTTGTCCGGTTTTAGCAATTAAAATCTTTGATGAGGAAGGAAAAGAAATAAGTGTTAACTAAAAATCTTCCCAAAAAATTTACTGCTAAGGTTTTTTTTAAAGAAAATCTAAGTTTGCATTTTGTGCATTTAGGTTTTTTGCCTTTGGATATTCCTTCTTTTGAATACGAAGCAGGGCAGTATATTTCCCTTGTGGTTGGGGAAGGTGTAAGAAGAGCGTATTCTATAGCAAATTGGAAAGTAGAACCTTCCGGAGTGTTTGAACTTTTAATTGATACAAAATCGCAAGGAGTTGGCTCGGAATATATAAAAAGTTTAAATATAGGAGATGTGGTGGAAATGCTGGGCCCTTATGGAAAGTTTACAGTCCCCCAGGATATCCAAGGTACGGTTTGGTTCTTGGCAACGGGAAGTGGGGTGGCTCCAATTAAAGCTCAGATAGAATACCTTGTTGGGAATCTTGAGTGTGTTGGAAATGTTAAAAACATAAGACTGCTTTATGGAACTAAACTGGAACAAGATTTGGTTTTTTTTAATTATTTTGAAAATATTGCTGAAACAAGTGATAATTTTTATTATCATCTTGCGCTTTCTACCCCTTCGGAAAGCTTTAGTCCCTCAAATATGAAATCTAGTAATCCACTCTCTGTTTGGGGGGAATACTGGCACAAAGGGCATATTACCGAAATTGCCAAAAACCTGCTTTTAAAAGAAAAGCCAGAATATGTTTTTTTGTGCGGACACCCGGGAATGATGAATGAGGCCACAGAGTTGTTTACAAACTCGGGTGTGGATCCAAAGAAAATACTTTTTGAAAAGTACTAGATAATAAATTCTAATTTCTAATTTCTAAATTCTAAATAATTTCTAAATTCAAATTTCCAAAACTTGGAATTTAAGATTTGTTTAGAAATTAAAAATTAATAATTAGTAATTAAAGTCCACTTGTCCTCTACACGATTGGGGCGAAGTCGGTAGGGTTTATTTTAGTGTTTAGAAATTATAATTGCTGTATGATTAAACCATGGACTTTAAAGACGAGCTTTTTTCCAAAATAGAAACACTAGACACGGGAACCAGAGAAAAATTCGTAAGAATATATAAAGTAATCGAATCTAGTGGAAAGTTGCTTTTGCCATCCAAAATGGAGCCTTGGGTAAAAGAATCTTTTGGAGATATAAATAAAGTAGAACTGCAACATTTTATTAAAATAATTAACAAAGTTACTGGAGAAGGATCCATATTCAACCCTCTTAGATCCAAAAGACCCTTAATAAAAGACCCCTCGTTTAAAGGTCTTGGTGATGAAGTAGAATTTTGCCAAGGAGATCATTTTTCCACTTACCAAAATAGCACTCCAGAAGATGTGTTTGGCAGAATAAAAGGTAAGTATTGTGTAACAGCCTCTAATGTTGCTAAATACGATTCGTTTCACTCTTTAATAATATTTAACGAGCACAACCCTTTAAATTTTAGCGCCGAAAAGATAGAAGACATGCTTGATGTTGCAAAAAAATACTTTAAAAAAGCAAACGAGATAAATCCCGAATCTTTATATCCACTTCTTTTTTGGAATATTCTTTGGCGAGCGGGGGCTTCGGTTGTTCATGGTCATGCTCAAGTTTTGCTTACCCAAGGCATGGCATACTCTAAAATAGACTTTTTAAGAAAGCAGATTTTAGAATACGAAAATGCGTACTTTAGTAAATATTTTGATGATAGCTACGCTGTTCATAAATCTTTGGGATTGGGGTTTGAATACGCACATTCTAAAATAATGGTAAAGCTTACTCCCATAAAAAATAATGAAGTATTAATTATTAGCAACGACAGTAATAACAATTTCGCCAAAGCAATTAACCATGTTCTTACGGCTTTAAGAGATAACATAGGATCTAAAAGTTTTAATTTAATGGTATATTTCCCGCCACTTTCAAAAACACAAGAGCCATGGCCCTATATTCCCTACTTTGCAAGAATTGTAGATAGAGGAAATTTAGAAAGTAAAACTTCCGATATTGGAGGAATGGAGCTTTATGCCCAATCTGTAGTAGAATCTAACCCCTATACTGTTATGCAGGCTTTAAAAATTTAAAATATGAGCGAAGAACTTCTACAAAAGATTAACGATATTAAAAAAAGTACAAAACTTAACGAAAAAAAAGAAGAAATAAAAGCACTAAGTACCCGTTTGGAAGATTCGGCAATTTGGGCAGATCATCAAAAGGCAAGTTTAATTTCCAAAAATTTAGCCGACCTAAAAAATATGGTAGAAAAGGTGGAAGAGCTGGACTTACTTTATGAAATGGGAGATTTTGCAGAACTTGCCAAAAAAGTTGCCGAAATGGAAGTTCTTACCGTGCTATCTGCCCCTTACGATAAAGACGGTTGCTATATAACAATAAGTGCCGGTCAAGGTGGTACCGAAGCAATGGACTGGGCATCTATGCTTTCCAGAATGTACTCACGGTTTTTTGTAAAAAAAGGTTGGGATTTTGTGGTAATAGATGAAAATCAGGGTGAAGAAGCTGGAATTAAATCGATTATTTATAAAGTAGATGGCTTGTACTCGTATGGTTTTTTAAAAAACGAATCGGGAGCCCACAGGCTTGTTAGACAGTCCCCTTTTAACGCCGATAATTTAAGGCAAACATCCTTTGCTCAAGTAGAAGTAATCCCACAAATATCAAACGAAAAAAATTTAGATATTTTGGAAACCGATTTACAAATAGATTTTTTTAGAGCTTCGGGGCACGGTGGTCAAAATGTTAATAAAGTATCAACAGCAGTTCGAATTAAACATATTCCAACAGGTATTGTAGTAAGCTCACAAACAGAGAGGTACCAAAATAAAAATAGAGAGCTTGCTTTAAATTTATTAAAATCAAAACTAGGGGATTTAATGGAAAAGGAAAAGGTAGATGAAGTTAGCAAAATAAAAGGTGATTTTAAACCAGCAAGTTGGGGATACCAAATTAGAAATTATGTACTGCACCCTTATAAACTTGTAAAAGATGTAAGAACTCAAGTTGAAAGCACAAGACCAGATTTGGTACTAGATGGGGATATAGATGAGTTTGTAAACAGGGGAATTTATCTACCCACCACCTAAAAGTTATGGTATATTTTTTGTATGGATATTTCTTTGGCAAAAAGAAAGATTATTTCTTTTAGTTTTTTGGGTTTAGGTTTTTTGGGAGCAGTATTTATTCTTGGCAGAGCCTCTTTGAACGAGGATACAAAGAAAAAAGTTGCCGAGCAAAGTAATCCTTATTCATCGGCATTTTTGGACATTAATAAACTTGCAAAAAGCAATTCGTTTGTGGAAGGTTTTGTGGAATCTGTACTTAACACCTCGGAAATAGATGGGTACAAATACAAAATTGTAAACGAAGAAGGTAAAACAACTTCGTACCTGCTTTCTAAAGGTGAACTTTTGGAATTTGCAAAAGGTCAAGGTAAAGTTCGTGTAGATGGCAAAATTCAAAAAACACTAAGTGATGGAATAACAGTATTTTATGTAGAATCTGTTGTATTTAAGCAATGATACTATTTGAATCTGTTTCTAAAAGATATTTTGACGGAACTCTTGCCTTGGATGATGTTTCTTTAGAAATTAAACCCAAGGAATTTGTTTTTTTGGTTGGTTCTTCTGGTGCTGGAAAAACCACAATGTTAAAGCTTGTTGTAAGAGAAGAATTGCCAACAAGCGGTAAAGTTATTGTAGATGGAGAAGATTTAACAAAAATAAAATCTGGTAGTATTCCAGATCTAAGAAGAAAAGTTGGTTACATTTTTCAGGATTACAAACTTTTGTATAGTAAAACAGCCTTTGAAAATGTGGCTTTGTCACTAGAGGTTGTGGGTAAAAAAGAAAGCGAAATATTAAAAATAGTTCCCGAGTATTTGGAGATGGTGGGTCTTATAGATAGACAAAAGAATTACCCTTTTCAACTTTCAGGTGGAGAAAAGCAAAGATTGGCAATTGCAAGAGCTCTTGTTCATGAGCCCAAAATAATTTTGGCCGACGAACCAACAGGAATGATAGACCCTTCTGCTACTTGGGAAATTGTAGAGTTATTTGAAAAGGTAAATAATTGGGGTACAACAGTTGTTATGGCAACTCACGATTTTAATATAGTTAATATGTTAAAAAAGAGAGTGGTAGAAATAGACAAAGGCAAAATTATTAGAGACGAGCCAAAAGGAGGCTACGCTAAAGTTAAAAAGAAATGAACCCAATAATAAAAAGAGCCTTATCTAATATTAAAAGCGGAAGATGGTTTACGGTTGCTTCTATTGTAGTTTTATCTTTTAGTTTCTTTTTACTTACTGTTTTTGTAACTGCAAGTTTTATTTCTTGGGAGGTTTTAAATTATTTAGAATCCCGCGCCCAAATAACAATTTTCTTTAAAGACTCTGTAGAGGAGTCGCAAATATTAAGCGAAAAAACCAACCTTGAAAAAGATAAAAACATTGCAAGTGTTACTTATACTTCTAAAGAAAAAGCCTTGGAAAGTTATATTAGTGAACACAAAGGAGACCCCTTGCTTTTAGAATCGCTTACCAAAGATATTTTTCCCCCAAGTTTAGATATTAGGGCTTATGATATTTCCTACCTTCCAAAAATAGAAGAATTGTATGGAAAAAGGGCAGAAGTAGATGAAGTAGTTTATTATAAAGATGCTCTTAATGCCTTTAAAAAATTTTCCGATATTATTAGTTTGGCTGGTTTAGCTCTTGTTGCTTTGTTGCTTCTTTCTTCGGTAACAATTGTTTTGCTTACTGTTGGATCTTCTATTTATGTTAGAAACGACGAAATTGGGGTTATGCGTTTGGTGGGAGCTTCTAATTGGTATATTCAAGCACCATTTTTACTGCAAGGTTTATTTTACGGCGTAGTTTCGGCTTTAATTTCGGAAGTGTTTTTTGTAATTGCAATTAGTTTTTTTGGAAACGATATAAGGCTTTTAACTAAAGGAATTTCTACCGTTAATTTTGGTTTCTTGTACGCAGTAGTTTCTTTAATACTCCAAGTTATTTTTGGAGCAAGCCTTGGCCTAGCTGGAAGTTGGGGGGCTTTAAGAAGGTATCTTAAAATTTAATTCCCCAAAATGAAGTATTTTAAAATCCTACTTTTTTTTAGTTTAATTTTTTTTAGCTTTCTATTTTTTACTGTTTTTGGTGCAGGGGGCGCCACAACTAGCGATAAAGTAGCAGATTTAGAAGACCAAATTAAAGAAGTAGAAGCCCAGCTAAAGAAGTTGCAGGGGGAGGAAAAAAGCTTAAAAAATGAAATAAATTACATAAATTCTCAAATAAACTACACAGAACTTAAAATAAAAGAAGTTACAAACCAAATTTCACAAAAGGAAACCGAAATTATTAAACTAGAAGATGACATTGTAAATTTAAACGACAGGCTAGATAAGCTTAACGACGCTATATCGTTTCAAGAAAAAATTATTTCAGCTCATATTAGAGAAAAATATAAAAAAGAAAAGGATTCAAAATCTTTGGAGCTTTCTTTAATTTTATCTTCTCCTACAATTTCTGAAATGCTTGGAAAAATTAAGTATTTAAAAACTATAGCCGAACAAGATAGGTTAATACTTTCCCAAATGACAATTACCAGAAGCGGATTTGAAGGCCAGAAAAACCTTTTAACAAACAAAAAAGATAAAATTACTCTTTTAAAAACTGAAATAGAAAAACAAAAACAATCTGTAGTTTCGTACAGAAACAACTTAGGGGATCAAAAATCAACTAAAGAGTGGGTTTTAAAAGAGACTCAGAATCAAGAAGATAAATACCAAGAGCTTCTTGCTCAAATTAGATCCGAGCTGGATGCCATAAATTCCGCCTTTGCCGATATTGTAGGAAAAGAAGGAAAGGAAGTAAAGGCAGGAGAAATTATTGCTTATGAAGGAAATAGTGGCTGTTCCACTGGCCCCCATTTGCATTTTGGTGTTTATAAAAATGGGGTGGCTGTAAATCCAAGAAAGTATTTAGGAGATGAATTAGAGTGGCCAATAAAAAATGCCATTGTTACCCAAGAGTTTGGAGAAAATTATTCTTGGTACATGAAAAACTTTGGAGTTCCCGGTCATAACGGCATGGATTTAACAGGTCCGGCGCCTTTTTATGGGACTCCAATTAGGGCTGTTGCCGATGGTGTGGCGTATGTTTCTTACGATAAAAAAGCGTGTGCCATGACAGGAACTGTTGGTAAAGGAATAGTTGTTGTTCATGAAAACGGTTTAAAAACTATTTATTGGCATGTTAAGTAAAAAATGAAGCAAGAAATAGCTACGGAAGAAGAAATGTATAATTTTGCAAAAAGTGTACTTTTAAATTTAGAAAGTAGAAATATAATTTTTCTATACGGAGATTTGGGAAGTGGAAAAACAACATTTACCAAAGGGTTGGCTAAATACCTAGGTGTTACAGATACTGTAACAAGCCCAACTTTTGTATTATGCAAAGAATACAATATTGAAAATTCTAAATTTAGTAAACTTGTTCATTTAGATTTGTATCGTTTAGAAAAAGAGCAAGATGCTTTAGATATAGGGATTTTGGAATATGTGGATAATAGAAATAATTTAGTTGTGGTGGAATGGCCCGAGATTTTGGATAAGAGCTTTTTTGATAGTTTTAATAATTCAATTTTTAGAATTTATATAAAGCACGGGGAAAATAATTTTCGGTGCGTAGAATATGAAAATAATAATTGATTCAAGCAAAAGAGATAACATTGTAATTACTTTAAAAGACGTAGATTCTATTTTAGAAAAAGTGGATTGTTATAACCCAACAGAAGGGGTTTCTAAAATTCTTTCTTTGCGGGGGCTTAAAGTTGCTGATATTGAAAAGTTTGAGCTGGAAGGCACGCAGGGTGGCAGTTTTACTGGATTAAAAATTGGTGCTTCTGTGGTAAATGCCCTTAATTTTGCAAATGGCAAAATTAAAAAGGATACCGATATTGTAATTCCAAATTACGGTATGGATCCAAAAATTACTATTTCTAAAAACTCCCATTTGCCTGAACCGCCTCTACAATAAAATTAAAATTGGTTGTTAATCCTGCTACTTCGGCGCCTGCGGTTGTAGAAAGCGAAAGCTCTATGCCTATTTCTCGCCATTTTCCTTTTGGAACTTCTTCATCGATTGTAGAGTTTGTAAGGTCGCTTAGGTATTTGGTAGAGCTTGCATAGTGCGTAACTAACAGATTACCACTTTCTCCGTATTCTTTTACTTTTACCCTTAATTTTTTTAGAAGCTCGTTGTTATCGCTTGTTGCAACAGGTACTGCCGAGATACGGTATTTTAAATCCATATCGCCAGTATTTTCCACTTTAATTTTCTTTTCTCCCGTTGATTCTCCTGGAACTAGTCCCGAAAAATCAAAAAGCCCATTTTCTGGGGAAATAGTTAGGTTTAAATCTCCTGCTCTAACTACACTTGCTCCTAAAGTTTTTTGCTTTGTAATATAAGCTCTGGCGGTAGCATACACGCTAACTATTAAGACTCCAATTACAAGCCCAGAAACAAATCCATTAAATTTCACGATTTTCACCTCCTACAATAAATTACTAATTTTTAATTACTAATTTCTAATTAATTTCTAATCACTAATTTCTAATTTCTAACTAATCTACTAATTCAATAATTTATAAATTAAAGCTTCTTGTAAATCGAATTAAAGATAAGATTTAGTTCTCTTGCCTCTTTTTGCAAAGTATCTATGTACAATTTTAATTCTGGTAAAGCAGTGGTAAGCATTCGTAGAAAGTGTTTACACTCGTGAGACTCTTTTTTGCATATTCCAATCTTGTGTTTAAAGTCTCTTCTACTTTCTGCATCGTCGGCTTCGCAATAATTAGCTCCAACGCTTGTGGAGCACCTTATTAGTTGAGCTATTATTGGAGTTATGACTGTCCCTTCTTTAATAGTTTTACAAAGTTTTATTAAATCTTCTCCAAACCTTGCTGTTCTTTCTTCTAAATCAAATCTCTTTTCCATTTTCCAGAATTACAATTTAAAAATTAGTAATTAAGACTTAATAATTTAAAATTAATCTCTTTATTTAGTAATTAAAAATTAAAAATTAGTAATTATTAATTTACTCCCTCTCCGTTCCTAGCATTTTCCAGCCATCATTTTCTTTTTTTAAAGCAAGTAAATAAAATTCCTGCTCTAAAGAATTATTAGTAATTTGAAGTTTTGCTTTAGCGGATAAAGAAGAAAGATATGTGGCACTAGATATTATTTGGCAACTTTTAATACTTCCTTCTTCAAAGGAATTAACAAATTGTACTTTTGTAAAAGATTCTTTAACTTCTGTTGCTGATATTTCCCACAGAAGCCCATAATTTTTAGAATTAATGAAATTGCAAACAAGAGTGGTGGTTTTATCGGGAGTAGAAAGATCAAAATTTGGAAGTGCAGTTGTAATTTTATTTTCTAATAAATAGATTTTTTTAGAAAAATAAGCAAAAGAATGCCCTGCGGAAAAAACCGAAATTAATATAGTTAAAAATAAAGCGATTAAATATAAACCGCTCTTTGGCATTAATTTTATAATTCCACAAACCCAATTTTTCTGCAAGGTTTTTAAAGATGAAAAAATTGCGGTGGGGTGGTAGAATAACCAAACCGACCAATAAATGATCACAGCAACAAAGGAGATAACTATGATTATGCGAATATTGGATTTTTGGGTAGGCGTTCTCTGCCGTTTCCTTGACGCGTGTGTCGAAGAAGAGAGAGGTGAAATTCCTCGTCCCATGAAATCAGAACGACTAAATGTTGAGGATTCTCGTTCCCCGTCCGTTCGTGTTAACGATGCTATTTACTTCGGTGGTTCTGGTTGCGGATGAAAAATTCCGTGCTTCTTTTGTTGGCGCTTGAAGAGAAATACTCTAAACCGGTGTTCTCTTCAAGCGTCTTTTCCCTTGACACCCAAATACTTTCCTTATAGGCTAGATGTAGAAATGAATCCTACCCGCACTTTAATTTTGTTGCCTTTTTTTGTTTTTTCTATTTTTTTATCTTTTTCCAAAAATTCTTATGCTGTTTCTTATCCTGTAATAAATGAAGTTATGGCAAATCCCTTATCGGGGCAAAATGATTGGATAGAAATTTATAATCCCACAACAGAAGCGGTAAATTTGTCGGGTTGGGTTATTTATAACGGGGTAGATGGGGCTAATTGGGGATTTTCCTATTACACTTACACATTTCCAACGGGGTCGATTGTAGCTCCGGGTGGTTTTTTTCTGGTTAATTCTTTATTGTTAAGCTATGCAGGTGCTACTGTTTCTTTGTATCTTCCCGGAATAAGCGCCTACGATAACTTTGTTTCTCGATTTACAATTGGCCAAACTGTCACGGGAAATTCCATGGGATATCAAGTAGATGGCGGGGGAACTATAGTGGAACTTAATCCCCCAACGCCAAATAGTTCCAACTTTGCCGATACCCAAGCTCCTAATATTCCGGATTTAGTTTTCCCAACTAATAATTCTTATATAGCAGAT
>Ga0172370_10005035_pt1 | contig 17268 bp, 10 predicted proteins | sample LakKiv5m_FD_114538 | JGI IMG/M metagenome (GOLD analysis project Ga0172370, IMG submission 114538) | Freshwater microbial communities from Kabuno Bay, South-Kivu, Congo - kab_022012_11.5m | ecosystem: Environmental > Aquatic > Freshwater > Lake | place: Democratic Republic of the Congo...
CAACATCCCTTCTAATTGGTTCCTGGGATTGTCTTATTTGAAAATGAATGAAATTGATCGTGCATCTTTGGTTTTTAAAGAGATTGCAGAACAAAAAAACTCCTATTCTGATAAGGCAAAACAAATACTAAGAAAACTTGACTGAGAAGGCTAAATCTTTTCGGATTGGTTGCTTTTCCAAAATTGGTTTTGTTTATTGTTGAACCGTTTTACAAATACAATAATTACTGATGATAATAATATCAATACAGTAAAAAGGATTATTAACCACCTTTTGGGATTATCTTTATTACGGGGAAAGAAGCCGGTATCAGCACCCAGATAATCGAAACCAGCCCAGAAATAAGGGTTGCTCATTACTTCATCACAATTTTTCATGTAATCAAGTTTAGCCTGTCGGAGCGCATCTGGTTTGGTCATTCCCGATTTCAGGTTCCTGTAAAAGCTGGTCATTATTTGAGAACTGGCATAGTCGTTAACATCCCAAAGGCTTATGATAGCTGATCCTACTCCGGCCTGGTTGAATGCCCAGGCCAGATTTAAACTGCCTTCAGCATTGTTAACCTTGCCCTGTCCTGTTTTACATGCACTTAAAACCACAAGATCTGTTTTTAATTCAAGGTTCAGAATTTCATAAAAATTTAGCCAGCCATCGTTTCGATCATCACGATTTCTGGAAAATGCCAATTGCATGGTTGCTTTATCTCCACTACCAGGAATGCCATGCGTAGAGAGATGTATGCAGGAGAACCGGTTGCAAATTTGTTTAAATGTGCTTTCGGTGGCTTCAAAACCAACTAATTTGTATGTGTCGAAAATATCTGAAATAACCCTGCATTCAGCAATCGCCCCCGGAAGATTTATCAGGCTTGTATCGCGTTTTGTCAGAAGTGATAATTCGTTTATTTGGGTTTTGTCAAACAGAGGTGCGACTGTTAAAATGCTATCAAAGTCAGCTTTATATTCCTGGTTCAGAGTATTTTCAAAGTGTTTTAATGAAAACTCTTTCCTGATTTTCCGATTTTCCAGAAAGTACGGAGTGCTCTCTTCTGTTGAATATTTACAATCCGGTAACGCATCAAAAGGCAGATTATTAAAATGTGCTGAAGGAATTATTATAATATTTCCGGTAAGAGTATTTTCTACAGGTTTGATAATGAGATGGTAGATTTCCGAACCCAGCAACTTCAGGCTGTCCGGTGGTGCCATTTCCGAAATAAGATTATTAAATCGTTTTGCCAGGCGAAAGGACCTTTTTCCTTCGACAAGAAAGTTTGAAACTTCGTTTTTGTTAATTGCAAAAACAAAAAGTTTTTCGGGATCAGGAGTATTGTCCTCTCTGAAATCGACATACCATAAGATGCTCTCATCTGGCTTCAGGTACGATTGTAATTTGTTGATAGTTAAATTACTGTCATTATCCTTTATTTTAATTGACTGAGAATATTCCTGAAAAACCTCATGATTAAAAAATTGCAGTTCGGTTATTTTTTCAACCAATTCTCTTTCAATTTTCCAATTCCCGGACTTGGCTGCGATTTTGGCTTTTAATTGGTTAATATCCTTTTGCAGGGAAATTTCTTTTTCAGTAATATAATTGGGCAAAACATTTGATTTCAAGGCAATTTCGCTGGTATGCAAAAATCCTTCCTCAAAATTAATTTTAGAAAAATACCTTATCATCTCATCAAAATAAAATGCCTCGCTGGTTTCGTTGTAGGTATTTAACGCATTGATGGCAAAATGATAATAAATCTTGGCGTGCCGGTGTGAAAAAAATAAGATATCATCCAATGTGTTTGGGGTTTTACGTCTTTCATCAATAATTTGATCGGCAAGGAATTGACACTTGTTTATTTCCTTCAGAAGTTTAATTTTCTGTAAGGTATCAGTTTGAATGATTTTTGAATAAACCTCTGCCTTCGAAAGCAATGCCATCATGGGAATCGGGTGTGGGTCTTTTATCACGTGCAAAGGGTTTTCCAAAATATTTCCAGGCTTAAAATCAGGATAATACATAGCAAGCACTTTATTAAGATATTCGAGTGCACGATCGTAGTTTTTTTCACTGGAATAGTGAATTGCCAGGTTATACCAGGTCATAACCCAGGCCATCCGCAGTTGTGATTTTTGCTGAGAGGCAAGTTCGATACAATGTTGAAAGGTTGGAACTATCATCTCATGCATTAATGGATTTCTTGAATAAACATCTGCGAGATTGTTCAAACATTTTATGGACAAAAAATTGGCTGGGCCATACTTTTTGTCAAAAAGATTTTTGGCTTTTTGAAAGCAATAAATGGCGGAATCAGGAACCTGAAACCGTTTGTAGTACAATCCCAAATACCGGTAAATTTCAGCCAGATCGGGATGGTCGGTGCCTTTTACTTTTTTCCAGAGATGATATGATTTCATCAAATATTTTCTTGATTTTATCGTATCTGCATTCGATTCAAAGTAAGTACCCAACCACTCGTAAGCTTTGGCAACCGAAGCATGATTTTTCCCATTAATTTCTTCATTGATGTAAGCCGCCATCAGAAAGTTTGTTTCTACATTTTCGTAGGAAGCTGCCATCATTTTGTAGATTCCAAGGTTTTGATGTGCATCAGCGGTTATTGCATGATGGTTTCCAACCAACCGGTTGCAGTTTTCCAGGTTGTTGTAACATACTGATTTTGATTCAACAAGTTTATCCTGCCAAAGCAAGGAAAGCGCGTAATTGTTAAGTACTTTGCAGTACAACTCTTTCTGTACGTCAGGTTTAATTGATTTAAGAACTTGTAAATACAAAACCTCGGCGCTATCGTAACGCAGTGATGAAAAATATTCATCTGCTTTTTTGAGAGACTCTGATAAAGTGTAAGGTTTTTCGGCTGTGACTACATTTCCAGGTAGAAAAAAAAGAATAATGAAAAAAATTTTAAAGATAACCTTATTCTTTTTCTTGTGGTTCATTTGCAGGCTGGTTTAATTTGCTATTTAAAAAGTGTTTACCGTAAATATGATGGTCTGAGTGTACTATAATTTTAGGATATCATCGGATGTCAATCCTGTCTCCCTGATAATTTCATCATTGGGCATACCTGATTTTTTCATCTGAACAGCAAGTTTCCGTGCAAGGGACTCTTTTTGTCTTCGTTCTTCTTCCTTTAGTCTTCGTTCTTCTTCCTTTTGTTTTTCAAATTCTTCAATCTTCCTGAGATATTTCTTCTCCTGTTGTTCGAAAATCTGGTCAAGTTGGTCTTCTGCCACAAGGTTTCGCCGGAAAGTTTCATCCATAACCGGGCCCTGTAGATAGTGGGCAATATCAGTAAATTCCCGGGGAACCTCCTGCAGATCAATAATAAAACCATTTTCGGTGCACCATGCCTGGTTGAAGAAAACCAGGAATTTTTCCAACCGCGTGCGCCGCTTCTCAGGGATGCGCCTTACCTGGATTATGTGTGACTGATGAGTAAGCTGTTCAATAAAAAAGCTTTTTACGAGTATTTTTTCTTTGTTGACCGCATTCACAATGTCACCCGGGTGGCTGAGCGAAGTCGAAGCCAAAGTTACAGCAAGATATGGTAAATCATCAAGATTATATCCCAAAATATAAATTGTGATGATGGGGTAAGGTTTGGCGTATTCCACACGGGGTTCCTCCACCATATTTTCAGGTGCGTCATCTTTTTCAAGATAAGCCGAGCCCAGGTAATTGCGGAAGCGTTGGATATCAGTAGGAAATTTCGATTTCTGCAATTCAATCAGAACCGTTTTGCGTGAACCATCCGATTCCTTAATGACGGCTTTAAAGTCGAGCCGGAACAAGGTGAGTAATTTTCTTTCGTAAGTCAGGACGGTTTCCTGGTTTTCGAGTTTTACCTCATCTACCTCAACATCCAGAATTACCGAAAGTACCTTTCTGGCCAGTTTTTCGTTTTCCATCAGGTACTTAAAGGCTTTGTCGTACAAAGGATTGATGATTTTCATAGCAAATCAAGTTGAAATTTTTACAGCACAAATTTAACCACTAATTGATAAACCTCAATATTGATTTTTTAAAAGAAATGAAATTTTCGTTTGAATCAGACAATTGAAACTGGGCTTTTTAAGATATCCGTAAACTTTTATCCTGTTATGTTGTTTTAGTGAAAACGAAATAATACAACCTTATGAAAACAACAGACTTTACAAACCACCCCACAGTTCATCATCTTATCAGCGATTTGAAAGATGAAGGTATCGATAAAAAGCAATTTTCGGATCTTTTGGATGAAAATGGAAACCAGTATGTGGAATTGGTGATGGAAGGAGGCGGAGTGCTGGGCGTGGCGCTCGTTGGTTACAACTATGTGCTTGAGCAGATGGGTTTACGGTTTTTTAGCCTTGCGGGCACTTCGGCAGGATCAATTAATGCCTTGCTGTTAGCTGGTTTGGGTGATGTTTCGCAACCAAAGGCTGAACGATTGGTGAATATTATGGCCAATAAAAATTTACTGGAATTTGTGGATGGTGACAGCGATGCCAGAGACCTTGTAAATGCCATCATTAAAAAAGCCGGAATTGCCAAAATGATTTTAAAGGGCTTGCAGGTATTGGATAATTTGAAAAAAGATATGGGGCTGAATCCTGGAAATGATTTCGTAAAATGGCTGACCGGGATTTTGGACGAAAATGGTGTTAAAACAACCAAAGACCTGGATGTACATTTTGGAAAAGCTCCGTTAGGTTTAAAAATCAGGGATGGGGTGCCCAAAACAACTGCCGGTCTGAAACCTCGTTTTGCGGTAATCGGTTCTGACCTTACCACCGAAACCAAAGTGGAATTCCCCAGAATGTCGGCCTTGTATTGGAAAAATCCGGATGAGGTAAACCCGGCGTTGTATGTAAGGGCCTCGATGTCAGTACCGTATTTTTTCCATCCGCTTGTTATCGAAAATCTCCCCGAAGGCCCTGAAGCGTTGGATAACTGGAGAAAACTGGCCAAGTATTATGGAGAGGTTCCCAACAAGGCGTATTTTGTTGATGGAGGTCTGATGTCGAATTTCCCGATTGATGTTTTCCATAATAAATCGGTGGTACCTCGACTGCCCACCTTTGGCGTAAGGCTGGGTGTTGACCGGAATCAAGCCAACAAGATCAGTTCACCCATCAACCTTTTTGGGGCTATGTTCAACTCCATCAGGCATCTGCACGATTATGATTTCATCCTTCGTAATCCTGACTATGAAATGCTGGTTCAGCAAATTGACATCGGCGACTACGACTGGCTGAATTTCGGGATTGACAACCCTTCCAAAATTGACCTGTTTGTTCGTGGAGCGCAGGCCGCCGCTGCGTTTTTGAGGAGATTTGACTGGAAAAAATACAAGAATGTCCGCGAGCTGATTATGCAGCATCAACTGGGTCTTGATTCAGCAAAAAAGGCACAGAAAATTTAACCTCATCTTTGAGATTTTAAGAATGGATTGAAATGCTGACAAACGTCAATTGTGAGCCCGAAACCACAATCTACAAATCTTAAGGATCATACAGCAAATGCATTCTCAGGATCAAATTTTTGTTTGTGTACATTTGCCACTATTTTAACTGGCAATGAAACGAGCAATGAAATCAGCCATCGGGTGCGTGTTTTTTGTGGTATTTTTTAATGCCACTGGTTTTGCACAGCCACTGCCACCCTTGTTAGACGCCAAAATAAATCAGGCTGCCAGTTCAAAACAAAAAATGATTTCACTCACCGAGGCTGCACTATGGTCTCTCGATAGCCTGGCCAATGCCAATCTGGCAAAAAAATACGCATGGGAAGCCAAAGAAATTGCCATTGCTGATGGATTTGATTGTCCGGTTGAACTGCATTTTGTGGTTGCACGTATTTACGATCGTATGATGGCGCCATATTCAGGGTTACTCGAAATTGAACAGGCATTGAAAAAAATTAATCCCGGGAATTATCAGCTTATGGCACAAGCAAAGAACTACTTCGCAATACTCAGTCTGCACATGGGTAAATTTATGGATGCCCGTAACGAGTTTTTGAAGAACCTTGAGTACGCTGAAATATATAGCTTGAAAATGTATGAAGCCGAGGCTTTACGTGGATTGGCCGATACCTACAACGGTATTGGCGACAGGGAGATGGAAAGAAAATATATTAACCTATATCTCGAAAAACTGATTGAACTTGGCAAAAAAACATCAATTGCTTCGGCTTACTTCCGATTGGGTGAATTTTATCTTACCGACAGTGTTTTTGATGAATCGGGCATGTATTACAAAAAATCATATCAAATTTACACCAACCTGCACGATACCAACATGATGGCACATTCTCTTTTGCGAATTGCATGGGTTGAATATCTTAAAAAGGATCTCGACAATTCAATAAAACTTTTTACGGAAGCGCTTCAATATGCTGAAATTTCGAACAACCCTGTGCAGATTACCAACGCTTTGGGAAATCTTGGAACCATCTACCGCGACAAAGGTGATGATTCCACAGCTATGGATTTTTACCTGAAAAGCATCGGAATTTCAAGAAAAATTAAAGATTATTACAACCTGTCGTGGGTCTATCAGGATATGAGTAACATGTTTGCACAAAAAGGAAATTTTGAAAAAGCTTTCGGATATTTTAAGATGTACAAAACCTACAACGATTCGGTGGAAACATTCCGCTACCGGCGGGGGCTCGAACAGGCGCGTATGCTTTATGAATCGGAACGAAAACAACAGGAACTGCAGATGCTTTCGTTAAAACTACAACAACACCGGTCCATTTTTTACGGAATCGCCGCTTTGATTGTTTTGCTCTTCATTATTGTAATATTGGTTTTCAGGCAAATAAAAGTTAATACCAGGCGAAAAATGGCCGAAATGAACCAGAAAATTGCTGAAATGACTCAAAAGAACCTGCAACAGCAAATGAATCCTCATTTTATTTTCAACACCCTCAATTCGATTCAGTATTACATGTATCAGCATGATAAAATGGCCACCAACGATTACATGTCGAAGTTTTCGCGCCTGATGCGAAAAACCTTAGAAAACTCCCGCTTTACAGCCATTCCTGTTAAAGATGAACTGGAAGCCCTTACACTTTATCTGGAATTGGAGGCATTGCGCTTTAAGAATAAATTCAACTATACGGTTACTATTGATGAGGATATTGATGTGGTGATGCACAAAATCCCCACCATGCTCATACAGCCCTATGTCGAAAATGCAATCTGCCACGGCCTGATGCACAAGGAAGAACAAGGTACGGTTCGTGTTGACCTACGACTTGAAGAAAATACCATTGTTTGCACAATTCATGATAATGGCATTGGACGTGAAGCCGCCCTCAAAATCAAAAACAGTAACAATGGTCAGCATCAGTCGCTGGGAACCACCATCACCGAATCGAGGCTGAAGCTTGTACATTCACTTTACGGCAGTAGCATGAAGATTGAATATCAGGATTTGAAAAGTGAGGTTGGAACACCGCAGGGAACAAAAGTTATCATTTATATTCCCATCATAACATGAAAAGGTTTAAAGCAGTTATTGTTGACGATGAGCCGGACGCCGTCAATTTTATTAAATCAATCATTGCCGACCAACTGCCACAGGTGGAGATAGTTGGATTTGCACATTCGGCAAAAGATGGTGTTTCTGTTATTATAAATACACAGCCCGAAATTGTTTTTCTGGACGTGGAAATGCCTCATGGCAATGGTTTTACAGTGTTGGAGAATTTTCCGGAAAAAAGTTTTGATGTTGTTTTTGTCACCGCGTTTAACCATTATGCCATTCAGGCCATTAAATTCAGCGCCGTGGATTACATTCTCAAACCCATCAATATCACAGAATTTATTAAAGCTGTTGACAAAGTAATCCAAAAACGATTGGATGCCGCTTATCAATTTCAAAACTACAACACCTTATTCGAAAATCTTCGGACGGCATTACCAGCAAAACTTGCCATACCCACTTCGGAGGGGATGGAATATCTGAATACCCGTGAAATTATTCGCGTGGAAGCCGACAGGAGTTATTCATGGTTTTTTTTAGTGGATGGCCGCAGAATCCTTGTTTCGCGCAACCTGAAAGAATATCATGAATTGTTGGCCGACCGTGGATTTTTCCGTCCACACAACTCACATCTCATCAACCTTGAGTTTGTGAAAAAATTCATCCGCCACGAAGGTGGTTCAATTCAGTTAACCGATGGCTCCGAAATACCTGTGGCCCGGGGGAAGAAAGAAATATTTTTAGCTCAGATGGAAAAATTTTCAAAATAGAAATCAAAGCTTTACCAATTTTTTTGTGACGGTGGTTTTTTTTGTTGAGATAACGGCCAGATAAACACCCCTGTTAACCGCATTGCCATTTTCGTCCTTACCATCCCAAATATACTTTTCCTGTCGGCAATAGATTGTTTTTACCCTCATTCCATCCAAATTTAAAATAGTAATTGTTGTTTCGTTTTGATTGTCAGTTGAGGAGGTAATACAAACTTGTTCTGTAAAAGGATTGGGCTGAATTTGTACATTAAAAGTTGTGTTGTTCTGACTGTTTGCCGAAACCAGCGCCATTATTTCTGAAACTTTCAATCCAGATTCGTTGATGGGCAAATATATTGGAGTTTCCCATCCCCGATAACTTGTAATAAAGCCGGAGTCAACCGAAATCCTGAGAATTTTTGAAAAGTCACGTTCGAGACAAACAAAAATGTCATCGTTTTCGACATCAAATACCAGTGAACACAATGTTTTGTAGGAACCTGCCGCCTGTTGTGTTGTTTCAAGAAAGCCGAGTGCCTTTTCAAAATCAAATATCGAATAATTACCGAGCAGATACTCATAGCCTGCAATGTAGCGGTTTGCGCCAATTCCGCTAATCTGGTTGTATGGCAGTCCGGCAAAATTGCACATTTCGAAATTCGACAGAATTTGCCATGAAGTGTCGGGGAGGGTTACAGCATTCCCCTGGTCACATTTTTCGAAGATGGCTGAACCAGTGTTTTCGTAACACAGCATCGTGTGAATGGTTGTAATGGGCGACTGAATTAGTTCGATGGTATCGAGGGCAGCAATCATTTCACTCAGGCTGTTGGATTCGTAAATGGCATACGCAGCAAATCCATCAATATAAACCTGGTTGGTACCGGGTGTGCCACTGCCACCCTGAACAGGATACTGCATTTGAAGTGGGGCAAAGGTTCCGGCAGTGTTTGCCATATTTGCTGTCAACCAGATTCCATTTTGCAAAAACTGCGTTTGAAAAACCTTTCTATTGAGTAAGGTATGAATAACAAACCGAATTTCACAATCAGGATAATCGAAATTGGCAGCGTACCACACCCGGTTGTTCATTGTTTTCACCGAAAGGCTGGTACAGGCCGACAGATTCAGGCTTGCAATTCCTGATACTGCAACAAATAACAGAACAACAAATCGTAGGTATTTCATAAAATTTTTGGGTTTAGATTTAAAAGAAAAGCGCTTTTGGATTCTGGGCAAATATTTAAAACCCATTAATTCGCAGAGCGCTTTTCAAAATATGAATGCGTGGATAGAACAATAATGTTTTTTAGTATTTCAGAAGCTTTGTAAAAAATAGTTCACCTGAACCGTATGTAATTTTCAAAACATACATTCCGGGAGGCATCCAATGTAAATCAAGGGTTTTGCTATGCCCCGGAATGGATTTTAAACCATTTTCGTCCAACCAAAGTTTACCCGAAAGGTCATAAACCTCCGCACCCTTTATTGTAAAAAAGGATTGATTGGGCGTTAGGGTGAAAATATTCCCCGATGGGTTGGGCGATATTGTAAATGCCTGAAAATGCGCAATTTCCGTCGAATTTTGCGTTACGGATGAATTTCCGGCAGAATATTCAACTTCCCAGCCGCTCATCGCCGTTCCGTTGTTGTTGGCAGTAAAAACAAGAAAAACAGTATCGGAATTTACTATCATGTCTTCTGGTATCATGTTGCCCGAAAATTCAGCCACCAAATTATTGTTCGCAATCTGCCCTGAAAAAATCTTTAGAAAATCACCATTTTCTTCAGTCTGGAATTTTCTGAAGTGTAAAGAAATGGTGGTAACCGGGGTATGAAACTGTGGGGCTATTAACCAAACACAATCCGCATTGTCGGAATAATCGAAAATTGGACCGCTGCCATCATCTAGTATTGCTGTAATACTCCGCAGCGTGTCGGTTTCCTGGCAATATTCAGGGTAGATGCCTGTGGGGTAGAAATTGGTAATGCAATAGTTGTTCAGATTGAAGGTGTAACCATTGGGATTCAGGTTGTTGATGTAAAAATAGCCATCTGCATTTCCGTTCCAGCCCCAGTTAAAATGGAAATATTCGTCGTCCAGGTAACCGTCACAAACGAAAATATGACCCACAGTTGAGCTTGTGCCGCGGTAAATAAGCGGATGACCGCAATCAAGTTGTATCTGAAGGATGTTAACCCACACGGATGGCTCAAATTCCGACCGCCACGTATATTCAGCTTCGGGATTGTAGCCGAAATGTTGCTGGATGGGTTGAAGAATTTGAGTAGCCACCACACCCGAACCATTTGGACCGTAATACATATTCATGGCTACACCTGCATGAAAACAAAGGAGTGAAACAGCTTCCTGGTTTTCGGGCGGCATTTCGGTGTGTACACTGTCTGACATAAGCTGCCAGCGATATGTCGAATCTTCAAAGTTGGCTGATATTTGCCCATAGACCGGATGATAATAGCTGTTGCTGCCGAATCCGTTTTTCGGATAATTGTAATAAGCCATTACTTGTGCTATTGCAGTGGCAGCGCAACCGGTAACGGTCCGGCCATCAGGACTTGCCGGGTCGGGCGGACAATACAGGTTGTACGGAGCACGCTGTCCCCATTTTGTTGTGAGCAAAGGGTCAACATGATTCCCTCCGAACCGTCTTTCAACGGTAGTATTTCCAAACAGATATTCCCATTGTGCAGCAGTTTTTGAATCTGCCTGAAGATTGTTTTTTCGAATAAGTTGAATTTGTCTGGCACAATCATTAAGCCAATCGCTGGCTGAAGGTGGCAAATCAGTCTGGTCGAATTGGCCACCAAAAGCAAATCCAATTACAGGAACGGCTCTGTAATCGCCTGATATGATGATGAAACCATTGCTTTTTATTTGAAAAATATAGTAAAGTGGTAAATCATTGGTATCATCAATTGTTTGCCAGTCGGCAATCATTGGCAAGTCCTGCCGGATTCCTGTTTTTTTAAATTCAAAATCAGCAAAGGCCTTACAAGCTGCTTTTTTGGCCACTTCAAAAGTTACAATTTGTGTAAAGGCGGGTACCACCAGAACAATCAAGGTTGTAATCAACAGAATTGTTTTTTTCATTTTCGTTGAAATTATTGAATCACAATTCGTTGTGTTATGCTATTGTTTTTGCCTTCAAATTTAAACAGGTAAATGCCTGGCAAAAGGTCATCCACTGGAATGTTGGCATTTAGTCTGTTATCAGTGGGTTTTAACTCAATCCATTTTTCAACTGTGCCTATCATGTTTTGGATACATAGCTTGATGGGTTCATTATTATTTGTTTCGAAATGAACATTTACCCTGTCGGTAGCCGGATTAGGGTATAGGAACCATTGCTGGTCAGTTTCAGCATTCATCGAAAGAATTGTTGGGTCCATCAGCGGTGTTTCCCACAAACCCCTGCCAAAAGTGCCAGCCCTTAGTTTTGAAGTACCATAATGAATCTCGATTTCTCCCAAAACAACATTCGGCAACCCATTACTGAAATCAATCCATTGGTCAAGGTCATTGTTTTTGTAAAAAACACCCAGATCGGTGCCAACATACACGGCATCGTTTGTCCCATCCTGATAAGCAATGCAGGTAGCTGGTACGTTGGGTAAGTTGAGCGAAATGTTTTGCCAGTTGAGTCCACCGTTGTTTGACTCATAAACCTTGCTTCCATTTGTAAATCCACCAATGGTAACATAAAAATGGCTTGGGTCAGCCGATGAAATACAAACATCAGTAATTCGCTGTGCGGGCAATCCGGGTAAAATGTTTTCCCAGGTTTGTCCGCCATCCGTGGTTTTCCAAAGTGCTGTGCCAAGGCCTGCAACCATTGTCTGCGGGTCGGAAGGAGCTATTTCGAGAATCCTGAGCTGAGTGTTCGACAGGCTTTCCGAAATTTTTGTCCATTGCGAGCCTTTGTTTACCGACATGAAAACATCGTTAAAGCCAACAAATATGATATTTGGGTCGGTAGGATGAATAATGAAAGGAGCCAGCCATAAATACACACTTTGGCCAGGTGGTGTAATATTGCTTGCCGATGTTCCTCCGGTTACCGTTCTGCGCAGCCCGCCACCGTAGCCACTCATGTAAAATATTAGCGGATTGGTGTAATCAAAAAAGTTTTCACCCGATTCGCCAAAAGGCATACAGTGCCACTCATCACCATTTTTATACATGGTAAACTGGTCCTGGTCGCCACAAAGCGCCATTTCCTCGTTGGTTGCCGAAAGGCCTATCTTGTAAATCTGAAGAATTTCCAGCCCATCGGTAATATTACTGAAAGTGCTCCCGTAATCGTAGGTTTTGATAATTCCACCATCGTGGCAACAAAACAATTGTTCGGTTCCGGGTCTGAACCTCATGTCGTGATAATCAACCCATGTGTTGTAAACATTGGGAGTGTAAGGGTTTTCATGGGTTAAAATCTGCCAGTCGTATCCTCCGTTGATTGATTTCCACAGATTAACACCTCCAGTAAAAACCAGGTTTTCGTCAGTGGGTGAAACGGCAATGGTTAACGTGTACCAGCCATAACCTTCGGTATCATTGCCCGTTGAGGAGCGCCCCAACAGGTTGAGTTCTTCGCCCGAAATGGTCTGCTGCCAGGTTTCTCCTCCATCAGCCGATTTGTAAAGCCCGAGCAAATAAGCATTTGGATAGGGTCGGGCACAAATTGCATACACGATGTTGGGGTTGGCCTGGGTTACTCCCAGTGATATACGGCAAACCGTTGAAGGTGTTATGGATGATGAACTGATGTCGAGCCAGGTATTTCCCGCGTCGGTTGTTTTGTAAATGCGGGCGTTTCCGTAATAGTTAAACGAAGTTGCAATCAAGGTTTCCGGATTTTCAGGTTTAAAAACTATGTCTTTAAAATGACCTCCCTGTATCAGTGTCCAGTTGACGCCATCATCGGTGGTTTTAAAAATACCGTGGCTGGTGGTTGCATACAGAATTTCAGGTGTAACAGGATGAATGAGTAGTTTGTTGATGATTTTGTTTTCGGGAAGCTGGTGAATCAAACCGGTTTGTTCCCATGTTTCACCGCCATCAAACGATTTTAAGACGCCAACACCAAAAGCCACAAACGAATCGCGGTCACCGGTGCCAATATAAAGAATGTCGGGGTCGAATGGGTGAACTACCATTGTACTCACTCCGATACTTGGCAGATGGTCGGTGGTGGTGTGCCACGAAATGCCTCCATCGATTGTTTTCCAGAATCCGCCTGAGTGTGCCCCAACCCAAATTGTGTTCGAATCAAGCGGATGAAATTCGACACAATCGAGCCGTCCCGAGCCGGAGAGCCTGGTCTGATTCATCCAGTTTGGTGTAAATGCCGGACCGAGGTTGGCCCAATCGCCCCAGGCATTGTCTTTTTCTTTTCTCTGAAGGGTGATTCTTTCAATTTCTTCATAATAAATTCCCGATGGAACTTCTCCCGTTTCATCAAGGCGGGGTTCGATGTACCATTCCATACGTTTGAAATGTTTGTAAGCCTGTCCGTTTTCGTGTTCATGTGTGCTCCAGTAGTTGTAAAACGCATTGGAAAAATCCCTGAACCTGGGTTCGTTTCTGCTTGTTTCCGGCATCAATGAAAGCCAGTTTTGCCCTGAACTTATGAGGAAAAATCCATTCAGAAACATCAAAAGTGCAATTGTTCTTTTCATAATTGTAGCTTGATAAAATTTGTGGTCAAAATCAGAGGCTAAAATAGATGTGATTGTCAGTTAAAATATGGGTGATTTAACGGAATGTAAATTCGGGTTAACGGTTGGCAGGGTTTTCATGGCTGCATGAGAGGGTATCGTTTTTACCCGCGATGGTATCCCGAACCTTCAGCTATTTTGCAAAGAATGACTGTTTTAGATTGTTGAATTGAAAAAAAGGATTTTCTATTTCCAAATAAACCTTATTTTTTTCCATCAAACCTTAGTACAAAGGCAAACACAGGGGAAAAGTAACCTTATTACCTTATTATCCCTAAAAAAATTCAACCTCCGGCTTTTTCTAAAATATTTCCCTATTATTGTACCTGAAAATGACACCAAATAATTCATCAACCTGCGGGTTTTATCAATCAAATTATTATGAAGTCAGGAGAAAAGAAAACCAAAGCTACCACAGGTTTCAAAAAAAGCCTTAATCTGTTCGATTCTACAGCCATCACGATGGGCTCAATGATTGGTTCCGGGATTTTTATAGTGAGTGCCGACATAGCCCGTAACCTGGGTTCGCCCGGATGGTTGCTCGTGGTGTGGATAATTACGGGTATCATGACCATTTTTGCCGCGTTGAGTTATGGTGAACTGGCTTCGATGTTCCCGCATGCCGGCGGCGTTTATGTTTACCTTCGTGAAGCCTATTCTCCGCTTTTTGGTTTTCTTTATGGCTGGACATTTTTTACGGTGATACAATGTGGAACAATCGCCGCTGTTGCGGTTGCTTTTGCCAAATATTCAGGTGTACTGCTCCCGTTTATTTCGGAGGACAATGTTTTGCTTAGGCTCGGGGATTTTAAGGTAAGCATGACGCAGGTAGTGGCGGTGATTTCCATCCTTTTTCTTACCTGGATAAATACACGGGGAATAAAAGAAGGCAAAAGGGTGCAAAATGTCTTTACCTACTCAAAAGTCTTGTTATTGCTGGTTTTCATCGTTGCAGGTATTTATGTGGCCAACACCATCGAATTCAGTGTGTTTAAATCCCCTGACTTTTGGGATGCCTCACAAATTGATGGGGGTAAAATGGTTGATATCACCGGTTTTGCCCTCATTTCAGCGATAGCTGTGGCCATGGTGGGTTCAATTTTTTCGTCGGATGCCTGGTACAACACCACTTACAATTCTGACGAAGCCATTAATCCTCAGAAAACCATCCCGCGTAGCCTGCTTGTTGGCACATTGGTAGTTAGCTTTCTTTATGTGCTTGTAAACATCGTGTATGTGATGGCGCTTCCGCTAAAAGGTTCGCCAGAAGGCGTTACCGTTGCCGAACGGGGGATACAATTTGCCAGTGAAGACAGGGTTGCAACGGCTGTCATTTACGGAATTATTGGTTACAAGGCCGAAATCCTGGTCGCCCTGCTGGTTGTAATTTCCACGTTTGGTTGCAACAATGGGATTATTTTATCCGGTTCGAGGGTCTTTTATGCGATGGCAAAAGACAGGCTGTTTTTCAAAAAAACAGGAAATTTGTCACATCGTGGTGTTCCTGCCTTTAGTCTTGTAATTCAGGCTATTTGGAGCGTTCTGCTGGTCTTTTCGGGAAGTTACAGCCAGTTGTTGGATTTTGTGACCTTCGCAGCCTTACTTTTTTATGTACTTACCATTTTGGCTGTTTTTGTTTTACGCAAAAAACGTCCAGACCTTGAAAGACCTTACAAAGCCCGTGGATACCCCGTACTCCCGGTCATATACATTATTGCCTGCCTGGTAATCATTATCTCATTGCTCATTTACAAACCTTTGTTTACCTGGCCGGGACTGATGATTGTAATTTCAGGTTTCCCGGTGTTTTTCCTTTGGCGAAAATTTGGAAGGAAACAACCCACAAGCGCATTGCAGAAATAAGGTAAGAAAAATAGCCGATGATGCAACTGAAACGCCCTGTCTTATTGCTTGATAAAGCAAAATGCCTTCGCAACATTCAAAAAATGATCTCGAAGGCTCATAAGTATCAGTTAGCCTTTCGTCCGCATTTTAAAACACATCAATCGGCTGAAATCGGGGAATGGTTTAGGAAGGAGGGGGTTTCAAAAATCACTGTTTCATCGGTGATGATGGCCGAATATTTTGCCAATCATGGATGGGACGATATCACCATCGCATTTCCGGTGAACGTAGCAGAAGCAAGCGAAATCAACAAATTGGCCGAAAGAGTGAGCCTTAACATACTGATTGAAAGCCATGAATCCTTGCAGATGCTGACAAAAACTGTGAATCATTCGTTGGGTGTTTTTCTTAAAATTGACGCCGGTTATCACCGCACCGGTATTCCCATCGAAAATCAGTCGGAAATTTTGGCTCTGATTTCAGAAATTTCAAACCATAAAAACCTTGTCTTTAAAGGATTTCTCATCCACAACGGGCATACATATTCTGCAAAAGGAAAAAATGAAATTCAGGAAATTCATGGTATAACTTTGCACAAAATCCGGGAATTGAAGCAATTTTCCGAAAAGCATCGGATTAAATCAATCGTTTCAATTGGAGATACGCCTGCAATGAGTGTGGTTGACGACTTCAGTTTTGTGGACGAAATCAGGCCGGGAAATTTTGTATTTTATGATGTGATGCAGCAAAATATCGGATCATGCAGTTTAGAAGAAATCGCAGTGGCGTTGGCAGTTCCGGTGGTAGCCAAACATCCTGAGCGGAATGAATTTGTGGTTTATGGCGGGGCGGTTCATCTTTCAAAAGATTCGGTTTTAGATAATTCAGGCAATCAGATTTTTGGACGGGTTGTATTGCTAAATGAGATGGGATGGGGTGAACCTGTAGGAGGTACTTATGTTAAATCTCTTTCGCAGGAACATGGAATTATTAAAACCACTGATGATTTTATAAAAACAGTAAGTATCGGCGATTTTATCGGCATTCTGCCTGTTCATTCCTGCCTTACAGCGCACCTTATGGGCGAGTATTTAACCTTTCGGGGTGAAAGGATTACAACAATGCTGGTTATGATTCAAAAATAAAGGAAGGGTTTGATAAGTTTTTCCGGTGAAAGGAAATATCAGGGGGTCTGAATTTTAATCAAACACAATTTTATGAATCCTCTACGAGGATTTTGGTTGATGCAATACCCTTTTCTACAATTCGGAATCCTCTACGAGGATTTTATTCTAAAGATATAACTTCGTAGAAGTGAAAGAATAAAAGAACTCAGAAGATTATTGTTGTTACAACATCGTAGATGTTGCAAAATTGTAGAAACATTTTGTCAAAGATTTTTCACAACATCGTAGATGTTACATAAAATTATGAC
>Ga0172370_10005036_pt1 | contig 17267 bp, 14 predicted proteins | sample LakKiv5m_FD_114538 | JGI IMG/M metagenome (GOLD analysis project Ga0172370, IMG submission 114538) | Freshwater microbial communities from Kabuno Bay, South-Kivu, Congo - kab_022012_11.5m | ecosystem: Environmental > Aquatic > Freshwater > Lake | place: Democratic Republic of the Congo...
AAATTTGTTTAAATATTGTCTTTGTTCCAATTTTTTTGATTAATGAATGCTAACGGTCGAGTGTATGTGCCGTAAGGGATTGCGGGATAGTTACCTGTCCATCAGACACGAAAGTTTGAGCGGGCTACAATGCTTGAATACCCACTGAAACCCTTATTGCATATAGCCTTTGTTGCACTAAACCTACAGTAGCCTAAGAGTGTGATAACCCTTTTCATTGTTATGGAATAAATTATTTTTAACCTCTTAAATTATTTTGACAATGAAAGTTTCAGATTCATCACAGACTCTTATTGCTACTGCTTGCACAAAAGTAGCAGGTTTTTCAGATTTATTAGCTGAATTTCAAAAAAAAATTTCTATTTCCGGTAAAAGTATGAGTACTTTTAAAAATTATGCCCGTAATTTAGCTAAAATGGCACTTCACTTTGAGCAATTGCCTACAGAACTTGATACAGACCAAATAAATGACTATTTGTATTTGCTTCAACAAGAACACAATACACCATCAGATTCTTACTTTAAACATAGTGTTTATGGATTAAGGTTTATTTTTCGGATGTATGGGCTCAAAGACAAACGAATTGAATTGCCAAGTATAAAAAAAGAAAAAAAGTTACCTGTTGTTTTAAGTCGAGAAGAAGTTAAACGGCTTCTTAAAGCACCAAAATACCTTAAACACAGAGTTTTATTAGGCTTACTTTATGGGTGCGGATTAAGATGCTTTGAAGTAAGAAACCTGAAAATTGCTGACCTTGATTTTGACCGTAAAATGCTACATGTCAGACAAGGAAAAGGTAAAAAAGACAGGTATTTACCTTTAAGTGATATACTGATTCGGGGCTTAAAAAATTATATTGATGCAGAAAAACCCGATACATGGCTTTTTAATGGCAAACCTGAAGGAAGAGCTGGTGGTGATTTTGACAGCCGATATTCTCAGCGCGGAGTTCAATGGGCAGTTAATCAGGCTCGCAAAGAAGCAGGAATTATTAAAGAAATGACAGTACATACGCTACGTCATACCTATGCCACGCACCTGCTCGAAGATGGTCTTGATATTATTACAATCAAAGAACTTCTCGGACATGAATGTATTGATACGACCATGATTTATCTTCATGTGGCTCAGAGTGGCAGGAAAAAACCTTTTAGTCCTTTAGATACTCTTTATCAATAATCACACTTTTGCGTCCTGCTTTTGAAGTAGCTGATGTTTTAAAAAGGCATTGGCCCGTGGTTTTGAATGACAAGCATTTTAATTCATGGCAAATCAGAACCTTAGGTGCTATTATGAGATGCCGTACTGCTGCTTTGGGCGGACATAAAGATATTTGCAGCAATTGTGGAAACAGCAGAATTAGTTATAATAGCTGTCGTAACCGTCATTGCCCCAAATGTCAGGGAAAAAATCGTGAAAATTGGATTGAAAACCGTGAAAATGATTTGCTTCCTGTTCCTTATTTTCATGTTGTTTTCACCTTACATGATATATTGAATCAATTAGTCCTTTTTAAGCCAAAAGCTGTTTATAACTCATTGTTTGATGCAGCATGGAATACCATTAAAGTTTTTGCTAATGACCCTAAACATTTGGGTGCTCAAACCGGTATGATTGCTGTTTTACATACCTGGGGACAAAACCTTTCTTTACATCCTCATCTTCATTGTATTGTGCCTGGTGGTGGTTTATCTGATGCCGGTTTCTGGAAATATGCAAGAAATAATGGAAAATACCTTTTTCCCGTTAAAGCAATGAGCATGGTTTTCAGGGCAAAATACGCTGCTGCTTTACGCATGAAAATTCCGGATATTGATAAAAAATTCATGCATAGCTTATTTGATCAACAATGGGTGGTTTACGCCAAACGCCCTTTTGGTAATCCTCATCAGATTATTGAATATCTTGGTCGTTATACGCATAAAATTGCCATTAGTAACCATCGAATACTTAATATTGATCAGCATTGTGTTACTTTTTACTATAAGGATTACCGAAAAGGGGCTAAAAAACTTGAAATGACACTGCCAATTGATGAGTTTATCAGACGATTTGCCATGCATATTTTACCTAAGGCTTTTGTCAGAATCAGGCATTACGGTATTCTTAGCAGTTCAACAAAACATCTTAAAATACCCCATATCAAACAATTGCTTGATTATCTTGAATCACCTTTTGAAAAATATTTTAAAACAGATATTTTTAACTCAAATTATTGCCCGAATTGTAAAACTGAATCAATGATCACTGTGGAAATCTTTCATAAAAGAGGTCCGCCTGATGTGCTCAAATCAACCATAAATTCTAATCATTTTATCCTCTCATGAATATTTCCCATAAAATATGGTACACTATTTTTTTGTCTCATTATCAGGATTTTATCAAATTCAATCCGGTATTATCCTGTTACTCCTCTAATTGGCTCTATCCTTTTATACTAAGTGTACACAATCCGATTTTAATTAGCATCCTTTCATCTTTTTTAGCAAACTTATCTTAAGTTTCTTTTTGTTAAAACCCCATAAGAACACCGGTTCCGTGCAACAGCGACTTCATTGTTGGTTCTGCAAACCCAACGAAGTCTTGGTTGTTAGCAACTGTTTTTTATTAATGATTTCATATTCTATACCCAATTCCAATTTCCGCTAAAGGGAAAAATGTCCACTTATCTTTATTCATCACAAATATTGGAGTAATAGCAATTTTCATTGCTAATGAATTTCCACTAAAATTTAATCTATAACCCAACAAACAATATGCAATTGATTTATAGTGAATGTAATTATCTTCCTTTGCGTAATCATATTGGTTAATAAGGTAATGAATTAACCCGCAGCCGGTTTCAATGAAATGGATATTTTTTCCATATAAAATGGTAAGCCCTGTATGTATATCATATTCTTTGCCAAGTGATGGCCTGAATATGTTAAATCCAAGTCCTACTCGTGGTAGGATTTTTAAATTTGACTTATTAATTACTAATCTTTCATAAGATATCCCTGTGTATATTGAGGGAGCACCAATAGAAAGAAATAATTGATTTTTATAAAAACTTTTATGCGTTATTGTATCTTGTGATTTAGCATTACAATATACACAAGCAAATAAGAAAGATACAATCAATTTACTCATAATACATCATCAATTTCTTTAAGCAGATTAAACTTGTTGAAGGTTGAAATATTTGAAAAAATAACTATAGTTGTTTTATCAGAAACTCTAAAACAGGCAATATTATCAGCACCAATAAAAATACCTTCGTGTCCATAATAGGTATTCCCATTTATTTCAAATTTAAAAAGTCCTAATCCAAAGTATTTTTGATACTCACTGTCAGGTTGTTCTTTTTCGGTAAAAGTTTGCATTTGACTTAATGAGTTTTGCGAGATTAATTTCCCTGTCAATAAGTTATAAAAAAACATTGCGGTTTGTTCACTATTACCAATAAGTGCACCTGAAGTAAATGCGGCAGAAGCCCAAGCAGTATTTTGAGGTGTTACTTCATACCATCCTGGTGTTGGTAATAATTTTCTGTCATAACCGCTTATTAAATTGTGTGGTGTTTTGTCTTGAGGAACGAGGTATATTTCATTAGTATTTAAAAGGTCAAAGATGTATTCCTTATATAGCATGGTCATTTCTTTTCCAGTGACTTTTTCTGCAATTAATCCTAAAAGGACATAGTTTGTATTTGAATATTGACAATCAGTTCCAGTTGTAAAAACCAATTCTTTTTTAGAAATTGTATTACAAATGGAATTTATATCCCATATCTTGTCGGTAAATAATGTTGAACTTGTTAAAATATCAGGAAGAGTAAGTAATTCCTTAATCCCCGAAGAATGATTTAATAAATTTTTTATTGTTACTTCTGGTGCTTTGCTAAAATTCGGAAAATAATTTATCAGTTTGTCGTCAAGAGATAGACTACCTTCTTCAATAAGCTTAAAGATGATCGTAGCAGTAAATGTTTTTGTAATACTTGCAATCCTAAGTTGATGTTTGTCATTAACTAAATTTTTTCGTTGTTTGTCAATAGTTCCAGTTGATAAAGTCCATATATTACCTAAACTATCAACTATTGACACTTGAATGCAAGGAACTTTTTCATTATTAATATATTTACAAAGTATATTGGCTATACTTTTAGATTTCTCTAATGAAATAAAAGGATTCGTTGGAAATTCATTTCTCCCAATACAATCGTAATCGGTTATCTTGCTACATGAAATTAGCATGGTAAATAAAAATATAATTTCGAAAGTTATTTGTTTCATTTTCGTTATTTTAAAATAGTTGCTAACTAGTGTGTAACCCAAGTTGTTTATATTTCTCTAAAATCATTTCTCAATTTAATTTAAATTTAAAAATGTCAATTTTTGAATTAAAAAGCACTTTTTGCTAATAATTATGCCTATTAACAGAATGTAAATGATTATTGTCATTTGTTGTCGGTATTCTCTATAATGATTCAATTGTTTTTTATCTTCCTTCAATTAAATATCACCTTTTGCATTGAAATTTGAAAGAAATGAAAGTTGTCAAATTTAATAAGATTAATTTATTTATTAAACAGGCGAAAAGAAATTAATCTTATGTATTAAATGCCTGAAATAAAAAAATTTACTCAGAATTGGTAAAATAGTTCTGAGTTCTCTGCGAGTGACTCAGACAGGAGGGATGAAAATCAAGAGGGGTTTTAAAATTTAATCACCATAAAGAAATATCGCCTTCATTTTCCAGCAATAGATAAAACCCCCGCTCACATTTGAAATTCATAGGTCTGTCGAAGCCTTCAATTTTACCTTTTACCTTGATGGTTTTACCTGTGTTTTTATTCAGAAAATCAAATACCTGAGGACTTATCAGAGAATCAACTTTTATTTCCAAAGAATATTTCTCCGACCCAATATCATTCAGGTAAAAAGTAGATGTTTCGGGCATGATGTTCAAATCGTCTGGAATACCTTTCAATCCAACAATTACTCCCTCACAATCAGCCTTTTGATAACATTTTGTTTCACAATTTTTTGAAGTAAGAAATTGTTTTACATCAAAATAGGTGTTTGAAGTGAGGTCAAGTGTTTCATTACATGAAATAAATACGACTAACATTAAAGCGAAAAACTTTCTCATGCTATAAAAATTTAGTATTGATCCATGCAGTGCCATATCTTTCAAAACCGATAAAACCGTCATCAGCACTGTAATACAAACAATTTACACCTTTAGTACCTGAATAAAACAATTTATAGAACTTGATATTGTTCAGGGTAATTGAGTCAGAAAAGGCAGCTATTAATACATTTGGTTTATTATAATGCCAATTGTTGTAATCATCAGCAATTACTGAAAGCGCATTGGCTATATTATCCCAATACACTGTTATTTTCAAAACTTCATAATCATAACCTGTTTCATAATCATCATCAAAATACAATTCATAAGTGAGCCCTGCACTAAAAGGCATTGGCATTAAATCGAATCGGTGAATCAACTTTTCACGGTAAATCATATCTCCTCTATCACACATGTCGCATTCACCATCTCTTTCATAAATATATTTTCTTTCCGCTTCGTGGTAATTTCTGAAACATAAAGAATCGCCATTGCTGTTTTTAAAAACTAAGTCACTGTCGGTTTCGGGATTTAGTAATAAGTATTTTTTACCCTTTTCTGATAGCAAGTGAGGAGATGGATAACGCTCGGTGCAAGATGATAAAAACACAACAATTAAAAAGATGATCGGGCAGTAATATTTTTTCATCATTGACTTATATTTACAAACAATTATTGAACGCAAAATTATGAAAAAAACTAATATTTTAGTAATAATTTTCTTCCTGACATTTAGTATCGTTCATGCTCAGTCTTACCTTTACTTATCGGTTCGTTCAGGTTTGTCATATTCCAGCTTAGATTATATGGATGACTGGGGAAGACTAAAGAATGTTAAGGGCATTAACAATGGAAATGAAATTGCTCTTGGATTTGCATCTGTCAGGAGTTCTGTTATCGGGATTGAAACGAGTTTAGGAATTTCAAATTTTAAACAAAAACATCGTCAACGGGAAGCAAATTTTAAAAGTAGTAACAGGATATTTTGTCGCTTCGATATTAACAATACATGGTCGTTTAAGCCCTTTTTGGGTTTAAATCGCTATAAAAATACGAAAATGATTTATAAAAATAATCCACTTGTTTTTGAGTACGGGATGTCGGTACTTTACAGAAAAAAGTGGCTTTCTGCCGAGTTTCTTATCAACTCATTTCCTGAATATGATCATGTATTGGAATGGAGCAATAACTCAAATAATTACCGTGTCAGTTCACTGCATTTGCCGTATTTTGCACTAGGTGTTAATTATATCCTGTCAAATAAGGCAATTTTAAACATTCTTGAAAATGAGTATTCCATTGATGAATACCGAAACTTACATCGCGGATTCAGAGTTGAAGCAGGAGTATTTAATCTTTTGCCTTTTGGGGGAATATCCTATGAAATAAAAAGAGCAGAAGACAAAAAAGCGAGGTATGAGATAGGAATCAGGATGGCATATAATGGTTTTGCTTTAACAGACCTTTATTTTGGACTGAAATACAATTGGATTACCTCAGAGCGAATGTATTACAAACTGAATTACGGAGGAGAATTTGGTGCCGGTATAGGAATAGATTTAAATGATGGTTTAATGTTACCATTTCCATGGATTTTTGCTTTCCTTGAAAATGAGTTTACAAGGTTTTATATCAGAGTTGGTGGAGGTGTTGGTGGCTATGTAAGCTTGGGGTATAAGTTGTTATAAAAATATTTTCTTTAGACCCTCCGCCACCACAAAGGCACTTCCTGTTACCAAAATTAAATCACTCTCATTAGCATTTTTTAGCGCTTCACTTATGGCATAATCAACTGAAATACAATTGTTCCCATTAAGCTTAAATGTTTTTGCCATTAAAGTAAGTTCAGATGCATCCAAACCTCTGGGCACATCAGGTTTACAGAAATAATAAGTGGCATAATTTGGGAATAGGGATAAGACGCCTTTATGGTTTTTATCGTTGCTCATGCCCAATACGATATGAAGCTTATTAAACTGATGGTTTTCAAGCTGCCTGAGCATGTTTTTTACCGCATCGGGATTGTGGGCAATGTCAAGCACCAGCATTGGCTTTTCCTGAATAATCTCCCAGCGGCCATGCAAAGCGGTGTTCTTTGATACATTTTTGATTCCTTTAGAAATATTTGAAAAATCAACTTTTGTAAAAGACTTTTGAAGGATACTGATAGCTTGCAATGCTGTTGCAATGTTTTCTGACTGATAGCTTCCTGACAAATCACAAAATAATTCAGGATATAGCATTTCGCCATTACTAAAAACATCAAAGACTGAATATTTGTGATCATTTCCTTTGAACCTGCAATCAAAATAATCTGGTGCAAAGAAAATTTCTGCATTGTTTTGCCATGCTCTTTGAAGGAAAACATGGTCGGTTTCATTCGTTTTTCTACCAATAACAACAGGAACTTCTGCTTTGATAATGCCTGCTTTTTCGTTGGCAATTTTTTCAATGGTATTGCCCAGCAAGGCTGTATGTTCCAATGTAACATTGGTAATTACCGCCAATTCTGGCCTGATGATGTTGGTGGAATCCAGTCTGCCCCCAAGTCCGGTTTCAATAACTGCCACATCTGCTTTATTTTCAGCAAAATACTGAAAGGCCATGGCCACAGTAATTTCAAAAAATGAAGGTTCAATCAATTCAATCGTTTCTTTTAGCTTTTCAGTAAATTTTATCACAAATTCTTCAGAAACAGAAATACCGTTTATTTTTATTCTTTCACGGAAATCAAGCAGGTGCGGAGAGGTGTAGAGCCCAGTTTTATAACCTGATTCCTGTAAAACAGAAGCAATCAGATGGCTGACCGAGCCTTTGCCATTGGTTCCTGCAACATGTATCGTTGGATAGTTTTTATGTGGATGATTTAAAAGTTTATCCAGATAAATGGTATTGTCGAGATTCGACTTATAGGCTGCTGCCCCTGTCCGCTGAAACATGGGCAGACGCGTAAACAGATATTCAATGGTTTCTGTGTAGTTCATTGTTTTTTCATTTTGTTTTCAATAAGTTCAGAAAGCTGTTTCAGCCCCTTGGAATAATTGTTATTGTTGTCAATAATAAAATCTGATTCTTCTTTATACTTCGCTACATATTTCCTGTAAGCAGGCAGTACATGGTAATTCCATTGGTGGAAAAAAACATCTTCAGGAATTCCTCTTTCATCAATATCACGTTTCCTTCGCCTTTCAAAGCATATATCCTCATCTGCTGAAATAAATACTTTGAAATCAACAAGTCGTTCTATTTCAGTCTTGTACAAAACAAAAAGTCCTTCAACGATGATAACCATGTTTGGTTTGAAGCATTTAATTGCAGGAATTTTATCGGGATGGTTAAAAGTATATTCTGGTCTTTCAACTGTTTCACCTGTCGAAATTTTATACAAATCGTTTAAAAATTCAACATGATCAATGGCATCCGGTAAGTCAAAATTGTAAATTCCTTTTTCATCTTTGTGTTGAAATTTGATAGGTTTATAATAATCATCCTGAGAGATAATTGTTATCTGATCTCCAAATTTGTCAGATAATTCTTTTAAAATGGAAGATTTTCCTGTGGCACTGCCTCCAGTAATGCTGATCAGGAAAACAGATTTTTTTTTCTTTGTATGGTTCATGCCTGAATTTTGACAGTAAACAGTTTTTTTTAAATATAAATCAGATTGCAAATTTTATATTCGCAGACAAATTAATTAGAAATCATTTCATTTTAAATTAACAATTATTAAATCAATTCAATGAGAAAGATCTTGTTTTCGCTGATTTTGGTTTTCAGCGTATTGTCAGGTGCCTTTGCCGGTGGCGATGAAGGTATGTGGCTGCCTCTGTTTATTAAAAAGCTGAATGAAGGCACAATGCAGCAAATGGGCTGTAAATTAACAGCTGATGATATTTACAGCATCAATCACAGTTCCATTAAAGATGCTGTCATCAGGCTTGGTGAAGGTTTCTGCACTGGTGAAATTGTCAGTGACAAAGGTTTGGTTTTTACAAATCATCATTGTGGCTATGAGTCTATTGCAGAATTATCAACTGTTGATAATGACTTCCTGACAAACGGCTTTTGGGCAAAAGAAATGAAAGATGAAATACCAATACCGAATCTTACAGTGAGTAGGCTGGTTTATATGGAAGACCTAACCGACATCATAAAAACAAGAGAAAACCAGATTGGATTCGACCTTTCTGCCTTTTCTGATTCGGTGGTAACCAAGGCCACAGAGGGTACTCATTATGATGCAGAAGTAAAAAGTTATTTCGGAGAAACAGAATATTATCTTTTAGTGTATGAAACATTTAAGGATATACGTTTTGTTGGTGCACCTCCTTCCTCGATAGGTAAGTTTGGTGGTGACACTGATAACTGGATGTGGCCACGTCATACCGGTGATTTTTCCATTTTAAGAATTTACACAGATCAGGATGGTAAACCTGCTGTGTATAGCGAAAACAATATTCCTTATAAACCATTGCAATATTTCCCTATTTCGCTCAAAGGAGTTAATAAAAATGACTTTTCAATGATCATGGGTTATCCCGGAACTACCGAAAGGTATCTTTCAAGCTATGATATTGAATTTAAAATGAATATGGAACAACCTGCCATCATTGATATTTTTGGTACTATACTGAAAGAAATGAAAGTGATTATGGATCAGGATGATCATGTCAGAATTGAGCTTGCTTCTGATTATGCATCGATGGCCAACACCTGGAAATATTTTGAAGGACAATTGCTGGGATTAAAAAATTATAAACTGATTGAAAAATACAAAGAAAAAGATGCAAAAGTGGCTGAATGGATCAATCAGGACCCTGAAAGAACTGAAAAATATGGTTCAGTATTGCGTGACCTCGAAGTGGCATACAACAAATATAAAAAGATTATGCCCGGACTATATTATCTGGGTTTTGGGATTTTGCGTACCGATGTCATGAGCTTTACTGCCGATTTTGCTGATGTCAAACAAAAACTGGATGGTGGCTCTGATGCTTCAGAAGTTCAGCAGGATATTCAGAAATTATATGAGCAATATGAAGAAATGGAAAAACTGTTGAAAATCAAAATGGACAGGTCGCTAATGCCTCAACTTATGATTTCCCTTTATAAAAGTTTAAGCGATCCATCATCATTCATTATTTTTAAAGAGATTTCGGAAAAATATAAAACTGGTACGACTGAAGAAAAGATACAGAATTATTGCAATGAATTGTTTGATAAATCTGTAATTCTCAATAAAGAAAAACTGGATAAATTTAAACTGAAACCCACTGCCAAGGCACTGAAGAATGAGATGTTGTTCCGTTTGCAGGAAGAATTGGTAAATTATTACAGGGATAATTATATGATGACTTACATGAGCATTGGGATGATGCTGGGTAAGTATCAAAATGCATATCTGGCACTGATGAAGGAATATTTAAAGGATAAAACCTTGTATCCCGATGCCAATTCAACCTTAAGAATGACCTATGGTAAGGTTATTCCTTATCGTCCGAAAGATGCTGTATTTTATAAACATTATACAACCCATTATGGCATTCTCGAAAAAGAAGATCCCAAAAATGAAGAATTTGTTGTTGATCCAAAACTTAAAGAACTGTTACTTAAAAAAGATTTCGGGCAATATGGCGTAGGTGATACTTTATATATTTGCTTTCTGACAAATAATGACATTACAGGAGGAAATTCAGGGAGCCCTGTCATCAATGGTAACGGTGAATTAATTGGGATTGCTTTTGATGGTAACTGGGAAGCCATGACAGGCGACCTGGTAGTAAATCCTGACCTGAATCGCACCATCAATGTTGATATTCGATATGTGTTATTCGTAATTGATAAGTTTGGAGGGGCTGGCAACCTGATACAGGAGTTAAAGTTAATAAAGTAATAAACTGATACTATATTTTTAAGGCAGGGATAATGATACTCATTCCTGCCTTTGTTTATTAATCTGATATGAATGCAAAAGAGTTATTAAAAAAAATGTTGCCAGGGTTGGTTCCATTGCTGATCTTCATTTTGGCTGATGAAATATGGGGAACTAAAGCAGGGTTGATAGTTGCTATTGCAGTAGGTGTGGCAGAATTTGTTTTTATCAGAATAAGAACCAAAAAAAATGATGGTTTTATTTTACTTGATACTGCATTACTGATTTTGATGGGAGTAGTCTCGATCATACTTGACAATGAAATCTTTTTTAAAATTAAACCAGCTGTTATTGAAACGATACTGGCCGTCATTCTTGGAATTTCAGTTTTTAGTTCCCGAAACCTGTTGTTAAAAATGTCATCGCGTTATATAAAGGGTATTGAGTTTACTGATTTTCAGGCAAATATGTTCAAAAAGAGTCTTAAAGTATTTTTTTTCATGACACTCATTCATATTGTTTTAGTAATAATTTCAGCCTTTTACATGAATAATGAGGCATGGGTTTTCGTTAGTGGACCATTGTTTTACATTTTTTTTGCATTGTATTTTGGCTTTTTATTCCTGAAAAATAAACTTGATACGCAAAAATATAAGAAAGAAGAGTGGCTGCCGCTGGTAGATGAAAAAGGTAATCTGATTGGCAAGGCACCACGTTCGCTTTGTCATAAAGGAAAGGGTATGCTGCATCCTGTTGTTCACCTTCACGTTTTCAACAATAAAAATGAGTTTTTTTTACAAAAACGACCTTTAAATAAAAAAGTACAGCCTGGCAAATGGGATACTGCCGTAGGTGGACACATTTCGTATGGCGACAGCCTTGAAGAAGGATTGAAAAGAGAGACTTTTGAAGAACTTGGAATAAACACCTTTAATGCTCAGTTGTTAGAAACTTATAAGTGGGAAACTGAAATTGAATCAGAATTAATTTATATGTTTGTTACGAAATATCAAGGTAAAATTGAAATAAACAAGAGTGAGCTTGACGATGGTAAGTTTTGGCCCATGAAAGATATAGAAGAAAACCTTGGAAAAGGTATTTTTACACCGAATTTTGAATATGAATTCATGAAACTGAAGGAGCACCTTTTTCATCCTCACTGATACTGAAATATTCCCTGTGTTTTAATCCCATCCATTTTGACAGGATATTTGTCGGGAACATTTCTAATGAATTGTGATAATCATTCACTGAGGAATTATAAAATCTACGTGATGCTGCTATCTGGTCTTCCATTTCATTCCATGCTGCCTGTAGTTTCAAAAAGTTTTCATTTGCTTTTAACTGTGGATAATTTTCAACATTAACAAAAAGGTTTTTCATCTTTTCTGCAAGTTGGTCGGAGGTATGTATTTTTTCGGCCTGCTGGTTTTGTATTGAATAATTTGTTCTTAGTTCCGTTATGTTAAGCAACAAATCCTTCTCGTATTGCATATATGCTTTTACAGTATCTGCCAGAGAGGGTATCAGGTCATATCTTTTTTTCAGCATAGCATCAATGCTGGCAAAGGCGTTGTCAACCTGGTTTTTTCGATAAATAATTGAATTATACATGAGTATAACAATAAGTGATATAAGCACAACACCAATAATGAACCAAATAAGCATTTCCCTGATTTTTAAGTTAATTTATGTATGAAACAAAGTAAAGAAAAAACTTACATTTGCTGATGTATCATTTTATCAAAATTAGCTGACTAGTTATGGGAAATCTTACAAAATTATTTAATAAACTTGAAGCCAATCTGAGTGAATTTGAAAAAATTAAAAAGGCAGCAGTAATAGCCTCATCAATAATACGTATATTCAGTATTTTAATGGCTGTAGCGGTATTAAGTCTTATTTTTGGCTTTCTGAATGTTTTTCCTTTTGATGAATTTGATATGAAAACTGCAATAACAATTTTTAAAGCATTTTTCTATCTTATTTTAATTATCGTGGTGCTTAGCTTCTCAGGCGACCAGCTAAAACAGTGGTATATTAAAAGAAATCCTAATGCCTTAAAAAACAAACAAGCCATGTGGCTCAAACGTATCATCCTGTCTGTAATTATTATAATAATCACCTATTTTGCAGGTATATATTTTCTTGGGGAAGAACTTTTTACAACAGCATTTTTTGTGAAGTTTGGAGGAACAGTTTTCATAATCCTCATTTTGATTATCCCTGTAATGTTATTACAAAAGGTTGAAAAAAACTTCTATATCAAATTTAAAAAAGTTGTGATTCCTGAAATACTTATAGATTTAAAAAGCGACAGCACCTATCATTCGGATATGATGATAAGCCAGGACTTATTTGAAAAAAGTAAATTATTTGATATCCATCAAATACACCGATACAGAGGCAACGACCTGATGGAAGGAAAAAATAATGAAATAAATTATAAGCTTTCATACCTGCAGGTTTTTGATAAAGAGGTCAGAAAATCACAAAATAAAACCGAAACAAAAATTTCAGAGATTTTTAATGGAATGTTTTATGTCAGCGATTTTAATAAAAAGTTCTCAGGACATACCATTATTATTCCTGACTATTCAACAGAAATCATGGGAAAAGTGATGGGTGAAATGCTGAATGAGTTTATTGGAAGGATGGGCAGAAAATTGGTAAAACTTGAAGACCCAGCTTTTGAATCTGAGTTTTCGGTTTTCTCAACCGACCAGATCGAAGCACGTTTTATATTAACACCATCATTCATCGAACGGATTAAACTGTTAAAACAACATTTTCCTGATCCTTTTAAAATTTCATTTATTGACGATTCTATTTATATTGCTATTTTTTCTAAACGTAACCTTTTAGATCCTGACATTTTCAGAAAACTGAATACTTATGAGTCTTTTGAAAAATATAATAATAATTTTAACCACCTGCTCAGCATTTCAAACGACCTAAAGCTGAATATTAACATCTGGAAATAGCAGTAAGCTTTTTCATGAAGGCTGTATTTTTAAGAACTTTATATTTCAATTTAGCAAAAAGTAACTTATTCTTTGCCAGAGGAATATAAAAATGCGACTATATAAATTTTATTGCTATGAATCATTATAAGAAATGCCTTTGGGTTATTTCATTATTTCTTTTTTTCGCAAACACATTAATTGCTCAACAATCATTCAGTTTAAACTTTGATGGAATAAATGATATTGCACATTGTGCATCCAGCAAGGTGTTTAATTTGACCACATCAGGCACTATCGAAGCTTGGATCAATGCTGATAGTTTTAACATCGAATCAGGTATTATTCATAAGGGTGATCAGAAAAACAATTCTGACGAAGAATATTCATTGCAACTTGCTGCAGGGAGTAGTCAATACAATAAAGTATGTTTTATTATTGGTCATTCGAATGGTACACTGGGTACAACCTGGAACAAAATTATTTCAAAAACAAATCTGGTTGCTGGAAAATGGTATCATATTGTTGCTACCTGGAATAGTAGTCGTATTTATCTTTACATCAATGGAAATATGGATTCCTCGATGGCCAATGTCGTTTATCCGGTAAGCTATAATGGTGGTTTTAATATTGGTTCAAAATACTATGCAGATCCTACTTCTAAACCTTTTAATGGTAAAATTGATGAAGTACGTATCTGGAATATAACTTTGACACAATCGCAAATCAGGGACAACATGTATCGACATTTTAATGGAAATGAAACTGGTTTGAGGGCATATTATGATTTTAATGAAAGTAGCACAACCACAGCAACAAACCGTGCACTGGCAATTATTGAAACTATTACACTGACTTCTGGAGGCAGTACTTATACAAGTGTTCCGACCATTACAATTTCAGGAGGAGGAGGTAGCGGTGCTACTGCCACTGTTAGCAATATGAAAGTAGCATCTGTTAGCATTGCCAACGGAGGAACTTTATATCGTAAAAACAATTCACTTAGCATTTTAGGAGGCACGTATTCAACTCAGGCAAAACTGAATGTAACATCAGTTTCAGGTGGCAGCAGAGGACCTATTACAGGGGTTTCAATTTCAAATGCTGGTGTTTATACTGTATTGCCTGCAAATGCTGTATCGGTAAGTGGAGGTTCCGGAACAGGTGCTAAATTCAATCTTTATTGGGCAGTAAGAACTATCAGTTTGACAAATAAAGGCAGTGGATACAGCAGTTTACCTGTGGTAAGCTTTAATCCGTCAGGTGCTGCTGCAACAGTTGCTCTATCGAATGTTAACCTCAGCCTGACAAAAGGGCCTGCCAGAAACGATATGGCTGCACCACAGGCACATGCCTGGCAGGGTACAATTTCTACCGACTGGAGCAATAGCAGTAATTGGTTTGGAAACTGGATACCCTACGATTCCACACCTGTTGTCATTTCATCATTGGCTTCGAACCATTGTAGAATTACTACGAATGTTACGTGCAACGGCCTTAGTGTTGATTTGGGAAAAACAATTACTGTTGATACAGGGGCTACCTTAACTTCCTATGGAAATACAGAAATAAACGGTACTTTTTCAATAGAATCAGCAGGAAGTAAAACAGGAAATTTTATTGACAACGGAAATATAACCTATGGTGCCTCATCCATTGTGAATTTTAAAAAAGTCATTACTCCTGAAAAGTGGCATTACAATTCCTCGCCTGTTGTCAACGCTTCATCAAATGTTTATTGGGGTATGGCTGTATATAGTTACAATGAAGCAGACGGCCAGCTGGGGACAGGAAATGCATGGAAAGCAGTCACCAATAATACGACTTTAAATGCACTGAAAGCTTATGATGTTTATGTTAAAAATACAAGTAAAACCATCACTTTTACCGGACAATTCAATACTGGCAGTTTTACTGATACAAACCTGACACGTGTTATAGATGGATTTAATTTTGTTGGAAACCCTTATCCTTCTGTCATTGACTGGGATGCAACCAATGGCTGGACAAAAACGAACCTTGAAAATGCTGTGTATGTCTGGAATCCTGAACTAAATGGAGGACAGGGTAACTACATGTCGTATATCAATGGTGTTTCTACAAATGGTGGTTCCAGGTTTATTCCTGCATCACAGGGCTTTTTAGTAAAAGTAAGTTCAGGAAATACTAAAGGTAGTATTTCAATAAACAACACTGCCCGGGTAGCCAACAATACTGCTTACAGAGCAAGTTCTGTGAACGGTGAACTAATTATATTAAAAAGCTCATGCGGACAGTTTTCTGATGAAACGGCTATCCGTTTTATCAATGGTGCTACTGAAAATTTTGATATTGAATATGACGCTACTAAATTATTCGTAACAAATTTTGAAGGCAGCTCTTTTTATACAAAGTCAGGTAATGAATACCTGTCAGTAAACGCTCTGCCTGAAATTACAGCAAATGCTGATGTTGAATTATTTTCGAAAGTATATACCAATAGCATGGTGACAATTACAGTAAATACAGAACATTTTGATGAAAGTTTTGATATTTTGCTGGAAGATAGATTAATTGGTAAAACTTTTAGCATTAAAGGACAAAGCTATACCTATTCTGCTTCTTTATCAGATCCTGACAATCGATTTGTTTTACATCTTTTACCTATTCAATCTGTTTTCAATCATGAAATAAATGAAAGCAGTTCAGGGATGAATGATAAAGATGATAACAAACTTTCTATTTATAAAACCTCACAAAATACAATTTTTATAAAAACCGGTAACCAATTGACCGGGGCCAGCGTGTATATATACGATGTTAATGGCCGATTGCTGATCAATGAAGAATTGTTGCAACCTAGTCATCCATTTAAAGTTGACAGAATAAAAGGATTGATAACAGTAAAAGTGGTTTGTGGAAAAGAAGTGCTTGTAAAAAAGATATTGCTCTGATTTTTAATTGTAATGCCACAAATGTTATTTTACGTCAGATTTGAGGAAAATTCAACGAAAGCACGAATGACAATTTTTGGGGGATACCATGAAAGCACAAAAAAATCAGGTACTATTCAATATCTCTGATTAACTGTGGTTTATTCATGGCGTTTACTTGCCTGACAACTTCGTTATATGTAATTTTACCAATGTCAAATAATATTTTTTCCATTTTCTGTTTATCATTGCCTTTAGTCATGATACAAAGAAAATATGGTTTTTCGTTCAGGTAAACTATTGCTGCCTGATGAAGTTGCATAATGGCCACTTCTGTAGCTGAAAGAAAAGTGTCTCTCTCTCCGAATTTCTGGCTAATGGTGATATCAGAAGGTACTGCC
>Ga0172370_10005041_pt1 | contig 17250 bp, 16 predicted proteins | sample LakKiv5m_FD_114538 | JGI IMG/M metagenome (GOLD analysis project Ga0172370, IMG submission 114538) | Freshwater microbial communities from Kabuno Bay, South-Kivu, Congo - kab_022012_11.5m | ecosystem: Environmental > Aquatic > Freshwater > Lake | place: Democratic Republic of the Congo...
CATTTGCTATTTGAGCATTTGTGATTGTGCCATTTGCTATTTGAGCATTTGTGATTGTGCCATTTGCTATTTGAGCATTTGTGATTGTGCCATTTTCTATTTTTGAAGCAGTAATGGATTGGTTAAGTATTCTGTCCGCGTTTACCCCGTTAATCAATATCTCATTTGTGGTGATTGCTTGAGCCACAATTTTATCCGCAGTAAGAGTATGGGTTTTTATTCTATCTGCGTCTACCGTATTAATAATCAATCTATCACCACTAATTGTGTCTTTGGAAATTTTGACGCCACTCAAAGACTCATTGGTAAATCTATCATTAGGACTTGTAAAATTCCCGACTGTAATTGAATTGGCACTCAAATTTTGAACCGTCATCAAACCACAGTTCAAAATTCCACCGCTGATTTTCGAAGCGGAAAGTGTTCCAACGGTTATGCTTCCAGCGTCTAAATTGGTTACTGTAATAAGGGAGCAGTCTAAGGTTCCTGTTTTGATAGCGTTCGCAACAATAGTTCCGTTAGCAAGGATAATACTATTACCAGCGTTATCAACAATCTCTATTCCGTAGTCAGAACCAATCAAGCCCAACTTCACCCGATTTCTTGTTCCGTCGTTTACGTTCACAGTAAAAGGGTATTCGGGAGTGATACCCAAAATCTGCATCACACGTTCCATACGTTCCTGACGTTCTTCAAGTTCGACTACGTCACCAATCATATTCGGAAAAAGTCGCCTTCTCATTTTAATCTCCTACTGTTAAAGTAATTTTTAACTCGTCATTATCCTCTATTTCAATCTTCCTTTCATAAACCCAAAGCCACTCGTTAATATCAAATTTGTCGCAGACTACTGTCACTCCATCACCTACATTATAATCGTTAATGCCTGTTTTTGCGTCAACCCTCGCATTGAACTTAATTACAGTTGACGGGTCTTTTAACCATTGAATATCCTGATAAACCATATCTTGAAGAAACGACAATACCGACATATCTTTGTAGTTTTTAATTGCCTCTCGTCTTTTGTAGGTTAGTTGAGAGGTTGCGTCGCTTCTTGAAACAACCGCAGTATTACCAGTCCAGTGCCTACCCAATCCCCATTCCTGATTTACGATACTCCAGCTATCAACCAATGCCTCAAAATTTTCGCAGTTGTCTGGGTATCTGAAAACCACGTCCTCTCTGATAGTTCCACGATAGGGATAATATACGTTGAAAACTTTTAATGGCGTGATTTCAAAATCAAATCCGTAACTAGCGGAACCGTCCTGTCCTAAGTTGGAAAGTTCCTTGATTGCTTCTAAAATGTTTTTTTTGTCATAGGTCGGAGAACGTGTAATAGAAGTTTGGATTGTTCCGTAGGTAATCCCAAAATTTCCGTTTGTTAACGCCTGTGTTTCTTGAATAAGAGTTTTTGCTATCTGCCCTGCATCAGTAGTCGTAAATTCTCTCAACTCCTCCACTCCAGTAAACCTTTTTCTTAGAAGGGAAACCCAATCTTTGGCAGTCACTTCCCAATAAATATCATTCTTGCTTGCCACTTTTCTAGCGGTCGTCAGTTGTCCAGCCCATTTTAAAGTTGCACCATAGAAAATATAGAGTTCATTCACTCCTAAGTTTAGTATTGTGGCATTACAGTTTATATCGTCTGCGTCAAGAGTAAATCCAGCCTCCGTTTCATCGTTCAGTCTTTCAACAAACCACCTATTACGAGCATCAACTAAAGTTGCAATAAACTTTCCTGTTGAAGGATTTTTAATCTTATACTTCCATTCGCTTTTTTCACCAAATTTCTCACCTCTAACATATATTGAAGTAGCAAGTTCGCTTATTGAAATGGAGTCGGAAAATGATTTGTAATGGTTAATTTCACCCACATCCAAAATTGCTATTGAGTCGGACAAATTTATTTTGAAAGTAGATACTCTTTCAAGCAAATCTGAAATACCCTCTGTGTCTGAAAGTCCAAGAGTAGAATGATTGGCTAAGTTTTCGCTTATGGGAACAGATTCGAAAAGGCTTGCACTCTTTCCGGGAGTCAAGAAAATCGATTCTGAAATGGAAATAGAGTCTGTTTTTGGAAGCACAACCTTTTTTTCTATAAGTTCGCTGATATTTAAACTGTCAAATACATCTGTCACTGAAACATAAAAATCATCAATGTAAAAAACATTCTCTGCGTCAGCATTCACTATAGTAACAATAATTCTATCTATGGCATTTTTGTTGGTATTTGTAACTCCCGACAGGTCAATATTTACTCTTTGAAAGGTATCTGCCACAAGTATATTAGGAGTGATTTCTGTTGTTGTGCCGTTACTGTTGTGAAGTCCTACCTTAATGTTACTACCTGTTCTTGATGAACGGATGTCAAATCTAACCTCATCGATATCTGAAAGGTTGACAGGTTGGTCGATGAAATCAAAAAAGTTGTTTAGACTTAGATTGGAATATAGTTGATAGATATATTGCTGGTTATAAAAAAATTGAATTGCTATGTTGTGTTCTTTTGAACTTCCCAAAACTGCCAAGTGCGGATCAGCCGTCACTAGAGTTGGGTAGTCTATCCCAAAGTTGCCCTCTGTCCAACTATCAGGATCGCTCAAATCATCATCAGCACTTGCTTTGGCTGCTCTTATAACCCAATAAGTGGAAGAATATGCTTTCCCATATAAAACTAAAAATGATTTTTTTTCTGGTAAATATATCAAATGAGGATTGCCTCCACCCGGAATAGTTTCTACTTCGCAACGGTGTGTATCCCAGTTCAGTTCAGCTAGTGTTGAATACGAATAATGAAGGGCAACATCACTTTGGTCAGGTTCGTGTCCCGACTCAATCAACATATGCCAAATACCATCAACAACAGCGACGCTTACGTTATAGAAAAATTTGAACTTAGAGTCTGGATCGGTTGGTGGAGTAAGGACAGGATTTCCACTATTCATAATCGTCCAAGTAAGTTTGTCGGGACTTTGCCACATATACAAACCGCTAAAACCAATCCTATGAGCAAAAAGATAATATATACCACCCTCTTTAAAAATATATGGAAAACGGATATCTTCCAAAAGCGGACCTGTCGGAGCTGCAAATGAGCCGCAGATACTATCTGAGGCATAGGTATAATATAGCTTTACAAAGCTGCTTCCTGCATACCAACAGTCGAGATTGTTTCCATCCATAATGATAGACGTTTCTCCTATCGCCCCTGCAGGGAATACAGGATTTATACCTTCGTCAATAAGACTTATCTCCGTTTCTCTTGTTAAAGTTTCTCCCAAAGCATCAGTTGTTGCCACCCCTTTTAATGAATATGACCCCTCTGTTTTAATAGTGGGTTCTGAAAAACACTGAAGAACCTGTTTATAAAGCCTTACATATCCCATCCATCCGTCTATTGCTGTCGTCCAACTAGAACCGTGGTTTGTGCTATAACCTCCACCACCAACACCATTATTATCTCTTGACCAGTTCCACCTAGTTCCTGAAACAGCTTGATCGGGTATATAAACAACAGCCCAATAAACACCAGCCGGCAGATGAAATGGTGTATCAAAGTTACATTTATTCCAAGCTGGTGCCGACAAACTAGCATTAGCAATAGTTCCGACTGCGTTTGGGTCAAACAATACTCCTGACGGTTTGTCCCCATTGTCAGTTTCAATTCTGAAGGTCATATCCCCTGTGGGAGTGCCGACCTTACTTAAAAGATAAATAGAAATAGAACTACAAGAAATGTTTTCAGTCGTCACTATTCGAACTGCAGACCAATACTGGTCGCCTCCATTATTGCCAATAGAATGAGAAGAGTCCACCCCACTTTCAAAACTGAAAGACACCGATTCAGTTATATCACTACTCACATATTCATTTTGAGCTTCCTTGTTAGTGGAATACTCCATCTTGTCTAAGATTATATTTTTCATAGGTTCATATACCAATATAACCCGCCCTGTAAGTAAGAACTATTTTTTTGTAACCTGAACCACCAAGCGAACCAGAAATCGTAATGGTGTTGTTTCCTTCAAAAAGATACCAAAAGTCATCGGCATTAATGTAGGCGTAGTAGTTTGTTATTCCGTCATAGGTAACTGTTTCATTTAACATATCAATATCAATATAATGACCAGCTGCGATTGTTAGACCTGTGAAAGATACTGTTTTGCCAAGAGTTGTGTTGGTGATGACTGGGTTGGTAACTGCTCCGTGAACTCTGATAACAGGATAGACAGGAGCGTTGCCGGCATTGTTTACAACCCCCGAACCTGCGGCAAAGGTAATTTCTGGCACGCTTTGGGTTTGAGAATAAAACAATGGGTCTTCAGCAATTAATTCAATCCTGAAATCTCCTATCGTAACTTCTCCTGCGTTTAATGGTGCTTGTATTTGTGCATTGAGTTGCACTTGTGTTTGAAGTGCCAAACCGCCTTGCGTAGTAAATTTTAACCAAGTAAGCCCATCTCTAGGAAAGTCAAAAGCTGCCTCCAATGCCCTGCGTCTTGTTTCATAGTCGGCAGAGGTCGAGGAACGGCAACCAATAATCATTCTCATAATACGCTCTCTCCAAAAAGCTCTTGGTGTTTTAATTCCGTGAAATCCCGGTCTATCCCACTTCACTACTTCAAGGGCTGCCGAAGCGAATCCGTCAGCTTCTTTTAATGTGTAGTAATCGGACGATTGCCCGATTGCTATGGGCAAACTAATATTTGCTATCATTTATAACCACCTCCTGTCCTCATTGCAAAACCTGCTCTTTCCATCATTAAATCGACATCCTGAGCGTTTTTAACTGTAACGTAAAAGTTTTGTGTGACTTGACCGCCACCTTGCCCACTCATACCCAGCGATTGCATAATCTGTGCCATTCGCTTAGGAAAGTTAAGAGGTAAAACCACTTCTGGTCCAGCTTCTCCCACAATTCCAGCGTGCGTTGCTAATCCACCCCTCACCCAAGAACCACCACCACCTCCACCACTACCACCACCACTAAAGCCGCTACTAAATCCTGAGATTTGCTGGTTATAGTTACTCATTTTTTCCAATACCTCGTTAATCTCATTGTCAATTCTATCAACGCTAGCCTTTACTGCTGGATAACTTGAATCCAGTCCTGAGGAAAGATTATTCCCAAATTCTTCTCCACCCTTAAAAGCCTGATATTTTATGTCAGCTAATTTTTCCTGATGTTCCCTTTCCATTTCTGCTTTTTCGGTATTGTAGGTAGAAATCAATCGGGTAATGTCATCGTCAGCCATTCTGTCTCCAATCCTCTTAAAGTCTTCTGCGTATTTATCTCTAATCGCAGTTTCTTCATCTAATTCCTTTTGAAGTTCACTTCTTTTTTCCTCGTAGGAAGCTTTTGCGTCAATCACGTCTTGCTCATATTGAGATTTGCGCTTAGCAAAAGACTTCGTATATTCGACATCTTCCGCCTCCAACGAAGCTCTTAGTTTTTCCAACTGCGTATCAAGTTTTTCGTTTACGTCTGATATTTCCTCGTCATAAACAGCCTGTTTATCGTCAAGAGATTGAGTCAATCCGGCTTTTTCGTAGGCAATCATCGCTTCAAGTGCCTCTATTTTTTCCTGACTGGCATTTGAACCTAGAGCTTTTTCTTTATCTAATTGAGTTTGTAGATTGCTTAGCCTATCCTCACCCTCTTGTTTTATCAATCCCGCTTCCTGATTATATTTCTCGGTAATTTTTTCAATTTCTTCTTCGGCTTTTTTCCGTTCGTCTTCCATATCGTCCATTATGCTCTTGGTTTTTTCTTTATGTCTTAGTTCAATTTCGTCCATCGCCTCGTTGTAATCCGCTAAAAGTTCATCAAGGTTTTTTTTATAATCTATGTTTTCCTTTGCCAAATCTTCGGTTAAGTCCTTAATCTTATCCCTATGTTCAATTACTAAATCGCTTAAACTCTGTTCAAAGTCTTTTGTTCTTTTCTCTACCGCCTGTTGGTAGTCACGATTTGCTATTTCAATATCGTGTTGCATCTTTTTCAATGTGTCTTTTTGTTTTTTAGTCAATTTAGCACCGCCCTTTTCTGCTTCTTTTAATCTATCTTCCCTGCCACCTGTTTCTATGTTTGAGATATTATCCCACCACTTTTTCAAATCAAAAGTATATGAGTCTTGGTAAAGTTTTGACGCACCTGCTATGTCTTGTAAATTTCCTTTAAATTCTTCGGTTATCTGTTCTGTTTTAGTCATCCATTCCTGACCTGCTTTTGATACACCTTCCCAGTCGCCTTTCAAAGCTGCATAAATTACCTTTCCTGCCTGAATAGCACTTCTTGCCATAAATTCAAATCCACCTGCCAAAATCTGCAAACTGTTAAAAGCAACACTTTGAACAGCAATAAGTCTTTGAAAGGCTTGAATCAAAAAATTAAAAGCATAATAGATAATATCCTTGTTTCTCTCTACAAAATTAGTAATAGAAGTTACTACTTTTTGCATATAGTCTTCTATGGAGTTCCCAATATTTTTCAGTTTAATTTTATTGGCATCTGCCCACGCTGAAACTGAATCTGCAAATTTATAAATTTGTTGCACAACAACATTTAGAGCATCATTGAATACACTGCCAAAAACATAGGAAATTTCTTTTTGAGCTCTTTCCAAGGAACGCAAAACTTTGGCAGCATTACCCATTGCGTTGTCATATGCGCCTACATATTTTTTACCTTCTTTTAAAATCTGATTAACTATCGCCTGCGCCTTTTCAGCAGCATTTAATTCTTCTGTGGTTTTGTTGAGAGTACCCGCATATTCTTCAAAAACATCATTCAAATCTTCTCGTATACCTAACTCCCGTAATAAAAATGTATTACCTGTTGATATTGCGTGAGAAATACGTTCCACCGCTTCTGATGAATCCATATTAGAAGCAACAGCAATATTTTGAGCAGCAATTACTAAATCAAGTGCCTGTTTGTAGTCAACTTCTTTTCGGAGAAGATCGGTAATTAGTCGGGTAGCAGCTTCGGTGGTAATATTTTGCTGTATAATACTTTCTCTTACCTTGTCTACTTCTGCAGCTGTAATTCCAGCATTGTTTGCCACAACGTGCATAGCTATTCCAAGTCCCTCCACTTCGGAAGCAGCAACCACTATATCAAAAAACTTTGTTGGAAGTTCTGATATGAAACCAACTAATTTTTGGAATGCAGAAGCAGCAAAGTCGGCAACAACTGTCCCTGTGGCAATTGCAGCCACTAATTGCCCAAAACCCATAGAAGCGACACTAGCTGTTTCTCCTTGTTGCTGAACAGACTTATTTAACCCTCCCAAGTCTTTTTCAACCTGATTGAGAGTTGCGGAAGCCTTATTTATCGCTTCTACTACTATTTGTAATTCAGTTTGGTCTGCCATAATCTTTTTGATGGACTAGACGCTTCTCCAATATCCTGTTTGCCTCGTTCTCGGCAGTTCTGAACCCGATTATCATTTCTATCCAAGGTTCAGGCATTCTCCAGTATAGCTCCCAATCGCCCCGAAAGTGTTCTTCAACGAGCCGGTATTCCCAATACTCGATTGGAACTTTCGAAGAACTGCCTTTATAAGCTAAAAACTTTTGAACAGCGTCAAAATCTATTTTTTTTTTAGTTGTCCGCTTGGTAAAGATTGCTGTAACAGGTTAAAATCCTCATCAGGTAAACTGTCAAAAAATTCAACGGTTGCTACTACCTCTTTACCGTCTTTGCCAACTAATCTTTTAACCGCTAGTATGACTGCTTTATCCTCCATTTTTGTCCGATAAGAGGCATCTACTTTTTTCAGTTTTGGTGTGCCTGTCTTATCCTGTTCAAACTCTGCACTCTCCAACATAATTGCTTCAATCTGCTTTTTCTCACCTCTAAGATAATAGGTGTAAATCTCTGCTGTTATACCAGACACTAGCAATAAAACCTTTTTAACAGGTCTATCCATAATTTAACACCCCCTTTCAATTTTTAGTTCTAGCAAAACAAAAAACTCTCTAATTGACTCTTTGTATTTTGCACCTTTTGTAAATGTGCTAATACTCAATGTCAATAGCTTGTTTGTGCATTCACTAACTGAACACTTAGCGTCTTGCTATCGCTTATGCCAAAATTTCCGTCAAAAGCTACTGTCTGGGTAACTACATCGTTCAAACCAGTTGCCCTACTCCAATCTCTAAATGACATTGGAGCCATTGTGATTTCAAGTTTTGGTTTACTTGCCGTTCCGATAAGAACATCGCTATTCTCTATTGTGATTAAGGCTGCCATTTTTGTTCCATCTGTAACATAATCTCTTATGGTGGTATCATCAAAAAGGAGTTCCATATCACCCGTAACTGAAAGCGATTTGTTTACTATGTCGGTTGGCTCATTACTTCCCAAGTTTTGCCAATCTTCTACGTTTTTGTTAATCGTCAAATTGAATGCTCTTACTGATGTCGCTGAAGCTGTCGCCAATGCGGCAGTTGTCGCTGCAAATTTCACAGTAACGTGTGTTGCCAAGAAAGCATTTTCCGCCGTATACGTTACCACATTACCAGTCGTTGTAGCTCCCACCTTTGACAAGAAGCCGGCATTATACTTGACAAAATCTTTTAAAACACAGTTCAACGTCAGTTGATTAAGCATACCCAATGCGTATCTTTCCTCAACATTTGAGTCTTTATGATAAATCGTCAGAGATGGGTGTTGATTCGTGTTTAGTCTTGTAAAACTATGAGTATAAGCACTATCAGATACCACGCTTGAACTCCAAGTTCCCAAACAAGCTGCTAGTAGTAATCCGAAGTTTTTGTCAAAGACAATTCCTCCGAATGAACCCTCTCCAACTTTTTCAACCACTTTCGCATCTGAACGAGCATCAATCACTCCCAAACCAGACTCGCTAACCGCATAATCAGCTCTTGGATTGAAGTCAAAATCTACCTTCGGAATCCAAAACGCTGCCGCTGCAGGCGTTCCTCTCCCAACCGACTCTCTACCTAAACCTAAATTTATCAATCTTCCTATTTGTGTGGACATATATTGTTTTCACCCCCTTAAATTTATGAAATTTATAATACTAAACAGCTTTCTTCTTCGCTTTTGCTTCTGCTAACCCTCTTGCTTCTTCTGAATTTTCTGCCTCAACGCTTTTGCTTCTGCTAACCCTCTTGCTTCTTCTGAATTTTCTGCCTCAACGCTAACGCCTAAATCGGGAAAAAAGAACGTGGTTTTTTTTACCCTTCCCTTGCTATCTCTGGACTCCAGCTTTGCAGTAATACCTGCTTTAATCCCTACTTTTTCTTGTGCCATAATTACTCACCCCCCTTAGGTTGTGTTTTTAATTTTAACTTTTATTGTAAAGTATAGATGAATTTCTTTCGCGACGCCACCCGTCATCTCTCTTTCTCCCCAGACGGTTGCTTGTTCCTGATAGACAGATGTCGCTTCAAGCGTAAAATGGTTTCTCATCACATAAGTAACTGACTTTGTAATCGGTGTATTATCAGCATTTCTCCCACCTTCTATTTCCATTAAAAACCTCTCGGCAGTTCCTTCATCTAAATCTTTCCGTTGATACTTTGCAGGATCAACACATACACCGATTAAAAATTCACAAGTCATTAAGTCATAAACATTGTCCAACTGTTCAACAGATTTTCGAAGTGGTTGAACGAAGATAGCGGGTAGGTCGGCGGCTGCCAGTTCGATAGGATTTCCAAGATAAAAACGCTTAATCTGTCGGGAGTCTGATAGTTCCTCTTTTAGCAGTTCCAAAATCTTGTCCGCAAGAATGTTCATATTATTTCAATTTCAAAAATTTGTGAAAAACTTCAACGATATTCTGCCTTGTATTCTCTACTAATACAAGCATCGCGCGTCTCGGCAATATCGTCCTAGGCATTCTACTTTGGTGGTAAACAAAGTATGGCGAACTACTACTTATTATAGCTTTTTTTTCGTCTACAAGCGAATAAAAACTTCTCCTCAAAGCTCCTGTCCTCTGTAAAATAGGATGCTCTCCACCATATCCTGCCCTAAGTCTACCCTTTACCGTGCCTTCTGTCAATGGTGCCCACCCTCCAACCAACCCGCCCTCTGAAATAAAGTTGGTTTCCACGTCCTGTAAGATCAGCCGAGAGGCGACCTGTAAGGGTTCCTTGAAATTCGTTAACTTTTCATGAGTAACCGCTAAAATACGGCTTAACTCCGGGATTCCCTCGATAGTCCATTTTAATCGAAAGTATTGCATAGTTATTTTATCATCACTTAAAACTCCTCGCTCAACGTGAAAATACGTTCATCGTCCGTATCGTCAGTTGTTCCGTCCGGGAAATATGACAAGCCTCCACCTCTACCAGTTTCGGCTTGGTCTGTCGCCGTATCTTCGTCATAAAGCTGGTATAGTCCACTTGCCAACCCCTTTAACCTTTCCCTAGCTGAGGCGATTCTTTCCTCCGCTGACTTAATCTTAACTGCGTTTCCTGCGTATTGGTCTAACCATATAAACCCTACCGACAAGTCCCTAACTATGTTTCTTAAAAATGACGAGTATTTGGTTAATGGAAATGTATAACGGTTACGTAACGCTGCCCATACCTCCCCCTGTGCGTCTTGTCTATACTGATCAATGTAGCTGTCCTCAATCGAAAAGTTTTCTCTGAAACCTGCCGAATACCTAATCCTAAACAAAGAGATTAAATCAGTAGACGCCCCACCACCGTAAATTTCTTTAGCATCAAGAGGCGACGTTTCTACGTTATCAACCACGTTCAGATAAGTAGCCTTATACTTGTTAGCCTGTGTTCCTTCCGAATCTTCAAAAAACGTTCCCTGTGGATTGTCAACTTCAATGTCTTTTGGAGAACCCTCCGATGATAAGTGTTCCCAGTTATTCGTTGCTGTATTCCATCGATAAAATCTCCTCTGATTATAGAGAAACAAAAATACTGCGTCATTTAGGTAGTGTGGATAAGTTGTAGCAGTTTCGATAGTAACTGTCCTGTTTGCCTCGCTTGTTCCAACTATTTTTATTAATTCTGACGTTTCATCTCCGTATTGCCCGATACAAAGATACTTATTTGTAGCAAATTTGCTCGCGTTCTTTACAGGAATTGTTGTTACCCCAGCAGCAATATCCTCCCGGATTTCACTCCGTTCGGTTACAGCTACGTCTGGTTCTAATACTGCGTTAAACTGCATTGCCATATTTGTTCACCCCCTTACATTATAAATTATAATTATGGATAGTTTGTTCTCATATAGGCTCTATCCGCAGCCCTTTTGATAAAATAGGCACTATCTAAAACAACCGTTATAATGACTATTTCATTAAAAGACATTTTAATATTGTTGCCACTCCTCACCAAGCCTCCGTCCGTTATAATTAGACTATCTGTCAAGTCAAGTGTGTGTTCCATATTACATATAATTTGTTCTTAAAAATCCTGTTTGTCCTATTCTCTGTTGTGGTTGGTTCTCTATATAGATATCTTCTTCAATGTCAAGGCTGTCTGATTTTAATAACAATATCTCCTTTTTGGTTATGGCTTCTGCCAAACTGACGCTTTCAGTAAAATTCAAAACATATTCAACTATCTCGGAGTCAGAAATGGCGATTGAATCTGAAATACCCAACTTATACTCTACTACTCTTTCAAGAGCTTCAGAAATTGTAAGACTTGCAGTATGCGACATCTCAAAAGCGATAATTTCTGCTTCCGAAATATTGATACTGTCAGAAAACACCAAGGACAATTCTCTCAAAGAGCCTTCTGTTATTAAGACGGAGTCGGATAAATTGATATATCTATTTCCAGTTATAATCTCGCTTTCAGTTATTGCTTCCGAGTCTGACAGTCTTTTTACAACCGCCTTTTTGGTAATTGCCTCTGCAAGATTTATTGAATCCGCAAGCCCACCGCCAGTTTTTTCCGTTTCACTTTCTGCAATGGCTATACTATCTGAAATATTTAGTGTATGAGAATTAGCAAGGCTTTCAGCAATAGCTTCAGCTTCAGCCTCGAACAATCCTAATCTAAAAGCTAGGCTCGCAGAAATGCTCGTAGAATCGTCAGGAAGACGCTTGAAATCAATCACCCGCCCACTTGCCTCTATTATTCCAATACTGTCAACAAGAGGCAAAATAATAGCATTTCCTTCCGTATCTGAAAGTGTTATAATATCGGAAAGGCTTTTAACTATAACCCTATCTTCACTTTCAACAATTAAAATAGACGAGGTTTCAGGAACAGTAGATTGTTTTGCCAAAGTTTCAACCAAGCTAACCGAATCCGAAAGTTCCTTAACTATTTCCTTTATCTGTGTTTCTAAAATGCTTTGTGAATCAGTTGGACTTCTATCAATCGCCCACAATTTAACCATTGTCTCAGAGATTGTAGTTGAGTCAGAGTATGTAAGCGACTGCTCGTTTGCCAATTGCTCTAAAATGGATACCGTTTCAGTAAGAGGAGTAATTACATCTTTTACAAGACTTTCTAAGATACTTTCACTATCCGCAAGATTAATAGATACAATTTTATTTAAACTTTCCTGTATCGTTATTGAACTTGAAAGTGATGTTTTACCCCCTCCCGCTATTTCCAATGCCTCGGAAATTAAGATTGAGTCGGATAATGAAATCGCATTTTGGTTGGCAAGTGTTTCAGAGATAGAAACTGTATCTGTTAGTGAAATGATTATTTCTTTAGCAATTTCATCAAATAAATCAAAATCCTCTGTTTTGGCTATGACGATAGCTTTAACCAACCCTTCCGAGAAAGAAATGCTATCACTCAGATTGGCGTATCTTTTAGTAGCCCCTGCTTCTGAATCAGAAATTAACAAACTATCAGACGGTTTTTTACCTATATTCTGCTTAGGTGTCGCTGAAACTAAGTTGATAGAATCTGACTTCGTTATTCTTGTCCTTTTTGCCTGTGCATCAACGATTAAAAGACTGTCTGAAATACCTAAACTTGACTGGTTGGCAAGCGTTTCAAGTATTAAAATGGCGTCGGAAAGGTTAAGAACTGGAGAAACGTAAACGTTTTCGACGATTCCAATACTACTTGATAAAAAGAGTAATGGAGATTTGCTTAAACTTTCCACAATCGTTTCTGTATCTGATAGTGAAAGGTGATATGTAACCGTCCGGGCAATAGCCTCCCCAATACTCATTGTATCGCTAAGTTTTTGTGTAGTTTGGTTGGAAAGACTTTCAGAAATAGAGTGTGTATCATTTAGTGTTTTTTGTAATCCTTTGATTTTACCTTCACTCAATCCAATAGTATCAAAAAGGGCAGATTTAACTGTCCAAGTATGAATAAGAACTTCGGCAAAGCTTAAAGTATCACCAATTTTTACACTTGGTTTGTTTAATAATGTTTCAGAGATTAAAAGTGATTCGTCTAACTCTCTTACTATTACCCACGTTTTGGTTGTTGCCTCACCAATAGTCAAATTGTCAGAAATATTTAGAGTGTATTTTTTAGAAATAGCTTCTGCTATAGAAATTGTGTCAGAAATAGGCTTTATGACAGAATTTGATATAGATGAAGATATGCTTATTGTGTCGGCAAGAGTTTTTGTTAAAGCTTGCCCTGCTAAACCCGAACCTGAATATTCTTCTCCATACTGTATTGCATACATATATATTAAAAAACTCCGTTACAAGGAACGGAGTATGTTGTGCAACTATCCGCACAGTTAATTTATCTCCTTAATTTTTTTCCTTGTATTTCCTATTGAATTTTATAAATATCTTTTTTTCTCTCCTAATTTAGTTACATATCTATTATCTAAAACATAAAATTAAATTAAATATACTCCTGTCCAAGAACTTAGGGTAACTGCCCCAGTTGAAAAAGCCGTTCCATCAGCTTTAGTCATATATACTGAAAGTCCACTATCACCATTAAAACAAACCCATATTCCTTTTTCTCCATCGTTTGTGTGTCCTTGTCCTATTGAATCATATTGACTTGAAAGTGGAAGTCCCGTTATTGGAAGATTCCAAACTAAATTACCCTTCGTTCCAGTATTTGTAATATTAAAATCATGAGTAACATAACAATGTCTACCGTTTATTATAAATTGACCATTTTGAGAAGTTATTTCTACGTCTGATGTCGCAATAGAAAAAACAAATGACATAGCTTGTGTATAAAGTATTGGACGTTGAATAAGATTACTTGTATCAAATGTTGGAACTGACCACGTATATCCATCTCCTGCTGAAAGAGTTGCTGAAAAACGACCTATATTTTCATAGGCGTCTGTTGCCGCCGCATTGGTAATAGTTGATATGGCACAATATTTATCATTAGTTGAAGTTGCAGAAAACTGACTATATTTTTCAACATAAGGAATTGTTGAAAATCCAATAACTACTCCATCTGTTGCGTTATATCCTAAATAAACAAAGTAATCTCTTGAATATGTTGCGTGTCCCGTTGCGCCATTATTAAACCAATTTGTTCCCGCATTACAAGTAACTGATAAGGCAGCAGTAATTGAACGAATAGTATCTCCAATTCTTACATAGACAGGATTTGTGGCTGATGGATCGTTTCCGTCCAATCCTTTAAGAGCGACAGTTAGATTATTTGAGGCGACAGAAGGAACGATTTTTCCATTAAGTAAAAAACCTCGTGGATAGTTTTTTAATATACTATCTGCTATTGCTTTAGGTGTAACTGTCTTTGCATTTTCAGTACCCGTATTTATCTCTGCACCTGTGGCTATTACTAATTGTACCTCTGCTGAATTAGCCTCATAAATATCAAATGATGTAGTTACGGTTTTAGCGACTGTAACCGGTACTCCCTGTGCTCGAACAATTATCAACGTGGTAGTGCCAGCGTTAGAAGAACCACCCGTAACTTTTACCACCTCACTATTGTCGCGGGTTGCACCAACGCCGGTTGGAACAAGAACCGCCCAGTATGGATAGGTGTCAGGAAGATATGCTGCATTAGCATCGGTTACTCCTAATGAAGTTCCAGTTGTTGCTGGATCAGGAGCAACTGAAATGGGAACACGAGATAAATCCGTATGTATTCTTACCATATATTTTTTTCCTTAATTTCCTATAAATGTTTCAGCGGGGAGGATAGCTCCCCACCGATACATCTAGTAAAATATTAAACTTTTAATTTTGAATTGTCAACACCTTTTTTAAATCCCTCGTCATAACACTTTTTTAGAGCCTTGATAACGGTTATCAATGGCACCTGTTTAACGTGGTCGCAAAGAATGTTCCAGTCAGCCCAAACCTTGTATCCTTTTTCCTTTGCCCTTTCGCAGAAGTAGTAATCGTGTCCGACCTCTCGCCTGCCGTCCTCTCGGATTTTGTCAATAAAAGGAGCTTTTATCGCTTCCAATACGCCCCTTTTTATCATCAGACACCCCGCTCCAACACCATCACACTCAACGACTCCTTTCCTATTATCGAGTGGAAGCATTTTGTAGTGTCCATCAGGCTGTCTTAACATAGCCAACCATTCATAATGGTCAATACGCCACGCTGGATAAACTCCTCCCACGATATCAAGATTAAGCTCCACCATTGGCAGGGGATTGTCCATAGGAACTGTGTCAGAATCTACAAAAAGAAGATGTGTATGTGTAGTCTTTTCCAGAAAGTATTTTACAACAGAGTTTCTATTTGAATAAGTGGGATTGATATTGGAAAAATATAACTCGGCTTTGTCCTTAAACTCGTAAATCCACTTTGAGAGTTTGGACTCCAAACCTGTTACTGTTTCGCCTGTGTGTGTAACTGCTACAAGAATACTGTTCATTTTTTATTTGATTGAATTACTAATCCCCAATTTCCATAAATAAATCTTTCGTTTCCCATTTGTATTTCAAAACCCACCCTCTCCTCTCCAACGACTAAGATACAGTCGTTCTTTTTTTTCGATTAAATTTAATTTCAAATTCTGGTGCTTTAACCAAAGGTTACTGTCCCAATCTTGTTAACTTGCCATTGCAAGTACCAAGTCATTTCTGCTTGACTCTATATGTCGCCATATAGTTCGGACTATATCTTCAACCCGACGGGTTGCTTCGCCCATAGTCTCTACACACGCCTGGGACATAGTCCCTGCTTGGCTCGGTATTGTCTCTTTCCAGAGAGTTTCACCGAATTCACGAAGTTGCAAAACTACCTTGCGGTAGAACGACCCTAGACATTTTAAGGTTATCTGCAATGTATCAGCCGCACCCTTGTTAATAACCGAGAACGTTGTCGCACAAAGCATTGTGCCTGAATCTGCTGTATGAGAATTAAAAATACCAGCCTCGGTAATAGCGCCGGTGCCATCAGCAGCAGCCCAGTCTCCAATGTAAACCACTTTGTTGTCGTCGCCTCCTGCACCCTGAGTGAAGGACGTTAGAGTATTTCTATCTAACTCTCCACCCAACTGCGTGTCGCCAGCGGTCAGAGTCGTGGTTACAGTTCCGATAGCCATATCGGACATTGCGGCTTCATCAGGAGAAGACTCCATCTGGTCGGCAACGTGGGCATCTCCAACGTCAGTAAAGACGTTATCGAACTCACGAAGCTCTTTGATTTTCCCTTCTTCGTCCCTAAGCTCTGCTCTTCCATGTCCAAAAACATTTAGTTTGTTGTTCATTATATATTCACCCCCTCTCGTTATGAAAACTTGTAATCTCCATTAGGATTCAATATTTTTCATTTCGTCAGCTTCTATGGAAAACCCAGCTTTTTTAATCGCTGTTTTGGTTACTCCTTCTTTTTTAAGTTCTGTAAAGTTAGCATCCCGAACAACCGTCTTACCATTAAGACTGATTAAATCTAATTTTACTTTTTTACCGTCAATCTTTTTAGTTAATATAATACTCATATTATTTCACCTCTTTAATTGCATCTAATACGTCCTGCTTATTGTATAGTTTTTCAGGCTCTTTAACCCCTTTCGAAACTGCGTATTCATTTAGTTCTTTACGAGTCCAATCAATCGAAGGCTCAATTTTTTCCTCAACTTTTGCTTCTTCAACTTTTTTGACTTTCTCGACTTTCTTTACCTCTTTGATTTTTACTTCTCCTACCTCTGTTTCCATTAAAACTACCTCAACGATTTTTTCAGGCAAAAGAGCTTTTACTGTTTCCTCTGGTAAATCGGCAACCTCACCAACATTAAAAACCTTATCGTTAAACTTAACTGAACCAATTTTTATTAAGACTCTCATAAATATCACCCACTTTTAATTATAATCCTCCGTGGCAACAACTTCTCCACTTAATCATA
>Ga0172370_10005050_pt1 | contig 17233 bp, 18 predicted proteins | sample LakKiv5m_FD_114538 | JGI IMG/M metagenome (GOLD analysis project Ga0172370, IMG submission 114538) | Freshwater microbial communities from Kabuno Bay, South-Kivu, Congo - kab_022012_11.5m | ecosystem: Environmental > Aquatic > Freshwater > Lake | place: Democratic Republic of the Congo...
GCGTGGCAGGCGTTGGCCACGTCGATGGCGTACTCGGCAAAGATCACCGGGTCGTTGTAGGTAAAAGCCACGCTGTGGCAGCCGTGATTTAACGCGGCGTCGGCAATTATGTCGGGCGTGGCCTGGTCCATCAGGCGGTCCATGTCGCGGGATTTGCTGATGTCCCAGTTCTGGCAGAACTTGCACGTCAGGTTGCAGCCGGCGGTGCCGAACGACAGCACGCTGGAGCCCGGGTAAAAATGGTTGAGCGGTTTTTTTTCGATCGGGTCGATGCAAAAGCCCGACGAGCGGCCGTAGGTGGTCAGCACCATCTGGTCGTGCTCGCGTTGACGCACGAAACAGGCGCCGCGCTGGCCTTCATGCAGACGGCAATCACGCGGGCAGAGATCACATTGGATGCGGCCGTCGTCGAGCCGGTGCCAGTAGCGGGCCGGGTAACCGGCCGCCAGGGCGGTCACAAATTCCGAAGAGGTGTTCATGTGGGTTCAGCCTCGTGAAACGCGCTGACGTGGTAGCGTTGCAAGCGGATTTGTGGCGACCAGAAATCGGCGCTCAGCCCCGCCTTGCGCTTGAGGTGGGCCATGAACTCGACCGGCGTGGGCAGTTGTTCCCACACCTGGGGCAAAAACGTGCCGCGGTGCCCGGGGCACGACAGCACCACGCCATCGACGCCGGGGCGCAGCTGCGCCAGCGCGTCCGCCTCGTCGCGAAAGTTCATCGGCTCCAGCGGAGACAGCAGAGAGACTTCGATGCGGGTGTGCGGCAGTTCGGCCGCACGCAGCGGGTCAAAGCGCGGATCGTCCAGCGCGGCCGCCCCCGCGTTGGCTTGCACGTCGTCGATGAGGGGGCGTTGCGCCAGCAGTGAACCGATGCAGCCACGCAACTGGCCGTGCTGCGTCAGCGTGACGAAGCAGGCGCCCGGCTGATGCAGCCACGGCGCGTGCGTGTCCACGGGGCCCGTGGCGGGCTGACCCAGCGCGCGGCGCAGGGACGCGCGGGCCAGTGCCAGCAACACCGGGCCTCGCGGGTCTGTTTCAGGTGTCGTCGGACGGGGGGTGCCGGTGTCAGTGGACATGATCGGCCTCACGGTAGAAAGCCAGCGCGGCATAGCCCACCACACGATCCCGGTCGCCGGCGGTGTCGCCTGAATTGCACTGGCCCAGCAGTTCTGCTGTCAGTCCATGCGCCGGCGCGGCCAACAGCAGGCCGTTGACCGGCGTGCCGCCGCAGGCCTGGTCATGAGTCAGTGTGGCGTCGAGCTGCAACATCTGGCGTACGCTGGCCTGGTCCACCGCTTGGGCTTGGCGGTAGGGCAAAAAGTGCGACAGGTCGGAACTGATCACGATGACGGTTTCCGGCCCGCCCCACACCGTGTCCAGCACCTGGGCCACTTCGGCCGGGCTGGCATGGCCCACCGCCAGCGGCAGCAGCGTGAAGTCGTCCAGCACGGTCTGCAAAAACGGCAGCTGCACTTCCAGCGAATGTTCCATGGCGTGTGCCTCGGGGCTGACCACCACCTGCGGCAAGGGGGCCAGCGCGGCCACGCCGTCCTGATCCACCGGGATGCGGCCCAACTGGGTGTCGAACGCGGCCACCCCGGGCAGGGCCAGCCCGCGTACCGGCACTCTGTGGACCGGGCCGAGCAACACCACGCGGCGAATCCGGTCACGACCCGGCGCCAGTTGCCGGTAGGCCAGCGCTGCAGTGGCGCCAGAGTAGATGTAGCCGGCGTGCGGCACGATCAGGGCTTTGGGTGTGACGGCCGGGTGACCGGGTGCGTCGGCGTGGACCGGACTCGCTGCTTGCGCCAGCAGCGCACGCACCTCGCGCGCCAGCACAGCGGCCTGGCGCGGATAAAAACTGCCGGCAACGGCAGCGGGACGAACCGATTGCATCGAAACCCCCTTGCAGGCGTGGGCCCAGGGCTCTTTACGTGGGTCTGCGCGCTGGATTATCAAGGCACGGATAATCGTCCGCAACGCCAAAACACGCACCAGGAGACCCCCGATGGGCAAGCGCTTGACACAAATTTCCACCCGCACCGGCGATGACGGCAGCACCGGGCTGGGCGACAACACGCGTGTGTCCAAAGACAGCTTGCGGGTGCACGCCATGGGCGACGTGGACGAGCTCAATTCGCACCTCGGCGTGCTGTTGTGTGAAGACATGCCGGCGGTGGTGCGCGCGCTGCTGGTGGAGATTCAGCACCAGCTGTTCAATCTGGGCGGTGAACTCTCCATCCCCGGCTTTGAGCTGCTCAAGGAAGAGGCGGTGCAGGCGCTGGACGACGCGCTGGCCCAGCACAACGCCAGCTTGCCGGCGTTGCAGGAATTCATTTTGCCGGCGGGCACCCGAGCTGCTGCGCAAGCGCACGTGTGCCGAACCGTGGCGCGCCGCGCCGAGCGTGCCGTGGTGGCACTGGGCACGCAGGATGCGATGCGTGCCACGCCGCGCCAGTACCTCAACCGGTTGAGCGATCTGATGTTTGTGCTGGCGCGGGTGCTCAACCGCTATCGCACCGACGGCACGGTGGGCGACGACGTCTATTGGCGCAGCACACGGCTGCAGCGCGACGCCGGGTAGGAGGCGCCTAGGCTTCCTGCGCGGCTTTTTTCAGCAGGACGTAAATCTCGTCCTTGATGCGCAGTTTTTCCTTCTTGAGCTGTTCGATCTCTTCCTGGCTGGCCGGCTCGGTGCGCGACACCATGCGCTTGACCTGCTGGTCCAGCGCGTTGTGCTGCTGAAACAGGCTGACAAAATGCGCGTCGCTGGATTTGAGCTGGCTGATCAGTTCGCGATATTCAGGAAACATGGGCACTCCAGAAGGTTGAACCGGCAACCCATTATGGTGCAGTGTGGCTCAGGGAAAACCCGCCTTGGGTTCTAACCCGCCCGCCGGGTGACGCAGACGAGCGCCTCATGCTGGAGGTACTAGAAATCGGCGCTCACCGGCGTCACCCGGCGGGCTGGACGCCTGCATGTTCAATTGCCCCCGGCGTTGGAAGCCGGTTTGTTGATTACGCGCGGGGTGCCAGGATGGCCATCGTGATGCGCGACACACAACTGGGCTCACCGGCGTCGTTGACCATGTCGATCTGCCAAACCTGCGTGGTGCGGCCCAGGTGCACCGGGCGCGCAGTGCCGGTCACCCAGCCACTTTTGACGCCGCGCAGGTGGTTGGCGTTGATGTCCAGCCCCACCGCCTGGTGGCCGGCCGGGCAGGCAAAGTTGGCGCCGATGGAGCCCAGCGTTTCGGCCAGCACTACGCTCACCCCCCCGTGCAGCAGGCCAAACGGCTGGCGCGTGCGGGCGTCCACCGGCACGCGCGCAGTGATGAAGTCGTCGCCCACCTCGACAAATTCGATGCCGAGGTGGCTGACAGCGGTATTTGCGCTGGAGGCGGTCAGGATGTCGATGGAAATGGGGTGTTGCCAGATGGACATAGGAAACCACGAATTGAGATGAACGATGGCTTGACTGTAGTGCCGCATTGGGGCGGGCACTGTCGCGCAGGCGCGATGAAGCTTGAAAGCCAATTCCAGAAAATGGCATTGTGTAGCTGATGTCTGCCATATTGCTAAATAGCTGCCATTAAACATGCAAAACTGCCAATTCACATTATTTGCATGTTTGGGGACACTGCTCTCCATATCCAGGAGACACACCATGCATTTACCCCACCCCGTGACCACCCAGTTCTTCAGCGTGCAAGACGTCGCCAGCGCCGTCCACCGCCTGGGGCTAGCCGCTGTGTTGCGCCGTCTGGCCGACTACATCCGTGCCGATTACCGGCGTTGGCAGGACTTTCAGAAGTGCGCGCGCGTGGCCAACCACTCGGCTGGCGGCGTGATCGAGCTGATGCCGATTTCTGACGCCACCACTTACGCGTTCAAGTACGTTAACGGCCACCCCAAAAACACACAAGCCGGCCTGCCGTGCGTGATGGCGTTTGGCGTGCTGGCCGACGTGGACACCGGCACGCCGCAGTTCCTGAGCGAACTGACGCTGTGTACCGCCCTGCGCACCGCGGCCATGTCGGTGGTGGCAGCTCAAGCGCTGGCCCGGCCCGACAGCAAAGTGATGGCGCTGATCGGCAACGGCGCGCAAAGCGAATTCCAGGCGCTGGCGTTCCATTACCTGCTGGGCATTGAGGAACTGCGCCTGTACGACACCGACCCGCGCGCCACGCAAAAGCTGATGGCCAATCTGGCGAATACCACGCTGCGCCTGACCGTGTGCAAGAGCGTCGCCGAGGCTGTGCGCGGCGCTGACATCGTCACCACCGTCACCGCTGACAAGACCAACGCCACGGTGCTCACAGCCGAAATGATCGAGCCCGGCATGCACATCAACGGCGTGGGCGGTGATTGCCCCGGCAAGACCGAACTGCACCCCGACGTGCTGCGCGCCAGTGCCGTGTTTGTGGAATACGAGCCGCAAACGCGCATTGAAGGCGACCTGCAGCACTTGCCCGCCGACTTTGCTGTGACCGAACTCTGGCGCGTGCTGACTGGCCAGGCCCCTGGGCGCTCGCACGCGCAGCAGATCACGCTGTTTGACTCTGTCGGCTTTGCGTTGCAAGACTATTCTGTGTTGCGCCTGATGCGCGATCTGGCGCAAGAACTCGGGTTGGGCCAGCCGGTCAATCTGATCCCCCAGTTGGTCAACCCCAAGGACTTGTTCGTGCTGCTGCGGCCCGAGGTGTCGGCACCTGGCCCTGTGGGGTGCGACACGGCAGATATCATGGTGGCATGAGTGCCAGAGCCGTCAGCCTGATCGGCGTGCCTACCGACATCGGTGCGGGCAGCCTGGGCGCGCGCATGGGCCCCGAGGCGCTGCGCGTGGCCGGCCTGGCGCAGGCGATTGCGCAGTTTGGCGTGGACGTCAAAGACTGCGGCAACCTGAGCGGCCCAGCCAATCCATGGCAGGCGGCCGTCAACGGGTTTCGCCATCTGCCTGAAGTGGCGCAGTGGAACCAGCTCTTGCATGACGCCACCTATGCCGAGCTGAGCAACGGGCGACTGCCCATCATGCTGGGTGGCGATCACTGTCTGGCCATCGGTTCCATCAGTGCGGTGGCGCGCCATTGCCGTGCGCAGGGCCGTAAGCTGCGCGTGCTGTGGTTTGACGCACACGCCGACTTCAACACCGCCACCATGACGCCCAGCGGCAATATCCACGGCATGCCGGTGGCGTGCCTGTGCGGGCAGGGGCCGCAAGAACTCACAGGCATTGGTGGTCACGTGCCCGCGCTGAATCCCAAAGAGATTCGCCAGATCGGCATCCGCAGTGTGGACGCCGGAGAAAAACGCCTGGTGCACGACATGGGCATCGAGGTGTTCGACATGCGCTACATTGACGAGATGGGTATGCGCCACGCCATGGAACTGGCGCTGGCGCTGGTGGACGCCAACACGCACCTGCACGTGAGCCTGGACGTGGATTTTCTCGACCCCGACATCGCGCCGGGCGTGGGCACCACGGTGCGCGGCGGCCCCACCTACCGCGAAGCGCAGCTGTGCATGGAGATGATCGCCGACACCGGGCGGCTCGCATCGCTGGACATCGTCGAACTCAACCCGGCGCTGGACGTGCGCAACAAAACCGCCGAGCTGGCGGTCGATCTGGTGGAAAGCCTGTTTGGCAAAAGTACGCTGATGCGCGCCTGAGCGCAGCGATGCCGCCAGGCAGAACCGGAGTTCTGCCTGGGGAACAACCGTACCGCCCGAGCTGGCCCGCGCGGCGTCCTTTGAACTCTGTGGCGGCAGCGCTTATTGCAACACCGTGTCGGCGTTCACGTAGTCGTAGCCCAGCGTCTTGGCCACGGCCTCAAACGTGACCTGGCCGGCGCAGACGTTAAGGCCATTCTTCAGGTGCACGTTGTCGCGCAGCGCCTGCTTCCAGCCCTTGTCGGCCAGCGCCACCGCGTGGCCGATGGTGGCGTTGTTCAGCGCAAAGGTGCTGGTGCGCGCCACGGCGCCGGGCATGTTGGCCACGCAGTAGTGCACCACCCCATCCACCACAAAGGTGGGCTCGGCGTGGGTGGTGGCGTGGCTGGTTTCAAAGCAGCCGCCCTGGTCGATGGCCACGTCCACCACCACGGCGCCCTTCTTCATGCGACTGATCATGGCGCGCGTGACCAGTTTGGGTGCGGCCGCGCCCGGGATCAGCACGCCACCCACCACCAGGTCGGCGTCCAGCACCGCGTCTTCCACGCTTTGCGCGTTGGAATACACCGTATGGATGCGGTTGCCAAAGACCAGATCCAGCTGACGCAGGCGGTCCACGTTTTTGTCCAGCACGCTCACCTTGGCACCCATGCCCACCGCCACCTGCAGCGCGTGTGTGCCCACCACCCCGGCGCCCAGAATCACCACGTGTGCGGCCGGCACTCCGGGCACACCGCCCAGCAAAATGCCCATGCCGCCCTTGGACTTTTCCAGGTGTGCGGCGCCGGCCTGTACCGCCATGCGACCGGCCACCTCGCTCATGGGAGCCAGCAGCGGCAGCCCGCCGCCGGGGCCGGTGATGGTTTCGTAGGCAATGCAGACCGCACCGGACTGCACCAACGCGCGGGTCTGCGCCGGGTCAGGCGCCAGGTGCAGGTAGGTGTAGAGGATTTGCCCCGGGCGCAACATCGCGCATTCCTGCGGTTGCGGCTCTTTGACCTTGACCACCATGTCGGCTTTGGCAAACACCTCGGCAGCGGTTGCGGCCAGGGTCGCGCCAGCGGCCACGTACTGCTCGTCGCTCAGGCCGATGGCGGCACCGGCTCCGGTTTGCACCAGCACCTGGTGGCCATGGTGGACGAGTTCACGCGCGCTGGCGGGCGTCAGGCCGACGCGGTATTCATGGTTCTTGATTTCCTTGGGGCAGCCGACAAGCATGGGGGTCTCCGATTGATTTTGAGGCGGCCAGTGTGCGACGCGGGTGCCGCAAAGAAAAGGGAGATCAGCACTTATCGTGCGGCATTTGCCCGACTAATGACGCAGGGTAAACGCACGACCCCGCATGTGAACCCAATCCCTTGCAGGCATACTCCTCGCTTGCGGCGCAAGTCGCCCAAACCTTGCCTTGCCCATGCTTGCTTACCTGACCGTCCCCGTCACACCGTTTGCGCAAAACTGCTCGCTGGTCTGGTGCGACCAGACACAGCAGGCCGCGGTGATCGATCCCGGCGGTGATCTGGACGTTGTGTTGGCCGAAGTGAAGCGCCTGGGTTTGCAGTTGGGACAGATCTGGCTCACCCACGCGCACATCGACCACGCGGGTGGTGCCGGTGAGCTGTCGCAGCGCCTGGGCATCCCCATCATCGGCCCGCATCCGGGCGACCAGTTCTGGATCGACGGGCTGCCGCAACAAAGCAAGATGTTCGGTTTTCCCCCGGCGCAGACCTTTACCCCCACGCGCTGGCTGGCCGATGGCGACAGCGTCAGCGTGGGGCAGTGCACTTTGGCCGTGCGGCATTGCCCGGGACACACGCCGGGGCATGTGGTGTTTCATTCGCCGCAGGCCAAGCGCGCCTTCGTTGGCGATGTGCTGTTTGCCGGGTCCATCGGTCGCACCGATTTCCCGGGCGGATCGCTGGAGCAACTACTGGCCAGCATCCGCGAGCGTCTGTGGCCGATGGGCGACGACACCGTGTTCATCCCCGGCCACGGGCCTGAAAGCACCTTCGGGCGCGAGCGGCGCAGCAATCCCTATGTGGCAGACGGCGCCTGAACCCTGCGCAGGCGCCGCAGCCGGCGCACCAGCGGTGGCAGCAGCAGCATGGCAGCGACGCCGATCCACAGCCCACGGCTGATGGTGCTTTCAAACAGGATGCCGGTTTCGCCGTTGGTGATGGAGAGCGCGCGGCGCAGGTTCTGTTCCATCAAGTCGCCCAGCACAAAGCCCAGAATCAGCGGCGCCATCGGCACGCCGGTTTTGCGCAGCAGGTAGCCCACGATGCCCAGCACGCCCATCAGGATCAGGTCGAAGGTGGTGGCGTGGATGGCGTAGACACCCACCGCGCTGATGGCCAGGATGCCTGGCACCAGCAGCCAGTTGGGCACCAGCAGCAGGCGCGCAAACACGCCCACCAGCGGAATGTTCATGGCCAGCAGCAGGATGTTGGCGACAAACATCGACGCGATCAGCCCCCACACCAGCGCGGGTTGCTGGGTGAACAGCGCCGGCCCGGGCGTGATGTTGTAGAGCGACAGCGCACCCACCATCACCGCCGTGGTGCCCGACCCAGGCACGCCCAGCGTCAGCATCGGGATGAAGGAGCCATTGGCCGACGCGTTGTTGGCCGCTTCGGGTGCGGCAATGCCGCGCACGTCGCCCTTGCCGAAGGTGCCGTTTTGGTCGCTCAGGCGTTTTTCGGTGGTGTAGGCCATGGCGCTGGCGATGGTGGCGCCGGCCCCCGGCAGCACGCCCACCACAAACCCCATCACCGCCGAGCGCAGGATGCACCAGCGCGTCAACATGAATTCGCGCCAGTTGAACAACATGCGCCCGCTGGTGCGCAGCGGTCCACCGCCGCTGGCGTGGTGCTCCAGCATCAGCAAAATTTCGCTCACCGAAAACAGGCCGATCACCACCACGATGAACTGGATGCCGTCAGACAGGTGCACGTTGTCAAAGGTGAAGCGATAGACCCCGGAGTTGGAGTCCAGCCCCACGGTGGAGAGCGACAAGCCCAGCACCGCCGCCAGCGCTGCCTTGACCGGCGCGTCGCCCATCAAGCCGGTGATGCAGGCAAAGGCAAAGCACATCAGCGCAAAGTATTCGGCCGGACCAAAGGCCAGCGCCCAGCGCGCCAGCAGCGGCGCAAACAGCACGATGCCGCAGGTGGCCAGCATGGAGCCGACGAACGACGCCCACGCCGAAATCGACAACGCCACGCCAGCCTCGCCACGCGCGGCCAGCGGATGGCCGTCGATGGCGGTCATGATGGCACCGGCGTCGCCCGGCACGTTGAGCAGGATCGACGAAATACGGCCACCAAATTCGCAGCCCACATAGACCGCGGTCAGCAGGATCAACGCCGATTCGGGCGGCAGCTTCAGGGCAAAGGCCAACGGCATCAGCAACGCCACGCCATTGATCGGCCCCAGGCCCGGCAGCATGCCGACGATCGTGCCGATGAGGGAGCCCAGGGCGGCGAGCATCAGGTTCAGCGGCGCCAACGCGACGCCAAAACCCTCGCCCAGATGTTGCAGGGTATCCATCTCAGCGCCCTCCCAGCACAAACGCCAGTACGCCGGTGGGCAGGATGACGTCAAACACTTTGTCGAACAACAGGTAAAGGCTCACGCCCAGGCCAGCGCCTCCCAGCGCCACCTGGCGCCAACTGCCGCCAAAAGCGCGACCCACCGGCAGCGCCATCAGCGCCGTGGCCAGCACAAAGCCCAGCGTCTGAAACAACGCGCCGTAGACCAGTGTGGCGATTGCACACCAAGCCACCGCGCGCACGTCCAGCGCGTGCGTCGCTGCCAGTTGGGGGGTACTGCTTGCCGCACTGTGCCGGGCACCGCGCACCAGCAGCCAGGCGCCGCCCAGCGCCAGCAACGCGGCCAGCAACTCAGGGAAAGCGCGCGGCCCCACCGGTTCATAAGAAAATTCAGCGGTGTAACTGCGCGCGCCCCAGCCCATGGCTGCAGCAATCACCAGACACACCGCACCGAGGATGCGATCACCCATATCAACTCCAGAAGAATAAGTGGGCTCTGCAGCCCGGCGACCGGCCAGCCCGTTTCCACCCGGGAACGGGCCGGCCAGACAGGTCAGCGATTACTGCGCAACCTTCAGACCGAAGTCGGCCGCTTGTTGCCGATATGCGGCCATGCGTTCCTTGATGAAGGCGTCCAGTTCCTTGCCGGTCAGGGCAAACTTGAACAGACCGCGTTCGGCGCGCAGCTTGTTGTACGCGGGGGTGGCCATCATCTTGGCAAAGGTGTCGCTCCAGACCTTGTAGTCGGCATCGCTCACCTTCGGGCCCACGTAAAAGCCGCGGATGATGGGCCACTGCACGTCATAGCCGGCTTCCTTCATGGTCGGGATGGCGTTCAAAGAGCCTTCCAGGCGTTTGTCGGCCAGCACCGCCAGCACGCGGATCTTGGAGCCGGCCTTGATCTGCTCTTCGGCTTCAGCGGCGTCACCCGAGTACACCTGCACGTGGCCGCCTTGCAGCGCGGTGATGGCCTCACCCCCGCCTTCAAACGCGACAAAACGCATCGCCTTGGGGTCCAGCCCGGCGGCGCGCGCGGTTAGTGCCGCTTTCATCCAGTCCTGGCTGCCCACGCTGCCCCCGGCACCGAACACCACTTTGGTCGGGTCGGCCTTGATGGCGGCGACCAGATCCTTGATGGATTTGAGCGGCGAGTTTTCGGCCACGATCACAGCGCCGTAGTCGGTGCCCACAGCGGCCAGCCAGCGCACATCGTTCTCGTTGTAACGGCCGAACTTGCCTTGCGCCAGGTTCAACAGCGAGCCGCCCGAGAAGGCGACGATGGTGTTGCCTTCTGCCGGGCGCTGCGCCACGATGGCGTTGTAGGCCACCGCGCCGATGCCGCCGGGCATGTAGCTCACGCGCATCGGATCGGCGATGTATTTGCCTTCCATCAGCGCACCTTGCGCCAGCTTGCAGGTCAGGTCAAAGCCGCCACCGGGTTTGGCCGGGGCGATGCACTCGGTCTTGTCCAGCGGGCCAGCCACCGCGGCGCTCAATGCCAGGCCCAAGGTTGTGGCCAGCAGGGAAATCTTGAAGGAAGGGGTCAAAGCAGTCATGCAAACAGTCTCCGGTTGAGGTTGAAATCAGCCCGCTGTGCTGGCGCCTCAAACGCCGCTGACAACGAACCGTGACCGCACTGTAAAAAATGACGGCTTTCGGCGTGCTTTCAGCCCAACCGGCAAAAAACGAGGGTTTTCCCTGAGAGGAATTCGAGTCCGCTGAGACGCGAAGGAATCAGCCGCACCCGCTCAATCATTGCGTCAGCAGTCTGTCCACCTTGGCGGCGCAGATGAAATCGTTTTCAGACAAACCGTGAATGGCATGCGTCCAGTAGCGCACGCGGCAATCGGCATAGCCCACGGTCAGCTCGGGGTGATGATCCTCACGATGCGAAACAAACGCCACCGCATTGACGAAGGCCATGGTTTCATGGTGGTTGCTGAAATGGAATGAGCGCTCGATGGCCCCGTGGCACAACGTCCAGCCCGGCAGCGCCGCCAGGTGCTGGCGCACGGCCGCATCGTCCAGCGGCGCCACGCCGCCTTCACAGGGCACACACCGTCGATCCGACCATTCACACGCTGCCATCACAAGGCCTTCCGTCGTACAACAATGCTGCCAGCTTACGCAGGTGGAAATAGACGAGACGGCAACAAGGTTGCCGAAGTACCGGCCGTGCAATCCGGTTCGCCCCTCTTACGGCGATGTTGGCCAGCGCAGGATGGCCAGCAACCCGGGGCGATGGACGTCATCACTTGCGGTGGCCAGTTCCAGTTGCCCGCCGTGTCGCAGCACGATGGCTTGCGCAATGGCCAGTCCCAGGCCGCTGCCGCTGGAGCCGGGTTCGGTCGTGGATGAAGCCGCCGTCGCACCACGGTGCACGCGCAAGAAGCGTTCGCCCACCCGCGCGCGGTCGGCTTGGGGGATGCCAGGTCCGTCGTCGCGCACTGACAGGCGGGCCCATCCATCGTCGCACGCGGCACCGACGGTGACGCTACCTCCTGCGGGTGTGTAAAGAATCGCGTTGTGCACCAGGTTGGACAAGGCTTCTTGCAGCAAGCCAGCGTGCCCCTGCGCGGGCAGCGGGGTTGTGGGTGCGTCCAGCCCCAAGTCGACCCCCCGCGCACGTGCCAGTGGCCAGGCCGAGCGTGTCACCGTTTCGGCCAGCGCGGCCAGGTCGAAGGATTCGGTGTGCAGTTCAGTGCCTTCGGCGCGCGCCAGGGTCAGCATCTGGTTGGTCTGGCGGATGGTGTCGTCGATCTTGGCGTCAATGGCGTCCAGCGCTTGCAGCACCTGCGCCGGGTCGCTGGCGCGTCGCGCAAAACCAATTTGCGTTCGCAGTGTGGCCAGCGGTGTGCGCAGCTGGTGGCTGGCGTCGTCGATGAAGCGTCGGCGCGCCGCCAGCGCGGCGTCGTAGCGGCGCAGTACCTCGTTGAGCGCCTGCACCAGCGGACGTACGTCGGCGGGCAGGTCGGCGTCGGGCACGGGTTGCAAGTCGTCGTCCGATCGTCCCAGCAGGTCGCGCCGCAGACGCCCCAGCGGGCGCAGTACGGCGCTGACGGCCAGCGTCAGCCATGCCAACCCCGCGCCCAGCAGCAGCACGTCGCGCGCAGCGGCGTCCAGCAACAAGCGGCGCGTAAAGTCCTGACGCGAATCCAGCGTTTCGGCCACCTGGATGATGATGCGGTCCGATGTGGACCCTGAAGCCAGCGGTTGCGCCAGCCGCCGCATGTATGAGCCCAGCCGCACCGGTACGCCCTGGTACAAGGCGTCGTGGAATTGCGGCCGCCCTTCGACCAGCGGCTGCGCCGGCTCAGGCATGCCCGAATGGCCGATTTCGACCAACCCGTCGGCGCTGGCCACGCGGTAGAACACCTCGCCATTGGCGGTGAGTTCAAAAAACTCCAGCATCCGAAACGGCAGCTCCACCGACAGGCCACCGCTGGCGGTGGAGACGTTGGCGTCCATCGACTTGATGGCGCCCAGCAGGGAGCGGTCATAGGCGGCGTTGGCAGTGTCCAGCGCGCTGCGCCAGCTCACCATGAGCTCCACGCCCATCAACAGCGACAGGCCCGGCAGCAACAGCGTCAGCAAGGCACGGCGCAGCCCCATGCGACGCCAGCGGCGCAACCATGCAGCCCAGCTCAAGAGCGGCCTTTCGGTTCTGCTTCCAGCACGTAGCCCAGGCCGCGCAGCGTGACCACGTGCACGCCGCTGCCTTCGAGTCGGCGGCGCAGCCGGTGCACCAGTACTTCGACCGCCTCGGGTTGCACGTCGGCCTCGTCGCTGAACACGCGTTCGGCCAGTTCGCGTTTGGACAAGGGCTCGCCGCTGTGTTGCAGCAGCTCGCGCGCCAGGGCCGCTTCGCGCGGGGTCAGTGCCAGAGGTGTATGTTGCAACAGCACTTGCTGGCGCACCGGGTCGTAGTGCAGTGCGCCGCAGGCAAAACGCGGGTGCTCGCTGCCGCGCGCGCGTCGGGTCAGCGCCAGCAGCCGCGCCTCAAGTTCTTCAACGGCAAACGGTTTGGCCAGAAAGTCATCGGCGCCAGCCTTGAGTGTGCCCACGCGCTCGATCAGCGAGTCCCGCGCCGTCAGAATCAGTACCGGCAAACGGTCGTCACTGTCGCGCAACTGCTCCAGCACGTCGTGGCCGTCTCGCCCGGGCAGGCCCAGATCCAGAATCAACGCGTCGTAGCGTGCGTCGCGCAACGACGGGCGCACCAGCCGCCCGTCGTTGACCCAGTCCACCTGCCAGCCGCCTTGTAGCAAGGCGCGCACCAGCCAGGTGGCCAGGTCGGCGTCGTCTTCGGCAAGCAGCAGTCGCATGGAGCCGGATGGTAGCCCGGTGCAACCGGTTGGTTGATGGCGGTTTTCCCCAGCCTGTGGGTGAAAGGTGCGCGCAGCGCGCCGTACCCGCTGGGCAATAATGCCGCGGCATCACATCAGAAGCCCATGGACATCCATCCCCTCAACCAAGAACTCGACCGCGCGCGAGACAGCGGGGTAGTGCGTGACATCGTCATTCCGCCCTGCCCTGAGCTGTTGCAACGGCTGCGCGCTCAAATCGACAGCGGTGACCCGGACCCTGCCGCCGTCGCCCAGATTGCCAGCGAGGATGTGGCCATGGCCGCGGCATTGCTCAAGGTGGCCAACAGCTCTCTTTATGTGCGCCACGATCCATGTGCTTCGGTGGGGCAAGCGATAGCGGTGCTGGGCGTGCGGCCTACGGTGACGTTGCTGACGGGTTTTTTGCTGCGCAATGCCATTGCGCTGGATCCGCAAGTTCTGGAGCACTTCTGGGAGTCGTCCACCCGACGCGCTTTGGCCATGGGGCATATTGCACGTGAGCTGTTTGACATGGATGTCGAACTGGCCAAGACTTGCGGTCTGTTTTTCCACGTCGGTGTGCCCGTGATGCTGCAAGGCGTGGCCGGCTATCGTGGCACCCTGATCGAGGCGCTGGCGCGGCAGGATCGCACCTTCATCGAAACCGAAAACGCCGCGCATCACACGGACCATGCGGTGGTGGGGGCCATCGTGGCGCGAACCTGGAAATTGCCTCAGGCCATTGTCCATGCGGTGCGGCTGCATCACGATTTTGCCGTGCTGGCCGATCAGCGTGTTGCCCTGACCGTACGGCAACTGGTGGCGGTGGCGGCGATTGCCGACCATCTGGTGGCGCGTCACGAGGGCGTTGAAGACCAGCGCGAGTGGCTGCACCATGGCGACGCCTGTTGCGCCTTTTTGCAGATCGGTCCAATCGAAGTGGAAGCCTGGGTTGATCAACTTTACCCGGCGTTCGAGTCGGTGGTGGTGGCGTAGCGATTGGCGACCCCACCCATTACCAGACCCAAGGGATGAAGCGTTTGCTGTGCTGGCAATAAGCGTGGTACGGCGGGTAGTGGTGCGTCAGCCAGCGCTCTTCGAGCCGGGCCTTGGCCCACAGCACGGCCAGCAAGAAGAGCCACAGTGTCCAAGCCAGTGCGTTCTGCGCGGTCGCGGCCAGGGCGGCGGCCCCCAGCAGGACCGCGCTGTACATCGGGTGGCGGATCCAGCGGTAGGGGCCGCTGGTGACCAAGTGGGCGCTGGCCTTGGGCTCGGGGTGAATGTTGAAATTGCCCAGCCGGTTGTGCCACAGCGTCCACAAGCCTAACGCCAGTGCGCCGCTGGCCAACACCACCGCGGCCGGGGTGGGGGCCGCCTTGGTCAGCGCCGCCTGCACCAGCAGGGTCAGCAGCAAACCGAACTGTGCCAACACCAGCACGCTGCCCAACGGGCGTTGCCAGCGTGGTAGCGGCGTCGTCATGCCGCCAGTCGTTTGGCGCGCCCGGCCAGCTCAAGAGCGAAATTGGCCTTGGCTTGCGGGTAGATCAGCGATTCTTCCAGTGCGATGTGGTCGTTGCACAGCGGCAGAAAGACGTCGATGGCGTGTTGCACTTCGGCGTCATCGACCCAGTCTTCCCCCTGGGCCAGCGCGCGCAGCATGGGAGCCAGCTCCAGCCAGTTGAGCTCGATCCATTGATGGTCTTGTTGCAAAGTCCGCACCGCCTGCACCAGCTCCGGGTTGTCGCTGGCCAGCAGGGAGGGAAACACTTTCTGCTCTTCTTCGGCGTGATGCTGACGCGCCGTGGTCGAGAAAAATTGCTCGATACCGGCCGCGCGTTGGCGCATGGGGGCGCTGTCTTGACCATTGCGCAGCTCGGCCAGCAGCGTGGCCAATTCAGCCAGATGATGCTGCATTTGCAGGTGGCAGGCATCCAGCGCCTTGAAGCGGTTTTTCTGGGCAGCTTGAGTCATGGCAATCTCCTGAAACGATGCAAACCATTGTCCGGAAGCGCTTGGCCCATGAATTGAGGTAAATCAAAATCCGGCGCTTTTGCAGCTTTCCAAAATATCTGACATAGATCAATGAATCCTCAGTTTCCGGAAAACCAGTTCACACCGAAAGCGGCCCCGAGCGTAGGATGCACCCCTACCTGCGGCGGCACCCACTTTCAGCCCGCACGCAGAGCGAGGAGACCACTTTGCAAGCCACCAATACAGCCAACCCGGCCTATTTTCACAAGGTCGTCGATTGCCAATGGGCCTGCCCGGCCCACACCCCCGTTCCCGAATACATCCGCCTGATCGGTCAGGGGCGCTACACCGACGCCTACATGATCAACTGGGTCAGCAACGTGTTCCCCGGCGTGTTGGGGCGCACCTGCGACCGGCCCTGCGAACCCGCCTGTCGGCGCGGCCGGGTGGAAGAAAACAACATGGGCAAACCGGAACCGGTGGCCATCTGCCGCTTGAAGCGGGTGGCGGCCGATTTCAAGGAAGACATTGCCGACCGCATGCCGACCATCGCCCCGCCCAACGGCAAGCGCGTGGCGTGCGTGGGCGCCGGGCCGGCCTCGCTGACCGTGGCGCGCGACCTGGTGCCATGCGGCTACGCGGTCACGGTGTTCGAAGGCGAATCCAAGGCCGGCGGCTTTGTGCGCACGCAAATCCCGAAGTTCCGCCTGCCAGAAACCGTGCTGGATGACGAAACCAACCGCATCCTGAATCTGGGCGTGGACTTCCAGTCGGGCAAGCGCATCGAGTCCATGCAGGCGCTGCTGGCGCAAGGCTATGACGCGGTCTTTGTCGGCAGCGGCGCCCCACGCGGGCGCGACCTGCAAGTGCCCGGGCGCAAGGAAGCAGCGGCGCACATTCACATCGGCATCGACTGGCTGATGTCAGTATCGTTCGGGCACATCACCAAAACGGCCGAGCGCGTCATCGTGCTCGGCGGCGGCAACACCGCCATGGACTGCTGCCGCAGCGCCCGGCGCATGGGCGGCAAAGACGTGAAAGTGATCGTGCGCAGCGGCTTCGAGGAAATGAAAGCCTCGCCCTGGGAAAAGGAAGACGCGCAGCACGAAGGCATTCCGATCCTGAACTACCACGTGCCCAAGTCGTTTGAGCACACCAACGGCAAGCTCACCGGCATGACGTTCGAGATCGTCCGCGCCGAGTACGACGCCAAGGGCCGGCGCAGCCTGATCCCGACGGGCGAACCCGATGTGCTGGTGCCGTGCGACGTGGTGTTGATCGCCGTCGGCCAGGAAAACGCATTCACCTGGATCGAACGCGACTGCGGCATCGAGTTCGACAAGTGGGGCCTGCCGGTGCTCAAAGAGGGCACGTTCCAGTCCACCCTGCCCAACGTGTTTTTTGGCGGTGATGCGGCCTACGGCCCCAAGAACATCATCACCGCAGTGGCCCACGGGCACGAAGCCGCGGTATCGATCGACCGCCTGCTGAGCGGCGAAGACGTGAGCCGCCGCCCGGCACCCACGGTCAACCTGATGTCGCAAAAAATGGGCATCCACGAATGGAGCTACCGCAACGCACCGTCCAACGATGTGCGCTTCAAGGTGCCGTGGACGGCGGCCGAGAAAGCCCTGGCCAGCATCAAGGTCGAAGTGGAATTGGGCTTTGACGCCGCCACCGCGTTCAAGGAAGCCAGCCGCTGCCTGAACTGCGACGTGCA